>Ga0214921_10000175_pt1 | contig 126633 bp, 88 predicted proteins | sample LL1505_MetaG_FD_177992 | JGI IMG/M metagenome (GOLD analysis project Ga0214921, IMG submission 177992) | Freshwater microbial communities from Lake Lanier, Atlanta, Georgia, United States - LL-1505 | ecosystem: Environmental > Aquatic > Freshwater > Lake | place: USA: Georgia | collected... | reverse complement strand
TTTAATCGAAAAACTAAACGATTCTCTAAAACATTAGAAATGCTTCACTACTCTCTCGTCCTCTTTTTTAACAAAAAACTAATTATCGGTGATCGTAAAATGCATGGCTAGATATTTAACACTGCCCGAAGGTCGACGGGGTATTTGTCGGTGGCCGAGATCGCCGATGTTAATTCCCCTTCTAGAAAAGAGGAATTTGCCCCCAGTTCTGCTTGCAAACACTACCCCGCCCTAGCTTCGCCCGCCACCCCTTCATTTAGTGCGGGGAATTCACATCGAGTGTGCTACACAATTCCCTTTATTTTGATGCAGGGAGCTATTATCTAGATTGTTGTTTTTGCAAATTTTCTGATGACGATGGACTGCCTGCTGTTGTTTGAGGACGGGTTGCTTTTTCTAGCAATTCATCTAAATATTGTAGCGATTCTTCTTTATTTTTATTTTGAAATTCGTTTACTATGTTTTCAGCCTCCCTAGAATCATCCTCTTCTCTGCCTTTGATATAGGGCACTAATTTTATTCTATTTGCTTTCCATAAATCAAAATTAGCTTCTATTAATGTTTTAAGCATTTCTAATCGTTGCGGATCTTCGTGATCGATAATTTCGCAAAAAACAAAATCACCTTCTGAGTTTTTTGCTTGATAAAAATCAGCAAGATTAACTTTGAACTCAATTGATAATTTTACGAGTTGTGGATCGACATATTGAACTCCATATTGCAAGAGTAATTGTAAAATGTTTTGCTTGTCTAGATGTGTTGGTGAATATAAATCTTCTTCTTGTTGTTCGAAATTAGACAAAGCATTACGAAGGATTGTTATTCTTTGAGTGCCACATTTTCTTAAAAATAATTTTGTAATATCTACATTGCCATTTTTGACTGCATAATACAAAGCTGTGTTGCCTTGAGAATCTTGTATATCGAGATCTGCATCCCCCTCATTTAACAATAAGTCCGCAATAGCCATATTATTACTTTTGACCGCAAGATGCAAAGCTGTGTTGCCTTGCGAATTTTTTATATTTGGATTTATCTCTGTCCTTTGTAGCAATAAGTATGCAATATATACACCATTACGACTATCACCTATTTCTGCAATAAGATGCAAAACTGTGTTGCCTTGCGAATCTTGTGTATTGGGATTTGTCCCTGTGTTTTGTAGCAATAAGTAAGCGATATCTTCTTGACCAAGTTTGGTAGCAAGATGCAAAGCTGTGTTGCCTTGCGAATCTTGCATATTGGGATTTGCCAATCGCTCCATTAACAATTTTACAATATTTTCTTGATCATTTTTGACCGCAAGATGCAAAACTATGTTGCCTTGCGAATCTGAGGCATTTAATTTATCTTTTCGATTTTTACCTTCTAGTTGTAAAAATAATTCTACAAATTTTTGATCTCCATCTTTAATTGCAGAAAAAAGAAGACTTTCTTCTTCTTTTAAAACCGCTTTTAAAACCGCAAGAAGCTTTTCATCTTTTATGTAAGCAAATTCTTCTTGGTTTAACTTAGCTCCTAATAGAAGCAATAAGCGAATAGTTTTTAAATCTAGTTTTGGCAAATGGTTGCCGTATAAATTGTCCTCAATTTCTTTTGGAAACAAGGCTTGTTTTAGGGCTTCATTTTTAGCATTTTGATCTGTTGAATTCATTAAATCTCTTAACTGTGTTAAGTCTTCAAAAGTCAAATTTTTTTTGTTGATTAATTCACGAATTTTGTCTAACAGGATTATAAATTCTATTAAAATAGTAAAGGCAACATTGCCTTAAAAAAATAATTTTAACAAAACTATAACAAAATATTAAATTATTAGTCAAATATATTTTTATAAAATTTTTATTAGTTATCTTTGCTTTGGTTTTCTATCACTGCGATTTCTTCTTCGGTGAGTTGATACAGGGCATAAACCATTTGGTCGATTTTGGTATCTGTTTGTTTGATTTGATTTTGCAAGGCTATCGCTTGTTGTTGTTGAGTTTCGAAATGCTCAAGCCACTGCGATTTTTCCGATAGACCGAGACTTTTGTTTTGCTTGCCAACCTCAACAAAAAACTCGTTTATGTTTAGTGAGTGCCATTTTTCGAGTTTTTTGCTGATTTTTGCCACTGCCAAATCTGCCGAAAGTAGTTTTAAAAACTTGCCAGAAAGATCATTTAGTTGCTTGGTTAGATCTAGCATTGCTTGGGCTTTTTCTATGAACGGTTGTTGCTCTTGTGGGCTAATTACAGGAAATGGCAGATCTTTTAAATAAGCCAGCTTTACTTGCGGAAAAACTTTGCCAGCTTCTAAAACTTTTTGTGTGTATAAAAATTTGTAGTATTTGGAATTGAGAATAGAAATTATATAATAATCTTTAATAGCAATATTTTTAATAATGCAAGTTTGCAATGTGTTGGCAATCCATCCTGTAAGTATCGAGGCTCTTATTTTGTCTGCGGTTTGTCTCCACACGATTTTTGGATTATTATTGATGGCGATTTTTCCAAAATAAACCGACTCTCCTTTGTTTAATATTTCTTTATAATTTTTTCGCAAAAATAAAGAAGGTTTGCCAACAAAATAGCGATCGGCATCAGATCCTGTATATAGCGGTATAGAATTTTCTATCAATGTATTTGAATATAATCTTTGTCTGAGATCTGATTTTGTGGCATTTTTACCAACTCCAATTCTTTGATGTTTAAACCCTGCATCTTTTAATTCTAAAACTTCATCTAGTCTCTTGATGTTTTCTTGCAGAAAAACCGATTCTTCGACAACTTGCTTTAGCACAAAACTGTTGCTGGCAATGATTTTTGCTATTTCGTTTCTGTTGGAGTTTCGTAAATCGGCAATTTTTTTGCTGTTTTGTTGTTTGTTGATAAGCAAAATAGCGGTGGGCAGTTCGACATTTTCAAAAATATCTTCGCCTAAATTGATGATGTTGTTGCCAAAATTGTTGATGATTTTTTTGATATCTGCATATCTTGGTTGATATAAAAAAGTGTTTGGCACAATAAAACCAACCCTTGATTTGGCAATTTGCAATGCTTTGTCAATGAAAATTTTATAACTATCTTTGTATTTTTGAGTAGAATTTGGATAGTGTTTAGCAAAATATTCGGCATCTTTGTCGAGATCTGCCCCATAAGGCGGATTCCCCACCACCACATCAAAACCGCCCCCATTCGAGGAATTTTCAAACACTTTTTTAAACTCTTCTTTCCACTGAAAAGCAAGGGATTTTTTGAAAAGAGAATCGATATCGTGCTTGTCTTGCTTGATTTGCCCTTGATTTACTAACAACTCGCCTTGTTTTTCTAGCACTTCTGCCACAATTTTGCCCTCGAACTCGCTGTAATAACCTGCAACATCTGGATCATCTATCAAACTGTTGCCGATTTTGATGTTGCCATCAAGTGTGGTGAGTGGTTGGCGGTGGTGTGCGGTTTTGAGCCACAGCGAAAGCTTGGTAATGCCAACTGAGGCAGGGTTGATATCGACTCCGTAAATGTTGTTGGTTAAAATATCGTGATAACTATAATTAATGTTGATGTGCTTTGCCACTTGTTGCCATTGCTCTTGTAAATAGTCAAAAACTTTCACCAAAAATGCCCCCGAACCGCAAGCAGGGTCGAGCACTTTGATTGATTTTAGTGCTGTTGCATATTGTTGCCACCATTCGTAAGAGTGTTGTTTTGCCTTGATTTGTGTTTGTTTATCGGCAAGCCAACCGCCCACCGCTTCTTGCACAATATATTGAGTGATGTAGGCAGGAGTGTAAAAAACCCCATCTTTTTTTCGTTGTTGTTGCTGGTCGCCTGTGAGGTTTTCGAGGTCTGAAATTGACTGCTCAAAAATGTGCCCCAAAATATTCACATCAAGATCAGAGCCAAAATCGTGGCTATACAGCAAGACAATTTTATCGATGATTTCATCGGAGATGTTTAAAATATCAAGATCCGAGTCGGGCGAAAACAACCCGCCATTAAATTTGGCAATGCCAATTTCGGGGTTGCCCTCATCCATGGCGGTAAATAAAGCCTTCATGCGGTTATATTTACCTTTGATGTATTTGTTGTTTAGGGCATCAAGCACTCCATCGTTATTGAGGGCACCGTTTTCTTTGCAAAAACGAATAAAAATGATGCGATCGATGAGCTTTTGGGCTTTGTAAAGATAAAAATTTCTGCCGTATTTTTGATGCTGGTTTAAAGCAATGAGATTTTGCCAAATTTCATAACGAAGGGCAGAGTAATGGGCATAGAATTTTTTTTCAATTTCGATGCCTTGGTTTTCGGTGTTTAGCGAATGCACCGGCGATTGGTGATTTTGCTTGGTAAACAGCCTATCAAAAGATAGCAAAAAGTGGAATTCTTTTAGTTTGTTGGCATTTTTGGCAAGCTCGGCAATAAAAAACGAGTGATATTTGCTAGAGTCAGATGCCTTATAAAGCCGAATCTCGGCAAAATTGCTCACAATTACCCATTCGCACTTGCCACCAACTTTTGGGGCATATAAAAAACCTTGTTCAATGGGAGTGATGGCAAGGCCTTTGCGGTTTTGATTTTTATCAAGATTAACATTGCTTGCTTTAAGCTCAATTACTGCTCGAATATCGCCTGCTTTGATATTGCTTGTGGTGATATCTTGATTTTGGTAGCTTTGCAAATTAAAGCCCAAAATGCCATCTGGTCTTCTGCCGTCGTTGGTGCCAGATTCCCACCATAAAGTATTGTGTTGATTGCCTGTTTCGCCTTGATAACCAAGGATTTTAACAAAAAAATCTTGCAAAAAATTGTGTTGATGTTGTATTTCGTTTTCTAGTCCACAAGAATTTTCGCAGGCATTTTGCCATCTTGCTAAAATATTGTTTTGGATGTTAAAAATATCAGCATCAGAGAGTAGTTGATAATTAGCAACATCTAGCGATTTTTGATTAAAGAGGCTGTTCATTTTACTGTTTTAAAGCTGTTTTTAAAAAATGATTTTAGTTTATAGATGGCTAATTAAAAATCTAGATTTATTTTGGTTGAATGAAATATGGTATAAACTTCGATCTAAATTCCCCTTCGTTAGTGCGGGGAATTCTGGACCGAGATCGTCTCACAACACTACCCCGTCTTTTTCCATAAGCTGTCGCTTATGGAAAAATCCACCCCTTCTGCAAGAAGGGGAATTTATACCATCTTTAAAAAAAGTTTTTGTGATGTCGAAAAGAAAAAGGCGAAAATTCAACAAAATCGAATCTTCTTAACAAGCCAGATAAATGAAGGTTTTTGCCTACAAAATAATCGGCGGTAGATTTTATGCGATTAATTTGTTTGACAAGTAATATTTGTTCGATGTTGTGTTGTGTCGATCTGGCTTTGACCTCGATAAAAACTAGTTGCTTTTGGTGTAAAGCGATGATGTCTATTTCGCCAGCAAAACATTTATAGCGGTTGGCTAAGATTTTGTATCCTTGGCAAAACAGCAAAAAAAGACAAACTTTTTCGGCAAAAATGCCAAATTTATAGCTATTTTTTTTCTTGTTCATTGTGGGTTTGGTTTTGGTGTTGGTGTTGTAAAATTAATTGATAAATCGTTTTTTTGTTGGTATGAAATTTCACAGCCAATTGAGTTGCCAAATCTTTGCTTGATTTGGCAGAAGGTAAATATAAGGAAATATCTTGCAAAATATCATTTTCGCAATATTGATTTTGGCTAGATTTTTCGAGCAACAGCACTATTTCGCCCTTGATTTTGCTTGGGTTTTCGTGAAGATAAGTTAAGACTTCGCTGATTGTGCCTGTAATAATTTGTTCGTGTATTTTGGTGAGTTCTTTGGCAACGGCAATTCTTCTGTTGCCAAGAGTTTCGAGCATAATGTTGAGGCTATCTAGCAATCTTTTGGCGGTTTCAAAAAAGATTAAACTGAAATTGCTGGGAAATTCTTGCAAAAAAGTGGTTTTTGCTTGGGTTTTTTCGGGTAAAAAGCCTGCAAATAAAAACTGATCGCAAGTAATGCCCGAAATAGAAATTGCTGCAACTGCTGAACAACAACCAGGTATGGTGTAGATTGGATAATTTAGTTGTTGTAAAAAACGAATTAGTTTATAGCCAGGGTCAGAAATTAGCGGGGTGCCAGCATCAGAAACCAAGGCTACAATTTGTTGATTTTGCAAGAGATCGACAATGTTTTGCCTAGTTTTTTCGTTGCTATGGTCGTTGTAGGTGATGGTTTTTTTATTTTTGATGCCAAAAAAATTAAGCAAAGTTAAGGTTTTGCTGGTGTCTTCGCACACAATGGTATGGCAATTTTCAAGCACATATAAAGCTCGAAAAGTGATGTCGGCCAAGTTGCCAATTGGGGTAGAAACCACAAAAAGACCGCTAGTTAATTGTTGTTGTTGCGAAAAAAGTTGTTGATAGAATTGTTTAAACATTGCCACCCGAAATAATTACTAGAAATTTTTGCTGTTGATAATGCTGGTTTTGTGCTAAAAAATCGGCACAGCCCGCCATTGCCAAAGCAGAAGTGTATTCGATATTTTGTTGTAAATACAAAGTGAGTTGTTGTTGCCAAAAAATAATTTTTTCTTCAGAAATTTCTAAAATTTTATGTAATTGTTTTAGATAAAAAAAACATCGATCAGAAACTTGTAAAGTTCTGGCCCCATCGGCAATGGTGTTGGGCGATTGCTGAAAGCCGATAATTTTATTTTGCTGAACCGACAGGCTGGCATCGTTGGCAATGCTTGGCTCACAACCAATAACTTTCGTTTGTGGATAAACTTTTTGGCTTGCCAAAAAACAGCCCGAAAGCAAACCGCCACCGCCACAACTAGCAAAAATAGCCTCAAAATTTCGTGCTGTAACGAGGGCATCTTCTAAAATGCAGGTGCCTTGCCCTGTAATAATTTGATCGTTATCGGATGGATGAAAAAAAACATAACCTTCTTTCTCTTTTTGTTGGCAAGCCAAAATGGCTTCGAGCCTAGTGTTTAGCAAAACCAGCTCTGCATTTTGCGATTTTACTGCTTCTACTTTGCTTGCAGTGCAGTTTGTGGTCATAAAAATTAGGGTGGGAATGCCAAAAGTTTTGCCAACCAAAGCCAAAGCATAACCGTGGTTGCCAGAGCTGTAAGCGACCATTTTTTTAGGAAAAAAACCAAATTTTTCGCGATAGGTAAGCACAGCATTAAAAGCCCCTCTGGCTTTGAAAGAATTGGCTTTTTGTTGATTTTCCATTTTAAATAAAATGGTGTTTTTGAGTAGTTCGTTTAATTTTTGGCTACTAAATATTGGAGTGTGGTTAATGTAAGGAGCGATGCGATTTAGAGCTTGTTTAATGCTATCAAAATTAAGATCACTCATAAGTTGAATAAAAATAAGAAGTAGTGGTGGCAAACTCGGCAGAACAAGAATCGACCCTTTTATAGATAGGATGAATGTTGAATTGATATCGTAATAGCCTAATTTCTTGCTCAGAAGCATTGCAAAGTTTGGCGATTCGTTTGTCAGAAAAACCTTGTTTTTTGAGGCTAAACAAATATTGTGGATCGTTTGGAATGCCGTTTCTGCTGATTTGTTTTTCGGTTTGCACTAAATTGTGGATTTGCTCTAAAAACCAAGGATCGTAATTAGAAATTTGGTTGATTTCTGTGGCGGTTAGGCCTTCGCGAAAGGCTTGGGCGATAACCAACAAACGATTGGAAGCAGGAATTTTTAATTGTTGTTTGATGATGTGTTGTCTTTGTTCGTGATTGTCGGAGTTGATAAAAACATCTTCTAGGCCACTGAGGTTGTTTTCGAGAGATCGCAAGGCTTTTTGCAAGCTTTCGGCAAAACATCGGCCAATTGCCATTACTTCGCCCACCGATTTCATTGAGCTTGATAACACATTGGTGCTACTTTTAAATTTTTCAAAAGTGAACTTAGGAATTTTGGTGATGATGTAATCTATGGTTGGCTCAAAAGATGCCGGTGTTTTGTGATTGGTGATTTCGTTACTGATTTCATCTAGGGTAAAACCAACTGCCAACTTGGCGGCCACTTTGGCAATAGGAAAGCCGGTTGCTTTTGAGGCGAGGGCAGAAGATCGAGAAACTCGAGGATTCATTTCGATTATGGTCATTTGCCCGTTTTCTGGATTGACCGCAAACTGCACATTGGCACCGCCTGTTTCAACCCCAATTTCACGAAGCACAGCCAAAGAAGCATTTCGCATATGCTGATATTCTTTGTCGGTGAGGGTGAGAGCAGGGGCAACTGTGATAGAATCGCCAGTGTGCACCCCCATTGGATCGATGTTTTCTATCGAGCAAATAATGATGCCGTTATCGTTTTTATCTCGCACCACCTCCATTTCGTATTCTTTCCAGCCGATAATTGATTTGTCGATCAACACTTCTTTTACTGGTGAAATAGATAAACCATATTGAATAATTTGCAAATATTCTTCTACCGTGTAGGCAACTCCGCCACCTGCACCGCCCATAGTAAAGGAAGGGCGAATAATGGCGGGCAAGCCGATTTCTGCCAAAGCTTCTTTTGCTTGCTCTAAACTGTTGACTAATTTATTTTTGGGAGTAGAAAGCCCGATTTTATCCATTGCTTGTTGAAACAAAGCACGATCTTCGGCTTTTTTGATGGCATCGATAGATGCCCCAATAAGCTCAACATTATGTTTGGCAAGAACCCCGTTTTTAGCTAGTGCCAAAGCACAATTAAGGGCGGTTTGCCCGCCGACGGTTGGCAACACTGCACAGGGTTTTTCGATTGCAATGATGGTTTCAACAACTTCGGGGGTGATGGGCTCAATATAGGTGCGATCGGCAATGTTGGGATCGGTCATTATGGTGGCAGGATTGGAATTAACCAAAATCACTTTATAACCTTCGTTTCTTAGGGCTTTGCAGGCTTGTGTTCCCGAATAATCAAATTCGCAAGCCTGCCCAATAACAATTGGCCCTGCACCGATGATGAGTATAGATTTGAGATCTGTTCTTTTTGGCATAAAATTTGCTTAATGAGATAATGGCACTGTTGCATCCCAAATTTATTTTACTTTATTTGCCATTTTTGGTATAAATTTCAGCTATTTTTAGCCAAATATGTTGAATATGTGGCTAAAAATAGCCAAAATTTCTCCTCAAAACTAGCAAAAAATTAAAACAAATTTGGAATGCAACAGTGCCATAAAAAATTTGCAATAATTTTAGCAATAATTCTTTAAAAAAGCAATATAATTTTATTATCAAAAACAATCATGATGTAATACATGTATCAAGTCCTTGTTGTTGACAAGGTCGTGTATCAGTTGGTTGAATATTTGGTTGCGGAGACGAAGAAGGAAATGCTTGTTTTATTGCAATTATTAAAGCATTAGATTCAAATCTAGTGCCAGCATTTGTAGTTGGATCTAAAGGTTTACTTATATCTAAAAACTTTCTTGTATCTAATTTTAATTTGTGAATTGTTGTTTTCGTTTGTGTAGGATCGCTAAGAGTTGGACCTAATATGCTCAATTTATCCATCAAATCAGTAAAAGGCTGAAAATGCAGTTTATTTTCTTTTAAAAATTCTAAATATTTTTGAGTAAATTGAGGATCATTTAATTTTTCTAATGATTCTAAAATACTTCTTATAGCTTCTTCTTGTATTGTAGTAGGCATATAAATTTTGATTTTTTTTATGTTAAGAGAATTTTGTAAACATACCATTTTCACTGTGTAAATGGTATTATATAAAACAAAAATCAATTTTACCTAAAAAAATACAAAATATGAAATTGCTTTATGAAATTTATTTTTTCATTTATAATTTTAAATTTCAAGAATTATTTTAGTTTTAGCGAATTATTTTTTTGATAATTTTTGCTGAAAGAGCAGTCGTAGACTATTAAAAATAGCAATAACATCAATAATTTGTTGCAAAACCGCCCCTTGAGCTGGCGAAATATAGCCAAAACTTGCCAAAATCATACCAAATAAACTAAATAACATACCGCCAACAGCACTTTGCAGGGCGATTTTTCGGGTGTCGAGGCTTAAATGCATTAGTTTATCTACTTTTAATAAATTATTTTCTAAAATTATCGCATTTGCCGATTCTCCTGCAATTTGATTGTGTTTAGCAAAAGCAATAGAAGCAGTTGCCAAAAGCAGAGCAGGAGCATCGTTGATGCCGTCGCCCACAAATAGTGTTGGTGATTTTTGGCTATAATTTTTGACAATAGCTAATTTTTCTTCTGGCGATTTTTCGGAATAGCGCTTATGAATGCCAAGTTTTGCCCCCAAATAATTCACCTGCTCTCGCTGATCGCCAGAAAGCAAAATAACTTCAGAAAAATTATGTTCTAACCCCAAATGACTAATAAAAGAGCCGGTTTCGGGCCTTTCGACATCTTCAAAAACTAATACAGCAGAAACTGTGTTGTTGATAATAATTACACATTCTAAACCGATTTGTTTTGGCGGTAAATTTTGATGATTGGCAAAATTTTTGGAATTATTTCTGTTGGTGATGACAAGATGAAAATTATTAACAATTCCGCTGATGCCATAACCAGGTTTTTCGTTGACTTGGCTAGCATTGGTTAAAATAATTTTTTGCTCTTTGGCATAGTTTAAAACTGCCGATGCCAAAGGATGGCGAGAATGTCTTTCGAGGCTGGCAACTTTTTGAATAATTTGCGATTCGGTGTAGTTGCTGATGTTGGCAATTGTGGTGAGTTTTGGTTCGCCGTAGGTGAGGGTGCCGGTTTTGTCAAAAATGGCGGTTGTGCAAGTTGGTAAATATTCGAGTATTCGGGCATCTCTAATAATTATTCCTTGTTTTGCGGCTATAGAAATGGCACTAATAATGGTGATTGGCACTGCAATTAAGAGCGGGCAGGGAGTGGCGATGGTAAGAACAGCTAAAAATCTCACTAAATCGGAAGTAAAATAATAGCATAAACCAGCGATTAACAAAGTGAGGGGCACGAAAAAAACAGCGATTTTGTCGGTGAGTTTTTGCAGATTAGGCTTTTCTTGTTGAGCTTTTTTCATAATGTCAACAATTTGGGCATAGCGAGAATGTTCTGCTAATTTGCTGGCCTTAATAACAATGGTTGATTCGCCATTTATTGAGCCAGAAAGCACTTGCGAACCAATGGTTTTGCTGATTTTATAGGGCTCGCCAGTTAAATAAGATTCGTCCATATTGCCATAACCTTCAACAACTTCGCCATCAACTGGGGCGGTTTCAAAAGGAAAAATGGCAATAAGATCGTTAATTTTGATGTCGTTAAGTTTGATATCAAAAAAATTATCTTCTTTTTTAAGATGGGCTAAAGCGGGTATTCTTTGCATTAAATTTTCGAGAGCAAAAGAAGCTTTATGAGAGGCGAATTCTTCGAGAGCCAAACCGCTTACCAGCATTAATAAAATCAGGGTTGCAGTGAAAGGTTGTTGTAAATAAATTGCCAAAATAAAAGCAAGTAAAGCGATGAGATCGGCTGTGAGATTGCCGGTGATTAATTTTTTTAACATTTGCCAAAAAAAAGGCATAAAGCCAACAAAACTAACAATGTAAAGCAGGATTGTGGAGAATTTTTCTAGATTGTATAAAGAGCAAATTCCATGAAAAATTAGAAGAAATAAAATGGTTAGCAATAATAGATGAGGCCATTTTTTGCAATAATTTATAAAAGAAGTGAATTTTATTTGTTCTTTTTTCATAAAATTTGAGACCAATTTAATTTTGTTGCTAATTTAACAAAGAGATGGTGACAGGCAACAGATTATTTTCTTTTTTAATTAAAAAAGTGATGTTTTTTTCGCTAGTTTGAGCGGTTTTAATAATTTTTTGCATTTGAGCAAAATTAGTGACAATTTGTTGATTAACACTCACCACAATATCGCCAACTGCAATACCCTTGTAGTAGGCATCATATCTGGGGTCGACTGCACTCACCACCAAATAATTGTCGCTATTTGTTTTGTTGGTAATTTTTTCTTCGGCAAAACTGATTCCTAAGAGCTTGCCTATGGTTTTTGCAATTGGTTTTGCAGTGGTTTTTTTATCGTCTTCTTTGGGAGTTTTTTCGATAATTAAATTGACAGTTTGAGTTTTGCCATAGCGAAAAATTAGCACTTTAACGATTTTGCCAATGGGTAGTTTATTGACTACTTTTGGTAGGGTTTTAACATCGGTAATTTCTTGTTCATCGAATTGCAAAATAACATCCGAAGGAATGATGCCCGCCTTGTCTGCAGGGCCATTTTTGGTGATATCGCTAACGAAAGCACCTTTTAAAGTGTTTAACTTGATAGAATTAGCCAAATCTTGATTTAAATCTTGTGCCATCACACCGATCCAACCTCTAACAACTTCGCCTTGCTCTTTGAGTTGCTTGAGAATTTGAAAAGCATTGTTAGAAGGAGTGGCAAAAGCAATGCCAACATTGCCACCAGAAGGAGAAAAAATAGAAGTGCTGATGCCTACAACTTCGCCCTTGCTGTTAAACAGAGGGCCACCAGAATTTCCTTTATTGATAGAAGTGTCGGTTTGCAAATATTCGTCTGATTGAGAAGAATTAACATCTCTGCCTCTGGCAGATAATATGCCAAGAGAAACCGAACTGCCAAAACCATAAGGATTGCCAATGGCAATTAACCAATCGCCAATTTTTACTCTCGAAGAATCGCCAAATCGAGCAAATTTTAATTCTTTGGTTGGGTTAATTTTTAACAAAGCTAAATCAGATTTGCGATCAAAAGCTACTAAATTTGCTTTATAAAAAGTTTTGTCTTGCAAGCTAATGCTGATTTCAAGGGCATCTTCGATAACATGATAATTGGTGGCGATGTAGCCATCTTTAGAAATTAAAAAACCAGAACCAATAGAGATTATTTTTTTCTTATCAATAATTTGTTTGTCTAGTTGTTTTTTTAGCTCTTCAAAAATAGGGGTGGGCGGAAAGTTGCCTAGCATATTACTGTCTAACACGATGGAGTTTTGATTTTTAGAGCCCTGAGTGGCAGAAATATTAACGACACTTGGCAATAAATTTTCGATTAAATCGGCAAAACTAGGAATTAATTGAGATTTGTTTGGAACTTCTTCAAGATTATTAAATTTGTTTTCTGTTTTATTGATTTCTGTCTTGTTAACTTCTTGTGCAAAAGATTGATTTAGATTGGCAAAAATAAAAAAAGAAAAGAGTAAAAATAATATTTGAAATAACATTATTTATTACCAAAATATTTAAAAAATTCTCCATCAGAAGAAATTATCATTTTTGTTTTGTTATTTTCATTTAACATAGATTTTTGATAGGCTTGCATTGAGCGATAAAAATCGGCAAATTCAGGATCTTTACCAAAAGAAGAGGCATAAATTTTATTGGCTTCTGCTTCTGCTTCGCCTCGAACAATATCGGCATTTTTTTTTGCTTCTGCCTCAATGATGGTTTTTTGTTTATCGGCTTCTGCCCTGATTTTTTGTGCTTCTTGAGCACCTTTTGCTCTGATTTCTTTGGCTTCTTTTTCTCTTTCGGTTTGCATTCGACCATAAATTGCATCGGAGTTTTCTTTTGGTAAATCGGTTCGCATAATTCGTACATCAACAATTTCGATGCCAAAAATTTCTGAAGAACTGCTAACCACATCTTTGATATCTTTCATAATGCTACCACGATTTTCGGTGAGAAGCTCGTTTAAAAAAATTTCACCAATTACTTGACGAAGGCTAGAATCAAGAATGCCAGCAAGTTTATTGGCTAAACCCTGATTATTAACAACTGTGGTATAAAATTTGACAGGATCAACTATTTTGTATTTGGCAAAAGCATTGATAAGTAATCGTTTTTGATCAGAAGCGATAACTTCTTGCTCGGGCAAGACAAGATCAATAATTCTTTTATCAAAAAAAATAGCATTTTGCACTAAAGGAATTTTATAAGAAATACCAGCAGTGTTGACAGTTTTGATAACCTTGCCAAATTGTAAAATTAATGCTTGTTTTCTTTGATCGACAATAAAAAAAGTGTTAAAAATCAACAAGAAAAAAGTAAAAACAATGGCAGAAATTTTTATTTGCAAACTAGACATAAAAAGCTATTTTTTTAAATTTTGATTATCAAAGAAATATGGCATAACCATATTTTTGCTGATGTTTTTATCGATATAAATTTTTTCATTTTGGCTGTAGATTTTTTCCATAGTTTCGAGATAAATTCTTTTTTTCGTCACTTGCTTAGACTTGGCATATTGATTATAAACCGCTAAAAACCTCGATGCTTCGCCTTCTGAATTTGCCACCACTTGTTTGGCATAGGCTTCGGCCTCTTCTTTCATTTGTGATGCCAAGCCCTTGGCTCTTGGAATGATATCGTTGGCATAGGCCTGAGCTTGATTGATTTCTTTTTCTTTGTCGGCTTTGGCGGTTTGCACATCTAAGAAAGAATCTCTTACTTGCGAAGGCGGATCGACCCTTCTTAATTGAACCTTAACAATTCTGATTCCAGAAGCATAAGAATTAAGAACTTCTTGTAGTAAGTTTTTGGCATCGTCTTCGATTTGTAATTTACCATCAGAAAGAGCATTGGCAATGGGGTTTCTGGCGATAATTTCTCTCATAGAGCTTTCGGCTGATTGCCTGATTGATTGATAAGGATCGGCAATATTAAAAACGAAATCTTTGATATCAGAAATTTGCCATTGTATTTGAAATTCTACATCAACAATATTTTCGTCGCCTGTAAGCATTAGGCTTTCGGCATTAAGATTGCGATTTAGATATTTGTTTTCAAGAGAAGAAAAGCCAAATTCTTCGATGTTGACAGCGGTGACATTTTTTTTGATTAATTGACCAACGGGATAGGGCAGGTAATAGTTTAGGCCAGGGCTTGCCACTTGTGAAAATTTGCCAAAATATAACACCACCCCATTTTCGCTCGGGTTGACTTTATAAACTCCAAGCGACAACCAAAGAGCAAAAACAGCAATGGCAATGTTGCGATAGTTTGGCTGGTTGTTATGATAAAATTTTTTGATGATTTGTTGTAAAATATCGTCAAGATTATTAAAAAAGAAGGGATCTTTTGGATTTTTCGGTGGTTTTTGCTGATTATTTTGATTGTTGTTGGTGTTTTGATTATTTTTTGGTGGTTGCCAAGATGCACCCCAAGGATCTTGCAAACAAAGTTTTTGCCCCAAAGATTTAAACAAAACTTTTTTAGTAGCAACAAAAGCAAGTAAAATATAGGTAAAAAAAGATTTAATAGTGAACATTGAATTGTGATGAATAATTTATAACTAAAAATATCTTAACAAAAAACACTAAAAAAGCAAGATATTTTTCTTAATTTTTTCAATATAGTTTTTTAGAGATTTTTCTATGAAAAACTATATTGATAAAGTAGATGGCAGATTGATATAATACCATTTCTCATCTATTTAAAATTAAAAATGATTTCGTTCTTTATGCATTTAAAGATGGGAAATGGTATAAAAATTCTATTATGCATTTTTAACTGGATATAAAGAAACAGAATCGGTTTGTTTTTGTCGATATTCTTGTAATTTTATAGCGAGCTTTTCATCTTGTAAAGCCAAAATAGCAATTGCCAACAAAGCAGAGTTTTTTGCCCCCGCCTCACCAATTGCCAAGGTGCCAACCGGCACCCCTGCAGGCATTTGCACAATAGAAAGCAAAGAATCAAAGCCAAACATATTTCGACTAACAATTGGCACCCCCAAAACAGGCAAATCGGTGAGGGCAGAAGCCATACCGGGTAGGTGAGCGGCACCACCAGCGGCGGCGATAATAATTTGAAAACCTTGTTGTTTAGCGGTTTGGCAAAATTGATATAGCCTGTGTGGAGTGCGATGAGCAGAAACTATTAGAGTTTCAAATGCAACATCAAATTGTTGCAAAATTTCTTCGGCATGGTGCATCACAGCATAATCAGATTGGCTACCCATAATGATAGCTATTGATTTTTTGTTCATATTTTAAGATTTGCGATCTGCGATTTTTTGTTTAATTTTGCCAATTACTTTTGCAGGATTTAAGCCTTTCGGACAAGTTTGAGTGCAGTTCATAATGGTGTGGCAACGATAAAGTTTGAAAGGATCTTCGAGATCATCGAGCCTTTTTTCTGTTTCTTCATCTCGAGAATCAAAAATCCACCTACCAGCTTGCAACAACACAGCGGGGCCAAGATATTTTTCGGAGTTCCACCAATAGCTAGGGCAAGAAGTAGAGCAACAAGCACATAAAATGCATTCGTATAAACCGTCGAGTTGCTCTCTTTCTTCTGGCGATTGTAATCTTTCGGAGTTGAGATTGCTTGGTTCTGGCGATTGCATCCATGGTTTTATAGATTTGTATTGCTCATAAAAATGGCTAAGATCTGGCACTAGATCTTTGATAACAGGCATATGAGGCAATGGGTAAATTTTGACCACATTAGATTTGCAATCAGAAATTGATTTGGTGCAAGCAAGAGTGTTGCTACCATCAATGTTCATAGCACAAGAGCCACAAATTCCTTCGCGACAAGATTTGCGAAAAGTTAAAGAAGAATCTTGCTCGGATTTGATTTTGATTAGAGCATCAAGTACCATCGGGCCACATTTATCGAGATCGATTTCGAAACGATCGATGTAGGGATTTTGATATTGCGGATCTTCTGGATTGTAGCGATAAATTTCAAGAGTGCAAATGTTTTTGGCATCAGCACTAGCTTTGTGAGTTGTGCCTTTGGTTTTATCTATTTGGGAATTTTTAGGAAGAGTAAATTCGGCCATATATTTGTATTTTAATTAATAAACTCTTTTTTTAGGAGGGAAAGCAGAAACCTCGTTGGTAAGAGGTTTTAAAATCACCTCGCGATAATCGATTTTTAAAGAACCAACCTCATTGCACCACATAATGGTGTGTTTTAGCCAGTTTTCATCGTCTCTTTCTTTAAAATCTTCTCGAGCATGGGCACCCCTGCTTTCTTTGCGATTTAAAGCAGAAGCGATAGTTACCAGTGCTTGTGATCTTAAATTATCGAGTTCTAAGGCTTCAATTAAATCGGAGTTCCATATCAAACCTCTATCGCTGATGGCAAGATCAGAAAAACTATGAAAAATTTCTTGCATTTTAGTTTGACCTTGTTGCAATAAACTTTCGGTGCGAAACACTGCGGCATGTTTTTGCATACAGTTTTGCATTTCTGACCTAATTTTTGCAGTCGATAAAGCACCTTTGGCATATCTGATTTTATCGAGTCTGGCAATAGATTGCTCTCCTTCGTTGCCTGTGAAATGCTCTTGTTTGGTATTTGGTTTAACAATTTCAGAAGCTCGAATGGCTGCCGATCTGCCAAAAACCACAAGATCAAGCAAAGAATTTGAGCCAAGCCTGTTGGCACCGTGCACAGAAACACAAGCCGCTTCACCAATTGCCATAAGGCCCGGAACCACGGTTGCCTGACCGTTTTTGATGTTAAGAACTTCGCCTTTATAGTTGGTTGGAATGCCACCCATATTGTAATGCACTGTTGGCAATACTGGTATTGGTTGCTTGGTAACATCAACTCCGGCAAAAATTTTAGCAGTTTCAGAAATGCCAGGTAATCTTTGATGTAAAACAGCGGGATCGAGATGGTTTAAATGTAAAAAAATATGATCTTTGTTTTCGCCAACTCCTCTGCCTGCCATAATTTCCATGGTCATGGCTCTAGAAACCACATCGCGACTTGCTAAATCTTTGGCAGATGGTGCATATCTTTCCATAAATCTCTCGCCAGCAGAATTAACTAAATAACCACCTTCGCCCCTTGCCCCTTCGGTAATTAAACAACCAGAGCCATAAATGCCTGTTGGGTGAAATTGCACAAATTCCATATCTTGTAAAGGCAAGCCAGCTCTTAAAGCCATAGCGTTGCCGTCGCCAGTGCAAGTGTGAGCGGAAGTGGCAGAAAAATAGGTTCGACCATAACCGCCAGTTGCCAACACAACCAATTGGGCTTTAAAGCGATGAATAGTGCCATCAACCATAGAAATGGCAGTTACTCCTTGACAAACAGCGTTTTCCATAATTAAATCGAGGGCAAAAAATTCGATAAAAAATTTGGCATTATGTTTTAAAGACTGCTGATAAAGAGTGTGTAAAATGGCATGCCCAGTGCGATCGGCGGCGGCACAAGTTCGTTGAGCTGGACCGCCCTCGCCATATTTGGTGGTCATGCCACCGAATGGTCTTTGATAGATTTTGCCTTCTTTGGTGCGAGAAAAAGGCACACCGTAGTGCTCAAGCTCAATAATGGCATCGGGTGCTTCTTTGCACATATATTCGATGGCATCTTGATCGCCAAGCCAATCGGAGCCTTTGATGGTGTCAAACATATGCCATCTCCAGTCATCTTCGCCCATATTGCCAAGAGCTGCCGAAATGCCACCTTGAGCGGCCACAGTGTGAGAGCGGGTTGGAAAAACTTTGGTAATGCAAGCGGTGTTTAAGCCTTTTTGAGCCATACCAAAAGTTGCTCTTAAGCCAGCACCACCAGCACCGACAACTAAAACATCGAATTGATGATCGATAACAGAATAATTGGCAATTTTTTTGTCAGACATAATTAATTAGTAATATGAAGTTTTAAAATGGCAATGCAAACAGCAACAGAGGTGGTGATAGAAATAAAGTTTACCAGCATTACATAAAAATGCACCTTAGCTTTGTTTGTGATGTAATCTTCGATGATAACTTGTAAACCTAGTGAGCCGTGATAAAAGCCAAAACAGAAAAATAATATTCCCATAAAAGCATTAAGAGGGTAAGAAAAAAAGATTGGTAAATAACCTTGTGGATCAAGGCCAATATTGACAAAAGAAAGGATTAGCCAAATAACCAAAGGAATTAAAGCCACAGCAGAAATTTTTTGCAATAACCAGTGTCGAAAGCCGTGTTTGGTGGAAGGAGCGATTTTTGTTTTTTGCATATGTTTAGAAAAATTTAAGATAAACAGCGATAGAAACCGTGATTATAGTGAGTAGGAGAGCTAAAAAAATAACTAAATAACCAGTTTTTTTGGCAGTTTTTAGTTCAAAACCTTTGCCGATATCCCAAAATAAATGACGAATGCCGTTGCAAAAATGATAGTATAGACAAAAAGCAGAACTAATTACCGCTCCGCAAAATAAAATGTGAACTATTTTAGTAAAAAAACAGTCGCAGTGAATGTTATTGTTTGGGCTGGTGTTGTAAGTGTAATAAAAAATGCCCCAAGCCATAAAAACCAAAGCAACATAAAGAGCAACACCAGTTAAACGGTGCATAATAGAAGTGAGAGAAGAAATATTCCAACGATATATTTGCAGGTGAGGCGATGTTGGTTTTGCTTTGTTTGGTTGCATGAAAAAAATAATTATAATGTTTTATAAAAAAATATTTTGCCTTTTTAAAAGTCAATTTTAACATCGATTTTTTTTTTGGCAACTAAAAATTTGTAAAATTTTATTTTATATTGATTATGGAAAAATTGGCAGTAAATTTAGGCCTGTTCTTTCGTCTATGCCAAAAATATTGTTAAAATTTTGCACTGCTTGCCCCGAAGCTCCTTTTACCAAATTATCTAGTACCGACACAATAATTGCTTTGTTTTTATTGTTGCCAGCAGAAATATTGATGAGGCACATATTGGTGTTGACAACATCTTTTAAACTTGGCAAATGCTCAACTAAATGCACAAAATATTCGCCATCATATTTTGTGGCTAGGCAATTTTTAAGATCTTGATGGGTAAAATTTGGTAAAATATCAACATAAATAGTAGAAATAATGCCTCTATTTACTGGCAATAAATGCGGGGTAAATTCTGGATTAACTTCTTGATTACAAGCCAAGCTAAGTTCTTGCGAAATTTCGCCTAAATGGCGGTGGTTGCCGATGCTATAAGCTTTTACCGATTCGTTGACTTCGCAAAATAAATTGTTAGTTTTTAAAGATCGGCCAGCCCCAGAAGTGCCCGACTTGGCATCGATAATAATGTTGTGTGGGTTGATTAAATTATTAACCAACAGCGGATATAAGGGCAACAAAACCGAAGTTGGATAGCAACCAGGGCAAGAGATTATTTGTTTTTTAGCAAGTTGGTGGCGATAAATTTCGGTGAGAGCATAAACCGCTTTTTCTTGCAAGTGCTTGGCTAAATGCTTATGTTGATACCATTTTTGATAATCGTCGGTGTTGTTGAGGCGAAAATCTGCTGATAAATCGATGATTTTTAGATGCTGATTTTGCTTATTGGCAAGTAGTTTTAGGCAAGTTTCTTGAGTAGTGGTGTGGGGCAGGCACATAAAAACTGCTTGTATTTTGCTAAAATTTACTGCTTCAATGTTTTGCATAATTGGCAAATTTTGCAAAGCTAAATGCTGATAAATAGAGCTAATTTCGCAATTGGCAGAGCTGTTGGCAACAAGAGCCGAAATTTCAACCTGGGGATGTTGCAAAAGCAAGCGAATAAGCTCAACACCAGTGTAGCCCGAAGCCCCAACAATAGCAATTTTAATTTTTTCTGACATATTTATAAATTTAATTTTACATCATGGAACTGTTGCATCATTTTAATTTTCTAAAATTTTTTTTGCAAGTTTTGTAATTAAATATTTTTTCTTAAATTAATTTAGAGTTATCTGCTAAAATTTTGTTGGAGATCTTGTTGTTGTTCTTTAAGAGCCTCACCGCTATGCCATTTTCTTTCTGCTAATTCATAAGCTTTTTGCAAGGCTGAAAAATGAGCAAATTCATTCATCTGGAGATCGTAATTATCTTTGGCTCTTTTGAGAATTTTCATTGTAAGTTTTTCTGTTTGCTCAGAGGTAAGTTCTAGTCCTTCACATAAATATTCTAAACTAATGCCGTTAACATTGCTAGTGTTGGTTATGTTATTTAATAGATTATAATAATATTCTTTTGTCTGTTCATCTCTCGTTGCATGTTCTGGACTATCTTCTTTTAAAATAAAAGTTACAGCCTGTAAGATTTCTGATAATAAACTAACTTCAAATATACCATAAAAATTAGCTTTCTTAGGTAAAGAGCAAGTTGTGCTAGGAGTTGCTGTTTGCTCCAAACCAGATGAAGATGCTTGAGAAGAGGCGGTTGTGGTATCGCTATATCGAGATGGTGCATAAGCCATTTCTGGTAAGACTGCCCTAGTTAAATTTGTGGCAAACTGAGATATTTTGATAGTTTCTTGAGGAGTTCTTTTTTCTTTTGTGTCAAATTGTTGACGAAGTTTTTGTTGTTGTTCATAAAATTCTCGCACTATATCGTCTGCATCGTGATCTTCTATTGTTGATGATGTATTTTGAGGGGGTTCGTTGCTTGAAGATGCAGTAGATGATTGTTTTTTACGAGCTTCTAATGCATTTTTAAGAAAATATTCCGAATCAATAAATTGAACCAGACCATCAATATCTCTTACATCTTCTTCTTTTGTTGTTGTTTTCTTTTGTTTCTTTGATTTTCTTCTGCTTATTTGAGTTTTTGTACATATTTTTTGCACTTCTTGAATACAATTTTCTCGAAATGTATCAATACAATTCAAATTTTCAGCTTTAATAGAAAGACAATCTGGTATTTGTTTTGAAAATTTTTCTGCAACTTCTTTAATATTAACCTTGTGATTTCTTTCTTGTTGATAATATTCTACAAAAGATTCTTGTGTATTTTCAAAATTAAAATACGATTGTATCGTTACTCCGTCTTTTTGAAAATAATCTAACATAGAAACTATTTTACCATCTTTTACATTAATTTTTGTATAATTTTCTTGTTGTTTATATTCAATTACACCATTTAATAAAGTAGCTTTTCCATCTGGATGTGTTTCATCAAAACTCCCTCTAAAAACAACTTCTTTACCAGTAGTAGGTGATTTAAAACTTTGTAAAGTTAATATTTTACGACCACCTATTCTATAAATATGTGTCAAGCATACTTTGCAATCTTCAATATTTCCTGTTTCTATATGCTCTTTTGAACCAGAAATTAATTTGTAATTACCATCAAATTGACCTGCTTCCTTTATATGACAATTAACTTGATCATATTCTATCGATACCGTTTGTTCATCATCAATAAATTTTGCAACTTTATAACCTTTTTTACATAATTCTTTCAAAGCAAAATCTCTTATTTTTTGTGTTTTTGTTGGATCATTTAAAGTTTGCCAAAATTCATTTATCGCTGTAATTTTAAGTAGACATACTTTGTTTTCTGGTATTAAATTTTTAATTTGATTTCCAGATTCTATAATATTTTTCAAATCACCGATACTTATTAGCTGGTTTGAATCACCAAGTAATCTATATTCAATTTTGTTTTTTTCTTTTTGTTGTTGTGAAGGTTCGGATCCTCTTCTGCAAACAATTGAATTTCTCATATTTATATATTATTATTATTTTTTATAATGAGTTAAAAATAAGTCAATTGATAAATCGCAAAAAATTAAAACAAATTTGGGATGCAACAGTGCCATTTAGTAATATTTTGTTGCATTATTATTGTTATACCATTTCCCATCTTTAAATGCATAAATAACTTTATATTTATTAATTTTAAATTTAATTTAAAATTAATAAATATAAAGTTATTTATGCATTTAAAGATGGGAAATGGTATAACTCAAAGCTCCAACAGTATTAATTTTATTATTTGTTATTATTTTAAATGCTGTTAAGCATATGTCAAGATGGTTTGAGCAAAAAACTTTTTAAAATAATTGTTAAATTTTGTCTTTTTGGTTTGAAATTTATTTTTAAGAATGAGAAATTGATATTTTGTTTTCAATATTTTTAAAGAAGTTATCTTTACAAAACAATTTATAAAACAATATGGGATGCAACAGTTTCATATGCACTATTAGCTTATTTTTATTAATTTAATTTTTATTTTTTATGCCAAATAATACTAATCTAATTAATGCTGGTATTTTAATTACTGGTCTTGCTGGTGGAATTAGTAGTGCTGTTGTTGTTTTTTTTAACTCTGATCGTTCTACTAGTTTTTTTGCTCTTTCTGTTGTTTTTGCTTTTATTGGCGGTTTTGTTGGTGTTGGTGGTTCTATTATTATTATTAATAATGTCGTTACTAATGTTTTTCCTCGCAATAATATTGCAAATGCTGTTCATGATGATGTTGTTGGTCGCCCTGTTGTTTTTGTTGGTCGCCCTGTTGTTGATCAACCAGTTCGCTCTACTAGTTTTGATGATCTTGGCAGAATCTCTCAATTATGCTTGCAACTAGAAAAATCTACAAAAGAATTGGATTTAGAAAAAGCAATATATGATATTAGGATTCTTATTAATAATAATTACAATGTTAATAATAATATAAACTATTCTTCTAATAAATTTTTAATAATAGCTGATGTTAAATTGCTTACAAACGATCCGCCGACAGAAAAATTTCGAGAAATAATTATTGAAAATTTGCTGAATGTTTTAGAGCAAGGTGTTGTTGTTAAAGATGTTACTATAGATTTTCTTCTTGATGCCATCAAAAGACATAATGATTTTTCTTTTGATGGTAAGAATCAAGATGATCGCGATAAAACTACAGAAGCGATAAAAAGATTTATTGATTGTATTAAAAACAACAAACCTTACGAATCGCCTTGGGTAATTAAGATTCAAGATGGAGCTCCAAGCAGTTCAACATCTCCAAGAAATTCTACTCAACTATCGCCACAAATTTTAGGGGTTGGTTTTAATTAGTTTAGAGTTTCAAGTAAAAATTGCCAAAAATATAACTTATAAACTTCTAGATTTCTCAATTATTTCGTAGCATTCTATAACATCGTGTTCTTTGATGTCGTCGTAGTTTTCAAGGGCGACACCACATTCAAAGCCATTTTTCACTTCTTTAACATCGTCTTTAAACCTTTTGAGGGTTTTTAAAGAGCCGTTATAAATTACCACATTGTTGCGAAGAAGACGAACCTTGGCATTTCTTTTGATGTTGCCATCAATAACAAAAGCTCCTGCTACTTTGCCAGCACCAGAAACTTTAAACACTTGTCGAATTTCGGCAGAACCAAGATATTCTTCGGTTTTGTTAGGGTTTAACAAGCCAGAAAGCAACATTTTTAAATCGTCAACCAAGTTGTAAATAATTGAATAATAACGAATTTCTACCCCTTTTAAATTTGCTAAATCTTTGGCGGTGAGATTGGCTCGCACATTGAAACCCACAATAACAGCTCCAGAAGCACTTGCCAAACTTACATCGCTTTCGGTGATGCCACCAGTTGCCGAGTGAATAATTTTAATTGCTACTTCTTGGTTGCTTAGTTTAACGACGGTGTTAGAAATTGCCTCGACCGAGCCATAAACATCGCATTTTATGACGAGATTTAGGTATTTTATTTGATCTTTTCCTGACTGTCTAAAAATGTCGGTGATTGATTTTGCTGAATTTTTCAAAGATTTTTGCTCTCTTTCTTTTTTTTGTCTATAAGCAATAATATCTCTTGCTTGTTTTTCGTGATCGACTTCAACAAATCTGTCGCCAGCATTTGGGGCAGAATCTAAGCCTAAAATTTCAACTGGCATAGAAGGAGTTGCCGTTTTCACGATTTTGCCAAAAGAATCAGACATTTTACGAATTTTGCCATAGGCATTGCCAACCACTACCAAATCGCCAATATCAAGAGTGCCACTTTGCACCAGCATTGTTGCCACTACACCTTTGTTGGGATCAACCCGAGATTCTAAAACGGCACCAATTGATTTGCCTTGATAAGCAGATTTTAGATCGAGAACTTCGGCTTGTAATAAGATTGCTTCTTCTAGTTTGTCGAGGTTGATTTTTGCTTTAGCAGAAACCGATACAAACATGACATCGCCACCTAATTCTTCGGAAACCAGCTGATAATTTAACAGTTCATTTTTGACGACTTGTGGATTTGCTCCTGGTTTATCGATTTTGTTGACCGCCACAATAATTGGCACATTGGCGGCTTTGGCATGGTTTATGGCTTCAATGGTTTGTTCTTTTACACCATCGTCGGCGGCCACCACCAAAACAACGATATCGGTGATGTTGGCACCTCTTGATCGCATTTCGCTAAAAGCTTCGTGACCCGGAGTGTCGAGAAAAGTGATGTATTTGCCACTTTCGGTTTTGATTCTAGAAGCTCCAATGTGTTGAGTGATGCCACCGTGTTCTTTGGCAACCACATTGGTTTGTCGTAAAGCATCGAGCAGAGAGGTTTTGCCGTGATCGACATGCCCCATAATGGTTACAACGGGAGCTCTTGGTTGTAAAGTGTATTGACTGGTATCTTCTTGCAAAGAATTTTCGATATCTGATCGTGAAACTCTTTTGCTGATATGGCCAAATTCTGCCACAATAATTTCGGCAGTATCGGCATCGATAGCTTGATTACTGGTAACTACCATGCCCATGGTAAATAATTTTTTGACTACATCGCCTGTTTTTTCAGACATTCTTGCTGATAAATCAGAAAGTGTGATGAGATCGGGCAATATAACTTCTCGGACAAATTTTTTGTGTTCTTTGTCAAAAGAATTGTCGGTTTTTTTTGGTTTGAATTTTTTTCGCCGAAAACCGCCACGATCTTCTTCGTCGTCGTTTTGATTGCTAACAAAGTAGGTGAGTTTTCGTTGGTTGAATTTTTCGTTTTTAAGATTGTTTTTTTTGATGGTTTCGTTATTTTCTGATGCTTTTACTGGAGTTTCTGTGATTTTTTTAATTTTCTTTTTAGATAACTCGGCTTTTTCTGCTGTTAACACAGCTTGTTCTTTTTGCTTTTTTTGCTCAATTATTTTTTGTCTATCTTCTTTTTCTTGATTAGATTGCTGTAGGCTTTGTTTGATTTTGTTTCTAACATCAAAAGCATCGATTTGAAAATCGCCTAGGTTGTTTTGGTAAAAATTGTTGATGGAATTTTTTTGATTTTGTGGAGTTGGGTTGGTTTTTTCTTCGGCCTCTTTGGTGGCGGGCGGTGTTGATGAAATAATTGGTTTAACAATTTCTTGTTTTATTGACTGATTTTCTTGTGTTTTTTCTGGTTTAGTGTTGTGGTTTTCGTGCCAAACTTCTGTTGGTTTGATGGATATTTTTTCTGGCTGAATATTTTGCTGAGGCTCAATTGTTGTTTTTTCTAGCTCGGTTTTGGTTGGTTGTGTTTTGAGATTTTGTTTAAGAATTTCGTGAGTTTTGTATTGAGTTTCTGTTAAAAAGCTATCTTGCTCGCTTTTAGCAACCGCAATAAACCGAGCTGTTATTTCTTTGTCAGAATTTTGGGTGGTGTGAGTTGATTCTTTTTTTCTGCCTTTAATGGTAACTTGCACAGAACTTTTGTTAGCAATATTTTTATTGGTAATTGGTGTGTTTTGAGTGCCTGTTTTTAAGGTGAGGCGAAGGCGAGTGTTATTGTTTTTGTTGTTATCTGTCATGTGATTTAAAAATAGAAAATATACAGCAATATTTTAATAAAAAAACAATTTTAATGTCAAAAAAAATATCTTGCAAGCAATATAAATATTTTATCACTCTATAAAAGAGTTGCTGATAGGATAGAGCCAATCAAGATTAAAGCACATATCGCTGGTTTTTGCACCCACGGTGGCTTGTTGTCGTTTAAATTCGTTGTGATGCAACATGGTGGCGATTTTTTGCACTAAATCAAGTTCAAAGCCCAGATTGGTAACTTGTGTGACCGATTTTTGCTCTTCAATTAAGGCAAATAAAATTTGATCCAAAATAAAATAAGGCGGTAGAGAATCGGAATCTTTTTGATTTGGGCGAAGTTCGGCAGACGGTTCTTTTTGCAAAATATTGGCAGGAATAATATTGAGATTGTTGTTTTTGCCGATGGTGCATAAATTTTGATTTCGCCATTCTGCTAATTGATAAATGGTGGTTTTGTAAAAATCGGCAATAGGGTTAAAGCCTCCGCACATATCGCCATATAAGGTGGCATAACCGCAAGCCAGCTCTGATTTGTTGCCAGTAGAAAGCAACATACTACCGCTAGAATTGGCGATTGCCATCAACACATTGCCTCTGATTCGTGCTTGTAGATTTTCGATGGCAAGAGCAGAAAGATTTTGCGATTGCAAGCTAGTTAAAAATTGTTGAAAAATTGGCTCAATATCGAGTATTTGCAAGTTAATTTTGAGGTTTTCTGCACAAAGTTTGGCATCGAAATAAGATTGTTGTGAGTTAAATTGAGTTGGTAGTGCATATAAATTTACGAAATCAGGGCCTAGGGCATCAACGGCAATGCTGGCAACAATCGCCGAATCGATACCGCCCGACATACCGATGATAACTTTTTGAAAAGAATTTTTATGTAAATAATCTCTCAAGCCCAAAACCGAAGCGGTATATTGTTGAGCAAGATTGTTGCTGGTGTGGGGCAGGTTTTGTTGATGTAAAATTTCTATTTTTCCTGTTTTATCAAGGCTAATTTTGGCAAGATCTTCGCTGAAATTTGCCATTTGTAGCACTAAATTGCCTTGTTTATCGATTGCAAAAGAATCGCCATCAAACACTAAACCGTCTTGCCCGCCCACTTGATTGAGATAAACCACGGGTTTTTGCAACATTACGGCGAGTTGTTTAGCTAGTTGTTTGCGAGTTTGTGGTTTTGAGGCAGAATAAGGCGAAGAATTTAGCACTAAAACCGCATCAAAAGTTTTCTCGTGAAGTAGTAGCCAGTTTTTTTTGTCCCAAAAATCTTCACAAATCAACAGGGCGAAATCAAAATTTTGATGACTAAAATAGCTAAGAGTAGTGGCAGGTTGAAAATATCTTTTTTCGCAAAAAACTCCTGTGTTTGGTAGGCTTTTTTTGGCAATAACCTGCAAAATTTGTTGATTATTTGCCAAAGCAACCGCATTATAAAGTTTGTTGTTTTGCCAAAATGGGCAACCAAGCAAGGCAAGGCTATTTTGGGGCAAAAAAGTAGAGATTTGTTGGATTTGTTGTTGGCATTTTTCAACAAAATAGCTTTTTTGCCATAAATCGTGGCACGGATAGCCAGAAATCGCCATTTCTGGAAACAAAATAAGATCGGTTTGCAGATTTTGGCAGTGTTTGGCAAGTAAGTTGCTGTTGTGTTTGATGTTGCCAACCATGGTGTTGATTTGAGCAAGACCGATGTTTATTTTATTTTTGGTGATTTTATTCATAGGGATTGTTGATTTTGTTGAGTCCTTCGCCAATAAAAACCAATAAAGCTAAAATAGTGGTGGTGGCAACAAAGCCGGTGATGCCCAACCAATAAGCATTGAGGTTGTTTTTGCCTTGTGCCAGCAACTCGCCTAAAGAAGGGGTGCCAACTGGCAAACCAAAGCCCATAAAATCGAGAGCGGTGAGGGTGGTGAGTGAAGAAGCTATTAAAAATGGCAAATTTGCCAAAATAATTGGCAAGGCATTTGGCAAAATATGATAAAAAATGATATGTAAAGAACTAGCACCAAGGGCAACACTAGATCTAACAAAATTTTGTTGTTTGAGTTTTAAAAATTCAAGCCGAATAAAACCAACCATACTTAGCCAACTAAATGCCAATAAAATTAACAGCAAACTAAAAAAACTAGGAGTGATAAAAGCAGAAAACAAAATGAGTAAAAACATTGTCGGCAAACTAGACCAAATTTCGCTGAATCGTTGCAACAACAAATCGACCCAGCCAGCAAAATAGCCTTGCACCGCCCCTAAAATAATGGCGATTGTCAACGAAAAAAAACTTAATAAAAGAGCAAAAGTAAGAGAAATTTTGGTGCCGTAAAGTAGCCTAGACAACACATCTCTTCCCCAATCGTCGGTGCCAAGCCAGTTTTGTGAGCTTGGTTTTGCTGGTGCGGGCTTGGGATTGCTTAAACTAAGAGTGTCAAAAGAATAAGGAATTGGTGGCATAATTAACCAACCTTGTTTTTGGATGAGGTTTTGGGTGGCGGAGTCGAGATAGTTGGCGGTGGTGTAAAAACCGCCACCAAAGGCTGTTTCAGGCAGGTTTTGCCACAGCGGAAAATAGAATTTATCTTGAAATTTTACGAGCAGTGGCTTGTCGTTGGCGATGAGATTTGAGAGCATAGAGATGGCAAAAATCGTAAGCAAAATAAGCAAGCTGTAATAGCTTAATTTTTGTTGTTTAAATTTTTGCCATTGGTGGTTTAACATAATTGGTAAAATTTTTATTTTTTATCAATCATTTTTTGCAACAAAGTGTTGATGCGGTGCCATTTTTTGATAGGTAGGCTCGGAATGCCCGCCACCACTGCCCCCGTTTCAACATCTCTCATCACTCCTGTCATACCAGCGATTTTAGCAAAATCACCAATGGTGAGATGGCCAGCAATATTTGCCCCACCGCCAATTTGCACAAATTTGCCAATGGTAGTGCTACCTGCAATTGCCGCACAACCCGCCATTACTGTTCCTTGATTGATAATAACATTATGAGCGATTTGACAGAGATTATCTATTTTGACATCGTTGTAAATAATGGTGTTTTCGATAGCTCCGCGATCGATGCAAGTGTTGGCACCAATTTCGACATTGTTGCCAATTTCAACAATGCCAATTTGGGTAATTTTTTGATTGATGCCGTTGTGGTGAACGAAACCAAAGCCGTCTTGCCCGATTTTTGCCCCGCTATAAATTTGACAATTATTGCCGATGATGGCAAAACTAACGGTGGCATTAGCATTGATAATGGTGTTGTTGCCAATGATGGTGCCATCTAAAATGCTAGCATTTGGGCCAACAAAACAATTTTCGCCGATTTCAACATTTTTGCCAACATAGGCGGTGGGGGCGATGATGGTGTTGCACCCAATTTTGGCGGTGTGATGAATTTCTTGTGAATCGAAATTATTAGGAATGATTTTATAAAGTGCAGAAACCAGCAAAGAATAGGCATAATAAGGGTTGTTATGCACTAAGGCTATTGTGTTTTGTGGTAGTTTTGCCAAATATTTTTCGGCAACCAAGCAAAAACCAGCTTGGGTGTTGTTGATTGTGTCTAGGTATTTTTCGGAAGATAAAAAAGCAAGTTCGGTGTTTGAGGCATTTTTGAGAGTGTTTAAATCGGTGATAATGATTTTGCCATCGAGCACTTTTTGGCAAGAACAGCCAGTAAGGGCGATGATTTGATCTAAGGTGAAATGTAAAAAGTTTTTTTGAAAAAATCTGTTGCGGTAAGTCATTTTGAAGAAAAATTATTGTGTTTGATGTAGTGGACGATAATAAATTTCAGAGACAAATCGATGCCCTTTTTCGCCTCTTTTAAGTTGCACAATGATATCGATAACATTGTGAATGTAAGAAACAATTTCGCTAGGTGCCAAGCCTAAACCAGCTTGCATTACCATCATTTTTAGTTGTTCGATAGCCATTTTTGGAGTGTCGGCATGCAAAGTAGAAACAGAACCTGGGTGCCCTGTGTTGATGGCTCGTAAAAAACTAAATGCTTCTGCCCCCCTTAATTCGCCCACAATAATTCGCTCTGGGCGAAGGCGAAGGCAGGCCTCGATGAGATCTTGGGTGGTGACTTTTGCCCTGCCTTGCGAGCCTTTAGAAGCAAGAAGATGCACTCTGTTTTGGTGGTTGGTGAGATCTATTTCTCGAGCATCTTCGACGGTGATAAGTCTTTCGTGGCTTGGTATGGATCGCAAAACAGCATTAGAAAAAGTGGTTTTACCAGTTGAGGTGCCACCAGAAATGATGATATTTTTTTTAGAAATTACAGCATGATGAATAAATTCTTTGATGCGATTGAGTTGTAATAGTTTTAGCAAAATATGTTGATTTTCATCTTCGGCTTGTTTGATTAAGGTGGTGTTAAACATACCGAGTTTTTCGTAGTCGTTGAGAGTCCATTTTAAAACTGAGGGTTTTCTTATCGAAATAACCACACAACCAGCCTCGCAAGCAGGTGGAAAAACCACTTGAATACGAAAACCATTAGGAAGAGTTGCTGAAAGCAAAGGCTCTTCTTCGCTCACTCGTTGCTCGGTAGATTGGGCAACTAATCGAGCCAAAGATTTGAGATGCTCAACATCAAAACCCGGGAGATCTTGCCGATACATATCGCCAGCAATTTCAACCCACACTTCGTTTGGTCGATTGATAGAGATCTCGGTCACACCTTCTTTGTCGAGAATTTGTTTGAGAGGTAACAAAAATGAGTCAAGAGCAGCTACACTAGCCATGGTTAAAAATTAAAATAAATTCCTGTTAACATTATCAAACCTTTGTTGTTAGCATTGTTTTGGTTGGCAATATTACTTTCTTTTGGTTGATTAATTTTAAAAGAAAAATTTGTAAATTCAATATAAGATAATAAATTTTTTTTAATTTTATAATCAATGCCAAAAGAAGTGGCGGTAAAGCGATTGTTTTGTAAATTACTATTAAAATTAGTAAGACTAGCACCAATTGGTCCAAAAGTATAAGCTAATCCGTGGCTATAATAATAGGCATTGCCAAATTTTTTTTCTGATTGGCAAGTTTGTTGTGCAAAAAGCAAATTAGCTTGATAATTACAAGCATAAATGCCATTTTTTGCTTGTAAAGATTTGCCCCAAAAACCATAAGAAGTGGCGAGTTTTATGCCAAAATAACTCACAATTGCTCCAAAATCATAGCTGTTGAGATTGTGTAGGGCGATTTTTTGCTGTTTGTTGCTGATTTTTCCTTGTTCGGTTGTGGCAGATAATTTGAGATTGAGATTTTCAAAATCTTGCTCGTAAAGCCAAGCAAGGCTGATAATTTGTTTGATTGGCAATAAATTGAAGTTTTGATTGGCATTTTGAGTGAAACCGTTTTTTTGAGCATTAAAAGTGTAGCTCACCGCTAGCTGGTGGTTTTGATATTTTGGCAAAAAATAGCTGATTTTGCTGGCATCTTCTAGGCCGTCAAAAGAGTTGTCTTTTAGGCTTCTTTGCTTGGTTTGTTGAAAACTTCTGCCCTCGCCACCATGCCCAATTGGCGATTGCGAAAGCAAAATAAAATTTGGAATTTTCAAATAAGGATCGTGATTATTTTTTGGCATTGGCAAGTTGAGGTGTTCTAGATATTTGCCGTTGATACCGCCCGCTCCTCTGGCTATTTTGGCGGGATTTTGTTTGAGTTGCTGGTTGACCGCCAAAAAATTGCCAAATTCTAGTTTGCCAAAATCGTTTTTGACAGAAAAAAAAACTTCGTCTAAAATTGGAGAAAGATTTTGATGATTGGTGTTGTAATTGCTTTCGATTTTAAAATTAAGGGCGGTTGTGGTTTTGCCAAAAAAATGGTTGATAAAATTTTGTTGAGGGCGAACCCACAAATAGCCATCAAGCCCCAAAGCAGGTTTTTGCGATAGATGAACTTGCTGTGGAGCGGTGAGTGAAAAATTAACATTGCCATCGAGAGCAACAGAACTGGCAAAGCAATTGGTGGTAAAAAATATTAAGTAGCAAAGCAAAATATGCCAAATTTTTACAAACATAATATTTTTTGTGATTTGTTATTGCTTTAGTGCAAGCAATGCTAGCTATTTTTAAAAATATGTCAAGATAAAAAGATGATTTCTATAATTTTATAAGTTTAGTGTATAGGGATTATATCATTTTCACTCATTAAAATCACTACTGACAACTGTTTATTGATGGAGTATTGCCATCTGCTACATATCCATTACATAGTTCGCAGTAAAATCTATTGGAAGAACCTAACCTAGATCCTATAGGGCACTCAGTTACATATATATCTGCTTGTTTATCACAACCAGGAGCTGGATCTCCAAAGGTTGCAGTTTGTGTATAGCCACCAACAGATGCTCCGTTATTTTGAATTCCTGTCCAATTATTAAATATATTTTGAGTGTCGGAATATCTTGTCACACGACCTGGGCTCCAACAATTGCTAGATTTATTAAAAAATGCAAAAGAAGCATAAGTTATTCTATAGCCAGGAGTCGAGTTCGCATATAGTTGCCACCCACCTCCATTTTCATTAAAGCTACCTACATATCTCTCACTAATTATTTGCGGGTAGCACCAGCCAAATTCTATTGTTGTTCCATTTGTCGCACATATATTGGTAGCATTACTAGAAGTGTATTTAGTATAGCCAGTATTGCAGTTTAGTAGGTTGTATATAGTTGTTGTATTTGCATATTGACCTGTGCTAAAAGAAATAGATGATCCACCTGCTCCTAAAGTTGCAGTGCAGTTGTTAGCAGTGCAACCATTAGGGTTTATATTTATATTAGTGCCGTTTGAATTAGTATTCCAGCATCTATATGCAGCTGATCCGTAAATATTAGAATAGTATACACTAGAATACCCAGTTTCACAATCAACACCAGGAGAAAAATAATACAAATTAGAGCTACTATTGGTATTACCAACTGTTGCTGGTAGTGTGTTATATCCAGCTATTTGATTTACATTGCAACTATTCTGTCTGCAAGATGCACTCCAAGTTCCATCTGCTTGGCAAACTGGATTCGATCCAGGAGTGCTCGAACCATAACCAGAACTACCATTACAAGTTGCTGTGTTGCTATATACTCCGTTTGTAGCAGAATAATTACTATTAGCAAGAGTGCCACAACTATTTATGGTGCAACTTCCGCCACTCCAAGTGCCATTATTACAAGTTCGGGTTTGAGTGCCAGCTCCACCATAACCAGTGTTGCAAGTGACTGTTTCGCCATTCATATAAATAGTTTTGGCATGGTTGACATTGTCAAGATTAGAAGCTGGGCAGGCAGATTGTATGCTCCACTTAGCTTTAAGATAATTTTCTACCGCTGTTCGTTGATTATCGGATAGAGCTTCTTTGTAGACGATTACTTCAGAGATTTTACCGTTTAAAGAAGTATATAATGAATTTTGATTAAAACTTCCTCCAATAGCAAAAGGTTGAGAAGAATTATTTGTTATAATATTTGATACATTTCCTTGAGTTCCTATTAATAAAGAATTGATATAACCAGACATAGGATTATTATCTTTGACAAAAGATAAAATAGTTGGATATGCTGTATATTGACTAGAACTTGAGAATCTAGAAGTGTTATATTGACCAAAATCAAATATAAGAGTATTTGAAGTGCTATAGGCGGTAACATTTAATCTTTCTGCTGTGCCAGAAGTAGAATTTCCCCACCAAAGAGAAGAATGAGAACCTGAAGATATTCTTTGATTTACCTGTTGGACTACAAAAACAGTAGCAGTATTTCTTGCACTACCAGAATTACCGAGTAATTTGTTTATATTCAGACTACTTATAGATAAATTATCATCGACCCCATCAAATTGTAAAGCAGGGAAATTGTTAATACCATTTGCTCCAGTTTTGTATTTCGGTCTATTAGTGAATGTTGCTTGAGTCACCGTAATTGCACTTCCACCTAAAGCATCTGGCGATTGGCTTGTCCAGTTACCGATATCTGTTCCGTCGAGTGGCGAATATTTATAGAAAGCAGCACCTGGGTTGTCTTTGGCTTCAAGCCAGAGTGATGGAGTGAGTTGAGTAGAACTAGAAAGCACAGTATTAGGATAGCAACCGCTTAATAAAAATTCACCATTGTTGCAGGTATATTTTGGAGTGCCAGTGTAACCAGAGCTAGTATTGCAAGAAACACCAGTAGCAGTGCTTGCTGTTGTGCCGTTTTGGATAAGCGATAAACTAGTGCCAGAATCTAGTTTATAAGATCCCCAGTTGGTGATAGTTCCTGCACTCATTGTAGAATAAACAGGACAGCTTTGATTGCAACTGCCACTTGGTATTATAGTGCCACCACTTATTGCGCATGTATAACTTAGGGTGCCAGTGTAATTGCTTGCATCGCAAGCAAATGAACCACTGCCATAAGATACGGTTCGTGCATTGTAGCCAGTGCCAGCAGAAATAGAGCATTGTTGTAAAGAACATCCACTATAACCATTATTTATTGTTGCTTGTGTTGGAGAATTGGTGGTGTTATTGCAACTATATGTAAAACCAGCAGGAGTGCCAACATAGCCAGATGCAGAATCACAAAGAACTCCACTGATATTTTGAGCAAAACCATAAGTATATCTAAAGCCACTTGGTAAAATATAGCCAAGTGGAGAAGATGGAGCGGTGCAAGTGTTTATGGTGCAACTGCCAACGGCAATATTTTGACCAGCAGTAGTGCAGATGTTGCTTGCAGTTATTTGTGATTTAGCATAACCAGTAGGACAAGACAATAAACTGTATTTAGCATTTAAATCATCTCCTGTGTTAAATGCTGTATTTACTCCTGAAACTACTGAACTATCAGATGAATAAGTAAGTATCGCATAACAACTATTGGCTACACAACTACCACTCCAAGTGCCATTATTACAAGTTCGGGTTTGAGTGCCAGCTCCACCATAACCAGTGTTGCAAGTGGCTGTTTCACCATTCAGATAAATAGTTGTGCCGGCATGATTAGCATTGGCAAGATTAGAAGCTGGGCAGGCAGATTGTATGTTCCACTTAGCTTTTAGATAGTTCTCTACTGCGGTTCGTTGATCGGTAGAAAGAGCTTCTTTGTAGACGATTACTTCGGAGATTTTACCATTGAAATAATTAGCAAGATTATGAGATCCTATCATAATATTTCCTGGATCAGGTCTTAATGGTTGTTGTATAGCACCAGTTGTTGTTTCATTTTGTGGTATAGTATTGATAGTTGCTGTGGTATAGTTTTTTTGTAATGATAATAATGTTGGGCTAATAGTAGTTTTTGAAATATTCTGAGTAGATAATTGATAACTTCCAGCACCACCTATACGTTGCCAACCTCCACAATTAAAGTATATTTTTGCATTATCCCATCCAACAGAAAAGTCCTCAGGTTGTGAACTAATAAACAAACCAAATAATCCTTGTGATTTAAGTTCTTCTGATTGCTGAACTATGAAAATAGTTCCAGTGCTTTTCCAATTAACTCCGTCTCCTAATAATTTATTGCTATCGCTGTTAATAAATAATACATCATTATTGCCATCAAATTGTAAAGCAGGGAAATTGTTAATACCATTTGCTCCAGTTTTATATAGCGGTTTATTAGCTAATGTTGCTTGACTAACCGCAATTGCATTGCCACCTAAAGCATCGGGCGATTGGCTAATCCAACTGCTAATTGAATTACCATCTGATTTAGTCGAGCCGAAAGCAGCAATTGGGTTGTCTTTGGCTTCAAGCCAGAGCGATGGAGTGAGTTGAGCCGAGCTAGAAAGCACAGTGTTTGGATAGCAACCGCTTAAAGCAATAATGCCGTTGTTGCAGGTGTATTGAGGAGTGCCAGCGTTGTTGTTGTAACCTGTATTACAAGAAATACCGGTAGCAGAGCTTGGTGTTGTGCCGTTGTGATTAAGAGATAAGCTGGTGCCAGAAGTTAGTTTATAAGAGCCCCAGTTAGCAATGATTGTAGAGTCTATAGTGCAGTTTTGGTTGCAATCTCTAGCAGTAATTGTAGCTGTAGTTGAGGCATTGTTAGAAGTAGTATTATTGCAGGTATAAGTTACATTAGCTGTGCCACTATAACCACTATCACAGGTTACTCCTGCTAATGTTGTTGATGTTGTGGTATAATTCACAGTAGTTGGTGTAGTGCCAGTTTTGATATAACCAGTATTTAGTGTAGTAGGAATTGTGCAGGTGTTGATAGAACAATTTCCTATATTGATGTTGATGTTATTGGTAGTGCAAGCGGTAAAATTGCCAGAAATACTTGGTTTATAATAGCCGATATCACAAGCTAAGCTACCAGATGCTGTATCAGAAATTATATTAGAAAGAAGAGTGTTATAATCATATTTTATAGTGCTGGTTGTGCCGTTGGTTAATGAAGCAAAACATTGATTTACAACACAACTACCACTCACACTAGCAAGTCCGCCGTAGGTTGGGCAGTTAGCAGTAATGCCACCAGCAGATGCGGTGTAGCCAGTATCGCAAGCAAGAGCTTGCCCGTGGGTAAAGTTTCCAGAAGCAGAGCTATATCCTGTGGCAGAGGATATGCCATTACAAACTTTTGCTAAACCCCATTTGTTGGCAAGATAGTCTTGTATACCGTTGACTTGTGCTTGAGAAAGAGAAGTGTTATAGACAAGAATTTCGGCGATTTCTCCAGAATAGCCAGAGCCTAAAGATAAATTGCCAGCACCAGTTGTTACAGTGGTTGATGCTATGGTGCTGTTATTAGTTGCTTGATTGTGATAAAAGGTAATATTATTGTTGGTGCTATTGCTATTAATTACACTAATATAATTGTTATTAACAGCAAAATTAGCACAACCAACTCCACAAGATGTGGTGCTAATTTTTGGTTTATTGCTATCTATCAAAATACCTGCTAAACCTTGAGAGATAATAGTAGAATTTGCAACACTGCTTGGTTTATGCACAGCAATTAAAGTGTAGTTGCTGGCACTAGTCGAGAGAGGCAGATTGCTACTTGCAGATAGTGAATTGTTGCTGGCAGAATTAAAACCAATAGAAGGTTTGCTTGTGCCAAAACCATTAGCATTATAGGTTGGTTGATTAGTTAGTGTTGCTTGACTCACTATAGAAGCACTACCGCTTGTGCTATTGACTTTACTTACCCAAGCAGAAACTTTGTTATTGGCATCTTTGGTGATTTCAGAATCATAAGCATCAAGCCATAAGGTTAAATTGTTAAAGGTTGAGCTAAGAGCATTAGGGCTACAAGTGCCGATGCGATAAGTGGCAGAAGCTGGGCAGTTGATGTTGTTGGTGCCTGTATAACAAACTTGATTAGGATCGGAAGTGGCACTGCATAAAGGAATGGTATAGATAGGAGATATGCTAGAATCATTGCAACTTAAACTGCCATAACTTGCCCCAGTGCTGATGCTGTTAATGTTAGTGCCGTCAAACAAAGCCACATTGCAAGTGTTGGCAGAGCAAGAACCAACATTAACTCCACTATTTGCTGCACTACAAATTATTATGCCTGCTGTTGCTGTTGGTGTGTTATAACCTTTATTACAAGTAAAGTAAGTAGAAAACGGATTATATATTGTTGCAGGACTCTGTGCTGTTGATATTGTCGGAATATTTAAGGTAGTATAAGATGTGGTATAGCCACCATTGGTAATGATAGGAGTGCAACTGTTGGCAGTGCAGGTGCCGATATCCACATTAGAAGCAGTGCAAAGTATAGTGTTGTTGCATTTAGCATTATCAATAGTTTTGGAATAACCAATGCCACAAGTTAAAGCTGCATCACTTAAAATTGCACTACAAGCAGAGCCAGTTTGGGTTGAAACCAAACCAGATCCATTGGTTAAAGTTGCTTTGCAATTATTAGCAGAGCAAGTTGCAATTGTGTAGGTGTTTGATAAACCGTCTGTTAAGCATCGTAAAACATCGGAAGATCCAGTATCTAAACAAGCTCCGCTAGAACTATCGGTGCAAATGGTTTTGGTAGGAGTGCTAAAATCATAACCTGCATTACAATTGACGGCAACGGCATTGCCACTCAATTTAGAATTGCCACCAGTTATCGTGCCATTGGTTGCATTAATGTTGCAAGTATTTTTGCCACATATGCTAGAAGTTGTGGCGATTCCACCATAAGTAAGGCAATTAACGGTTAGGCTTCCTTTGTAGCCAGAAACATTGCAAGAGGCAGAGCTATTATGAGGGAAACTGTTTTGCGAAATGTTATTGTAGCCTAAATCTGATTCATTAAATGTAGAACACACTTTATTAATATTCCATTTAGTTGCTAAATAATTAAACACATTAACTCTTTCTGCATCGGTAAGGGCGGTGTTATAGATGATAATTTCAGCAATTTTTCCTTTGAATTGATTAGTGCTAGAATTGTAAGAGCCTATAAATAAATTACCTGAAAGATCTGTTGTTATAGTATCGGTTGCATTGGCATTTCGTGAAACTTCGATAGCATTTTGATGTGAAAAAATTGTGTTACCATTTTTAGTGAACGATAGTATCGAAGTGTCTGTGTTATAAAAATTAGATTTAAGCAATGGATTGCTACCAAAATAAAAATCTAAACTACCTTGATTATAAGCATTAATGTAGATAGGTTTAGTAGCATTATTCCAAGCAAGAGTTGTGCTGTTTTCTGTTGAGATATTGTTTGACTGCTGAACTATAAATATTGTTGTTTGATTGCTGTTAAATAAAGATGATGCAGAAATATTGTTGTTATTTGTTATTGTTGCTTGTAATGAATTGTTGCCAGCAAACAAAATAGCATTAGATGAATATTTAATTTCGTTGCCTGTGGTGTTGTTAACGGGTTGGAAAATAAATTGATTTTCTCCTCTTTGATTTAAATCTTGCCATTTAATGATATTGCTATTGTCGGCGATAGATTTTAGAGCAAAAGATGGTTTTAAGTTATCTTTAGCTTCAAGCCACATAGTTAAGCTGTTGATGCCAGCTGATGGTAAAGGCGGTGTACAACCAAATAATTTTAAACCATTGGCATTGCAAATATATTTTATAGTGTCTGTATTATAACCAGTAGAGCAAGCAAGAGCTGTAGTTGCGGTTGCGGTGGCTGTGTTAGTTAGTGTTGAAGTTGCTATTGAACTAGAGAATTTATAAGCACCATAACCAATAATAGAGCCACCATTACTTGCAGAGTTTATTTTGCAATCGCAAGGATTTGTAATGGTAACTTGATTATTTGAATTGCAAACATAATTAAAATTACCACTGTTAAAATCGCTATTACTATCGGTTGGGCAAGATAAACTACCAGAAGCTGTGATTGATTGATTAACATAACCATAGCCATTATAAGTGCAGCTATTGGCAATACAGTTAGTAGAAAGTGGAATAGTTGCATTATTGGTGGTACAGTTAAGAGTTCCGGCAATGCTTGGTTTAGAATAGCCAGGACTGCAACTTATACTGCCAGTTGTAGTGTCGGCTAAAATATTGTTGATAAGTGTGTTATTATTGTATAATGTAGTGCTAGTGGCAGTGGTGCCACCACTTGTAATTGATACTCTACATTTATTAACAAAACAAGAGCCACCAATTATTTTGCCAACTACATCAGAACAATCGGCAATTAAATTAGAACTACCAGAAATATAGACAGGATAATAACCTTCAATACAAAAAACTTGAGTGTTATGGGTTAAATTGGTTCCTCCCCTGACATTTTTTACATTTAATACAGAGCAGATTTTTGGTTGGCAAGTGGCAAATTTATAGGTGTCATTAGGGTTGGCACATTGCCATAAATTTGGTAGTGTGGGTACATTGTAGGTTGCTGAACTTTTAGTATAGCCAGAACCACAGTTTAAATTATTGTAGGCAGATAAAAGTTGGTCTTCTGTATTGTTTGTAATAATTTGTTGGGTGACTATAGAATTTGCCCCAGCTGTTACATTGGCAATGGCAATTGCATCGCCAGTTGCATTATATAAAGAAGCATTGCAAATATTTGGATTACAACCGCTTAAAGCAAGAGTTCCATTTTGGCAAGTGTAAGTTGCTGTGCCATTGTAGCCAGCACTACATATGATATTATTGTGAGAAGTAGAATTATGGGCAAGAGAAAGTTGTGAAGAAGAATTATTTTGATAGGCAGATTGGCTTGCAATAATGCCACTAGGAACTAAACAATTGTTGTAGCAATTACCTAATTTATGTTCGCTACCTGCTGGGTCGCATACAAAATTGCTAGCAGGATAATTGGCAACTTTTATTTTTGTTTGATCGGCTAAGCAAGTTAAACCATCAAATATTGTGTTAAAATTAATAGTTCCTGTGTTAATGTTTGTAGAGCTGATATTGCTGGTGTTGTCGCTATTTTTTAACACTGCATTGCAACTTTTTGGATTGCAACCAGATAAAGTGGCCGAAATATTGGCATTATTAGGATTGTTGCAGCTATAAGCAGGAGTTCCGCTATAGCCAGTTGCACAAGCTGTTGGGGCAGAAAAATTGCCAGAACCATTATTTACAGTGTTTGGTAAATTGCTGTAAGCACTGTCGCTAGAAACTTGGCAAGTGTTGATTTGACAAGTTGCGATATTAATGGTATTACTGTTGTTGCAAACTAAAATATCGTTTACACAGTTGGTGCTTGCTGGTTTGTGATAACCGCTGTCGCAAGAGAGATTGGCAAAAATCGAACTACATGCATTGCCAGTTCGAGAAGATATAGTGTTATTGCCGTTGCCTAAACCAACAGGGCAAATATTGGCAACACAACTACCAATATCTACAGAAGAAGCCGAACAAACAACTTTGTCATTAATGCAGTTGGCTGTTTTGGTGTAACCAGCGGGGCAGACAAGAGAAGCATTATTAATTAAAGTTGAGCATAAACTACCGCTGGCGGTGTTATTGATGATGCCAGTGCCGTTGGCGATTTTAACACTGCAATTTTTTGGCGAACAAGAGCCAACAACATGTTCAGATCCCAAGCATTTTAGGGTTTTGTAGCTAGATTGATTCTCTATCACACAAGATGTTGTGCTGTTTTGATTGCAAATTTCCCAAGTGAGATTCTCATAACCAGCATTGCAATTTGCAGATATAAGATCGTCAGTTTTGCTTGCTTGTGGATTTTGCAGGGTGCCATTGCTAATGGTGGTAGAGCACAAAGTAGGATAGCAAGTGTTGTTAATAACTGCATTGCCATCGGCATTGCAAATATAATTCACAGAACCGCTATAGCCGGCAATGCAAGCAATGGTGCCCGATCCAGAAGCATTGCTTATGCCAACATAACCAATTCCAGAAGCGATATTGCAATTACTGCTGGCAACACAACTACCGCCAGTAATTGAGCCAGGATTAACATTGCAATTGGCAAGAAGAGAAGTAGAGCCTGCATTATATTGCGGTTGATAACCGCTACCACAATAAATTTGTGCACCATGAGTAACTGTAGAGCCACCAGCATTGTTGACGGTACCTGAGATGGTGCAGGTTTTTGGCGAACAACTGCCAATAACAAAAGTTGCATTATCGGCAGGGCAGTTCATTAAATAATCGTTGGCAATAATGTTATAACAAGGTTTATCAGAAGCTGGATTGGTGTTGCAATTAGGGAAATTGATAGCACTAAATGCAGGGTTTTGATAGCCAGCATTGCAGGTGAATTGCGATGTTGCGATGTTGTTTTCGGTATTAATAACAATGCTGTTAGTAGCATTTAACATTGATACTGTGCAGGTTTTAGCTTGGCAAATAGCAATATTGTTGCTTGTTGCTAAATGATCTAGACAAATCAAAGCTTCATCGCTTGGTGAGTTTGGTTTTTTATAACCACGATAACAACTAAGATTGTTAAATACTGTTAATTTACTATCTCCTGTTTGAGTTAAAATTGTGTTGCCATGAGTTAAATTGGCAAAACAAGAATTGATGGTGCAAGTGGCGGTGTTGGTGTTGTAAATTAAGCTACCAGCATCGCTATGACTTGGGCAGTTGGCAATAAAAGGGCCAGAATTATTGCTTGCTTGTGATATTTTATAGCTATAACCATTGGTGCAATAGGCATTATCATTATGAGTTAAGCTATTGGCAGAATTTTGATTGTTGTTGGTGTTGGCATTAAGCGCAGAGCAGTTGTTGGTTTGACAAGAACCTAAATTAAAGTTATCTGTGGTAGTTTGATTGATACATATAAAATCATCGGTTTTATTAGAATTTGCTGGTTTGTGATAGCCATTATTGCAATTTAAACTGTAATTAAAGGTATTAAGAGCATTATCACCAGTTTTGACAAAAACTGTGTTGCCGTTGGTGAGGTTGGCATTGCAAATGTTGGTAGTGCAAGATCCAGAAATATCTGCTTTGCCATTTGCTCTGCAATTATAATTAATAGTGCCAGTGTAGCCAGAAGAGTCGCAAGTTATATTGCCACTGCCAGAAACTATTTTTGCACCATCTAAACCTGTTATGCCACTAATTGTGCAGTTTTTGAGGCAAGAACCAATTACTAAAACATCATCGTTGTTGGTGCAGTTAAGAGTGCCACTTAAACTTGCTGGTTTGGTATAGCTAATATTACAAGATAAATCGTTTAGTAAAGAGTTATAACTAGTTCCATGATTATAAGAAGCAGAGGTTGTTGAGCCATTATAAAGTTTTACTTTGCATTGATTGGGCAGGCAACTATCAGAAATTGTGCCATTATCACAGCTTGCAGAACCGCTGTAATTGTTGGCACAAGGAATTGTTGCTTGATGAGTGTAAGTTCCTGCTACATATTGCGGAGTTGAGTTGGTTATGGTGCAGGTGGCATCGCAACCAGATGGTGTTGGTGTGGTTGAGCAATAATCGGCTATACCTCCCCACTTAGCTTTAAGATAATTTTCTACCGCTGTTCGTTGATTATCGGATAGAGCTTCTTTGTAGATGATAACTTCACCGATTTGACCGTTGAATGATGCCCTAAGTGTATTACTATAATAAACACAGCCAATAGAAAGACTCTTTGTGGGATTATTATTAGGTATGGTATTGTAAGCATCTTCAGTTACATTATTTGGAGTAGATACAACTAACGAGCTATTGCTATAAGCAAACATCGATGTATTCGTTGAATTATTTGCTTTTACAAAAGATAAAACCGTTGGAGATGTTGTAGATTGATTACTTTGAGTTATTCTCCAAATATTACTACCAGTTGATCTACCAAAATCAAAAAATAGAGCTTTAGCTGAACTGTAGGCATGTACATTTAATCTGTAATCAGCAGTAACATTAGTGTTTGTTCCCCACCAAACACTAGAATGAGATGGTGAACCTGATAAACCTAATTCTACTTGTACTATAAAAATAGTGGCATTTTTTCTTATATTATAACCATCACTATTATTTCCTAATAATTCAGTGATACTAACATTATCTTTGAATAAACAACCAGTATTATTTCCATTAGTTGGATAAGTAGTATTAAATAATAAAGCAGGAGTAGAGTTTATTCCGCTAGTTTGATATAACGGTTTATTAGCTGCTGTTGGTTGACTTACTACAATTGCACTGCCACCTAAAGCATTGGGTGATTGGCTAGTCCAACTGCTAATTGCATTACCATCTGATTTAACAGAGCCGAAAGCAGCAATTGGGTTGTCTTTGGCTTCAAGCCAGAGTGATGGAGTAAGTTGATCAGAACCACTAGATGCAGTATTGGGGTAGCAACCTTTTAAAGTAAGTACATTGTTTGGTGAGGTGCCAGTGCAGGTATATTTCGGAGTGCCGTTATAACTAGTATTGCACTCGATATTTGTGGTAGAGGTTTCTGTTAAGGCTTGATTTAAAATTGCTTGGTTGCTGTTGTTTTTGAGTTTATAAGAGCCCCAGTTGGTAATGGTGCCGTTTATCTGACCAGAGTTTGCAGTACAAGATGTGTTTGATATACAGCTTCCAATTCGCACATTGCTACCATTTGTGGTGCAATTTAAATTACCAGTGAGGGTTGTTGGTTTAACATAACCGCTATTGCAAGATAAAGTGCTTAAAATATTAGTGCTTAAAGATGTGTTATGAGCATAATAATTTGCACTGGTTGAGCCGTTTTGCAAAGATACTTTGCAGGTGTTAATTAGGCAGTGAGTTGGGGTAATGTTGCTTGTGGAGCCATCGATTGTAGTGTTGTTGCAGGTATAAGATGTGGCGGTGCCGTTATAACCATTGGCACAACTTATTGCAGAAGAAGTTTGATTATAATTTAAAACTATTGGTGAATCAATGTTGTAGCCACTAATTGGGTTTATTTGACAAATATTAATATTGCAATGGTTTGGAGTAATGTTTAAAACATTGCCGTTTAAATTGTTGTTTTGGCAAGTATAAGTGTTGCTATTTGAGTTTTGATAGTAGCCAGTAGCACAAGAAATGGCAGGTGAAAGAGTGTTATGATCTAGATAAATAGTGCTTGCAATATTGTAGCCAATGGTTGAGTTTATTTGGCATTTATTTAAAGAGCAACCGCTCAAAGCCAGTGTGCCGTCATTTTGACAAGTATAAGCAGGAGTGCTGCCATAACCAGATTGATTATTGCAAATAATATTGTTGTTTGCTACAGATATTGGGCTAGTGGTGTAATTTAAGTTGACTGTGTTTTGACCGTTGTTTAGTTTGTAAGCAGAAGAATTGCTTGGATTGGTAATTTCTCCATTTACAAGATTTGCAGAAGCAGTGCAAACAACATTAGAGCAACCGCCACTATAACTTATTACTCCTGCTAAACAGCTTGCTTGCACCGATCCGCTATAGCCAGCTTTGCAAGAATATGTTTTAGAATTTGCAGAACTTACTGAATTATCACTTTGTAAAGCAATATTTAAAACATCAGCATCTATAACAGATACAGTGCAAGATATTGGAGTGCAACTACCAGTAATAGTTGCTTCACTAACGGCACTGCTATCGCAACTATAAGTGATGTTTCCAGTATAACCAGGATTGCAATCAATAACCCCAGAACCAGTAATGTTGTTTATGCCGTCATAACCAACTCTAGCAGAAACATTACAGGTGTTTGCAGTGCAACTGCCAATTTCAATGTCGCTGTTGGCAGTTGGGCAGGTTAAAGTGGCACAATTTGCTGTGGTAGATTTGTTATAACCAGCAGGGCAGGTGAGATTGGCTAAAATAGTGTCGCAAGAAGTATTGTGATTTGCGGTTATAGTATTGTTGCCGTTAGTTAAAGAGACTGGACAAGAATTTGGTAAGCAAGAACCGATATTGACATTGCCTAAATAAGTGTCGCAATTTAGGTTGCCAGATAAACTGCTAGGTTTATAATAACCGCTATTGCAAGAGATTTCGCTAAATTTAATGAGATTATTTAAAGAATCTCCTGTTTCATAAGTGCTAGCACTAGCACTGATGCCGTTTGTAAGACTCACATAACATCTATTTTTAATGCAATTGCCACCGTTTAACACTCCAGAACCATCGGCAAGACAAGAAGCTTTTAATGAAGCAGAAGTTTGATTGTAGCCGTTGGTGCAATAAACTATTGAGTTATGATTAAGAGTTGTGTAAGGAGCAACATATTGTGAAGAAGCTGTGTTGACTACATTTGGTATTTGGCAAGTTAAAGCAGAACAGCTACCTACAACAAAGGTTTGATTGCCATTGGCACAATTTAATTTTCCATTATCAAGACAAGTATCGTTGGCACCAGCAGAAGTGCAGTTGACTAAACTAGATACTGGTGATTGATAGCCATTATTGCAAGTTAATTTGGCAAAATTAGAAACATAATCAGAACCAGTTTGTAAAGCATTGCCATTATCGTTAGCAGAAACGGTAGAGCCATTGTTAAGAGCGATGGCACAAGTTTTAGGAGAGCAATTTCCTAATATTTTTTCTTCTGAGGCACTATTGCAAATTGCAAAACCAACAAGATTAGAAGTGAAAGGCTTTCCATAACCCTTGTTGCAGGTTAAGTTATTGAAAATATCAATATAAGAATCGTTAGTTTTAATAGCGGTAGATGATCCATCAGTGAGTTTAGCGGTGCAATTATTTTCTTGGCAAGTCATGTTTCCTGCCAAGTTGCCAGCATCGTTATGAGTTGGGCAGTTTGCTATTAAATCGCCACTAGAGCTAGCATTGTAACCGTTAGCACAATTAACAGTTGCACCGTGAGTAGCGGGATTGTTGGCAATGTTGGCAATAGTGCAAGAGTTTATGAGGCAGTCTCCAATAGTGGTTTCGGCGGTTGTTTGACAAACTAAATTGCCATTTGCATCGCAATTATCAGAAAAGTTTGCTGGTTTGCGATAACCATTATTGCAAGTAAGACTGCTGAGTATGGCATTGCATGATTCACCAGTGGCTTTATTTAATAGAGAACTGCCGTTGTTGAGTTTGGTAGCGCAAGTTGCCAAATTGCAATTGGCAATTTCAACAGAAGATCCAGAGCAAATTAGGTTGCCATTTGCATCGCAATTGATGGTAGAAAGTTGTTTTACATAGCCACTAGGGCATTGCAAGGAGTTTAGAATTGTATTGCAGTTATTGCCACTCGCTTTATTGCTTACAGAATTAGATCCAGAAACTCCGCCTGTTAAGGTTGCAGAGCAAACATTGGCAGTGCAACTACCGCTTATCACAGCATTACCGCTACTATTGCAATAATAATTAATGTTGCCAATATAACCATTGCTACAATCAATAGTGCCATCGCCACTAGCCGAATCTAGACCAGCATAACCAACTCCACTAGGCACACCGCCATTGCAAACATTAGCAGTGCAGGTTCCAGAAATACCACTTGCCACACCAGCAATGTTGCAAGTGTAGTTTATTGGCCCGCCACTATAACCATTTCTGCAAGCAACAGAGCCACTGTTGGTTGATGGATCGCCATATTGAATGCCAGCATTGTAGCCATTAGAGGTAATTATAGGGCAAGCAAGAATTCCCCATTTAGCTCTGAGATAATTTTCGACTGCAATTCTTTGCGAGTCGGTGAGGGCTTCTTTGTAGACTATAATTTCAGCAATGTTTCCTTTGAAACTATTTTGACCACTGCCATATCCTTTTGCTATAGTTAAGTTAGCTGTTGTGTCTGGAGGTAATTTAGTTTTTGTTGTTTCTATGCCATAAATAGTAGTATTTGTATTTTTAATTGAATTTTTATATAAATTAAATGAATTAATTGTGTATGTTGATCCGATTGGTGGATTTTGGATATAAGATAAAACTTCTGGATTATTATTGTAATTGTTTCCACAATTAATTGAATCTGCATTAAATTGTAATCTAGTAAGATTGTTTGTGCTGCTATAATCAAGCATAAAAGATTGAGACCAATTTCTCCACCAAGCAAAATTAGATGTTCTGTATAATTGCTGATTTATTTTTTGCACTATAAATAAACTCGATTGGTTTATATCATCTACAGAACCGCTAGCTAGAGTGTCGATTCTGATATTTGGATTGTTGTTTAAATAACCAAGAAAATAACCATCATCTGTACCACCATTAAAATTAATAGCAGAATTATTATTTATGCCATTGTTTACATAGGTTAAAGTGCCAACTTGTCGAAATTCGAAAGGAGTGGCATTTTCTTTTAAATCTTTCCAAACCGGAACCGATTCGTTATTGTTTAAAATTCTGCCAAAAGAAGCGATAGTGTTGTCTTTGGTTTCGAGCCATAAACCTATTTTGTTAGAATCTGGCACTGGTGGTAGGCATCCGTTAAGGCTTAATTGAAAGTTGGCATTGCAAGTATAGCTAGGGGTGCCAACATAACCGTCGCTACACACAATATTGGCAGAAGCGGGAACGGTGATTTTGTTGATTGCTGGTGCCAACAGTGCAGAAGAATTGCTCCCGCGAAATTTATAGGCTCCAAAGCCAATAATTTTGCCACCAGGAGTAGCAGAAGAAACAGTGCAACTGGTAATTTGAGTGCAACTTCCGCCTGTAATTGAGCCGGTTCCGCCATTACTTGGGCAGTTGACTGTGAGGGTTGAGGAGTTGGCGGTGTAGCCAGAAGTGCAATAAGCGGTGGTGTTGTGAGTAAGATTTGTTCCGCTTGCGCTATTGGCAATATTAGCAACATTGGCAACTTGGCAAACATTTGCTTGACAAGGGTTGTTGAAAGTTTCGTTGCCAGCATTGCAAGAAGCGGTTGGTGAGCCGTTGTAACCGCTTTTGCAAGTCAACACACCAGAAGTATTGCCACTTAATATGCTTAACGGATTAACCAAATTAATATTATTGCTATTTGCTTCTGCGGGAGTGAGAACACAATTATCTGGAGTGCAAGAGCCAACAATGGTTGCTTGTCCGCCGTAGTTTTGGCAATTAACCTGCACCGAACTGCTATAACCACTAGCATCGCAAGTGATGTAGTCGTTGTGAGCAAAACCTTGGCTACGACTGGTGGCAGAAATGCCTGCGGTAGCTGGAATGGTGGCACACACCATTGGCAAATTCCATTTTTTAGCAAGATAGTTTTGTGTGGATATTCTGTCGGCATCGCTGAGTGCGGTTTTATAAACTAGAATTTCGCCAATTTTGCCAGTGAAATTGTTGAGAAAAGTTCCTAATCTATTAACATCGGCAGAACCAACCAAGATTTGCCCGGTTGAAGAAGGGTTTGAGCTGATTGATATATTATTATTATTGGTTAAAGCCTGCAAACCATTTTGATAACCAATAGAATTGCTACTATTTTTAACTAAGCTAATTAAAGCTGTGCTGTTATTGCCAATATTACCAGATTGAGCCCTAAATATTGATGTTATGTTAACATTATTTCGATATAAACTAGTGCTAGGGACTATTTGCCAATTCGAAGCATCGGAACTTACTTTGAATTTTATGATTGCAGGACTATCATTTTCAAAATATACAACATCGATCGGCACCATTGTTCCAGCTGTTAGATTTATTGAACCATAGTAAAATTGTTCTCCATGATTATTCCAATCTTCGTATATAAGTTGATTATTAACAGAAATTCTAAATCCATCATCAGAAGATGCTCCAAAATAATGAATACCTGTTCTTTCAACTTTATAATAACCAGTAAAACGGACTAACACATAATCTGATTTGCCGCTATCCAAGATATTCCCAGTTGACCAGTCATAATTAATATTATTTACATAACCAGAACTTAAAAGAGGGTAGCTTATTATATTAGGTATTACATTATTTTTGGTTGGTGGTGAACCAGTAGAGACTATGTTGTATGTTTTGTAATCTAAGCCACTTTGCAAACCATCTTGAAAATCAAATAATATTTGATTGTTATTATAGATGGATGTAGCTATTATTCCGCTATTGCTACTTAACCACCCAAAACTGCTGGTATTTTTGGTGGAGTCGGCTTGTTGCACAATAAAGATGGTTGCTTGATCGTTGCCGGCAATATCGGAGCGAGAAATGTTGAAATTATTGTTGCTAGCATAAAAACCAAGCAACGAATTATCGCCATTAAAAGCGATCGCCGAGCCATTGTTGATGCCGTTAGTTTGATTTTGAAATAAAATATCGCCACCGGTTTTGCATTGATTATTGCACACGGTTCCATTTGCTAAAGTAACATAAGAAACATTGCTAGTGCAGGCGGTGCCAAAAGTGCAGGGATAAGAATTGTTGGGATAAATTGGTTGAAAAGTAAATTTTGCTCCTGCTGGTTTGAGATCGTTCCACTTGGTGATGGTTGCATTGTTGGCAACATTTTCGATTTCAAAAGAACCATAGGTATTGTCTTTGGCTTCGAGCCATAAAGTTAAATTATTGGTAATTGGCGGAGTGCAACCTTGCATTTTCAAGCCATCGGCATTGCAAGTATAAGTTATGTCGGGGGCAGTTTTTACATAACCAGAATCGCTATCGCAAATAATATCGTTTATAGGTGTTTGGTTTGGTGTGTAAGAAAAAGAGGTTGATCCAGAAAAGCTGGCAGTTTTTTGATAGGCTTTCCAGCCATTTATTTTGTTGTTAGCATCAAAATCAATAGAGCATGCAACCGTTTGACAACTACCACCTTGTAAAGATCTATTTAAGCAATTGGTGGTTAAAGTAGAAAAGCCAGAATTGAAAACAGGCTTATAACCATTGATGCAATAAACAGTGCTGTTATGATTTAACGATGATGAACTTGCAGAATTAGCAGAGCTGGCAACATTATTAATGGTGCAACTATTTACTTGACAAGGGTTAGTTATGGTTTCTACTTCGGCTAAGCAACTTATAGTTGGTGAGCCATTATAACCAGCTTTGCAATTGCCGTTGGTGCCATTAATGGTTATAGAGGAATTGTTGTTGATGTTAAGCGGAGAATTAATAATAATATTATTTGCTAAGGCTTCAAGTTCGGTAAAAACACAATTATTAGAAGTGCAGGTGCCAATTGTGTTAGTGCCGTTGTTTGGGCTACAAATAAAATTGCCATTGCTATCGCAAATGCTTTGAGTTGTAGTAAATGTTGCTGGTTTAGAATAGCCAAAAGAACAAGTTAAATTTGGATTATTTAAAATATTTGTGCAAGATATTGCGGTTTGAGAAGTTATGGTTTGATTGCCATTGGTTAAATTTACGGTGCAATTGTTGGTAGAACAACCATTATAATTACTATTGTTGCAAACAACTGTAGAGCCACTAGAACTATTATATCCTGTGTTACAACTAATGTTTTGATTGTGTTTATAGGTTCCGCTTACTAAATCTGGTCTGGTTGGTACAGTGCAATCTCGATAACAAGTTGGCACAACTCCATCAGTGTTTAATCCGCAAACTACAGAACCACCACTAGAGCCGTTGCTATAGCCAGTAGCACATTGCACTGCGGTGTTATGAATATAGGTGCCAAAAATAACATCAGTTCTGCTTTGGCTAGGGACGGTGCAGTTAAGATAGCATTTGCCATTTCCAGAAACATTTCCTAAAGAATTATAGTTGCCACCATATTGAGTGCAGTTTGCATTCATAGCAAAACCAGAAGTTGCGGTTCTAGTGCCGGCATTTCCCATGGTAAAACCGCTTTGGCAAAGCATAGCTTCATTATGCAAATAAATATTTTTGGTAGCTTTTACACCGCTAGTATCGCTTGCATTATAGATGCTACACACTTTGGTAAAACCCCATTTTGTTGCTAAATAATCTTGCACATTTATGCGATCGACATCGGATAATGCTGTGTTATAAACTATGATTTCACCAATTTTGCCAGTAAAACCATCGGCAATTTTTAAAAAACCAGTGGACGATGTGAGTGTGTTTGTTTGAGTTGCATCTAGAACTGTAAAACTATTGTTATTGTTGTTATTGCGGTTGTCTTGATAGGCTTTAATGTTGCTACCATTTCGAACAATAGCTATGATTTTTGGATCGTTGCTAGAAGTATTTTCTGTTGAAATGTAAGAAGTGTTGCCAACTGTTATTTTGGTTTTGTTGTTAGTGGTGTAATTTTCAAGTTTGAATAATTTATTACTATCAGTGCTATCTTGCCATAAAAAGCTACCACCACCGTTTTGAGCTTGTTGCACTATAAAAACAGTTGCTTGATTATTTGAAGTGTTGATTAAATTGCTTAAAACAGCATCGCTAGAAGTTAGGGTAGAATTACCAGAAAAACTAATTGCCGAGTTAGAATTTATGCCATCTACACCAGTAACATAAGTGGCATTGCTACCGCTAAAATTAAATTTTGTGGCAGTGGCTTCTTTGATATCGTTCCATAAAGTAATTGCAGAAGACGGATTGTTTTCGCCGAAAGAAGAAATGGTGTTATCTTTGGCATCTAACCATAAAGATATATTGCTGTTATTTGGTGGAGTGCAACCGCTTAAAGTTATTGTATTGTTAATGCATTTGTATTGTGGGATGTTGCCAGCATAACCGTTATTACAAGTAATGCTATAAGAAGAAGGAATATTAGTTGCGGTTGCTTTATAAGGTAGGTATAATTTTTTACCGCTTCTGTTAATAAGAGTATCATTAAATTTATAAGCACCCCAACCAATTATTTTGCCATTAACATCAGAGTTAATTGAGCAAAATTGCCATTTTTTGGCTAAATAATTATAAACTTGCTCTATTTCAGGTTGACTAAGAGATTTATTATAAATCATTAACTCAGCAACTTCACCAACATAAGAATCATTAGTTTGCGAGTTGCCAACTTTAAAATATAGATTGCCTATTGATAATTTACTTAAGAGTTCTTTGTTAGCAATTTTATTATCTGTATTACTATAAACTCCTACAATACTGTTGTTACTACTATAATTCAAGCTTGCTACCATAGAAGTAATAATAGGAATATCAGTAGATGCCGACATGCACCCAGCTGTTGCATTGCATTCAAAACGTAATCCTGATACCGATCCATCAAACCATGGAAACTTAGGACTAGAATAAAAGGATAGGCTAGCTTTTAATGGGTTTGGAGCGTTATCGCCTTGAGTCATTAAGGGTGAGCTATAATTGCTATCTGTAATATTATGCACTGCGATTAGAGTGAAATTGCTAGAATCTTTGTTAATCGGCATCATATTTGTGCTACTAGCTCCTAAGAGATTTTTGTTATTAAAATTAATAACCGGCATATTGTTAAAATTAATAGAGGTTGGTTTGTAAGTTGGCTTATATAGATCGTCACCTTGAGTAACTTCGGTTGCAGTTCCGTAGGCACTATTGATTTTGCTTATCCAGGTGCCAATTTTTTCGTTTGGTGCCGTTCCTGATTTCATAATAGAGCTGGCATCGTTAGCATCTAGCCATAAAGTGAGTGAAGAAGCTATGCCAATATTATAAAATTCGGTTGGCACACAATTTCCACCAAAAACTCTACCAAGTAAAATATTATTACAATCCGCAGTAATTGAAGCGGTTTGAGTATAACCAGATTTACAAGTAAGAGAATCGCCATGGGTGAATGTTGTTAAAGTTCCGCTTCCGCCAACAATGTTTGGATTCAAAATGTTGCATTGATTGATGGTGCAAGTGCCCACAGTGAGTGTTGAGCCACTAGATGAACAATCTAATTTACCGCTAACAATTGCAGAAGAAAAACTATCAACCAATGGTTTGCTATAACCATAAGGGCATTTTGCTCCACCAGTGTTTGTTGTTGTGCCAAGAGTTGCAGTTGAGGAATCGGCAAGAATAGTGCTATAAGCGGTGTCATGATTATATAGATTGGTGCTTGCTAGAGCAGATCCGCCTACTGAATTATCTTTATTAAAAGTTACATAGCATTTGTTGATACTACAGCTACCGTTAATCGTTGCTTCGCCACCATAAAGCAAACAGCTAGCAGAAATAGAGCCATTATAGCCTCGATCACAAGAAAGACTAGCTCCGTGAGCAATGCTTTGGTTAGTGAATTCTGCTATGTTTGTGGTATCTCTGGTTACATAACCAGTGATGCCATTAATTTTAATGCAAATTTTTGGAGAAAAACCCCATTTGGTGGCTAGATAATCTTGCACTTGCAATCTTTCAGCACTGCTTAATGATTTTTTATAAACAATTACTTCGCCTAATTTTCCAACAAAATCGTTGGCAATAGTCATGGTGCCAGAGGTGGCAGAAATGCTAGAAGCGGTGTTGTTGTTGATGATTGGCAAAGCATTTTGATAAGCAATTGTGCCGCTACTAGATTTTACTATCGATATTAAAGTTGGACTTGTGCTGTAAGATTGATTTGATGATTTATAGCTTGTAGTAGGAGAAAAATCGAATTTAAATTTGTCGGTATAAGCAGAATCAGTCGATATTTGCATTAATTTATTGACACCATCTTGCCATAATAAGCTTGAATTTCTGCTAGCATTTTCTGATTTTTGCACAATAAAAATGGTAGATTCGGTGTTGTTGCCAATAATTTTTGCTTTATCAACAACGGCAGAAAAGCTTTGACCGCTTAAATTAAGAGCGGGATAACCGTTGATTGCATTAGATGCTCTTGATACAGGGTTTGTAATATTGTTTATGGCACTAAAATTGATGTTGTTTTTTAAATCTCTCCAGCTTGTTATATTACTTAAATCGTTACCAAACGAATTATAAGTGTTGTCTTTTGCTTCAAGCCAAAGCCCGATATCACTATAATAAGCTGGACCACAGCCTTGTATTGTTAAATTATCACGAATTGGACAACTGTAAGTAATGTTTGAACCAGTGGCAACATAGCCAGAAGCAGTGTTGCAAGATAAAGAACCATAACTTATTGATGAGGCAGAAAAATCGAGGAAAATATTGCTAGATGAGCTATCTGATTTAAGAAGATTATCAGTTGGCACTAAAGACCAATTAATATTATCTCTACTTTCATATAATTTTATTATTCCTCTTCCGCCATTATCAAACCACCAAAGGCTAAATGGTATTATTTGTCCAATGGTTAAATTTATTGCTGGTGCATTATTATTATTTAAAAGACTATCGTTGTTATTCGTCCATAGCTGTGCATTTTGATCTGCCCATCTTTCTAAAACAGTTGTATTATTAAGTATAAGACTGAATCCGTCATCAGAAAAAGCTGCAAAATAATAATTACCACTTCTGCTTGCTTTATAAAAACCGGTAAAATTAACAACAACATTGTTTATTTTATTAGTATTTAAAACATATGTTTTGGGAGGACATGGTGATGCATTTGTAGGATAATCATCACAACTTGCATCTATATTTCCAAGAGTACTCCCTCCGCCAAAATGATAATTTATATTATTATTGATAGAGCCAGAAGTTAGTTGTGTTAAACGAGTTATGTTTGGGGTTCTCTCTTCTCCTGGATAAGGGGTGTATGTTGTATAATTTAAGCCAGTATTTGAATAAACATAGCCACCAAATTTGTTAATAACATTATTTGCATCTCCAGAAATTTGGCAAGATATTTTGTTGCAACCGTCAAAAACAGCGGGTGCATTATGTGTGGTGCAAGTATATTTTGCCGTTCCATCATATCCAGAGGCACAAGTTAAGCCAGTTATTGTTGTTGCTATATCGGTATAATCAAAATTAGTTAAGCCAGTTACTGTATAGCCAGTGGTGTTTGGATTTGTGCAAGTTATTCCAGCGCAACTGCCACCAGTGATTTTTCCGGTAGTGGCGGTGGCATAATCGTTATTTGGGCAGTCGGCATTGAGATTTCCTGCACTAGACACATAACCTTTAAGGCAATAAATTTGTTGAGTGTGACTTACTTTTGAAGATACTAAAGCACCAGCGGTGCCACTTGCTAAAGAAACCAAGCATTCATTGGCAGCACAAGAGCCGTTAATGTTGATTGTGTTATTGTTTGTATCGCATAAATAATTAAGTGGGGCGAGATTATCGTTATAGCCATAAGCACAAGATAACAAACCTTTACTGCTTGGGTTTTTATATTCAACCAAAGTGGCATTTACTTGTGTGGCATCGATAATATTATTGCTGTTATATAAAATATTGGCAATATTAGTTGCTGAAATTTTACACATTTTACCTAAACAAGTTTTGCTAGTGGGATCAAAATATTTAGCATTGTCGTCATTTGTATCTGTGCTAGAAATTGCACATCCACAATTAAATGTTGTGGTTTGATATTGATTTAAATCGAATTGACAATTATTTTGCTCTATGTTGCCTTTATAATATTGATTGTTACCATTTAACACATTGCATGGTTCTGAGCAATTATAACTACTTAAAGCATTGCAAAAATTTTTTTTGACATTTCTTAAACCTTCCTCATTTTTAAGGCAGGCTTTTTTGCATTTTGGATTTATTATAAAATCTGAACCACCAGAAAAACATTGAATCATTGTATTTAGAGAGGTGTTAAAAGTAGTGTTGGTTAACTTAGAAACATATTGTTTTACACCGTCTGCTTGACATTGGTAAGAAGTTATATTTAACGATTCACCGCTAGAAATTGTTTTGTAAATTCCAGTTCTGCTACTGTGTGTTTCGCCTTCATAAAGTTGATTTTCTGGAATATTACACAATTCAGAATTGCTTTCTGCAACAGTGGTTGTGTCGCTAAATTGATTGGTGTTGCTAAAATCGCTAAAAGAAGTGGTGGTTTTATCGCCAGTGTCAAAAATTTTATAATTGGCAAAGCCATCTGGTGCAAAATCGCTAGTGCCTAATACAGGAATTAAATAACCATAAAAATTGCCGTAGCGATTAATAGCATCTTCTTTGGCAATACCTAAAGTTACATAAGGTATTTCGCCGTAGTAATATTCTTTTGAAATGTTATTTATTGTTATGGTTCTTTTTAATGATGGTGCACAGATATCTTGTGCCCCTCTTTGTTCTGCACCATCTCCACCTGTTGCGCTAGGGCATGGTAGCACTGTGTATCTACAACTACCTTCTTTACATCCTTTGCTGTTTTTTAGTTTTATGGCTTCGATTTTACTTTTGATGTTTTGTATTCTTTTATAATCTACTTTAGTTTGTTTGTAAATATTTTCAAAGCTATTTACAGCCAAAAAACTAATAGCAACAAGGGCAAAAATAATCAATAAAATCGAGGCATCAAGCAAGCTAAAGCCTTTTTTAGTTGATTTATTAAAATGTTTTGCCAGTTGCTTGTTTAACATTTTTAATTAACAAGCTTGTTTGGTTAGGTTGTTTTGCATAAATTTAAAAAGTGAAAATGATATAATACCATTTTGCATATTTAAATGTATAAATAACTTTATATTTATTAATTTTAATCTTTAATTTAAAACCTTGATTTATCTAGATAAACCTACGATTTTAAACTAAATTTAAAATTAAAAATGATTTCGTTCTTTATGCATTTAAATATGCAAAATGGTATTATAAACTTTCAAATTCTAGAAAAGGGATTTTTGTTTTCAATCTCTTCTTGTTTTTTTATTATGAAAAAATGCTGTATTAATATAAATTGAAACAATAGATATTGCGATGCAACTTCATCAAAAATATTGCTTTTGATAAAAAGTAATTTTAAAATGATGTTTTTAATTTTTTTATCTTCTAAGTTATGATTCAGCGATATTCTTTGCCCGAAATGAGTTTTATTTGGCAGGCAGAAAACAAATATCAAATTTGGTTTGAAATCGAAATGCTTGCCACCGAGTGTTTAGAGCAACTCAGCATTGCTCCAGCGGGCACCACCAGCAGGCTTCGCCAAAATTTTGCCAAAGCTGGTGGCAAATTTAATATAGAAAGAATCGATGAAATCGAGCAAACCACCAAGCACGATGTTATTGCTTTTCTCACCCATTTGGCCGAACTTACTGGTGAAAATTCTAAATTCATTCACTATGGCATGACAAGCTCTGATGTGCTTGACACTGCTTTATCGATGCAATTAACACAATCTTGCGATTTGTTAATAGCTAAGTTAGAAAAACTGTTAGAAGCTCTAAAAAAACAGGCTTTCTTGCACAAAAACACTGTATGTGTTGGCAGATCGCACGGCATTCATGCCGAGCCAACCACTTTTGGCTTGAAAATGGCTAGGTTTTATGCCGAATTTAAGCGAAACTTACACCGTTTAAAAATGGCGAAACAAGAAATTGCTATTTGTGCCATTTCAGGGGCGGTGGGCACTTTTGCCAACATCGCTCCCCAAGTGCAAGATTTTGTAGCCAACAAGCTTGGTTTGATTTCTGAAACTATTTCTACTCAAGTAATTCCAAGAGATCGTCATGCTTTTTTCTTTGCCACTTTGGCTGTTATTGCTTCTAGCATCGAAAACATTGCGGTTGAAATTAGGCATTTACAACGAACCGAAGTTTTAGAAGTCGAAGAATTTTTTAGCCCAGGGCAAAAAGGCAGTTCTGCTATGCCTCACAAAAGAAACCCGGTATTAAGCGAAAATCTCACTGGTTTGGCAAAAATGGTGCGAAGTGCTGTGGTTCCTGCCTTAGAAAATGTTGCTTTATGGCACGAAAGAGACATTTCTCATTCTGCGGTTGAGCGATTTATTGCCCCTGATTGTTGCATCACTCTTGATTTTGCTTTGCACCGACTCACTTTATTGGTAGAAAATTTGTTGATCTACCCGCAAAATATGCAAAAAAATCTCGATAATTTGGGTGGCTTGGTTTATTCGCAACGAGTTTTGCTGGCTTTAATCGAAGAAGCCAACATTTCTCGAGAACAAGCCTATGCTTTGGTGCAAAAAAATGCCATGAAAATCTGGCGAAAAGAAGAATCTAGTTTTTTGTCTTTACTTGAAAAAGAACCAGAAATAATTAACAAGTTAGGCAAAGAAAAGTTGCAATCATTGTTTGATATTGGCTATCATCTAAAAAATGTTGATCATATTTTTCAACAAGTCTTTAATAATTAAGCAATGAACTTACTTTTTGAAGCTTTAAAGCAAGTGAAACACTCATCTTTGCTTATTCTTTTTCCTAATGGTGAAAAAAAAATATTTGGTGAAGATACCAGCAATATTTGTGAAATTATTATTTTAGACGAAAATAATATTTCAACACTGTTTAGCGATGGCGATATTGGCTTTGGCGAGGCTTATATTCGCAATCAATGGTCTAGTCCTAATTTGCCCGATTTGTTAGCTTTTTTTACTATCAACAGCAAATATCTCGAAGAATTTTTGCATCAAAACCGTTGGCAAGCTTGGTGGTTATATCTTAAATGCTGGTTTAATAAAAATACCAAAAAAGGTAGCAAAAAAAATATCGAATTTCATTATGATCTTGGCAATAATTTTTATAGTTTGTGGCTTGATAAAACCATGACTTATTCTAGCGGTTTATTTTTGTCACCGCAAGACACTTTGCAACAAGCCCAAATCAACAAATATCATAACATTCTTCACAAATTAAAAACAGGCTCAATTCTCGAAATTGGTTGCGGTTGGGGCGGTTTTGCTAATTTGGCAACTCAACATAATTTTTCTGTAACTGGCCTTACTCTTTCTAAGCAACAACAGCAATATTGTCAAGAAAATTTTCACAAAAATCAGCAGTTTGAGGTTAAGCTACAAGATTATCGCGACGAAAACAATGTTTATCAAAATATTGTCTCTATTGAAATGTTTGAGGCGGTAGGTAAACAATATTGGGAAACCTATTTTAGCAAAATAAATCAATGTTTAGCTAGCAAAGGCAAGGCGGTTTTGCAAATTATCACTATCGATGAAGATATTTTTGAGCAATATCAAAACAGGGTTGATTTTATCCAAAAACATATTTTTCCAGGTGGAGTTTTGCCAACAAAAAACATCATACGAAATTTGGCCAAAAAATATAATTTCAACATTGTGAGCGAAACCGCTTTTGGGCTTGACTATGCTAAAACACTAAAAATTTGGTTAGACAATTTTAATCAACAAATTGACACGGTTTTGCATTCTGGTTTTAATCTCGAATTTGTAAGAAAATGGCAGTTTTATTTAAGCTATTGTTATGCTGGTTTTGTTGCTAATCGCACCGATGTTGTGCAATTTGAACTAGAAAAGAACAATTAAAATATGGCAAAAATAATTTTTATGGGCACCGCCAGTTTTGGTTTGCCAACTTTGCAAAATATTTTGCAAAGCAAACAACATCAAGTTGTGGCAGTCTACACCAAGCCACCACAAGTGTCGGGCAGGGGGCAGAAAATGCAACTCACACCAGTGCATCAGTTGGCGATAGAGCATAATTTGCCAGTTTTTACCCCAGAAAACCTCAAAGAAAGCTCAGTTGTTGAGCAATTTTTAGCTTTTAATGCCGATTTGGCGGTGGTGATTGCCTATGGCTTGTTGCTTCCGCCCGCTATTTTGCAAGCTACAAAATTTGGTTGTTTTAATTTGCATCCTTCAAGTTTGCCCAAATTTCGCGGGGCTGCTCCAATTCAGCGATCGATTATGAACCAAGAGTTAGACCTCGATGTTTGTATCATTAAAATGGATGCCGGGCTTGACAGTGGCGATATTGTTAGCAAAAAAAATGTTGGTATTAAAAATCAAACCTATCAAGAAGTTGTAAGCAAAACAGCTCAAATTGGTGCCGAACTTTTTTTAGATTTACTGCCAAAAATAGAGCAAAATAATGTTTTTTATGAAAAGCAAAATCATCAACTTGCCACTTTTGCCAAAAAAATTAGTAAAGATGAGTGTTTGCTTGATTTTTCACAAACAGGCGAAAAATTATTGGCAAAAATATTGGCTTTAAGCGGTTGTTTAGGGGCTTATTTTTATCATCAACAACAACCGATAAAAATTTTATCTGCTGATTTTTTAAAACAAACGATCGCACATCAAGTTGGTGAGGTTTTGTCAAATTTTAGTATTTGCTGTGCCAATGGCTATATTTTGCCAAAAATTCTGCAAAAACCAGGAAAAAAACCAGTGGCTATTAGCGAGTTTTTACTTGGCTATCGAGGTTAACTGTTTTTCTTTTAGTCGATCTAAATTCCCTGCACTAATGAAAGGGTGGCCGTTATAGTGGTTGCGGGGTAGTGTCGTTAGCAGATCTCGGTCAGAATTCCCCTTTTTTAGAAGGGGTGGATTTTCCCATAAGTGCAAACTTATGGGAAAAGACGGGGTAGTGTTGGGAGACACGGCACAATGCTAATTCAAGCCAATTCCTACCGTGTGTTGCCGACACTACCCCGTCGGGCTTCGCCCACCACCCCTTCTAAAAAAAGGGAATTTGCCCCCAGTGCTTTTATATTTCTCTTTTGGTAATGGTTTTGATTTGCACGGCATGTAAAATGTTGGTTTTAACACACCGATTCAAGTGCTTTGTTAACCATTTTGTGTTGCATAATTTTGCTTTGATTGGCAAAAAAAAGAACTGTCAACAATTGTGATGCTGTAATGATCGTTATCGTCTATTATACCATTTCCATAAATAAATACCACATTCTAACTTTATCTTTTTGGTTAAAAAGCTTCAAAAAGCCTCTGTCTGTATAGGTATACAGACAATCGTTTTTTAAAGTTTTTATCTCAAAAATATTTCGTTATAATGTGGTATTTATTTATGGAAATGGTATTAAGTGGCATGAAAACGATAACATTATTTTACAATAGATTGTTGCAGAAATGTAGTAGTTCCATAATCAAAACTATACTTTTATTTGTAATGAATTTCTTAATTTCTTTGAAAAGTTCTTGTTGATTATAAGATCGTGAAGATGCGGTCTTATTAGGTCGCATCTTGGATTTATTATATATGATTTATCGCCAAAATCAGATTTATTATCAAACTGTTGCTTTATTATTTTCAGGTCTTGTTTTATCGCTAAATAAAGAAATGGCCATGCTAAAAAGAATTTTATCAAATTTATTATGTTCTTTTTGAATATGAAAAATACATGAGTATTATATTCATTCTCTTTGATGGGAGTTAGGCAGACTTTAATTTTTATATTTAATCCTTTTTTACAATAATAAGATATTTCAGCATTGGTAGGCATCTCAAAAACTGCCTCACTATATAATCTATTTTTCTCAAAAAATTTTGATATTAACCCAAACTGCTTTTTTTCTCCTCTGTAAATAATTTTAACCATGTCATCTGATCTTATAATCTCTGCATCAATACTTTGTTGAATTTTATTGGATCTGATAATTTTGTTGTGTATATAGGGTGTGTGGGTTGCATCCAAAAAATTCTCCAACAAATCTATTAATTCTCCACTGATCTTATATTTTAAATGAAACTTATGATAGTATTGATCAAAATCTACTGGTATTTTTTTATTATTATTCACATCTTCAGAAAAGCTTATAAAAATTAAGTCGTTTTTTTCTAATAAAGAAATTGGTTTTAATTGAATTTTACTTTCTTCGCATAGAGCAGGTATTTTTTTACATTTACCATATTCATCAAAATGCCATCCATGATAAGCACATATTATCTCATCGTTTAAGAGTTTGCCAATAGAAAGAGGAACTCCGCGATGCGGACAGAAATCAATAAAAGCTTTGCATAAGCCACTTTTATTACGAAATAGAACAATTTTAGTATTATTAAAAGTATATTGAGTTAGTTTTTGGGATATTTCAGAAGATTTGCACAATACATACCAATAATTTTTCATACTAATTTTATAATTTATAAAATTTCATTATTGGGACCGCCACATAGTTAAGTAAATAACGCAAAAATTCCCAAACTATATGCGACAATAATGGTAAATGCTTTTTATATAAAGCGCTATATTCTATATAAGCTTTTCCACCTCTAAGTATCTTAAAATTTGATGCTCCAGAACTTAAATTGAGAACTAAGTTTTTTTTATCTGCTCTATCAATAGAATATGCCATTAACATTCTGTATAAACCCAGCTCTCGAGGTAAATCAGTATCATATCCGACTATTGGAGTTGTGGTAATTTTGCCTCTATCATAACAACCAATGATAGCATCTAGAACACCTTCTTTGTTTCTTAAACCAAAATATTCAATCAGTTTTGTTTTATGAGAAAGTTCTATATATTTCTCGTTAAATTTAGGATTAAATTCTGAATACTTATCAATATATAATTTTTTGTATAACTCAACGATTCGCAGGTAATCGCTGGATTTAATATCATCATTTGAAATAAAATCATAAAGATCTTGTTTTTTCAAAAGATTGGTATCAGATTTAAAATTTCTTTCTTGTTTGAACATAGATTGTTTTTTGTCAAAAATATATACCTGTCTGGTGGGATAAAGTTTAAATCCCAATGAGATGAGTTTTGTAATTAGATCTTGATTAGAATGCTTATTAAGAGACCTAAAAATAAATGCATGATTAGGAAAATCTTTACTTAGAGAATGTAGATAATGTTGAAATTTTTCATCGTTAATTTGTATTTTTGGATAAAGATTTGTTGATAGCAAAAAATTATTATGAGAAACAATGCGATCAATTTTTACTAACCTAAAAATAATTTCGAATATTTTTATTATTATACAAAGAAACAATTTTATAAAGCGATGTTTTATTTTTAAGATTTCAGATTTAGCATAAGATATAAATGCTGTATAAATAGAACAAGTATAGCAGGTATTATAAGCCTCATGATTAATTGTAACCGGAAATAGCTGACCATCTATTTCTAGAATACGAACTTCTGTTTTTACATTATCAATCAAAGAATTGGGATTTTGTAGTTCTGCTAAAAATTTATGATGAGATGCCTCTTCTAAATTTTTAGGTAGAGTTATATTTTTAATGTCGGTGGGACTATAAAATTTCATTACCATCCCATTCAATGTCTATTGTTGAGGTCTTCTTTAGATCGAACCCATATTTAAAGCTTCTTAGAAAGATTTCAAAAAAGCTTATTATTTGAAAAAAATGCAAATGTTTCTCTCCAATAATACCATATACATCGGGAGTGGTAAAAAAATCTTTTAGTAAAGTTAGTTTTTGGTTTTTCAGGTATTTAAAAGAAAACAAAATCATCGCAAACATAACTTGAATTGATTTTTTATTTTTTCTTTGTGGAGAAAGATTTTTATTTACAAACTCAGGAATTTTCAGAATGTTATCAACAAGATTCAAATCTCTTGGCAATAAATGTAATCCGCTTGTTCCTCTTGGATTACACTCAATAGGATATATTTTTCCATTTTGATCCTGAAAAAAATCAAAGGCTATTTGACCAGTATAATTAATTTTTTTTACAAAATCTTCGCAAAAATTTTCTATTACAGAACTTTGGTGCAAGTCAAAATAAATTCCCGCTCCAGGTCCGGCTCTATATTTTGGATTATAACAGGAATATGCTACAACTTTACCAAAGACAGAAATTGCATAGGAACAGAATTCTATTCCAGTCAATTTTTGCTGGGCAATTATGGGGTATCTGTGATCTAGTTTAGTTTCATCAATTTTGTTAATAAATTCTGATCCGAACCTGCTAAATACTGGTTTTATAATATAATTATCGATATTATTATTTTTGCACCATTTAAGGAATTCTTGGGAATTATTTAAATAAAAAGTTTTAGGTTTTTTTATTTTTTCACTCTCGTCAAAAATATTAAAAAATGTAAATTTATTGTGTAGCATTGATAATTTATTAAAATTATCGAAAAGTTGTAGGCAATTTTGAGGAAAATATTCTTTATATTTTGAAATATAAAATATTTCCTCACATGTTGGTATAATAAGATTGATTTTGTATAGATTTATAACATTCAACAACTCCTTGATATAATCATTTGGTGAAAATCTGGGAGATGATGTTTTTATGTATATGTCAGAATTTTTAGAAAACCTTCCCAGTGGAAATTTTAATGAATCGGTCATGACAACAAAGCTATCGTGGTCATGTTTCTTAATTCTACTTGCCCAGTCTAATGCAACAGGTGCTCTTGCTCCTGTAATCATAACTCTCATAATATTTTTGGATTTTTTTATTTTTTTTGTCAAGTATTTTTCCAGATTTATGAAAAATTTTAAATATTTAATGATATTTAATTTTTGGCAATGGTTTTGATTTGCACGGCATGTAAAATGTTGGTTTTAAGCACCGATTCGAGTGCTTTGTTAACCATTTTGTGTTGCATAATTTTGCTTTGATTGGCAAAAGAACTGTCAATAACTGTGATGCTGTAATGATCGTTATCGTCGACTAAAGAATCAATAATAATTTCGGCAGAAGGAAAAGATTTTTTTAAAAGAGCAAATAAATTTTCTTTAGCAATTGGCATAAAATTAATAATATCGTTTGAGAGTTGTTTGTGGAGTGTTGATGTTTTGTTGATTATTGTCGATAGTGATGTTGTGAACTTTTTGTTTGAAATCGGCACAATGACCAGTAAAAAAAGTGATAACCACCACAGAATCAAGCATACATCTTACTCCGTTGGCGGTTTTTGAGCCATAAATATTGGTAGGAAAAGTGCCCCACCAAATTGGAGTAGTAAAATTAGCAGAGCCATAGTTTGGCTTAACTAAGGTTATGTTATATTCTTTGACAGGCAAATTTAAAATTGCTGGAGTGTAGCCATGGCTTTGACCATCGATGATGATTTGGGCATTGGTTGGATTGCTGTTAATAGAAATATCTCTTGATTTGTTGTTAAAAAAAGCACAAGAAAAAGTGCAAAACAATAAAAGAAGACTAAAAATTTTTTTCATAGATTAAGAAAAGATTATTTTTTCCAGCGGTTATGCACCCAAAACCACTGTTCTGGATTTTTGCTAATGATATTTTCTAAGCTTTGATTTATTTGTAAAGTAAGTTTTTGTAGATTTTGTTGATTATTACTTAAATTGTTTATTGCAAGCGGTTTTTCTAGATGTAGCGAAAAAGAAAATTGTTGATTTTTTCGTAAAATATAACCTAAAACCAAAGGAACTTGATATTTAAGGGCGATTTTTGCCAGTGAAGCCGAAGTAATAGCTGGTTGATGAAAAAAATCAACCAAAATACCGTCGCTAATTTTTTGATCGGCCAAAATAATGACCCACTCACCTTTTTTGATGGCATTAATAATTTGCCTGTTGCCTTGAGTGCCTTTTTTAATCAAAGAAACCCCTCGAAGTTTAGCGGTAAAAAATTCGACCCAAGGATTGTTGAGCGGGCGATAAACTGTATGCACCTTTAAGCCTTGATTTAACAGGGTTTTAGGGCCAATTTCCCAGTTGCCAAAATGTGCAGAAAAAATAATGCCACCAGTTTTTTGTTGCTTTAGTTGTTTTAATTGTTGTTGAGTTTGCTGATTTATGGCAACAAATTGGGCTAATTTTTGACCAGACATAGCGCCGATATGCACAAATTCTGCAATAATTTTGCCCAAATTAAACCACATTTTGGTTAGAATTTGCTGTTTTTCGCTGTTGTTTTTGTGTGGAAAAGCTAAAGATAGATTGTTGTAGGCTAATTTTTGCACTTTTAATTTTTTGCCAACAAAAATGGCTATTTTACCAGCAATATTGCCAATAAAATTAACAGGAAAAATTCGAAAAACCATCAGCCCAAAAAGCACCAAGATTGTTTCAAGTAAATAGCGAAGTTGTTTTAACACAAAATTAAAGTTTTATAAAATTTTTTTAATCATTTTAACTAGCGATTCTTCGTTGTCAAATATTAATTCGATATCTAGATAAGCGATTTGTTGTTGTATTTCTGCCGAAAATTTTACCCAATCTTTTTTGGTGGTGATGGGAGTGAGACCAAAACTTTTGCTATGATTAATAATCTTTTGCAGATCTGCATTGCTATAAGCATAATGATCGGCAAAAACTTTGGTTTCTGATAGTTGTAAATTATGTTTTTTGAGTAGTTGAAAAAATTTTTCTGGATAGGCTAAACCACAAAAAGCAAACAACTTTTTTTGCCAAAATAGCTCGATGTTTTTTATAACAAGATTGCCAAAAAATATTGGCTTATTTTGAGAAGCTAAAATTTGTTGCAAGGCAGGGGTGTTGTTAATAACCACAAAAGCATCTGCCAAAGCCAAACCGCTTGCAATGGTTTGCCTTAGCGGGCCCGCTGGTAATAAAAAATTATTGCCAAACAAAATGAGGCCATCGATGACTAATAATTTTAAACTATATTGCAAAGTAAAATTTTGTAAACCGTCGTCTAAAATGATGGCTTGGCAATTTGGCTGGTGTTGTTGGATAATTTTTGCCCCTAAATAGCGATTTTTACTCACCGCCACATTGCCAACTTGATTTAGCAACAAGGCTTCGTCGGCAATATTTTGAGCTTGATTTTGCCAAAAAAAATGCTGTTGTGGTTTTTTGCCTAAATAACCTCGAGTTAAATAAGAAAAATCAATATTTTGTTGATGTAATAACTTGCCTAAAGCAAGTGCCACAGGTGTTTTGCCAGAACCGCCAGCAATTAGGTTGCCGATGCAAATGCTGGCAATATTGATTTTTTGAGGTTTGGTTAGCTTTTTTTTGAGTAAAAAAATAGCAAAATACAGCCAAGAAAAAGGTAAAAGAAAAATAGCAAAAATATTTTTACTCTGCCAAAATTTTGGTGTTTTCATATTTGTTGAGTTTTTCTTTGTGACTCTAAAGGTTCTGCATAACAAGGTATTGTTATTGTTTCGCCATTTATTCGACAATATAATCTAAAATGTTGTATTAATGCATTTGTGCAATATGTTGTTGGTGTTGTATATTTTTCTAGTTCTTCTCTTGTTATTTCATAACCCCTTTTTTCACATAAAAACTCGTGCAATTCTTGCATCTGATATAAACTGCCAACTGCCAAATCAAATTTTTCTTGATTTAAGCCAAATCTCTTAACATCGCATCTTAAAAAATTAAATTGAGAAAAATCAAAATTATCTGGATTTTCTTTAAACTTTTCAGCCAAATATTGTTCAAAAGATATTGCTGAGCCTTTTGTTGGATTTAGTTTATCAATAAGTTCTTTTAATTTTTGCTTTATTGTTTCTAGTTCTTCTGGATTTGGTTGTGTAGTCATTATTGCTGGTGCACTTTGTGATCTAGATAATTTTGGATCTGTTTCTTCTTCTTCAAAATGAATAAAGGTGTTTTTTACACGAAGCATTGATTCTTCAGGCATATTTTGTGAGTTTTTTTGGTGTTGTCAAGTTAGTTTTGGTGCGGATGGAGGGACTTGAACCCACATGCCGTGAGGCGCTAGATCCTAAGTCTAGTGCGTCTGCCAATTTCGCCACATCCGCTTAAAATAAATTATATTTTCGACAAAATTTTAATTAAATGTTTTTTTATAAGCAAGTAAAAAAATAAAATAAATTACAATAAAAATATAGCTAAATTGTTTTTTTGATTTAAAATCATCGAAAATTAACTCAAAATATTTTTTTCATGAATGTAAAATCAACATTTTTACAACAATTTATTGCTCGAGGTTTTTTTGCTCAATGCACCAACCTAGAAGAGCTCGATTTGCAACTGCTTAATGCCCAAAACAACGGCAAGCCTATGGTTGCCTATATTGGTTTTGATTGCACCGCTCAATCTTTGCATGTGGGTAGTTTAATGCAAATTATGATGCTTCGCTTGTGGCAAAAACACGGCAATTTGCCTATTGTTTTGGTGGGCGGTGGCACCACTCAAATTGGCGATCCTTCTGGTAAAGATGAGGCGAGAAATTTATTAAGTTTGGCTCAAATCGCCACAAATACCGCAGGAATTCAGCAAACATTAAGCTCTTTTTTAGATTTTAACAATCAAAAACTAGCAAATTCGGCAATTTTGGTCAATAATCAAGATTGGCTTTTAAACCTCAATTATTTGCAGTTTTTAAGAGATATCGGCAAGCATTTTTCTATCAACAAAATGTTGAGTTTTGATTCGGTAAAACTTCGCCTGCAAAGAGACCAACCACTATCTTTTTTAGAGTTTAACTATATGCTTTTGCAAGCCTACGATTTTTTGCAACTTTATCAACAAAACTCGTGCACTGTGCAAATTGGTGGCTCCGATCAGTGGGGCAATATTGTCAACGGCACCGAACTAATTCGCAAATTCTATGCCCACAAACAGCAAGAGCATCGACCAGTTTTTGGCCTCACTTCTCCTCTTCTTACTACCGCTGATGGCAAAAAAATGGGTAAAACCGCAAACGGAGCGGTGTGGTTAAGTGCTGATTTGCTTAATCCTTTTGAATTTTTTCAATATTTTCGCAATGTTTGTGATGATGATGTAGAAAGATTTTTGAAACTTTTCACCGACCTAGATTTAGAGCAAATTTCTTATTTTTGTCAAAACCAAAATATTAATCAAAACAAAGAAATTCTAGCTTTTGAAGCAACTAAAATTTGTCATTCTTCAACACAAGCAACGCAAGCATTAGAGCAGGCCAGGGCAATTTTTGTCAGCAAAGAAAATTTTCCGAGTTTTAGTTTTGCATTAAACAATGAAAGTAAAAAATTAACCGATATTTTGCTTGAAATTAAAGCTAGCCCTTCAAAAAGTGAGGCAAAAAAACTAATACAAGGCGGGGCGGTAAAAATAAATAAACAAGCAGTTCTTGATGTTTTTTATAGTTTTAATCAGGCCCAAGAATTTGAGCTTTCAGTAGGCAAAAAAAAGTTTTTTAAAATTATCTTAATATGAACAAAAATATTCTAGCTATCGGCAATGCTATCACCGATATTGTTTGCAATGTCGATAAACAATTTTTGCTTGATAGCGGTTTGGTCGAGGGCTCGATGTGCTTGATAGAGCAAAATCAAGCCAAAAAATTTGCCGATCTACTTAGTCCAAACATAATTCTAGCGGGCGGTTCTGCCGGCAATACCGCTGCAACTCTTGGTTTGCTTGGTGTGGCAACGAGTTTTTTTGGAGTGCTTGGTGCCGATAATTATGCTGATAGTTTTGTTGCTTCTTTGCAAGAAAATAGGGTTGATTTTATCGGAAAAAACCTTGCTAATCAAGTTTCGGCAAGCTCTTTTATTTTGGTAAGCGAAAGTGGCGAAAGAACCATGGCAACTCATTTGGCTTCTGCTTGCGATTTTGCAATTGCTGATATGCAAAAAATTGCTTGGCAAAATTTTCATACCATCTATATTGAAGGCTACTTATATGATAAACCAAGCACCATAAAAGCTATTAACTATGCCATCAATCAGGCTTTGCAACACAACATTAAATTGGCTTTTTCTTTATCTGATTTATTTTGTGTAAATCGCCATAAGCAAGATTTTTTAAATTTGTTGCCAAAGCTAAATTTATTGTTTGCCAACAAGCTGGAAATTGCCAATTTATGCTCTAATCAGCAATTTAGTTTAAGCGAAATTCAGCAGTTTTGTCAAATTAATCCAAAACTCACCATTGTTATCACCGACAGTGGCAATGGTTGTTTTGTGGTCAATAATCAACAAATTATTCAGGTGCCAACCGACAACATCAAGCCTCTTGACACCACGGGGGCTGGCGATATTTTTGCCTCTGGTTTTTTATATGGTTTGCAACAAAATTATAACTTATTGGAATCGGCGAAATTTGCAAATTTTTTAGCAGGAAAAATCATCACACAATATGGGGCTAGATTTAATCATCAGCAAATAATCGAAATAAAATCTTATGCAAAATAATAATTTTTTATGGTCTAGCGATAGCTTAAATATTGCTTTAAACGATTTTTTGCTTGCAAAAATTACCAACCATATTTTGGCAACAGAAATTTTTTTAGATAGTCGCAAAATAGTTGTTGATGGTATTTTTTTGGCAATTAGCGGTCAAAATTTTGATGGTCATAATTTTGTTGAATCCGCTCTAAATAATGGGGCAAAATTAGCAATTGTCAGCGATACAACCAATTTAACTCATCTTGATGCAAGCCGATTAGTTGTGGTAAAAAACACTATGCAAGCTTTATCTGCCTTGGCAGAATATAAAAGAAAACAAACTACCGCCAAAATTATTGCTATCACAGGTAGCATAGGCAAAACCAGCACCAAAGAAATGTTGCAATTGTCTTTAAATTCTGTTGGCAAAACTTATTTTAGCAAAGGTAATTTTAACAATCACATTGGTCTGCCTCTTTCTTTGGCGAATATGCCTAATGATTGCGATTATGCTATTTTTGAAATGGGTATGAATCATGCCAACGAAATTAAAACGCTATCCGAATTAGCCAAGCCAGATATTGCCATCATCACCACCATAAAACCAGTGCATATTGAGTTTTTTAACAACGAACAAGAAATTGCTTTGGCAAAAGCCGAAATTTTTGCTGGTCTAAATAAAAATTCTGGACAAGTGTTGATTAATAAAAATAATCTGCATTATCAATTTTTATATGAGCAAGCCCTGCAATATGGCATTTCTCCTGCTGATATTTTTAGTTTTAGCGACGATTTTTCTGTTGAGGCAGATTATACAATTACCAATGCCAAAATTAACAACATCAATAGCTCTCAAATTGTTGCAAAGCACCAAAAACATTCTTTCAATTATCAATTAAACAGCATCAATCAAAGCATTATTAGCAATTCAATTATTATTGTGGCTTGCTTGCATTTGCTAAAAATCAATTTAGATCTTGCTTTAAAAACATTAGAAACTTTCAGCAATTCTGCAGGTCGGGGCAAATTAATTACCTTATCTTGTTTGCAAAAAGAGTTGTTTGTGTTAGATGACACCTACAATGCTAGCACTGCTTCTATGAAAGCTGGCATTCTTGATGCAAAAAATTATCAACAAATTTTGCAAAATGATCGTCTAATTTTGATTTTAGGCGATATGCTAGAGTTGGGAGAAAAATCTTTAGAGCTTCATCAAGAGGTGCTTGATTTTGCTTTGCAACAAAAACCAGATCTATTAATTTTAGTTGGCAAGAATTTTACAAAATCTATTGCAAATTATGTTGCAAAATTACAAAATACTAATTTAATTGTTTATTCTAACTCTAATTTAATTGCTTGTAGTATATTTGGTTTGTTGCAAAACAAAGACTTTATTTATATTAAAGGTTCTAGGGGTATAAAAATGGAAAATATCATTAATTATTTAACTTCTCTATGCTAAACGGTTTAGAAATAATGCAAAGCGTCGGGATTAAGAGTTTCTATTGCTTTCTTTTTGCTTATATTGTTGCTTTTTTTGGCATTAAAGAATATATTAAAATTGTTAAAGCAAAAAAGTTATTTCAGCCAATAAGAAACGACGGCCCCCAGCAACATTTAGCCAACAAAAAATCAACTCCAACTATGGGTGGCATTTTTATTGTTTTGGCAACTTTGCTTACTACTATTGTTTTTATCGATATAACTAATCAATATATTTTAATTTTATTAACAACAATGCTCTTTTTTGCTGGCATTGGCTTGATTGACGATGCATTAAAAGTGTTTAAAAATAACCCCAAAGGTTTTTCAGGTAAATATAAAATTATTTTGCAATTTATAATGATCGGCTTGGTTTTTTTATGGTTGGGAAAGGTGAATAATTTACATTTAAGTCCGCAAATTAATTTACCATTTCATCTTGATACACAAATTTTATTACCATTATTTTTATACATTATTTTTGTTAATTTTGTTGTAGTTGGTTCTGCGAATGCAGTAAATTTAACAGATGGGTTAGATGGCTTGGTTTCGGTGCCTGTGATCATTAATTTATTGTGTTTAGTACTGATTATTTTTGCTGTTGGTAACCCACTTCTTGCTTCTAAATTAAACATTATGCACATTAATAATATCAAAGAAATTATCTTTTTTTGTTATGCTCTTATTGGGGCGGTTTTGGCATTTTTAAGTTTTAATCATAAACCGGCGAAAATTTTTATGGGAGATGTGGGTAGTTTGGCGATTGGTTCTGTTTTGGGCTTGATTGCTATCATTATCAAACAAGAAATTATTTTTTTCATTATTTCTTTGCTTTTTGTGTTAGAAGCGATATCGGTAATTTTACAGGTTTCTTCTTATAAATTAACCAAAAAAAGAATTTTTTTGATTGCTCCACTTCATCATCATTTCGAAAAATTAGGCTGGTCAGAAACTAGAGTAGTGAGAAAATTTTGGCTAATGTCTTTATTATTTGCCATTCTAGGATTAACTTTATTTTTTAATTAAACTATATGTCTCAAACTGTTAAATTAATTCTGCCAAACAATCAAGAAATAATTTTACCAATTCATCAGCCTTCTATTGGGCAAAGTGTGATTGACATCACTTCTCTTTACAAAGAAACCGGCATGTTTACTTACGATCCTGGTTTTTTGTCAACCGCTTCTTGCGAATCAAAAATAACCTACATCGACGGCGAAAACGGTGTGTTAAAACATGGTGGTTATGACATCGAAGATTTAGCTAAAAATAGCGAATATTTAGAAGTTGCTTATTTACTTTTAAACCAAAAATTACCAAATAAAGAACAATATCAAAAGTTCTGCCAATCGGTGAAAAATAATATGTTGGTTCACGAGCAACTTAATATTTTATATCGAGGCTTCCCCAGAAAAGCTCATCCAATGGCAATTATGGTGGGTGCGGTGGCTTCTTTATCTGCTTTTTATCACGAAACTGTTGATGTTTCTAATGCCGATGGCAGAGACGATGTTGCCTATAAAATTATTGCGAAAATGCCAACTTTGGCAGCTATGGCCTATAAATATTCTATTGGTGAGCCAATAATCTACCCTAGGCACGATCTTGGTTTTGCCGAAAACTTTTTGCATATGCTTTTTGCTAAACCAACTCACTACTACAAAGTAAGCCCAACTATCGCCAAAGCAATGGAGATGATCTTTATTTTGCATGCCGATCACGAGCAAAATGCTTCTACCTCTACCGTAAGGCTTGCAGGCTCTTCTGGTGCCAATCCTTTTGCTTGTATTGGTGCTGGCATTTCTTCTTTGTGGGGCCCTGCGCACGGCGGAGCCAATGAAGAAGTGATAGAAATGTTGCAAGAAATTAACAGCATCAATAACATTCCCCACTACATTGCCAAAGCAAAAGATAAAAACGATCCATTTCGTTTAATGGGTTTTGGTCATCGAGTCTATAAAAACTACGATCCAAGGGCCTCGGTGTTAAAAAAATCTTGCTATGAAGTTTTAGGAGAATTGGGGGTGAAAGATCCGCTTCTAGATATTGCTCTTGAGTTAGAAAAAATAGCTTTAAACGACGATTATTTTATTTCTAGAAAATTATTTCCTAATGTCGATTTTTATTCTGGCATTATCTATAAAGCCCTCGGCATTCCAAACAACTTATTTACAGTGATTTTTGCCATTGCCAGAAGTGCTGGTTGGATAGCTCAATGGAAAGAAATGATCGAAGATAAAGCCTTTAAAATAGGCAGACCAAGACAGCTTTATACAGGATCGGTGCAAAATAGTTATTTACCAATTGAAAATAGATAAAAAATGTCCTTAAATTTTTCTGTTTTACAAGAATATTTCAAAAAATTAAAATCTAAAAAAACAGAAAAATCTAGTGCTGGTAATGCTAAAAAAAAGCCCTTAGAACAAGAACAATATAACTTTTTACCTTTTGTTTCGCATTACAATCAAAACACCATCATCACCAAAAACGGTGAGTTAATTCAAGTAATTAGATTGGTTGGTTATAATAATTCTTCTATTTTACACGAGTTAACCAACCTACGCGATTCTATTCGCTATGCTTTAAAAACTTATGTTGACAGCAACAATATCGCTATCTGGATTACCACTATTAGAAGAAGAAAAAATATTTCACCTGAAGGAGATTTTGATAATTATTTTACTAAAAAAATTAACGACTTTTGGGAAGAAAAAAACAATTGGCATAACGATTTTATCAACGAGCTATACATTAGCATTGTCATTGAAGGTTTTGATACTTCGGTGGTTAATTTTAAAACTTTTTTCTCTTCTTTTTCTTATTTTACCACCAAGTTTGCCCACCAGAAATATTTAGAGAATTCTCATCAAAAACTAAATAATATTTGCAATCAAATTGTCGATTTTTTACGCGATCATGGGGCAAAAAAACTTGGTTTAATTGAATGGAATGGGGTTATTTATTCCGAAATTATGCGATTTTTTGGTAAAGTTTGCAATTTACAAGAAGATTATTATCCGTTAGTTGCTAACGAAATTTGTCAAGAAATATCGCAAAATAAAGTGATTTTTGGGGGCAGACAAATTGAGGTCAACACCAATAAAGGCAAAAGTTTTTCGGCAATGTTTAGTTTAAAAGAATATTTCGATCTCAATCTTCGTTCTTTAGATAAAATTTTGCAACTACCGTGCGAGTTTATTATTTCGCAATCTCTCGATTTTTTTGCCGATAAAAAAAATATTACCCAAGTAAAAAAAGATCAATACGAGGTTTTAAAACTGTCAGAAAGTCTAGATTTTGCCAAGGTAATTGGCTTAGATAAATATGTTGCTTTTGATGAAAACGATAAAAAAGAATCAACATCAGAAGAAACAGAAAACAAAGAAAAAATAGTTTTTGCCAAAATGCAAACAACTATTATGATAATCAACAATGTATTAAAAAATCTCGAAGAAGATGTTAAATTAATTACCGAGCAATTTCGTTTTTTAGGTGTGCCAATTATCCGAGAAGATATTTTTTTAGAACATTGTTTTTGGTCTCAATTGCCCGCCAATTTTATTTTTTTAAAACGTCAAAAAATCGCTCCTCTTGGCTATTTTGCTACTTTTTCCGCTCTACATTCTTTTTCTTCTGGTAAGTTAAATGGCAATTCTTGGGGGCCCGCCATCGCAACTTTTCGCACCATTATGAAAAACCCCTATTTTTTTAATTTTCATTACGATTCGTTTGGCAATACTTTGGTTTTTGGCAATAAAAATTCTGGCAAAAGAGCTATCACCAATTTTTTGCTTACCCAAGCAAAAAGAATCAACCATCGCTTGTTTTATTTTGATTTTAACAACAATAATTTGCCTTTTATTTCGGCTTTGTCGGGCGAAAGTTTTTATTTGCCTTTGCCGAGTAAAAGAAATATTTCTCATTTAGAGCAAAAACTCGCTCTTAATCCGTTGTTTTTAGAAGATAACAACACCAATCATCGTTTTTTATCAGAATTTTTGTTTAGTATTTTGGCAAATAATAGCAAAAATATCACCGAACAGCACAGAATAATCATCAATCAAAAGCTTGATATTGCTATTGATAATAAAATAACTGATTTTTTGCAGTTAAAAGATTTATTTCAAGACGAACAAGATATTTGGCAAGCATTTAACAATTTAGAGCTGACAAGTTTTTATGATATTTTTAATCACCAAAGCGAAATAAACTGGCAAAATCCTAATTTAGCCTTTAATTTAAGCGAAATTCTGCCCGATAAAACTATGTTTAGTTTTGTTTTGCAATATTTACTGCATAAAATTATCGAAATGTCTTCTGAAAATAAAGTTATTGCTGTTTTTCGCGATCCTTTACAAATGCTTACCAACAGCAATTTAGAGCAGATATTTTTTAAATTTTGTGAAAATCTAGAAAAAAAGTTTGGTATTACGGTTTTTATTGTTGATGATGAAGAAAAAAATGTGCAAAATAGCTTGCTTGCAAAAATCAACGATATCAGTCATACCAAAATTATTGGTGCCATAAATTCTGATCCTCAAAATATTGCCAAAGCTCTTAATTTAAGCGAAGAAGAGGCGAAAATCGCTCCTTATATTGGCGATCAGCCAGAAAAAACTTTCTTGCTAAAAAATGATTTTGATTCGGTTTTTGTTAATTTTGAATTAAAAAATCATTTACCAATATTAAAAATTTTATCTTCTTCACCAGAAGAAATCTCTATTATTGAAGAAATTATGCAACAAGCAGAAAATAAAAATCCACAAGAATGGCTTGATAATTTTTTTGAAATTGTCGACATTTTAGAGCAAGAAAAACAAGAATCTATTAAGCAAGCTAAAAAAGCCGAAAATGTTAGAAAGGCAAAAATTAGCAAAGCTAGTAGATATATCGATTAACTTTACACTAATATTTATGGCAACTCTTCCTGCAAGTCGTAATGATAGATTAGAAGCTTTTCTAGGAATAGGCGGTATGCCTTTTAATGTGTCTCTTCATCCTCTTGCGGTGCTTTCACGAGCTTTGCTTGCAGCTCAACAACCACCGCCTGCAAATCGAGAATCTCCGCCAATTTATAGCGATTCAATACCTTCTGGCATAACAAGATGTTTGTCTTTTTTATCTGTTGTTTTGGAAAGTTTAAGAAGAAGAAATCGTATATAAAACTATGGATTACACCAAAATTGCTCTTGCTTTAAAAATCAATAAAGAAAACAACCTGTGGGCAGAAGAAATGGCAAAAGTTTTGCCAAATTATCATATCGACAGCAATATTAGATTGGCACATTTTTTGGCACAAATTTGCCACGAAAGTAATTATTGTTTGCAACTCGCTGAAAATCTTAATTATACCGATGTTGCTTTGCTTAAACTGTGGCCGAAATATTTTAACAATAATTTAGCCAGTCAATATGGCAGAAACAACAATCATTCTGCCAATCAAGAAGCTATTGCGAGCATTGCCTATGCTAACCGTTTAGGCAATGGCGATGTGGCAAGTAAAGATGGCTACAAATATCGAGGAAGGGGTTTGATTCAGATTACTGGCAAAGCAAATTATCAGCAATTGTCGCAACATTTGTTTGGCAACAACGATTTGTTAAATAACCCAGATTTATTAAGCAATAACAAAGAAATTAGCATAAAATCGGCTTGTTGGTTTTGGCAAAAAAATAATTTAAATGCTTTGGCAGATCAAGAAAACATTGTCGCCATCACCAAAATAATCAACGGCGGGCAAAATGGCTTGCAAGATCGCCAAAAAATTTTACAAGAGATGAAAAAAATATTCACAGTAACCGCTTGTGCTGTTGATGAAAATTATAAATTTTCTTTGCCAAATGAAAATTAATATTATTACTGTGGGCAAATTTGATGATATGGGCTACCAAATTGCTTTTGAGAACTATCTGAAAAGAATGAAATTATTTAAAGTAGAATTAAAAGAAATTAACCTAAAATTCAGCAAAAATCACGAAATAGCCAAGATAAAACAACAAGAACAAGAAGCGATTTTACAATATTGCAAACCGCACAGCACCAATATTTTACTTGATGAAACAGGTAAAGCACTTTCTAGTAAGCAGTTTGCTAATTATTTACAGCAACAAATGATGCTAACCTCTGAACTTAACTTTATTATCGGCGGAGCTTTTGGAGTAAGCGATTATTTAAAGCAAAACACTAGTTTAATTTGGTCGTTAAGTTTGCTTACTTTGCCTCATTTGTTGGTAAGAACTTTGCTGTGCGAACAAATTTTTCGAGCTCAAACAATTATTAACAATCATCCTTATCATAAAATTTAAACGAAGTGTATTAAATTCCCCTTCCACGGGAAGGGGAATTCTGATCGAACACTGCTTGCCACTTTGCACTAAAAGATGAGAAATGGTATTAGGGGTTTCTTTTATGAAAAGTATGGTAAAAACTATTTTTAAGGAGCTGATTAAAATTTTCTAGATTGCAATTTGGTTGAAGTTGTTTGATAGAAGTAACTCCATATTGTTGCCAAGATAAGCCACAAGGCACGATGTTATGAAAATAGTTTAGATCTGGATGAAGATTGATGGCGATGCCATGATAACTCACCCACTTTTTTAGCTTAATGCCGATGGCCGAAATTTTTTGTTCTTGATGGCTATTTTGCACCCACAAGCCCACACGATCTGGTCGAGTTTCGGCAGAAATATTAAATTGCTGTAAAGTATCAACAACCCATTGTTGTAAAAAATGCACAAAACTAGCAATATCGGGGTTTTTTGGTGAAAAAAAATGTTTCAGATCAAGCAAAACATAAACAATTTTTATGCCCGGGCCATGGTAGGTGTATTTGCCACCGCGATTGGTTGCATAAATAGGAATTTCGGCAGAATTATTAAGTAAATCTGTTGGTTTAGAACTGATGCCGGCAGTGTAGAGGTGCGGATGTTCTAAAACCCAAATTTGACTTTTTGCTTGTTTATTAATGATTAAATTCACCTGCTCTTCCATTTTGCTGATGGTTTCTTGATAGGGCAGGGGCTGGTTAAAAAAAAGCCATTCTAAATCAAGATTCATAGCTTGGTAACAAAATAATAGCCAGCAAACATTGCTAGAATTGAAAAAAATAAAGAAGAAAAAGCATAAATTAGAGCTTGCCAATATTGATTTGCCAAAAAAAGACGTAAAAAATCGAGCGAAAAAGCAGAAAAGGTGGTAAAACCGCCTAACAAACCAACTAAAAAAAAAGTTTTAAGATTGTAGTGATTTAGATGATAATTAAAAAAAGCAAAAGCAACTCCAGCTACAAAACAGCCAAGAACATTAATGAAAAAAGTGGCAAACGGAAAAGAAGAATAACCAGTTAACAAAGCATTAGTTTTGGTGTGATAAGTAAAATACCAACCCAGCAAAAACCGCAAACAAGAGCCAAAAGCTCCGCCAATTGCCACAAGAAAGAGAGTTAAAACCATAGAAAAATTAAATAATTTTTGCCCCTTCAAAACTTTGCAAAATATTGTTGACAAGCTCGGTGTTGAGATTGTTTTGTTCTGCACTTGTATGATTTAGGTTGTTAAAATCAAGCAAAGTTTGTTTGAGATCGGGCAACGATAAAATATGCACAATTTTAATGAGCATAATTTCGAAAGCAAGAGCAGGAAGCAAGGCAGTGTTGATTTCGTGAATAGATTTATTGATTAACTGCCAACAACGAAGTAAATGATTAAGGTTTGTTTGATGGGCGATTTGTTTGACGGTGGCGAGTTGATTTTGGCTATAATTGAAGTTGCTTGTAATATTGAGTTTGCTGATGCAAATATTGTGGATAATTTCTAATAAATCTTTGACAATAATAATTAAATCGCTGTTGCTTTGTTGAATTTGGTGAAAAATTGTTAATGATTCGTTGATGTTTCCTTGCAATAAAGCCGAAATTAGGGCTAGATTTTGATCTTGGTTGTTGGCACCAAGAATTTCGGCAACAACAGAAGTTGGTAAAAATTGTTTGTAGGCATTAATTGCCAAGGCTTGATCTAAAAAAGACAAGGCATCTCGCACCGAGCCTTCTGATATTTTGGAGATGAGTTGCAAGGCCGATTCTTCGGCGGTGAAGTTTTCTTGTTGTAAAATTTTTTGTAGATGATTCACCATATCGGCAGAACTTAATCGAGAGAGATTAAATTTTTGACAACGAGAAAGAATGGTTTGTGGCACATCGCGAATTTCGGTGGTAGCCAAAATAAATTTAACATGGGTTGGCGGTTCTTCTAGCAGTTTTAGTAAGCAATTAAAAGCTTCTTCGGTAAGCATATGCACTTCATCGATGATATAAACCTTATATTTGGCAAATATCGGCGAATAAATTGCGGTGGCAATTAGCTCGCGTATGTCGTCGATGCGACGATGATCTGCGGCATTAATTTCGATGACATCTGGATGCTGTGATTTGCTGATGTCAAGGCAGTTTTTGCATTTACCGCAAGCCATGGCGGTGTTTTGCATGCTGATGTCAAGGCAATTGATGGTTTTGGCAATGATGCGTGCAGTGGTGGTTTTGCCGATGCCGCGAATGCCACATAAAATATAGGCTTGATGCAGTTTGTTGTGAATGATGGCATTGGTTAGAGTGGTGGTTAAAACTTCTTGCCCAACGAGTTCGCCAAAATTTTGGGGGCGATATTTTCTAGCTAAAACTAAATAAGACATAATTTTTTTAGTGCAAATGTGGTGCAAATGTAAGTGAGAATGACCTAGTTTTGCAATTTTTGGGCTGCTTTCTTTCAAATCTGACCCGTTAAAAAAGAATACTACCCATTCTCACCAAAGAAAAATTTTATTGCTCTTTTTTTTATAAGCAAGATGTTTTTATAATTTGTCAAATAAAATCGTTGATTTTGATTTTGTAAAGAAATAATATTTTAATTTATTGTGAAATGCTCAATTTTATTTAAATTTAATATGCAAATATCTTTTCAAAAAGCTAAAAAATCTGCCGTCAAAGCAAGCATCAATGTGCATGTTGTTGCCAACGAAACCAGCGGCGAAATTGTCAAATTAGCTCAAAATAATCCGCAGTTTAGCAACAAGGCATTGCAGGTTTGTTATGTGAGTATCGATAATGTTTTACAGCTCGTTATTAATGCTGGTAATCTCAAAAACCTAAATTCGCTTGATTGGCAAAAAATTGGTGGCAAAATTGTGGCAACTCTTAATGCTGGTAAATATCAAGAAGCCATTGTGAATACTCATTGCGAGGCTTCTGAAAATGCTCTTGCTAATTTAGCTTTTGGGGCGAAATTGCAATCTTATATTTTTAACAAATATTTTTTTGAAAAACAAACAGAAAAAACACTCTCTTTGCAAGATTTTACAATTGTTTCTGGCAAATTTTCGGAAGTAAAAAAACAATTTAGCAATCTCGAAATTTTGGCTAACAATATTTATTTGGTAAGAGATTTGGTTTCTGAGCCAAGCAACAAGCTCGATCCCGAAATTTATGCCAAGTTTTGCAGTGAAATTGCTGTTGCAGGTTTAGAAATTGAAGTTTTAGACGAAAAGCAAATGCAAAAATTAGGTATGAATGCTTTGCTTGGTGTGGGAAAAGGAAGTGAAAAAAAATCACGGCTTGTTGTGTTAAAATGGATGGGTGGCAAAAAAAATCAAGCCCCGCTAGCTTTTGTAGGCAAAGGTGTTACTTTTGATACTGGTGGCATTTCCATTAAACCTGCTAACAATATGGAAGATATGAAAACCGATATGGCGGGTTCGGCGGTGGTAGTTGGTTTGTTAAAAAATTTAGCCGAAAGAAAAGCCAAAGTAAATGCGGTCGGTGTTATTGGTTTGGTCGAAAATATGCCTTCTGGCACTGCTCAAAAACCTGGTGATGTGGTTGTTTCTATGTCGAAACAAACAATAGAAGTTATCAACACCGATGCCGAAGGTCGATTGGTTTTGGCAGATGCTTTGCACTATACTAACACCAAATTTAAACCGCAATTTATTGTTGATTTAGCAACTCTTACAGGTGCTATTATTGTGGCATTGGCCGATTGTTATGCTGGTTTATTTAGCAATAACGATGATTTGGCAAAATCTTTGCAAGATTGCGGTTTGGCAACTGGTGAAAAATTGTGGAGATTGCCTTTGGGTGAAGAATATGACGAAATGATTAACTCCGATGTTGCCGATATGAAAAATGTTGGTAGCGGTAGAGGTGCTGGTAGCACTACCGCGGCTCAATTTTTGCAACGATTTATTGGCGACACTCCGTGGGCTCATCTCGATATTGCTGGTGTTGCCTGGAAAGGTAAGGGCGATGTTTTGGCAAAAAAAGGTGCCACTGGTTTTGGTGTGCAGTTGTTGAATGCTTTGGTGGAAAAATACGAGAAATAAAACATGAAAAAACTGATAATCACTGGTGGCAAAGCTTTAAACGGCGATGTTTATATCACTGGGGCGAAAAATGCTTCTTTGCCTTTGATGGTTGCTTCTATTTTAACCGCAGAAAAGCTTACTCTTGGCAATTTGCCTCATGTTTCTGATATTGCAACTATGGTTAATTTATTGGCAAGTTTAGGGGTTGAAATTAATTTTAATGGCAACAATGCTAATTCTGGCAATAAGGCTAGAGTAATAGAATTGCAAGCTCATAACATCACCAATCCTTCTGCCGACTACAATTTAGTGCGAAAAATGAGGGCATCTATTTTAATTTTAGGACCTCTTTTGGCAAGATTTGGTTATGCTAAGGTTTCGTTGCCAGGTGGCTGTGCCATTGGCACAAGGCCAGTTGATTTGCATTTAAAAGCTCTAGAAAAAATGGGGGCAACTTTTCAGCTAAACGAAGGATATATTGAGGGCAGGGTGCAAGGCAAATTAAAAGGGGCAGAAATTCATTTTGATAAAGTTTCGGTTGGAGCAACAGAAAATATTTTGATGGCTGCTTGTTTGGCAGAGGGTGAAACCACTATTTTTAACAGTGCCAGAGAGCCCGAAATTGTTGATTTAGCAAACTGTTTAATTGCTATGGGGGCAAAAATTAGTGGCGCAGGTAGTTCGCAAATTACCGTGCAAGGTGTGTCTTCTTTGCATTTTGCAACACATAAAATTATTGCCGATCGCATCGAAGCTGGCACCTATGCCATTGCTGCAGGCATTACAGGCGGTAAAATTAATTTACATAATCTAGAAAGTCATATTTTAAACTCTTTTAAACAAGAGCTAGAACAGGCTGGTTTGCAATTTAAATCGATAGCAAACGATATTGTCGAGGTGAGTGGCGGTGCAACCATTAATGCTACCAATATTTCTACCAATCCTTATCCGGGTTTTCCTACCGATATGCAAGCTCAATTTATGGCTTTAATGACCGTGTCAAACGGAGTGAGCTGTATTGAAGAAAATATTTTTGAAAATCGTTTTATGCATGTGTTAGAACTAAACAGAATGGGTGCCAACATTGAATATCACAACAAATTGGCAATAGTGAAAGGTGTTGTTAATTTGCAAGGTGCAGAAGTGATGGCAACCGATCTTAGAGCCTCTGTTTCTTTGGTTTTGGCGGGCTTGGTGGCGAAAGGGCAAACTATTGTTAACAGGCTTTATCATCTTGAAAGAGGCTACGAAGATTTAGCAGAAAAGCTGATTAATTGCGGAGCGGATATTAAAATTATTTATTAAAATTATGATTAACGGTTTATTTAAAAAAATTTTTGGTTCGGTCAATGACAGAACTATCAAAAATATCGCCCCTCTTGTGCTTCAAATTAATAGTTTAGAGGCCGATTTGCTTAATCTTTCTGATTCTCAATTACAAGAAAAAACTGTTTATTTGCAAAATCAACTATCTGCTGGGCAAACTTTAGAACAAATACTGCCCCTAGCTTTTGCGGTGGTGCGAGAAGCTAGCAAAAGAGTGCTTAATATGAGGCATTTCGATGCACAATTAATGGGTGGCATTGTCTTGCATCAGGGCAAAATAGCTGAAATGGGCACAGGCGAAGGAAAAACACTGGTGGCAACCTTGCCAACCTATCTTAATGCTCTTACCAACCAAGGTGTGCACATCGTTACTGTCAACGATTATTTAGCCAAAAGAGATGCCGAATGGATGGGTAAAATACATCGTTTTTTGGGTTTAACTGTTGGTTGTCTTACCAACGAATTATCCGATCTCGATCGCAAAAATGCTTATCAGTGCCACATTACTTATGCCACCAATAACGAGCTGGGCTTTGACTATTTAAGAGACAACATGAAATACAGCCTCAACGATATGGTGCAAAGAAGAAATTTTGCCATTGTCGACGAGGTTGATTCAATTTTGATAGACGAAGCCAGAACTCCGCTAATTATTTCTGGGCCAACCAACAATAATTCGCAACTTTATCAACAAATAAACAGTTTAATTACTTTTTTAAAACCAGCAGATTTTCAGATCGAAGAAAAAGATAGATCGGTTTTTTTTACCGAACAAGGCATTGAAAATGTTGAATCATTGCTGAAAAAACAAAAAATTATCAGCCATGATTCTTCTTTATATGAGCCAAACAATATTTCTTTAGTTCATCATCTTAATCAAGCATTAAAAGCCCATCATCTTTTTAAAAATGAAACCGATTATATTGTTAAAGATAATTCTGTAATTATCATCGACGAATTTACAGGCAGAATGCAAGAAGGCAGAAGGTTTTCTGATGGTCTACATCAGGCACTTGAAGCAAAAGAAAACATAAAAATTCGCAACGAAAATCAAACTCTTGCTTCTATTTCTTTTCAAAACTATTTTCGACTTTACAATAAATTAGCGGGTATGACGGGCACGGCAAGTAATGAAGCGGTAGAATTTGACGAAACCTACAATTTATCTGTGGTTTCAATTCCGTCTCACAAACCAATTGCCAGAAAAGATTTTAACGACGAAATTTATAAAAATATCGAAGCGAAACATCGGGCAATTGTTAAAGCAGTAAAAGAAGCTCATGAAAAGCAACAGCCGGTTTTGCTTGGCACGGTAAGCATCGAAAAATCCGAAACCATTTCAAAAGTATTGACGAAAAATAATTTGCCACATCAAGTTTTAAATGCCAAATATCATGCTAAAGAGGCCGAAATTATTGCGAAAGCAGGCAAGCCAAAAGCCATAACTATCGCCACCAATATGGCAGGCAGGGGCACCGATATTATGCTTGGCGGTAATCCAGAAGTTGAAATCAAAAACTATACCGATCCCAAAAAAATTGCTGAAATCTTAGAAAAAATTAAAACCGATAAACAAACTGTGATTGATGCTGGTGGCTTGTTGGTTTTAGGCACCGAAAGGCACGAAAGCAGAAGAATCGACGATCAGCTTAGGGGTAGGGCGGGCAGACAGGGCGATCCGGGGGTTTCTAGGTTTTTTGTGGCTCTTGATGATGATTTGATGAGAATTTTTTATTCAGAAAAAATGACTAATTTTTTAGCTGGTTTATCTTTGCCAGAAGACGAGCCAGTTACTCATGGTTTGATTACAAAAAGCTTAAAAACCGCTCAAAAAAAGGTTGAAACTCACAACTATGAAATCAGAAAAAATCTCTTAAAATTTGACGATATTATTAATTTTCAAAGAAAAAATATTTATCAACTACGCAATACAATTATTTCGCAAACCGATATTTTGCCACAAATTTTGCAATATAGCAACCAAATTGTTCTCGATTTATGTGCAGATGCTATGCCAAAAAATAGCTATCCCGAGCAATGGTTGCTATCTTCTCTTGATGCCGAATTGTTTAGAATTTATGCACTAAAATTAAACATAATTGAGCTTGCCAAGCAAGATGACAAACAACATATTATACAAGAAATTACAACTGCGGTTGATAATTTATTTGTCGAAAAAATCGCCAATATTGGAGCAGAAAATTTTGCCGAAATAGCCAAGCAAATTTTTCTTACCGTGCTCGATAACGAATGGAAAGATCACCTGCTTTCTCTCGATAAACTTCGTCAAGGCATTAATTTACGAGCCTATGCTCAAAAAGATCCGTTAATCGAATATAAACAAGAAGCCTTTGTTTTATATGAAGATATGATGTTGCGAATCGAAGAAATGGTGGTTTCGCATTTAAGCCATGTGCAAATTAGTCAAGAATCGCTTGCGGTTGATAATGTTGAAGATATTGCAAAATTAACCAATAAAAAAACCAAAAATTCTAAAAAATAGCAAGGAGCAAACTAGTTTATGAGTAGAAGAATTTATCTTTACGATTCCACTTTACGAGACGGGGCTCAAACTAGCACTGTTAACTTTACCGTGCAAAATAAAATCGATCTTTCTTTTGCTCTTGATAAGCTAGGCATCGACTACATCGAAGGCGGTTGGCCAGGTGCGAACCCAACCGATGATAATTTTTTTGCCAAATTGCCAAGTTTGCAAAATGCGCAGTTTGTGGCTTTTGGTATGACCAAAAAAAACGGCATTTCTGCCGAAAACGATCCTGGTCTTAATGCTCTTACCAACAGTTCTGCTTCGGCGGTTTGCATTGTTGGTAAAAGCTGGGATTTTCATCTTAAAAATGCTTTACAAATCACTTCGCAAGAAAACGAACAAATCATTTTGCAATCTTTACAACACATTGTGGCAAAAAAAAAGTTAGCAATGTTTGATGCCGAGCATTTTTTTGATGGCTACAAAGCCAATCCTAGCTTTGCTTTGCAGGTTTTAAAAACCGCCTACCAGGCCAACCCAAGATGGATTATTCTATGCGATACCAACGGTGGCACTTTGCCAAGCGAAATAAAAAACATCGTTTTGGAGGTTGTAAAACACATACCAGGTAGCCAACTTGGCATTCATTGCCACAACGACACAGGCAATGCGGTTGCCAACTCTATTATGGCGGTTGAAGCCGGTGTTTGTCAAGTGCAAGGCACCATTAATGGCTTGGGCGAAAGGTGCGGAAATGCTAATTTAATTAGTCTTATTCCTACTTTAAGTTTAAAAATGGGCTACGATTTAGGTAAAATAAATTTAAAAAAACTAGTGCCAATTTCAAAATTGCTCGACGATATTCTTAACAAAACCAGCGACGATTTTGCTCCTTATGTTGGTAAGTTTGCCTTTGCTCATAAGGGCGGTTTGCATGTTTCTGCGGTTAATAAAAATCCGCAATCTTATGAACATATCAACCCCGATTTGGTTGGCAATCAAAGGCAAATTTTAGTTTCCGACCAAGCTGGTCGGTCAAATATTATTGCTCGCTTACAAACTTTGGGTTTTGATAAAAATTATTCTGCTGAAAAAGTTAATCATTTGGTTAGTTTGGTAAAACAACAAGAATCTTTGGGCTATTCCTACGACACGGCAGATGCCAGTTTTGCCTTATTGGCTTGTAAATTTTTAGATAATTTACCTAATTTTTTTGAGCTAATTAGTTTTAAAGTGCAAGACGAAAAAAAACTTACCGATCGTAATGTTTTTGTTATTAACTCTGAAGCGGTAATTAAAATTAAAATAAATCAAAAAACCATTATTAAAGTTGCCGAAGGCAATGGGCCAGTTAATGCTCTAGATAAAGCTTTGCGAAAATCGCTGATTTTTAAATATAAAATATTAAAACACATCAAACTCATTGATTATAAAGTAAGAATTTTAACTTCACAAAACGGCACCAAAGCAATCACTAGGGTGCAAATTCAAAGCCTCGACACCATAACAGGTAAAACTTGGCAAACCATTGGAGTTGCCGAAAATATTTTGGATGCTTCGTTTTTGGCCTTACAAGATAGCATTATTTATCGCTTATGGCAAGAATAGAAGATTTCCTAACAATAGACAAATGGGCCTTGATGACTGGTCTGTCAGGTCCAATTCACGGTATCGCAAGAGGGGGTTATGAAAGTTTGATGAAAAAGCTAAGTCTATATAACCCACTTAATATTAATGCTTCTAATCCAGATAGTTTTTTTGGAATAGCGGGATCTGTTAATGCTAATTTTGCAGGTGCTTGTCTTATGTTGAATTCAGCATTGACTTTTCTTGGCTCTAATCAAAAAGATTTCGGTAGTGACTCGTTGGGATCATTATTAAACCCAACCGATCCTAATGTTACAACGAATTATGAAAAAATAAAAAAAATAAGAGGAAAAATCTTTACATCTATTGGTGATTTGGAAGGAGATCAAATAAACAGAAGAAGCAGAGCATCGGTGCCAGTAAAAATACAAAAAATAAACGAGATTTTTAGTGAATTATTGTTATCTTTGCAAGATTCTCAATTTAAAAATACCGAATTTAAAGATCTATATCAAAAAGTTCTTAATTTATATAAAATTAAGAATAATCCATTTCAAACAGATATTAATAATATAGTAAAAAAAATTGCAGAATTACTAGATAAAAATAGTTTATCAGAAACAGATATCGCCAGTATAAAAGAAAATTTGATAAAACATTTTAATTTACTTGAGCGATTGATATATGGTATACATAGTCATAATACTTATAATGAGTGGCATCTTCCTCCTCTTATACAAGCTATTGAAGCTGTTTGTTTTATAAGTGATCGTCCTTTAGATGCTTATGAGGCATTAAATGTTTATAAAGAGCTTAAAAATATTAGAGAAATATTGTTTTCTGAAAATAATTTGCAAGAAGAATATTTTAATCAATTATCGCAAGAACAGAAAAAAAGTATTAAAAGTTTTTTTGACATAACAAGCCAAGAATTAACATACGAAACATATCAACAAAAAATTTCTACTTTTTTTACAGATTTACAAAAATATATCGATAATTTTCTGCTAAAACCGCAAGAAGATCTAAAAAAATTACAGCAAAAATTGCCTGATATCGATCAATTTTCTACGATAAAAGAATTAACAATGTCATTATCGAATGATTTATTAACCAAAGTAGAAAAATTAGAACAAGTTGCGGTTATTAGAGAAATATTATTTTCTGAAAATAATTCGCAAGAAGAATATTTTAATCAGTTATCAAAAGATAAAAAAAAAGTATTAAAATTTTTTTTGACCTAGAAGAAGAAATTACATACAAAACATATCAAGAAAAGATATTAATTGATGAATTATCTACCTTTGATGATATAGAAAAAACATTGCAACAAGAAGTAAAAGATATAGAAGAAAAACTGCAAAAACAAGCAACACTAATAAAAAAAATAGAAGCAACAGAAGAACAAATAAACACTTTGAAAAAATATAGAGATTGCAAGCCAGATCTATTGCAAGAGCAACCTTTTGTGTTTTGTTTATACGATAAAGAAAGTCGAGATATAAGAATAATTCCTACCGAAATAGAAGAAATAATAAATTTTTTAAAAAATATACCTTATGAAGACAAAGTTCAGCAATATTTATGGTTCGCACAAACCGGTTTATTGCAATCTGCAGAATGGTCGAAAATATCGCAAAGTGAAATTTTTGATCAAGAACAACAAAATGAGATTGAAAGAATAGAAAAATATGCCACAAAAGAAGAAAAATATATTAAAGAGGCAATTATTGCAATAACACAACAAGAAACAATCAGTAAAATTCAGCAAGCAGAAGCTCTATATCTTTGTTATTTACTTATATATCCCAATAAAACGGTTGTCAAAGATCCAAATTTTGCTAACGATCTTAAAGAAATTACTCAAAAGATGTTAGAAAAAGAAGAAACTAAAGATTTTGGTGAAAATTTAAAAGCATATTTTGACGATTATATTCAAGAGTGCACCAATTTACATAAAGCTGTCAAAAAAGATAATTTATCTGCTGTAAAACTATTATTAGAACAAGAAATTGATATTGATGCAAAAAATAATAACGAAGAAACGGCATTATATATGGCTTCTAGTCGCGGTAATAGACAAATTGTAAAATTATTATTAGAACAAGGAGCGGACATTAATGTAAAAAATGATAACCACCATTACACTGCATTACATATTGCGGCTTATTTCGATAAAATAGAAATTTTAAAATTATTATTAGAGCAAGAAAAAATTAATCTTGAAGCAAGAAGTAAAAAAGGTAGTTCACCATTACTTGTTGCTTCTTATATTGGTAATTTAGAAGTTGCAAAGATATTATTAGAAAAAGGAGCCGATATTAATGCAAAAAATGATAACGGAGAGACGGCATTACATATGGCTTCTCATGAAAATCATCAACAAATTGTAGAATTATTATTAGAACAAGAAAAAATTAATCTTGAAGCAAGAAGTAAAAAAGGTAGTTCACCATTACTTGTTGCTGTTTATATGGGTAATTTAGAAATTGCAAAACTATTATTAGAAAAAGGAGCCGATATTAATGCAAAAAATGATAACGGAGAAACGGCATTACATATGGCTTCTAGTCGTGGTCATAAACAAATTGAAAAATTATTGTTAGAACAAGGAATAAATGTTGCATCATCCCCTAAGGGAATTGCAAAAGTTATGAGTTATATAAATTGTGTTTTTTCTTATTCTCGTCATCGTTCTTGATAATACATTTTCTTGCGAAAAGTGTTGGCGGGCGAAGCGAGGGCGGGGTAGTGTCGGCAAGCTACGGCAAAGACAATTCCCCTTCTGCAAGAAGGGGAATTTACATCAAGATACAGGATTCTCTTTCAGCTACGGTAGCTGCCTGAACTTCTTCTAGTGTTAGACTCGGTTCTTGTACACATCTTAACATCTCTCTATAGATAACATTTCTTGCTTCATCTTTTGGTTTTAGCTCTTTCATTGATTTCATAAGTTTTAATGGGCTTTGTTGATTTTCTTTATTAATTGTGGGATCTGCACCTTTTTTTAGTAATAGTAATATTATTTCTAAATATTTTTTTTCATCTTCTACTTGAGTTTTATTTTCTGTTTGAATTTTTAACATTTTATAAACTGCCAACATCAAGCTGGTGAGACCTTCTTTATCTCGTAAATTAACATGAGAAGCAGGATTTTTTTCTAACAATAATTTTACTATATCTAAATTTCCTTTATCAATCGCTATCATTAAGGGAGTGGTGTTTTCATCTTGTGTTGATGAAGCAACATCTGCATTATGTTCTAACAATAATTTTACTATACTTGCAGAATCATTTAAACATGCTGCAATCAAAGGAGAATCACCCATTTGGTTTTTTAAGTTAGCATCTGCTCCTTTTTCTAACAATAGTTTTACTATATCTGAAAGATTAGCATGACATGCAATATACAAAAGAGATTCACCTTTTATGTTTTGTAAGTTAATATCTTCTGTTTTTTCTAACAATAATTTACAAACATCTAATTGTTTTGTAAATATAGCATAAACAAAAAGAGGATAAAGATCTATTTTACTAGACCCTGTTCCCCTTACTTCTTCTGGTAAGTGTTTTTTTAAAAGATTAAAAGCATTTATATTTTCACTAGAAAATGCAGTATATAAATATAAAAACAATTCTACTAGTGGTATTTCTTTCTCTTTATAACTTTTCTTAATTAAATTTTCTATATTTGCATGGTTCGTTATAGACAAAATAATAAGTTTACTTGTTATTGACATAATATCTCGATCTTCTTTGGGTATCAAAACATCTAATTCGTTAATAAAACTTTTGAATTTTATATTTTGTGATATACAATCTAAAATAGCACTGATTTCTCCTGAACTTGATTTTAATGTAGGGTAAATTTTTTTAATAAATTCTTTCTGGTCAAATAAATGATGATGAATGCCATAGTGTAACATTTTTTTAATATCATCTTTCGCTAATTCGAATAAATTATCTTGTAAAGTTGTATTTGTTGAAACTTCACATAAAATATCTAGTGCTATTTTGGTATTGGTGTTTAAAATATTCTTGAATTGATTTTGAAAACATCCAGAAAAATCTTTTTCTTTTGCAGATTTTATTAGAGTGTCAATTGCTGTTTGTTTGGTTTCTGGATCTTCCATCTTTTCTAATAATTCTTTCACTTCCTGCTCTATTGCTTGATTTTCTATAATTGCTTCTGCCATAGCTAGATCTCCATCATTTCCATCAGTAGTAATTTTTTTCGATTTTTTGCCTTTTTTCTTTTGGGTGTCTTTTTCTTCTTCCGCCACTTGTTCTGCCCCTCCTGTTCCGTCTTCCTCTTCTTTTTTTGCTAATGCTTTAAATTGATTTGAAGATCTAGCTGTTTCAGCTGCTTTTATTGGTTGTAAAGAAGATGAATTCTTTCTTGTTTCAACTACCTTTTTAAAGCAATCTGAATCTTTGATTTTTTTAATAAAGTTATTTAATTTTGTTAATTCTGTAGAATCGGCTCGAAGATATTCTTCGAAACCAGATGAGTGAGAGATGATTAAAAATCTATCGCCACAAGACTTTTTTAATAAAGTATTTCTTCTGCTATCGTCTTTTTTTGCATGAGATGCTCCGTCGCACTCAATAACAAATTGTGTTATTTTTTTGGTTTGTGGATCGGTAATTGTTATCACAATATCACCAGTTCCAACGAGGGTTTTTATGTCATCTTTTTCATCAATTACAACACCTTCTTTTGCAACACTCACATAGCCAGATAATATTCCTGAAAGCAACTCGCTTTCAAGATGGCTATGTAAATCTTTTTGAAAACCCGTTGGTTTTGCGGTTTGTTGTAATATTGATTTTGCAAATTCTTGCAATTCATCTGATTGAAAAAAATCTTGATATTCGCTTATTATTTTTTTAATTTCTTTGGCAGTATCAATTTTTAATAATCGAAGTGCAATAGAATCTTTATAAATACTATTTGATAATAAAAGGGGGTTTAATTTTTGTAGATAAAGAGTCAACAATTTATTATCATTTTCTTTTATTGTTCTATCTAATTTTCTCTTTAATATAGCTAAAACTAGTTCTAAAGATTGATGTTCAGGTGTTTTTTTACCTGAATTTAGTGTTTTTAGTTCGTCGATAAAATTGATAGGCATTTTCATTAAAATTGATTGTAAAAAATAGACAATAATAAAGATATATTTTTATATTTTTAAGATTTATTTTTATTTTACTAAAAATATTTATATCATTCCTACTTTTTTTATCAATGTGTGGCGGGCAAAGCGAGGGCGGGGTAGTGTCGGCAAGCAGTTCTCGGTCAGAATTCCCCTTCTTGTAGAAGGGGAATTTATATCGAGTGCTTTTGTATTTCTCTCGCATTTTGAGATGATGTCTTTTTTTCGATATCAATTAACAACATTTTTTTATCAGTCCCGCCCAAATAACCGCCTATTGCTAGGTTTGATTTGATAACACGATGGCAAGGAACTAATATTAAAATTTTATTTTTCGCATTGGCATTGGCAACCGCCCTGTAAGATTTGGGGTGCGAAATGCCGATTGCTTGCTCTTTATAGGTAGAGAGTTTGCCATAAGGAACGGTGCTTAAAAACCCCCAAGCGAGCTTTTCAAAATCTGTGCCGATTTGTTGTTTGATTGGCACAGAAAAACATTGTAGCAAGCCGTTAAAATATAGATCTAACTCTTTTTTTAACAGCCTGGTGATTTCGTTGCTTAAATATTTAGCTTGTTTTGCCAAAACTGCATCTGTTGTTTGATGAAACGAAAGTTGATACAAAAAATTATCATCTGCCACCGCCAACATTTTGCCAAGTGGAGTTTCTAAAATATCTGCAACAAAACTGCTCATAATTTGGGTTCTTTAAGTTTTATAAGTTTTATATAGCGATAATCTGGGTTGTTTTTAGGGTAAATCGGCTGATTATTTTCATCTGTTCTATTTTCAATTTCAAATTTATAGCCTGGTGGGGGTTTTGGAAGAAATATATTACTAAACCTACAATAACAATCTATAAAAGCTTTGTCATCAAACATTTCAATTTTCGAAAAATCTACTATCCCAAGATTAGCTCCCGAAAAATTTATTCTCCCAAGATTAACTCCCGAAAAATCTGCGCCAAAAAGATAAGTTTCCGAAAAATCTGCGCCAAAAAGATAAGTTTCCGAAAAATCTGCTAAGTAAAGATTAGCTCCCGAAAACTTTGCATGAGTTAAATCTATTTTACTTATATCTCCTTCAAAACCTTTAAACAAATAAGCTAAATAAACTTCTCCGCCGTGTGTTTTTTTAGACATATCAATGCCGCAAAGTTCCTTGTTTTGACTTGCTAAAAATTCGATGGCTTCTTTTTTGCCAGAATTGCCAGAGGCTTTATTGGCAAGCACTTGCCAAGCCCCGATAATTTCTTGTTTAAGTGCCGCGTCTTTTTGTAAAGAAAATTGTTCTTTAAAATTTTCTTCTGCTTTCTTGCTTTCTTTATGTTGATTATAAATAGCATAAATCGCTGCACCAAAAGCTAAAACAGTAATTGCAAAACTTGCCCATTCTACTTTGTTAAACCATAGAGCGATCAAGGTAAAACCAAAAGAAAATCCTGCAACAACAACAAACAATAACCAAATAACAAGCCCCTTTTTCATACTCTATTTTTTGATAGTAATGATTTTGGCTAAATCTCGAATGTGTGAAACTTCAATAAAATTGAGCTCGGGGAGGTTTTTTTTGGTGGCAAGAAAGCTTTTGTTTTTGGTGTTGGCTTGTGGAATAAGGCAGTTTTTAAAGCCGAGTTTTTGGGCTTCTTTTAGCCTAGTTTCGAGGTTGCCAATCATACGAATTTCGCCGGTAAGCCCAATTTCGCCAATTGCCAAAGTGCCTGCGGGCAAAGAAATATCTTTGCTTGCCGAAATTAAGGCACAAGCCACCGCCAAATCTGCCGAGGTTTCGATTATTTTTAGCCCGCCCACCACATTTAAATAAACTTCTTTATCAAACAAATTTAGGCCATATCGGCTGTTTAAAACGGCAATAATCATTGCCAAACGGTTGAGATCCCAGCCCACCACCGCTCTTCTGGGGGTTGGCAAAAAAGAAGGTGCCACCAAAGCCTGAATTTCGGCTAAAATTGGCCTAGTGCCTTCGATGCCTGCAAAAACACTGGTGCCACTGGTTTGGTGTTGGTAAGAATTTAAAAAAAGCTCGCTGGGGTTAGAAACTTCGGTTAAGCCAATTTCGTTCATGGCAAAAACCCCGATTTCGTTGGCGGGGCCAAAGCGATTTTTAACCGCCCGTAAAATGCGAAAATGTAAATCTTTTTCGCCCTCAAAATATAGCACGGTATCGACCATATGCTCTAAAACTTTTGGCCCAGCAATTTGCCCATCTTTGGTGACATGGCTTACAATCAGCAAAGTAACCGCATTTTGTTTGGCAAAAATGGTGAGTTCGCCCGCGGCCGCCCGAACTTGCGAAACGGTGCCGGGGGCCGAAGATAGGCCTTCTAAAAACATAGTTTGGATAGAATCAATAATCACCACGATTGGTTGTTTTTGTGTTTCGATTTGTTTTTTGATGCCCAAAGTTATTTCTGCCACATTAGTGTTAGAAGCCAGTTGAATGTTGGTGGCTTCAACCTCTAGCCTTTTGGCACGAAGCCGAACTTGATCGATAGATTCTTCGCCAGAAATGTAGATTACACAATTGTTGTTTTTTGCCAAACTGTTGGCTGTTTGCAACAATAAGGTTGATTTGCCAATGCCCGGATCTCCGCCAATTAGCACCACAGAGCCTTTTACCAAGCCTCCGCCCAAGGTGCGATCGAGCTCGGTGATGCTGGTGGGTAATCGAGGAAAATCGTAAGTTTCGCCCAATAAATTAACTAATTGTAAAGCAGAAGAATTGTGTTGTTCTTTGCTTGAAGTAATTTTTTGATGACTGAAATGTGAACTGTTGCCGCCTTCGGCAAATTCTTCGACCAAGCTGTTCCAGGCATTGCATTCTGAGCATTTTCCTGCCCATTTAAACGAAATAGCCCCGCAAGATTGACAACAATATGCTGTTTTTTTGCTCATAATTTAGCCAATTTGATGCAGTTTAAAGCCATAGTGTTGCAAAAATGGCAAATCGCTGTCAAAAAGCCATCTTAAATCGGTGATGCCATATTTTAACATTGCCAACCTTTCAATGCCAATGCCAAAAGCAAAGCCTTGCAAGTTGCTTGGATTATGACCGCAATTTTGCAAAACATTAGGATGAATCATACCGCAACCTAAAATTTCCATAAATTTATCGCCAGAGCCAGCCTTGATTCGGCCTTGTTGTAAAGAATAGTTGATATCTACTTCGGCAGAAGGCTCGGTAAAAGGAAAAAAGCTGGGGCGAAACCTTAATTGCAAGTTGTTGGTGTTAAAAAAGATTGATAAAAATGTTTGCAAAACCCATTTTAAATTACCCATATTCACATTGTTATCAACAACAAAACCCTCAACTTGGTGAAACATTGGAGTGTGAGTTGGGTCAGAATCTTTGCGAAAAACTCTGCCCAAAGAGCAGATTTTAAAGGGTGGTTGGTGGTTTTTCATGTGGCGAATTTGAGTGTTAGAAGTGTGAGTTCGAAGCAATAAAGGCGAGTTTTTGAGGTAGAAAGTGTCTTGCATTTGTCGTGCAGGATGATTTTCTGCCATATTTAGAGCGGTAAAATTGTGAAAATCATCTTCAATTTCGGGACCTTCGGCAAAAATAAAACCAAGATTGTTAAAGATTTGCTTAACTTCTAAAATGGTTTTGCTAATTGGATGCAAAAGACCAATATTTTTAGGCAGTGCTGGAGCGGTGAGATCGAGTTTTTCGGCAGTTAATTTTTGGTTGATTTCTGCTTGTAAAAGTTCGTTTTTTAAGTTTTCTAAAGTGTTGGTGATGTGATTTTTTAGTTCGTTGATTTGCTGACCAACTGCTTTTTTTTGCTCGTCGTTGAGGTTTTTTAATTCGCTAAAAATGGCGGTGACCAAACCTTTTTTGCCTAAAAAATTGACTCTGATTTGTTCGAGAGAAGCAAGGTTTTGCTTGGTCTCTAGACATTGATTGAATTGGGTTTTAATGTTGTTGATTTGTTGTGTAAGCATAAAAATTAATATTTTAAATGTGTGGTGCATCTGGCGGGAATTGAACCCACAACCCTTGCCTTCGGAAAGCAATACTCTATCCAGTTGAGCTACAGATGCTTATAATACTATTTGCCATCTATGCATTTAAAGATGGCAAATGGTGTAAAACAATATCGCTGGCAAAATTTTCTATTTGTTGTTGCTGTAAATTTAGATAAGTTTCGCGATTTTTAATAGTCCAAGCAAATAATTTAATATTTGGACTGTTCTTTTTTAGGGAATTCATAATAAATTGGTTTTTTAATAAATGGTGATTAATTGATAAATGGTTTATTTGGTTTTCGATAATAAATTTTTGACATTCGCTAAATTGGCTTTCGTGCTCTAAAACTGCCATAAAAGAAAAATCGCTAAAAATATTTTGCCATTTTGTATGAATTTGTTTTGCTAAATGATAGTCGGTGATAAATGGGGCAAAATAGCAATTTTTAAGAGGTAAATTTAGGTTTTCAATAATATTTTTGGTTTGAATGGCGATTTCTGTGGCATTATGTAAAGAAACATTTTTAAAATCTAGCCAATAAAGTAAAGATTTTTTGCTATGTAATAAAGAATGTTGCAAAAAATCAAACAAATTAAGCGAAGATTGGCTATTTTTTGGCTCGTCGTGGCTTATGATTAGTTGTTGATCGATAAACCAAATATCAAATTCTATAGCTAAAAAACCTGCATCAAGAGCATTTTGCAAGCTTTTTAAGCTATTTTCATAGATATTTTTTTCAACATCAACCAAGCCACGATGAGCAAAAATAGCCATAGTTTTTAGATATCAAGAACAATTCTTCTTGGATCTTCGAGTAATTCTTTGATTCTCACCAAGAAAGTTACTGCTTCTTTGCCGTCGATAATGCGGTGATCATAAGAAAGAGCCAGATACATCATTGGGCGAATTTTGATTTCGCCGTTGATAACCATTGGTCTTTCTTGAATTTTATGCATACCCAAAATAGCCGATTGCGGAGGATTGATGATTGGAGTTGACATTAACGAGCCATAAACCCCGCCATTTGAAATGGTGAAAGTTGCCCCAGCAAGATCTGGTAAAGTGAGTTTGCCTTCTTTGGCTTTGGTGCCAAGCAAAGATATGCCTTTTTCAATTTGGGCAAGATTTAGTTTGTCGGCATCTCTTAAAACTGGCACAACCAAGCCTTGTGGAGAACCAACCGCCACACCAATGTCGTAAAAATTTTTATAAACAATGTCGGTGCCATCTATTTCGGCATTGACCGCAGGAATTTCTTTTAAAGCCACAATGCAAGCTTTCACAAAGAAAGACATAAAACCTAATTTAACCGAGTGCTTTTTTTCAAAAGTATCTTTATATTCGTTTCTTAATGCCATAATCGCAGACATATCAACTTCGTTAAAAGTGGTAAGAATAGCTGCGGTATTTTGTGATTCTTTTAATCTTTCGGCAATTTTTTGACGAAGTTTTGACATTTTTACTCTTTCGGTTTGCTTGCTAGCAGAAGCTAAATTAGTAGAGTTTTGAGTGCTTTGTATTTGATTTTGTAAAACTTGCAAAACATCGCCTTTGGTTATACGGCCATCTTTGCCACTACCAGCAATGTTTTGTGGGTTAAGATTGTTTTCGGCAACGAGTTTTTGTGGAGCAGGAGAAAGGTGAGTGTTGTTTGCTACAGAATTGTTGCTAATATTTAGTGATGCTTGATTAGTTGCTAAAGAGCTCGTTTGAACGATAGCTTGAGTGGTTTCGCCCTCTTGCATTATGGCTAAAATATCGCCAACCTTAACATTATCACCTTCTTTAAATTTTATTTCGGTGATAGTGCCCGAAGTTGGAGCATTAACTTCGAGAGTTACCTTGTCGGTTTCAAGCTCAAATAAGATTTCGTCGGTTTTCACAACACAACCAGCTGTCTTATGTATTTTAGCAATCGCTGCTTCTGCCACTGATTCGCCAAGAACTGGTGTTTTTATTTCTATAGTCATAAAAAATGGTTAAATTTAAAAACAAAACAATATAAATTTTATTGAAACAATTCTTATCGTCAACACTTTTTTGATTCTATCTAAATATTTTCTAGAATTCTTTCTATTTCTTCTAATCCAACAGGCTTAGAAAGCATCTCATTCATGCCAACTTGTAGACATTTATTTTTCTCTTCCAAGCCGTAATTAGCAGTGGTAGCGATAATAAATACTGGTTTATAATTTTTATTTTCATTTTCTAATCTTTCAATTTCTCTAATTTTTTTGGTTGCTTCATAACCATCCAAAACTGGCATCATGCAATCCATAAAAATTAATTCATACTTCTTTAGCATAAACTTATTTATTGCTTCTTTGCCATTTTTGGCGAGATCTGCATTGATATTGAATTTTTTTAAAATTGACAGCATTATTTTTAAATTCACCTCATTATCTTCGCATACCAAGATTTCTTTTTTCACCTCTTGATTATTTTTGGTAACATTACCAATGTCGCTAGTTAAATAATCTGGATTGAGACTTAGTATGATTGACAAAATTAATTCTTTATGTTTTAGTGGCTTAAAAATAATTTTAGTAAAGATATCTTGTAGTATCTTTTTTTCTTTAATGTAATCTTCTTGATAAATTATTAGAACAACCGGTATTTTCTTGAGCTCGTTGTTGTTTTTAAAAGCCACTATAAAGCTTTTAATGCGATAAAAATTATCACGATCGTAGTTGATAATAATTAGATCTGGATTATAACTTGCGATATTTAAAAATACTTGTTGATTATTTTTAATTTTCATATTGGTTAATATTTCTAAAGAAACCGATAAATTTTCTAACTTTTTCTCTAAATATTTGGCAGAGATAGGGTTAATATCTATAATAAGAATTTTTTTATCTTTGATTTTTTCAATAGCAATTCTGTCGGCATTTTTTTCTGATTTTTCATCTACTAATAATGGTAAATTAAAAGAAAATTCTGAACCGCAAGATTGATCGCTTGAAACCCATATATTGCCTTTCATTAACTCAACCAATTCTTTACAAATAGACAGCCCCAAGCCTGTGCCAGCATATTTTTTAGAACTAGACATATCTAGTTGTGTAAATGGTTGAAATAAATTATCTATTTTGTCTTTCGGAATGCCTATTCCGGTGTCTTTAATGCTGAATTTTAAATAATTAATTTCTTTTTTTTGATAAGTAAAAACCTCTAAAATAATATAACCGCTTTTAGTGAATTTAATGGCATTGTTGACCAAATTAATTAAAATCTGACGTAATCGATAAATATCTGCCAAAATACAATCAGGAATGTTATGATTAACATGAATGATGATTTCAATTTTTTTGTCTCCGATATTGCCAACCATTATGTTGCCTATATCATCAATTAAATCTCTCAATATTAGTGGTTTATTATCGATATTAATTTTTTCTGCTCCTATTTTTGAAAAATCTAGTATTTCGTTGACAATAAGCATTAAAGATTGTGCGGAACTGTTGATGGTTTCGATATTTTTAAAATCTTCTTTTTTTAAATTGTTTGATTCTTTTAAAATATTAGTAATGCCGATAATGCCATTTATTGGAGTTCTGATTTCGTGTGTCATGTTAGATAAAAATTGACTTTTTGCCGAATTTGCAGACTCTGCTATTTCTTTTGAAGCAATCAATTCTTCAAAAAATGGTATAATTTTTTGTTTATAAAAAAAGTAAATTAACCATATGCATAAAAAAGAGGCAATCAAAGATTGCAAGCTGTTTTTAATGATATTAACGGTTAGTTCCCAAAAAGAGTTTATTTCATTAAAACCACTTAAAACGATAAATTTATATTCTTTTGATTTCTGTAATAATCTGAAATGACAATCATCGATTTTTAAGTTGTAAATATTAGCATTATAAACTATACCTTTTTGTTTTACAGTTGATTTTAACAAGTAATTTTCAGATAATTTGGCTTTATAATTGCTTAAATCTTGAATATCGTTAGATTTTGTTAAGATATCAAAATTATTATCAAGCACCAAATAACATATTTTGCTATCTTGAGTGACAAAATCTATTTGTTGCTGTATGCTTTCTAGAGGTATTTTGGCAGTTAATATGCCAAATAAATCTAGATTAGGCTTTTCTATTCTTAAAGCAATTGGTAATAAACTAAATTTGCTAATATTATTTTTTACATTAAAAACATGACCAAATTTTAGTGACCAGCCACCAAAAGAGAGATCTTCTAATGGAAAATGACTGCTAATTGGTCTGGTTTTTTTTAAAATACCAGATGAATCTATTAATACATTTTTTTCATTGTTAAAATTTAAATCAATAAAATTTACTGTATTATAATAGTCATTTAAAGAAAAATATTTAATATCATCTGATTTGCTGATGATATTATGAATAGCATTTAAATTTTTATCTAAATTAAGTTTAGTTAATTGATCGCCTAAAATATTTAGTTCATTTTCGATATTATGAAAGATTGAAGTTATCGTTCTTTCAATACTTTGAGAAGTAAATTTTATTTCTTTGTTAAGATTTAATCGATAAAAAGAATTGGTGGTAACGATTGTTAATATTATCCAAGAAATAAGTAAAAAAATTATTTGCGATGAGAATAGTTTATATGATTGTTTTAAATCTTTATTGTTTAATGTATTGTTAATTAATTTCATTTTTTTTAAAAAAGATTAAAACGAAGATAATTTGTTTAATTTGATAAAAATTACTTGGTAAATATTTATTTGTCATCATAATTTTATTATTTAGATAGAAATTTGTTTCGGTTTGAATTATTTTTATATTTTACTATGCCAGTTTTACTTGAAAATTCTTTACATTACAAATGTTTAAATGATAATATCTATGAATTCGATCTCAATGTTGTTTTTACTAAAGATAAAAATCTTATTCAGCAATTTTTAGTTTTAAGAAATAACATAATGTTTGACGAATTAAGTATTAAAAAATCAGAAATATTTTCTTCTTTTGATGATGAGGCGGAGTTTTTGTTAGTTGTAAACAATAATCAAAAAGTAATCGCCGGTTGTAAATTTTTATATTCTCAAATAACAGAAGGTAAAAGTTCTAGTATTTTATCGCAAGAAGTTGCTAATACCGATTTTTTATATGAAAAATTTTTACCAACAATAGATTTACGAAAAAACTTGCAAATATCAGAATTATCTAATTTGGTTATCGATAACAATTATCGCTTGTATAGCAAAATGATTCTTCAAAATCTTTTTGCTAAATTTATTAAAGAATTACAAAATAAAGTCAATTATTGTTTTTGGGCTACTGAAATTGTTAGATCTAGATTTTATAAAACAATTTTTTCTTCTTTAAATGTAAAAACTTATATTTCTATGCAATATCTTTGGTTTGAAAGCAATAAATACCCTTCAAGAAATAAAAGTTCTTTATGTCAAAATTATGTTGGTTATGTTAAATTTTTTTAAAATATTTATTTTTTTATTACTTACCTTTTGTTCTATTGTAGTTTATGCGAAAGATAGCTTAGAAAAAATAGATCTCGATCCAACTTTTTTTTCACTAAATAAAAAACAAGAAAATTCTTTTGATTCTGCCTCGGCAATTTATCAATTATCTTCTGAAGAAATAAGAAGATCTGGGGCAACTTCTATTCCAGAAATTTTAAGATTAATACCTGGAGTTCAGGTGGCAAGAATTAATGGTCACAGCTATGCTATTACTGTAAGAGGGTTTAATCGCCAATTTTCTAATAAATTATTAGTAATGATTGATGGGCGAATTATTTATTCAACTTTATTTTCCGGTGTTTTTTGGGACAAACATGATTATATTTTAGAAGATATCGAAAAAATAGAAGTAATTAGGGGTTCTGGAGGTGCTTTATGGGGCTCGAATGCAGTAAATGGAGTTATTAACATTATCACAAAAAAATCTCAAGATACTAAGGGTTTTTATTTGTCTCAAAATATTGGCAATTATAACAAATCAATTACCGAAATAAGATATGGCGATAAGCTGAAAAAAGATCAAAGTTATCGTTTTTATTTTAAAAATTCTAATAGAGATGGCCTAGATAGGGTAAAAGATACTTTTAATAATCAAGATTATATTAAGCAAAATCAATTTGGTTTTCGTTACGACAACAATTCTTTCTTAGATAAATCGAATAAATTATCAATTTCTGGAGATTTTAGCAAAACAGATACTGGTAATTATTTTACTATCAATGGTTTGAATAATAATAAAAAAGACGATAGCGGTCATGTTATAGCAAATATAACTCATAATATTAATGACAAATCTTACATTTTGGCAAATAGTTATATAGATTATAATAATTATCATATTTTAAAAATAAGAGACAAGGTGATAAATTTTGACTTACAGCATTTTTATAATTTCAATAAAAACAATGAATTAATTTGGGGATTAGGTTATAGACAAATCATTAATAATGTTAATAATACAGATGTCAAATTACAATATTTTCCAAGTTATCGTAATAATCAAATTCTTTCTGGTTTTATTCAAAATAAATTCATTTTTAATGATAAATTTAATATAACCGCAGGTATAAAAACCGAAAAAAATGCTTTTGTTAAGAGTTTTCAATACCAACCAAATATTAAATTTTCTTACTATCCTAGTCAAAATCAAACTATTTGGTCTTCTTGGTCAAAATCTGTTCGAACTCCTACACGAGGAGAATTTGATTTAAATGTTGTTGATTTTAATTTACAAGGCAACAAAACTTTCAAAGTAGAAAAACTTTATTCTTATGAGTTTGGTCAAAGAATAAAGCTTAATAATAATCTTAGCTTTGATAATTCTGTATTCTTTAATCAATACCAAAACCTAAGAACCAACGAAAGTAATGGCAATAATATATTTTTCGAAAATAAAGGAAAAGGAAATGTTTTTGGCTTTGAGAGTGTTTTAAAATATAAATATAATAATAGTTTAAGAGCAGAAATATCTTATGATTATTTAAAAATGAAATTAAAATATAATCAAAATTCTACCGAATTAAGCACAAATTTTGGAATTAGTGATTCTTTATTTGTTAATGAAGGTTCTTCACCAAAACAACAAGTGAAATTGAAAACTTTTTACAATATTACCAATAATATTGAATTTGATAATTTCTTATTTTATGTTGATAGTTTACCAAGCATTAATGGAACAAATAGCAAAGGTATACCTTCTTATTGGAGATACGACACTAGAATTGGTTATTTACCTTCTGCAAATCTTGATTTAAGTTTTGGTGTGCAAAATATTTTAAGCACTAGACATAAAGAATTTAAAAGTTCTTTATACAATCAAAATGGCTATATAGGGAAGTCTTATTTTATGAAGATTTCTTGGCAATATTAATGATGTTATTATTAATTTTTAAATATCTAAATACAGTGTCTCTTTTTTAGTTTTATGGTTCATTTTTTGAAAAAAAAAATAATAATTCTTGCTTTTATATGCTATTTATTTAGCATTATAAATTGCTTAGCAATGCAAAATGAAGAAGAATTGGAGTATCTTAAATATAAATTAACTTCTTACATTTATAACACAACAAAAACCGCAAAAATTGGTGATTCATATTTAAAATCTGAGTTTTTTTGTTATTTAGGTAGCGATAATCTTACTGAACTTATGAAAACAAACGATATAGATCAAATTTTACTTGATCATAAAAAAATTCGTGATTTTGAAAACGAAATTAAAGACTTTAATATGTTAAAAACATGTTCAGTTGTCTATGTTGCCAACAATAAAATGAAAACTTTTAAATTTTGGAATAATAAATTTATTGAAAATGATATTTTAACAATTTCTCATTCTGCTTCTTTTGTTGATAATGGAGGAGATATAGAAATTCAAATTGGTAGAAGAAATTTAGAGTTAGAAATTAATGAACAGAATTTTAAAAAAAAACAAATAAAATTAAACCCATCTTTGATTAAACTTGTTAATAATAAAAAGGAGATTTTTACTTATGAATGATAAGAAAACAGTAATTGATACAGAGGTTTTAAGAAAAATTATCGAATATGATCGTGAATTTGAAAAAGAATTATTTACAATTTTTATTGAAAATGCTAACTTTAATATTAAAAAACTAGAAACTGCCATAAAAACTAATGATAATAATTTGTGGTATATGGCTTCTCATGCCTTAAAAGGAGCCTGTGGATCTATAGGTGCTTTTGATTTGGCGAAAATTTTTGAATTAGCTCAAAAAAATTCAGAAGCCAATCTAGAAAAAAAACATGATATTTTATTAAAAATAAAACAAGAATATCAATTGGTGGTTGATTTTATTGATAATAATTATGAAAATAATTAATTGTTAATTTATCAAAATGTTGTCAAAAAAGAAAGCAATTTTATTGCTGATTATTATTATTTTTACTGTTAATTGCTATTCTTGTATAGTTTCAACGAAAAATTTAGTTGATTATAAACTGCAACAATATAAATATTTATCAACATCTATTTTTAAAGAATTCTTGTTTGTTGATGATTATGCAAAATTTGCTCTTGTTAAGATTAATCAACATATTTTACAAAAGAAAATTTATAAATCAGAAGATATTTTTATTGTTTTATCTGAAATAAATAAATTAGGTCAAATTAAAAATAACGATCTATCTCTTTTTACTGTGTTATATTGGGTTGGTAATGATAATTATCTTTTAGCAAGTAGTTCTGGAAAAATTAATAAACCGATAGATTTATCTTCGCGTAAATATTTGGATTACTCTAATAAAAATTTTGGTAAAGTAATTTTTTCTTCACCAATAATTGGTGTTGTAAGTAATGAAAATATTTTGCCAATTTCTCTTACTTTAACCAGCGAAAAAGGTTATATTGTTGGCACTTCTGTGCTTTCTGTGCAAATAAAAGAATTATTAACTAAGTTATCTCAATTTAAAACTCCAAATGAAGAATTTATAATTTTATCTCAAAATAATATTTTACTTTCTTCTTATGAAGATTTTCAAAAAATTATTAATCAAGATAAACTTTCTTTTTCTGCAACGAAATGGCAAATTATATTTTCTTTTTTTAGCAATAAAAACAAAGAATTTTTGCTTTTCGAAGAAAAGTCAGAGGATTTTTCAATTGTTATAGCGGTGAAACGACAATATTTTGTTGACGAGATGAAAAATATTATGTTACCTTATTTGGTGCAAGCAATTAACATTATTTTGTTGTTATTTTTTCTACGATAAACTTTTTAATCTGATAGACTCAGATTTTAACTGCCCGCAAGCCGCCAAAACCTCTTCTCCTCTTGTTTTTCTGATGGTGGCAATTATTTTCTGCTGTTTAAGAATTGTTTGAAATTCTTTGATTGTTTCAATTGAACTTGGTTGATAAATCACACCTTGCCACATATTAAATGGAATTAAATTAACTCTAATATTTAGATTGTATTTTTTAATTAGTTTAACTAATTCTAAAGCTTGCTCTTGTCGATCGTTTATTTGGTTTAATAAAGTATATTCAAAAGTAATTTTTTGCTTTGGATTGAGGTTTTGATATATTTTGCAGGCCTGCATTAGGTTTTCTATTGGATATTTTTTGTTAATAGCCATAATTTCACTTCTTAAAGAATTGTTGGTGGCATGCAATGAAATGGCTAAATTAGTTTTGAGTTCGCTAGCAGATTTGATAATTTCTGGTGATAAACCCGAGGTAGAAACGGTTATTTTATTTAATGAAAAATTAAGTCCATCTTTATCGTTTATAATGTGTATAGCTTTTTTAACTTCTTCATAATTAAAAAAAGGCTCGCCCATTCCCATAAAAACAATATGAGTGATTTTATTTTTCTCCCAATCTTGTAAATGATCTTTAGCAACTAAAATTTGGGCGATTATTTCGTCAAAACTAAGATTTCTGACTAAAGTTTGAGTTCCAGTATGGCAAAATTTGCAAGATAAAGTGCACCCAACTTGCGAAGAAATGCAAAGTGTTGCCCTGTTTTCTTCTGGTATGAAAACCGTTTCTACTTCTTTACAATCGCTAAAGCTAATTAACCATTTGCAAGTGCCATCTTGCGATTGAATGATATTTTTAATGTTTGGTCGAGAAATTGTGAATTTTTCATCGAGTATTTGTTGGGTTTTTTTATTTAAATTAGACATTTTAAAAAAGGAGTCTGCCCCTTTTTGATAAAGCCATTGCCAAATTTGTTTGTTGCGAAATTTTTCGATATTAAGCTGTGTAATCAGGTCAGATAAGTTGTTTTGAGATAAGCTTAAAATGTTATTTTTCTTATTATGATACACTTTTATAGATTTTATTTTGTATTGAAAAAAAAAATACTTTTTTAAAAAAAAGTTATTTAAAATTATTTTTTAAGTTATTGTCTTTTTTTAATTGATAAAGTTTTAAATTATAATCGTTTTATATCAGCTCAATGTAAAACTTAATGGGACTGTTGCATAACTAATTATATTTTACTTTAATTTGCCATTTTTGAGTATAAATTTTACCTATTTTTAGCCTCATATTAAGCATATTAGGCTAAAAATAGGTAAAATTTATACTCAAAAATGGCAAATTAAAGTAAAATATAATTAGTTATGCAACAGTCCCATAATATGATTTTTGATTTTAAAAAGCAATATTTTATTTTTTTTAATATTAATCAATCATTATTTTAAACATATGAAAGAAAAATTTATTACCATTTCTGCACAAATTCCAGCTGATTTAGCCTATTTACTAGAAGAAATTTGCCAAATAGAAGAAAGATCTAAAAGTTATTTTGTGAGAAAAGCTTTGGAAGGCTTATTAAAAGCAAGACAGCAAGAAAATAATGTTACCGCTTTACACAAGAAAAATGATAAAAAATAATTATTGTAATTTTATTGCTATCAATCTAGTATTTTTATAAAAAAGTAAGTTTCTCATTTAACGATATCGATAATGTCAACTTATATTTTTAATATAATATTTAACTTTTTATTTTTGGTTTAAAATTTACAAGAAAAATCTTTTATCTACTCAGTATAAAAGATTTTTTCTTATAAATTAATAATCTCAAAAATTGCATTTTATACCATTTCCACTAATTAAAATCACATTATAACGAAATATTTTTGAGATAAAAACTTTAAAAAACGATTGCCTGTATATCCATACAGGCAGAGGCTTTTTAAAGCTTTTTAACCAAAAAGATGAAGTTAGAATGTGAAAAACCATAAGATTATTTTAATTAGTGGAAATGGTATTCACAGCTAAAAACAATACAAAATTCAATGATATGGAAAAAAAATTTGTTACTATCTCTGCTCAAATCCCCGCTGATCTTTTAGATTCGCTAGATATTTTATGTAAAAAATATGAAAGATCAAAGAGTTATTTCATTAGAAAAGCGATAGAGTCTTTTTTGCAAAACGATGCCCATGAAAGTGAAGATAATAATCAAAAATCACTAAAAACCAATAAAAATGTTTGGTAAAAATAGAATTTATAAACCACATAACAACCCAAATTCTTTACATATTCAAGAAATATTCTCCACCATTCAAGGTGAAGGCTTGTTTGTTGGTTGGCCGGCTGTTTTTGTTAGATTAGGTGGGTGTAATTTGCAGTGTTTGTTTTGCGATACCGAATTTGATAGTTATCAAACAATTAATGTTGATGAAATTTTAGAAAAAATACAGCAACTTTCTTGCAACGAAAATCAGCAACAAATAAGAAAGTTGGTTGTGATTACTGGTGGTGAGCCAATGTTGCAACCAATTGAGTTTTTATGTCAAAAATTAATTGATAAAAATTTTTTGGTGCAAATAGAAACTAACGGCACTTTTTATCGTCAACTTCCTTCGGCGGTAAAAATAATTTGCTCTCCTAAAAATAATCAAAATAAAAATTTTAAAATTCAACCTTGGTGGCAAAGCTGTATTTCTGCCTTTAAATTTGTGGTTTCTCATCATTTTTTGGGTTATGAAAAAGTTTTTGTTGATTTATCTGATTTTAATATTCCTATTTATGTTCAGCCGATAGATGAAAATTGTCCACAAAAAAATTCAGATAATTTAAATTTAGCCATTGACCTTTGCAATCGATATGGCTATATTTTATCTTTACAAACTCACAAAATCATAGGAGTTCGTTAATTTTTAATTCATAAATCTATGATAAAATCAATAAAATATCCTTTTTTCTTCTTTGTTTTATCAACAATTTTTATTATCGCTATGTTTTTTTTATCTGGTTGCTCTTCGCAAAACATTAAAATTTATCAAAATAACACTCCTAAATTTGATGTTCGAAAGTATTTTAATGGCAATCTTGAGGCTTACGGTGTTTTGCAAAACTGGCAAGGAAAGGTCGTTCGAACTTTTACAGTTAAAATGCAGGGATCTTGGCAAGAAAATAACGGTGTTTTGCAAGAACATTTTTTATTTAATGACGGTGAAAAACAAGAAAGAATTTGGCAACTTAAAGTGCACGACGATCACAACTTTACCGCCACCGCTTCTGATGTGGTTAAAACTGCCAAAGGTCAGCAATATGGCAATGCTGTAAAAATGGATTATGTTTTAGCTATACCGGTTGGTAATAAAACTTATAATTTTACTATCAAAGATTGGTTGTTTTTGATTGATGAAAATTCTTTAGTAAATGTTTCAACCATCACCAAATTTGGCATTCCGATTGCAAAATTGAGTATTGGTTTTAAAAAGATTTAAATTATTAAAATAAATTTATGAAAACAAAGTCTAATTACTTTTTATGTTTATTGTTTTTGCTGTTAATATCTTGTAAAAATACACAATATTCTACCGATATTTGGCACGGCGAAGGCTTTGTTGGTGATAATAAAAACAGCAAATTAATTCAAGCCAACAAATATTTAATTGCAACTTCCGAACAATTAGCTTCGCAAACTGGGGCAGAAATCTTAAAAAAAGGTGGCAATGCAATTGATGCTGCCATTGCTTCACAAATGGTTTTGAATTTGGTTGAGCCTCAAAGTTCTGGTATTGGTGGTGGTTTATTTTTTCTTTACCATAATCATAAAACTCAAGAAAATATTTATTTTAACGGCAGAGAAACTTCTCCAAGCAAATCTTTTGCCGAAATGTTTCTTGATAACAAAAAACAGCCCAGAAATTTACATTCGGTTTTGGGTGGTGGGCTTTCTGTTGGTACTCCTGGTGCTTTGCATGCTCTTTATCAAGCTCATCAAAAATATGGCAAACTTCCTTGGAAACAGCTTTTTTTACCTGCTATTAAATTGGCAAAAAATGGTTATCCTCTCACCGATAAAATTGTGGTTAATTTGCAAAAATATCCTCATCTCAAGCAATTTCCTGATATGGCGATATATTATGATAGTCAAAAAAACCCTAAACCAGTTGGCACAGTAATTAAAAATTTTGCTTTAGCAAAAACCTTAACCACTATCGCCAATCAAGGTATTAAGCCTTTTTATCACGGTGAAATTGCTAAAAAAATTGTCCATAAAGTGAGGCATTCTGCTGTAAATCCGGGTTTTTTAGAGCTTGCTGATTTGCAAAATTATCAATCATCCTCTGGAAAATTGCTTTGCTCCACTTATCGTTCTTACAAAATATGCACTATGCCACCTAGTTCTAGTGGTATTACGGTTTTACAAACATTAGGTATTCTCGAAAATTTTGATCTCGCTCAATATAAACCAAATTCTGTCGAATCTATTCATTTAATTGCTGAAGCAACAAAATTAGCTTATGCCGACAGAAATCAATATATCTACGATTCTACTTCGGTGCCAACCAAGCAAATGCTTGATAAAAACTATCTAAAACAACGATCTTTGCTTATTGATTTCAAAAATACTCGACATAAAATTGCCTATGGTGTTTTTAATGAAACAAAAATCTTACCAATGAGTGCCGAGCTTGACAAGCCCTCTACTACTCATCTTGTGGCGATTGATAAAGATAAAAATGCGGTTTCAATGACGAGTTCTATCGAATATATTTTTGGTGCAGGTATAATGGTTGGTGGTTTTGTGCTAAATAATCAGCTTACCGATTTTTCTATGATTCCTTCTGATGAAAAGGGCAATTTAATTGCCAACAGGGTGTTGCCAAATCATCGTCCGCGTAGTTCTATGTCGCCAGTTTTTGTTTTTGATGAAAAAAATAGGCTAATTATGGCGGTCGGTTCTCCGGGTGGTCCGAGAATTATTCAGCATGTTTTGAAAGTTTTAATTGCCACTCTTGATTGGAAACTAGATATTGAAAAAGCAATTTCTTTGCCAAATTTTATCGCTCTTAATGCAAAACTTGAGTTAGAAGAAAACACCGATATTGTCGAACTTTCTTCGCAATTAACAAAGCTTGGTCATCAAGTGGTAAAAATGCCAATACCAAGCGGTGTGCAAGCTTTTTATATCGATTATGCTGAAAATAAAATTTACGGCTCTGCCGATTATCGACGAAATGGTGTTGCGATTGGCGATTAAAAATACAAAATTATTGAAAATTACTTTTGCAATTTAAATTTTAACCTCTAAAATTTAAATTGTTGTGTTTTTTTGGAGGGATGGCCGAGAGGCTTAAGGCGTCGGTTTGCTAAACCGATATATGGTTGAAAAGCTATATCGGGGGTTCGAATCCCCCTCCCTCCGCCATACTATAAATTAGTCTTGGCTTTTCTTTTCCCAGTGAATAGTTGGTATTATAGTTTTATTATTTGGCTCCAAATCCCTGTTATCAATTTTATCAACATCAATAATAACAGGGATTTGTGCACTTAACCCAGCCAAAATGCAAGATCCAGTTGATAAAATTGGCAGTGATTCAAAAGAAATTTTATCCAAATAAGAAACAGTTCTGTCAATTGCTAAAATGTCTTTTTCGTTTACAAGTCTATGCAAAAAATAATTATGCAATTGAGAAATTATAGTGTCTGAAATGTCAGATGGTCTTTGACTGGCGATTGTTAGAAAAACTCCAAATTTTCTACCTTCTTTGATTATTTCTTCAAAAGTTTCTAGGCGATAATCTTTCCAAGTTTCACTCTCTCTTTTGGAGTTATCAGAAAGTATATTGTGAGCTTCGTCAATGATGATGTTGAGGTATTTTGTCTTGTCGTTCTCTTTTTTCTTTTCTGAATAATATTGCTTAGCAACAAGAAGCGGAAAAACCTTTTTTATATCTTGATTGACATCGTTAAGAGAAATTATGGTTAGATTTTTTTGGTTATCTTGAGTATTTATTTCTATAATTTTGTCTAAATCTTCAATTTTCTTTAATCTTTTTAGAAGCGGGGAGATATGTTCAGAATTTAAATCTTTACTTGCTAATTCGTCATAATATTTAAAAACAATTCCTAGCCTAATTTTTCCAAGATTATCTATTTGTAAATCGATGACATCTAAATTGATTTTTTCATTAAGAGATGATTCAAAACAGTTTTTACTTTGATAGCATCTAAATTTTTTAGAGTTTTTTTACACTGCATGAACCACAATTATTTTCTCTATAAACAAAATAATCTCCGGTGTTACCTAAATTATTTTTTATAGCTGTTTCTATAGCATTTAAAGGATATTCTCTAAAGCACTGATTAGAATCGCTAAGAAATTTGATTATTTATGGTCTGTTTATCTTTTTCTCTATTAAAAGAAATAGAATTTTTTTAATTATTTTCTTAATATTGGAATTATCATGAAATTGAAATATTGTTTTGTATTCATTTTGATTAACTTCCCACCTCCAATCAAAGGCTCTTTCTAAAAATGGCTTTTGTGTTGCTTTAGTTGCTTCAAGTAAAATAGACCAAAATTCAACATTTTCAATTTGCTTTTCTTTTATTGGAAACTTATTTTTCGATCCACTGTTTTCTGTAGATAGCTCATAAACTTCTTTGTTGTTGTCTGCCATAATTGCTTTTGAATACTCCCCGTTAAAATCAATCAAAAGAAATTTGGCATTATTTTTAAACTCATCATTACCGCCATATTTCTCAAATAAACGATGATATAAACTGGCGAGAGTATAAGATTTTCCACTTCCTGTATTGCCAAAAATTCCAATATGACTGGCAAATAAACTGTTAACCCCAATGTTGATTGGCAAGCCTTTTTCATTTGATAAAACACCAATTTTTAAAGGGGTGTCGGGAATTTTCTTTTCCCCATTATCAAAGGTTTTAATAAAATTATGAACGGCATTAAATTCATCTTCTTCCAAAAGAAATGCTTCATTGTCAAACAACGGCAGCTCTTTTACACCTTGCTTAAAATTGCCATTTTCAAAATAACCAACTAAGCTAATTTTTAAAATTCTTTTAATTCTTTCTTTTTCTTGTTTGTAATCTTTTTGTGAAATCAGCTTATTTTCGACAATGTATTCTTCATCAACTTTGCCAATAAGTTCTTGAAAGCCTTTGCAAATTTTAACATAACTGCCGACCGAAACTCCTTTGATGATTTTACCGTTAAAAATTAAATGCGGCGAATTTTTTGATTTATGAACATTGATTTCAACAGATCTTCCGCGAACCGCCTCAACTTTTCCGATATATAAAGCTGAATTATTTTCCATCTTCACCACCTGTTTTAGTGTTGGAATTTTCTTTTGCATTTTTTGGTTTTTTTAGGTTGTGAGCTGTTTTCTCAAAAAAGTTTTTGTTAATTGTGTTAAGGTCGAATTTTTCTTCTTTATTCTCTCTTTCTACAAAAACAACATTTTGACCGTTTATTAAATTATTTATTGTTTCTTCTTCATTTTTATCATAAGCAAAAATTACCACTAGCAATGTTGGGTTTGATTTTATTGCTCTATTCACAATTTCACAAATATGCTCATCGGCAAAAGAAAATCCTAAAACAAATAAAACAGCATTTTCTTTGTCAATATTATTAGAAAACATTCTTAATAATTCATAATAATGAAGTTTAAGAGTTGTGTCTTTGAACTTATCTTTATTGGGGTTTATCATCACAAGCTTATCATAAGATGTGATGAATTTTTCTATTTCTGAATCGCTATTTTTAATTTTTTCTGCTTCTTCATAAATCTTTGAAAAACCTTGATCTTTATCGTCTTTTTTGCTTAAGAATTCCCCTTGCTTATCAAAGCATTTAACCAAATTGTCTTTTGATAAATTGCATTTTTTCAATTCTTCGACTATACTCAACCGATTATCATAATAAATATTTGTTTTATCTTCGTCGCATTTCCAATTCAGGCTTCCATGCAGCTTAAATAAATTAAACAAAGGTATGGTTGATTGGTAATCATAATGACTTGAAACTTTGTTGATTATATTATGAAAATTTTCTGTTCCAAAATTCGGATTCATTCTTCCAGAAAAGCCATCGTTGAAGCTGAGCGAGCATTTTTCTAGTGCCACATCAAGAAAAACATCAATATTGGTGGTAAATAAATTAACTTGCTTTGGGTAATTATTTGATCTTTTTGACAAAATTGTTTGTAGAGATTGTAAAAATGTTTTGTAGTTATGCATCACCTTGCATTTATCGGAATCTTGATCGCAAGGCTTTTCTTTGTTGCAAAATTCAGCACTTATTAATTCTAAATTTTTCTCTATGCATTTTTCAAAATAGTGATTTTTGATAGAAGCTTCTATAATTTTTAAAACCTTTTCATCTGTTTGGTGATTGCTAAATCCATCTTTTTTATCAAAAGAATCTATTGCTTTTTCTATATCGTGCAAGGTTTCAAGAAAGGGCTTTGAGGCACCGGAGCCTATAAGAAAATTCAGGTTAGCGCTTTCAAGAAGTTTTTCTATTTCTTCAAACTTGAATGTCATAATTTTTATCTAAATTCGGTTAATAATTTCACTTGTTATGTACTCAAAGGAACTATTGCATTCCAAATTTGTTTTATTTTATTTGCCATTTTTGGTATAAATTTCAACTATTTTTAGTATAATATAACTTAGCTATGAAGCTATATAAATAATAGCTTTACAATTGTTTTATGCAACAAATAATTGTAGAAAATATTAAAATATTTTTTAACGATCTGGAGTTTGGAATTCAACAGTGCCATAATGCCATTTACTATCTTTAAATGTATAAATTAAAATTATGTATGGCACTGTTGCATCTTGAATTTGTTTTGATTTGGATAAAAAATGCCTCATTTTAGAACAGTTTGAGACGATTAATGCATAACGGGATATGATTAAATTGAGTATTTGGAAAATATTGGTTAAAATCTACTTATTAAAGCGATAAGCAATTTAAATTTTTTACTATCTCATATAATTTAAAATGTCCGATACAACAAAAAGATTCAAATTTTTAGGTAAAGTTCTGATACTAACCGTTTCATCCTTCTTATTTTCTAGGGTGTCTTATGCTGCTGGTTTTGCAACCGATTCTCATTCTGCTTCGGCTCTTGGAACTTCTTATGCTGGCTCAGTTAGCGGGGCAAGCGATATTTCTGATTCGTTTTTTAATCCCGCCGCAATCTCTGCAATAAAACAAAATCAGGCTTTAGCATCTTTAACTTATATAAATTTTAAAGTTGATGATGATAATACAAAATCAACATACCACTCAGATAGCTCTAATGTTTTTGGGGTTAGAAGTAATAGACAAACTGTAAATGCTTTTATACCTGCAGGCTATATTGCCTCAAGAATTAATGATAAAACTACTTTAGGTCTTAGTATTACTTCGCCATTCGGTCTTTCCACATCTTATAATTCAAATTGGGCAGGAAGATATTATGCAATTGATAGCCAGATCAGCTCTGTTAATTTTAATCCGATGATTTCTTATGAGCTTGATAAAAAATTATCTTTGGGTTTTGGTGTGCAAGCTCAATATCTGCAAGCAACCCTAACGAATGCGGTTGATATTGGTGGATTATACCTTTCCAGTCCTGGTGGCAGTGATGGATTTGCCAAAGTGAAAGGTGACGATTGGGGATATGGTTTTAATGGCGGATTAAAATATAAATTTAGCGATGATTTGATATTTGGCATTGGTTATAGGTCAGCCATAAAACACAAACTTGATGGCGATATTAAACTAGAATCATCGGCAATTGGAAACCAAACTTCAAATTTTAATGCCAAACTTACCACCCCAGAAAATATCACTGCTGGATTTAGCTACAAATTAAACGACAAAATCACATTATTGCACGATACAAGCTTCACTAGATGGTCACGAGTAAAAACTTTAAACATTAATGCTCAAAACAGTAATTTGACCAATTCTACAAATCTTAATTTCAAAGACAGCTTTAGATACTCATTTGGTGCTCATTTTCAGCAAAGCGAAAAATTAAAATTAAAAATTGGTGCAGCCTACGAACAAGGTTCGGTAGGCAATGATTCTCGTAATCCACGATTACCAGTTAGTGATAAGGTTTGGACAAGTATTGGTTTTGGGTATAAAATCGGCAGTAACACCACAATCGATGCTGCATATCTACATGAGTTTTATAAGAAAAACAAGGTAGATCTGCAATCTGCTGGAAGCAATACCACCAATATCATAGCGAATTATAAAAATAAGATAGATGTTATTGTTGTTTCGCTTAAAATAGATTTTTGATATCGTCATCACTAAGATTAAGATGATTATCAATTTTAATCCTTAAGGAGAGGTTGCAATGTATTGTGATTTTTTAATAAAAAGAATAAACGACTTCTACAAAAATGTTATAGAAGTCAGAAAAAATAAGAAGCATTTAGTTATTGGAAGAGAAACCAAAGAGGACTCTCTAATATTAACTAGTAACGATTATTTGGCGATAGCTAATCATCCAAAAATCTTATCTGCTCAGGAAAAAGAAATAAAAAATCAGCATAATAAAGTTATTATGTCTGCGGTTTTTATGACGGGAAATAGCTTAAAAGGCACCTTTGAAAAAGAGATGGCGAAGTATTTTGGATATGAGTCTTCGATACTTTGTCAATCTGGGTGGGTAGCCAATGTGGGATTATTGCAGGCAATAGCCGAAAAGGATGTTCCTGTTTATATAGATTTTTTTGCCCATATGTCATTGTGGGAAGGAGCTAGAGTGGCGGGTGCAAAAGTGATATATTTTTTGCACAACAATGTCGCCCATTTAGAAAAGATGCTTTGCAAGCACGGCCCTGGGATTATTTTGATTGATTCTTTGTATAGCACGACTGGCGATATTGCTCCAATTGCACAAATTGCCAAATTATCGTGGCAATACAAATGTATTTATGTGGTTGATGAGTCTCATTCAGTTGGAACTCATGGTTTTAAAGGTTCTGGTTTGGTTAAAGAGCTTGGTCTTACTGATCAGGTAGATTTTATAACTTTAAGTCTTGCAAAAGCCTTTGCTGGCAGAGCTGGGCTTATTGTTTGTTCAGAGAGATTTGCTGGATATTTTCCTTATATTTCATATCCGGCAATTTTTAGCTCTGCCTTACTAGATCATGAAATTGCTGGTCTTAGAGCAACATTGGAGGTAATCAAAGAATCCGACGATCTAAGAGAGGCTTTAAGAACAAAAGCCGCATATTTGCGAAAAGAATTAAAACAAATGGGATATGAGGTTCAAAGCCAATCCCACATTGTTTCAATTGAATCGGGAAGCGAGGAAAAAACAGAAATATTAAGAGATGCTCTTGAGGAGCATAATATTTTTGGTTCTGTTTTTTGTTCTCCTGCAACACCGAAAAACAGGGCTTTGATAAGATTTTCAGTCAATAGCAAGATATCTTATGAAGAGCTAAACTATATTATTGAGTGCTTCAAAGATATTAAAGACAAGAACATTTTTTAATTTAAGTAATGATAGTAGAAAAAATAAAAAAAGAGTATGACAGTGTTTTTAAATATGCTCAAAACAACCTGTTTTTAGTTGGTATTCTTGGTGTTTTTGGTTATCCTCTCTATTACTTCGTATGGAAGTATTTATATCCTCAGCCTTATGAAAGCCTTTATTTGAGATTATCCTGTGCCACACTATTTATTCCTTGGTTATTTACAAATCATCTACCAACAAAATTAATCAGATTCTTCCCAGCATATTTCTTCTTTTCTCTGTTTGTTGGCATTCCGCTTTTCTTTACTTACATGCTCTTTGCCAACAATTTTTCTGACATGTGGCTAATGTCTTATCTGGCTGCAATGTATCTTTCTGTTCTTCTGATCTATCATTGGTGGTTAATTATTCTTATGTTTTCACTATCCATAGTGATTAATATCTTTTTGCATTCATTTATAGATGTTGTGCCAACCGCTTCTTTTGATGGTTTTGATAGCAAATACATACCGATATATTTATTTGCGATTGTGAGCGGAATTTTGTGCCACAGAACTGAGCTTAAAAGTCAGTTTAAGCTAAAAAATATGAAATCTTTTGGTGGTGGCATAGCTCATGAAATGCGTAATCCACTAAATGCCATAAATCTTTTAACTGCTAGAATCAAAACTTTGATTTTAAACGATGATAGTAATGTTAAAAAACAACTCGAATTTAATGAAATCGAAGAAATTAACAAAAATCTAAGTATCATCTTAGGCTGCACCAACAGAGCATCCGAGGTTATAGATATGATTTTGGCAAATTTAAAAGAGAAGAGTAAAAAAGAAAAATTAGAATTTGTCTCAACTGGGGATTTTCTTGCTTCGGTAATTCAAGAATATGGTTTTGATTATGAGGCTCAGAGAGAAAGAGTTATACTAAACACCAAAGAAAATTTTATCATAAAAGCCAATAAAGCAGCTTTCACTTATGTAATTTTTAATCTTCTCAAGAATGCTTTATATTATCTAAATTCTTACCCAAATCAATATGTTAAAATTTATTTTAAGAAAGGTTCGAACGAATTAGATTGTAATCAGGTGATAGTTGAAGATAATGGACCAGGAATTCCAGCTGATAAAATTAAAAATCTTTTTGAGCCATTTTATACCTCCGGTAAAAAAGAAGGAACTGGGCTTGGTTTAGATTTTTGTAAAAAAACCATGGAAAGCTGTGGCGGTACAATTCAATGCGAATCTGAGGTTGGAAAATTCACCAAATTTATTTTGAATTTCCCTAAAATTTCAAATATTGAAGTTGAAGAACTTTTACCAGAAGACAGTAAAATAAACTTTGACTCTTTATCAAAAAATATTCTGGTCGTTGAAGAAAAAGGATTTTTAGAAAATCTGGCGATGTTTAAAGATGAGATAAATAACAATCTAAATATTAATGCCAATTTTGTTAATAACGAAAAGGATGCTCTAAGAGAACTAAGATCAAACTACGACTACGACTTACTGCTAATTGATGATGAGAATAAAGAAATTGTCATTAGTGATTTGATTCAAAGGGTTAGAAAATTTCATGTAGAAGTTCCAATTTTAATTTATAATGCCACTGAAGATCGAAAAGAAAACTATGCCAATCTTGGGGTTGACGAAGTTATTACAAAAAATCAGACAGCTAATTTCCACATCATAAGATCAGTAGCCAAGTGGAATTTGATCAATAAATTACCACAAAACATGATTAGCTCTTTAGTTAATCAAAACAATCCTAAGCAAATATTGCTTGCAGAGGATGATCCGGTAAATAGGCTTCTATTGGCAAATGCTTTAAAGAGATCTGGTTTTGAAGTTGAGGTTGCATCGAATGGACAAGAATTGCATGACAAATTTTTTGATAAAAATCTAACTCCCGATCTAGTGATTACCGACATCAATATGCCAATAATGAATGGCGATGAAGTTGTTAGAAAAATTAGAAAATCTGGACAAACAAACTCGGAAGTTCCAATTATTGTTTATAGTGGAGATGGTGAGAAAGAAAAAATTCACAGATTTTTAAAAAATGGTGTGAATGACTTTTTTGTTAAAGGAAGTGATGTGTCTCATTTAGCAAATCTTGTGAAATTTTGGACAGCAACATAGTTTTCTTGTAGAATGGGTGGCACGAAGTGCCGGGGTAGTGTCAGCAACCAGCACTCGGATTACCTTGAAATATCATCGGCGATCGTCTCCCAACACTACCTTGGTCTTTTTTGCTATCGCAAAAAATCCACCCCTTCCCAAGGGAAGGGGAATTTTGCACCACATTCGATCTAAATTTCCCTTCCACGGAATGGGGAATTTAGATCGAAGTATGGTTTTAATTAGTGGAAATGGTATTCATATAATGTCAATCTACAAAATTATTTAAAATAAGCTTGGGCTTGAGTTTGGGTGAGGTTGAGTTCTTGCAAGAAATCGTAGTAGGTTTTGGTTAGAATTACATCATCAAATTTGGGATGAGTAGAGGTGGTGGTGAAGGTTGTATCATTATCGCTGTTTTCTAACTGATCTTCTCCGTCGTTATTATTATTTTCATCGCAAGGAATATTTGGTGCAACATTGATTTTAGTTGCCCCGCAAGAATTTGCACCATAGCTTAATAAAAGTAGCATTGGTTGTGTTGAGTTGTTTCCTGTTATTAGTATTGCTCCTTGTCCATCGTTTGGGGCAATAAAAGAACTTACTGTTAATCTTGCATCGACAACATATAAAATTTTGTTGCCAAAATCATCTTCTGCCATATCGCTTGGTAGATCTAAAACTCTTGTTGGCACTCCTCCTGTTGTTGAGCAAGGTGTTGCAGTAGGACTGCCATAACTTGTGTTGCTGTCTTTTGGTGTTGCAAGAATTGTTGGACATGGTAATCTTTTTTGTGTCATTAGGTGTTCGGCTAAAGATTTATAGATAATATTTAGTTTTTCTTTGGTATTAACGGTTTTGGTTTGCACAATATTGTTGGTAAAAATATTTAAGCCACTTGATAAAAAAATGGCAATAATCACCAAAACAATAGATAATTCAACCAAAGTGTAGGCTTTTTTTGTTGAAGAAGATATTTTTACCATTGTTTATTTATAAAATTGTTTATATTCTGCAATCAAACAAAAAACGACATAGATTTGATTGATAGCATTTGGTTCTTCTTGAAATAGTATTGGTAGCAGGATCGGGTGGGCAACCTTGTCGAGAAGATAAGTTGTAGGCTAAATTATTGCATTCGGCAATAATGTTGCCTGAACATTTTTGTAGATAAAATTGATTAAAATCAAAGCTAAAATCATCTTCGGTTTTATATAAAACAATATCATCAAAAGAAGGGCTGGTGTAGTCGTTAACAAAAATATTGGTTGGTTTGGTTGTTTCTGATATTATTATTTTATTTGCTGTCTCTGAAGAATTGTTAGAGATTATGTTGTTATAGTTGCAATTGGCAATTGCACCGCAAGTGGTGAGATGATTTTTGGAGCGATAGCTATAAGCCTGATTTGCCCCGCTACTACTTATCACAACTATAGCTCCTCTAGTGCCAGATACCGTTCTGGTTGTGGTATTTAATTGTTCTGAGATAGTAAAATTACCATTGTTAATTGTATCTGAGTTATTGCCAAAATTATTGATTGTAAGATAATTTTGATTAACCATATAAAATATTTTGTTGCCAAATCCATCTTCGGATAGTTCGGCAGATAAATCGAGATCTCTTACAGGCACTCCTCCGTAGCATCGGTTAGAGTTGCAAATAGCACAATTATTAGATTCCGACATTACTTGATTTTTCGGGGTGGTGAGTGTTATTGGGCAGGGCAATTTTTTGTTAATTGTTAAATATTGCCCCAAGGCAAGATAGATTATTTTTAGTTTATCCTTGGTGATGCGGTTTTTGGCATTAACACTCATGGTGTTAGAATAGTTGATGGTGGTGAAGATAAGGATGGCAATAACAATAATAACCACCGCCAGCTCTAAGATAGTAAAAGCATTTTTGTATTTTTTTGGTTTTTGATACATATTTTAAGGAGTGGGGGTAGGATTGCAAGTTGTGTTTGAATAAAATAACTGACCGTATTTACCGCAAATTAGTTGACAACTATTGTTTTGATCGATGTTAAATAAATTTTGTTCGTAAAATAGACTTTTTTGACTTGTTCTGTCGGTGCCGTTAGTTTTTGTATCGTATTTTACAAATTGATTACCAGAGATCGAGCATAACAAAAGGTGGTGAGCATTAAAATCGGTAGCGATTTGATTTTTGGTTTTAAATAAAACTATGTCGTCAAAATTAGGATCGGTAGAGCTATAAATAATGTTTATATCGGTAAATTTTGTATTATATTTGTTGCTAGAATTTATTGCTTCATTGTTAATTGGGCAAGAGCTATTTGGCGAAACTCCATTGGCTGGATAAGCACAGTTTTGATTGTTGCCATGACTAATTAAAGCAAAAATTGCTTGATCAGTGATTTGGCGATTTGTATACTCTGAAACATTCAGCATTTGAGAGCTATAATCTGTTGCCCCAAAGCCAGAATTGCCACTAGGAAAAATTGCTATTGCCGGGCTTGTGACTGTTTCTAATGTTGTTGCTATGGTGGCATTTTTGCTAATAATGTAGGTGATTTTGTTGCCAAATTCATCTTTTGCCATATCAGAAGAAAGACCTAAAGTGGTGGTTGGCACCGCACCAACAAAAATAGTATCGTCAGAGCCAGGTTTATATGAAAATATTCGGCTCGAATCATTGCAATTGCCATTTGTTATGTCTTCATCAGATCCGTATCCAGCGGAGCTTTCGGCAAGGTTTAACCTAGCGGGGCAGGGCAATCGTTGATTGCGAAGCAAAAATTTACCCATAGCATTGTAAATTATTTGCATTTTTTCTTGAGTTTCGTTTTTTTGAGCTTTTTTCATTGAAGTGCTAACAATAGAAGCAACCCCCATCATAAGAATTGACATAATGGTAATAACCACAGAAAGCTCAACCAAAGAATAGGCGGTTTTAGTTTTTAAACTGGCAATGTGAAATATGGCCTTGCTTTTCAAGATAAAAAAGTAAAATTAATTTATAAAAACACTATGATAATTTTAGCAGTTTTTTACTGCAAGCAAAAACTTACTTGACAGCTAATTTTTATTTGCAATACTTTTAGTTTAAGAATGGGGCTATTGCATTTTAAAATATAACGAAATTTTCAATCTTTATGGCAAATCAATGTTTGGCTTTGGCAAAGAAATCGATTAGCATACAAATAGAAGCCTTAGAAAGGTTAAAAAACATTATAGATGACAATTTTTTACAAGCGATAGAACTTATCAAAAACTGCCAAGGCAAGGTTATTGTAAGTGGTATGGGCAAATCTGGGCATATTGGCAATAAAATTGCGGCCACTTTGGCTTCTACCGGCACTTCGGCTTTTTTCTTGCACCCAAGCGAAGCCAGCCACGGCGATTTAGGTATGATAAGCAAAAGCGATATGTTAATATTAATTTCAAATTCTGGCGAAAGCAAAGAGTTGTTCGACATCATCCATTTTGCCAAGCGATTTAGCATCAACATTATCGGCATCACGAGCAAAGCCAACTCTACCTTGGCAAAGACAAGCGATGTTGCTTTGGTTTTGCCTGCTCATCAAGAGGCTAATTTGGTGAATGCTCCCACCACTTCAACCACACTTGCTTTGGTTTTGGGCGATGCTTTGGCGGTGAGTTTGTTAGAAGAAAAAAAGTTTAATCAAGAACAATACAAAATTTTTCATCCTGGTGGCAAAATTGGTGCTTCTTTGCTAAGTGTGTCAAATATTATGCGAACACAAAATCAAATTCCCTTGGTGCAGGCCTCTGAAAATATGCAAGAAGTGTTGCTAGAGATGACTTCTAAACACTTGGGTTGTGTTGGAGTGCTTGCCGAAAATGCTTTAATTGGCATCATCACCGATGGCGATTTAAGAAGGTCTTTTTGTGTTGATTTTTTACAAAAAACAGCCAAGCAAGTGATGACCACAAACCCCATCACCATTAACGAGCATATTTTGGCAATAAAAGCAGTGGCTTTAATGAACGAAAAAGGCATTACCAGTGTTTTTGTGGTTGATGAAGGCAACAAACCTTTAGGCATCTTACATCTGCACGATTGTTTAAAAGCAGGAATTGTTTAATATTATGTCGCTAAATAAACAAGAAAACCAACCAAACAAACCTCATCTTAGATACGATTTGCAAATTATCGCCGATCTTATTTCTGAAAAAAGCAAAGTGCTCGACATTGGCTGTGCCGATGGCGAGTTGTTGCATTTTTTGCAAGAACACAAGCAAGTGCAAAGTTTTGGGCTAGAAATATCGCAAAATTTGGTAAGCAAGGCAATTATCAAAGGTTTGTCGGTTATTCAGGGCAATGCCGAATCTGATTTATCAATTTATCCCAATCAATCTTTTGATTATGCAATTTTAAGCCAAACTATTCAGGCAACACATAATCCACCAAAAATTTTGCAAGAAATGTTGCGAATTTCTAAGTTTGCCATTGTTTCGTTGCCAAATTTTGCTTTTTTGCAAAATCGCTGGCATTTAATGTTTAAAGGCGAAATGCCTGTCAATAAACATATTCCGTTTCAATGGTATGAAACCCCCAATATTCATTTTTGCTCAATTAAAGATTTTCTTAAACTATGTTTTGATCTCAACTTTCTTATTGAACATCAGGTTTATCTTGTTAATAATGCTCTTTTGCCGAATATTTTGCAAAATAAATTTGTGGCAAATTTGCTCGCTCAATATGCTATTTTTTTAATCAGCAAGGCAAACGATATCAACATCACTCAAGAAGAGCCAATTAATAACTCTCAGAAATTAGCTATTTCAATATGCAACAATACTTCTGGTTAATTATTTTGCTTTTTTCTTCTGCTTGTGCTTTTGAAGAAGGAGCGAATAAAAAATTTGTCAAAAGAAAATATCGCACCAAGCCCAGCGAATCGATGCAAATAGGTTCGCCAAAAGATCATATTTATAGCACCAAAGAATTTTCGATTATCAGAATTAATCAAGGTCAAAAACAAGAACAAACCCAGCAAATACAAGATCAGCCAGAAGAAAACACTGATATTTTAAATTATTACCCCAAAACCGCGCGATACGAAGGTATTTTTAAAATTGGCAAACCCTACACAGCTTTTGACATCACCTACACTCCGCAAAATTACGAAACCTTCGAAGAAATCGGCACCGCTTCTTGGTATGGTAAAGATTTTCATGGCAAAAAAACCGCCAACGGCGAAACCTACAATTTAGACGATCTAACCGCAGCTCATCCCACTTTGCCTTTGCCTTCGATGATAAAAGTAACCAATCTCGATAACAACAAAAGCCAAGTGGTGAGAGTTAACGATCGAGGGCCGTTTGCCAAAAATCGAGTAATTGATGTTTCAGAAAAAACCGCCGAAATTTTGGGCTTTAAAAACAAAGGCACCACACAAGTAAAGGTCGAATTACTAAGAGAAGAAACCGATAAAATGCTCGAAATGCTTGGCCTAAATGAAAATTAATTATTTTATTAAAAATAATTAATTTATCTATTGATAATAAAATATATTGTTTTATAATTTAGTTTTTTTAACTCACAAATTATAAGATATATGAAAGCAGAACAGTCAGATTCATCAAGTGCTGAAGCACAATTAGCAGACCATTCAACAAATTCTTCTAGTAATAGTTCTAGTGGTGTTGATAGTTTATTACCTATCAACAGCAATGCTGCTGTTGATTTGCGATCTCTTCAGGGATTTTTAAAAGCATGGTTTAAAGAACCAGAACCAACAACACCAACAACACCAAGAGGACAAGGAGTAACGCTAATAACATTCGCAACACCAGAAACAAAAGAAATAAAAAAAGAAATAAACAACTCACCAGAAACACCAGGAATGAAAGCATCGCCAGCACCAGCAATATTAGGTAGACACAATTCTACACAGGGTAATCACACATCAGCTCATTCTTTTATAGTATATACATTAAAAGAAATTTGTAATTCTAATGATGATTATTTATGTAAATTACAAAAAATAAAAAATCTTTATGAAATGTATTGTATTTCACCAGGAGAATCAATTAAAGAGAAAATTAATGAAATATTAAAAAATATAGAGTTATATGATAATCCTAATCTTGCTGGGTATAAAGATATTGTTGAAAATGAAATAAAAAGAAATCTAGAATTGTTGTTAGATCCAACAGTATTACCGAAAGATTTTATCAAACAACAACATGAAAGCGGACTAGGAACAATTTATGGTGATAAAAAAGTTGGTGACAAGGGCGACGAAGATAAGTATCTTGGGAATTTAGAAGACCAAATAAATAAAATTATGAATTTAAATAAAGATAGCGATCTTACAGAAGATGAAAAAAATAATTTAGTTATTGCTATTTCTGCACTATTTGATGCAAATAATATTGGAACAATAATAAAAGATAGCGAAATAACATTGGAAAAGCAAACTTCACAAGAAAAACAATATTTTTTAAAAAAGGCTATTTTAGGTCATTTAGTGGAGATGATAAACTAAGGCAAATAGAACACTTTGTTGGCAATGGTTATCTTCAAAAAGAATTAAATGATGAAGAAATGAAACCACTTTTGTCTCAACTTTATAAAACATGTAAAGAGGAGAAAACAGAAGGTATTCAAATTGCAAATGTAGAACAATTAAAACTATTTGTTATCTATACTCTTGCTATACAAAAAGTGCAATGGAAAGAACGAGACAATGACAAAACACAAGATTTAACATGTTTTACTCAAGCAATTATGAGACTTGCACAAGATTTTAATCTTTTGGAAGAAGATGAAATTGTTGTTGAACAATTATTAAACATTCATCGTAATAATCTAAAAATGAAAGACTTTAAATTTAGTCCCAGTCTCTCCTTCGCCGAATTTCTGACCAATTCGCCGCAACATCCTATGGGTTTTCCTGCACCCCCCCAAGAGCGAGAGTGTTAAATGTGTGGACTTTTTATTTATATCAATTAAAATTTCCCCAAATATTAATCAATATAATAGAAGGTTAAAATGTCTGTAAAATGTAAATCTTGTAATTCTACTTCTTTGATAAAAAA
>Ga0214921_10000174_pt1 | contig 126808 bp, 205 predicted proteins | sample LL1505_MetaG_FD_177992 | JGI IMG/M metagenome (GOLD analysis project Ga0214921, IMG submission 177992) | Freshwater microbial communities from Lake Lanier, Atlanta, Georgia, United States - LL-1505 | ecosystem: Environmental > Aquatic > Freshwater > Lake | place: USA: Georgia | collected... | reverse complement strand
TAACGAATTGAGGTATTTTAAAAGATTGTTTATCATATTTTGACTTAAATCTTGGAAATTTAGTTTGTTTTCTAAAAAATTTACCATAAGCAGTATCAAGATTTCTTAAAGATGATTGAAGTGATTGGCTATTAATTTCTTTTAACCAATTAAAGTTTTCATCTTTTTTAAATTGTGTTAAATCATTAGCATTATCATAATAATTAAGTGATTTTTTATCTTCAAGATATGTTTCTTTTCTTTTGTTTAGGTAATGATTGAAAACAAATCTACAAGCACCAAAATGTTTAGCCATCAAGATTTCTTGATCTTTATTTGGATATATTCTAAACTTAAATGACTTAAATATTGTTTTCATATAATGTATATATTAAACTTTAAAAGTCATTTTTTACATTTTTTAATTTTTTTGTAAATATTTCCATTCATTTTGAGAAACATTCACAAAAAATTAAAAATTATGTCTAAAAATTCCAATTACAATTCAACAAATCGTTCTAAACATTATTTAAAATGTCATTTAATCTTTGTATGTAAATACAGAAAGAAATTACTTGTTGGTCAGTTAAAAGATGATATGAAACAATTATTACTAAATATTGCTTCTAAATCAGATTTTGAAATAGAAGTCTTTGAAAGTGATATTGACCATATCCACTTTTTAATTAGATATATACCAAGATTATCTATAACATCAATTGTTAGAAAGTTAAAACAAGAAAGCACATATCATATATGGCGTTCTCAACATAGAAATTATTTATACACTCAATTCTGGGTTGAAAAAACTTTCTGGTCTGATGGTTATTTTGTTTGTTCTATTGGAGAAGCAAATCCAAATACCATTAAACAATATATCCTTACTCAAGGTTAGAATGTTTTTGTCAAATTCATCACACAAGCTAAAGACTTGTGTGTTTTCTTTGACGGGTACTACAAAATTAGGAAAAATTAATTTATTTTTTATCCGCCGGATAGATATCACCAATCCAACTAGGAACTTCATCTAAAACCTCCATCTTATCCGAATATCCATACTTCTTATAAGCCTTCAGTGGTAGAACTGAGTATTTTTCATTTTTGTCTTTAGAAAACTGCTTGTGAGCAAAATCGAGTACAAGATCATCAACTATGATTGCTATATGTGGGTCTTTAGCTTTCTCTGTCTCAGGAAAGTAAACTATTCTAACTGGGGTTCTGTTATTTTCACACCATTGATAAAACTCCTGAACATACCAAGCACAGTTACCTTTCTTCTTATCGAACTCTTTACCAACTCTTAGATCGTAGTTTTTTCCTAGATCTCTTAGAAATTGATCCGCAATATTTTCCACCCCTGGTTTGCTAACTTTAAAGCTGGTTGGCACCATTTGATTCTCGTAATCATCAAAGGTTCTAATAAATTTCATCATGCTTTATATATCAGAATGCGATCGTATTGATATATAGTATTATGAAGAATTTGATAACATATAAGATTTTTGAAGCTGTCTCTAAACTACATCCCGATGCTGAAGAATTTCTAGAAGAAATTGAGAAATCACCTTATAAGAAAATTCTTGACTCCTGGTTTACATTCACACCAAAAAGAACAGGAAGGATTGCAATAAAGGGTCAATCTATGCCTTCTCAAGCATGGTTTGAAAAAAACGGAGCTGGTAATTGGTATTATACATACGCAGCTACTGGGCGTTATTACGGCAGACAGGACGGGGATCTCCAATATTTATTCATTAACCTTATTAAGGACGCCGTTAAGAAAGGCGCACCATCATATTTCAATAGAAAAGATTTAAAAGATGCTTTGGATGATAATGATTGGTTTTTTTCTAATATTGATAGTGATTATTCTGGTATTTTTAAAAAAATAAAGAATAAGATTTTGGGCGAGTCCGGTATTGTGGATAATTTTAAAAATTTAGATTTACCGTTTTTAAATAGATTGAAAGAACTTGGATTGGCCAAAGTTGATAATGGTAAACTTCTTCATTTTGGTGAAATACATGTGGAATTTATGGAAGATTTAGCACGCGCATCAGCTAATTTTTTAAACACCGAACAATGGCAAAATATTAATCTAATATTGGGATTCCAAAAAAATTCAACACGTATGACAACTCGTCTAGATAATACCAGGTTTTTTGCGTTCTATCCAAAGGGTAATGGGGCGAAAATAAAAACATACAAAAATAAGGTTAATTGTGAAATCGGGCTTAGTGATGAACAAGAGGTTGTCCAGAAAATTCATGATATCATTAAGAAGTATACCAAGAAGAATAATATTGGCTACCGCGATTTATCTAGGATTGGCTCACCATCAAAAGAATCAATCGAAATAGTTAACATCTTATATCACTCATTATTAGATTCAGCTCTAAATACAGAAAACACAAAAATGGAAACCCCTTTAGACGATTATTTCAAAAAGAATCCACTTAAATTATATCTTCTCGATCCTTTACCACAAATGAAAGCTGATATTATTAAAAGGACAGGAATAAGAGACTTGAGTAACGTAGGAAGTCTACTTGCTAGAAATATGTTTTAGTTATTTACTAACAGTGACTTTAATATAGCGGATGCCATATTAACTTTTCTAATCCAGAATGCCTGCTATTGACGAAATGATAAAATCAAATGCTTTTGCATTTTATCATGATATATAGAGAAAATAAAAGAATAACAATGCAAAATATTAAAATGTACGAAAACTTCGTAAACGAATCTCCTGAAATGTCTAATGTTCCACAATTAAGAACTCAAAATTCTGATGTTGCCATGCCAGTTAACAACGAGCAACCTGTAACCAGAGAGCAAGAAGCTATGAGAGCAAGACTTGAAGCTGATGTTAAAAGAATGTACCCTAACCTATCAATTAGACACACACAAGACGGACAATCAGGTGTAGCAATAGATAACAATGTAATTTACGCTTCGGATCATTACGAAGCTTTTAACGCATTTCTATTCGGCCTTGTAATGGCTAAGATGCAAGAGGGAAGAGGCGGAAACGATAGAATGCCAACCAGATATTAATCATGATAGACGTAAAATACGGATTTGAAATAGAGGATGTAAGGAGGTTCATTGAGAAGCTTACCCCTTGCAAGAAGGTGACATTCATAACCACATCTAGCAGAAGCCCGTATGTGGAGAAGTTCGGTGAAAGTCCAAAATCTTCTCAGTTAGCTAGAAATCTGGCAGGGAAGCTAAAGCAACGTGATGTTAAGGTTGAGATTATAGATGCTGCCAAATTGAATATACATAACTGTTTAGGCTGTGTTAGCGAACTTCATGGTAATAACTGCGGTGTTAAAGAATCAGCTGTTAAAGACGATGTAAAGAACCCACACGGACATCTTAGATGCTGGGCTTCACATGACTTTGAAGATGATGAGCTTTATAAGATAGCAAACGCAATCTATGATAGCCAGGCAGTTATTTTCTTTGGGTCTCAAAGATGGGGAAGTGTTAATGCGATCTATCAAAAAGTAATAGAAAGACTTGATTGGATGGAGAATATGCACTCAACACTAGGTGAAAAAAGCACGATTGATAATATAATGGCAGGTTTGGTTGTAATAGGCCAGAACTGGCAGGTTGATCAAAGTCTAACCACGCAGAAGAAAGTTCTAGAATTCTTTGGATTTCAGGTTCCAGAAGAACTTTATATGGGTTGGCAATACACAAGAGATGCTAATGAAGAATCCACTGAATCTTATCGAGATGCAGTAGATACTTTTGAAATTGCTTGGAACACCCCACTATTTCATTGGGAGAAGGAGAAAGGAACTGAATTGAGCACTGGCGAGAAACCAAACGAGTCTCAATCTTTCAGAACTTTTGAAGAATTTAGAAACAAATAAAATAAGCTATAGTAAGGAGAATATTTAAATACAATTCGTATTAACATTCGGATAGAATAATCCTTCTGATGGGGATTTAAACCGGTAGGAAGACGTATTTAATATATCTTACATTATTTGTGTTAACACAAAAATGGTCTGATAATTATCAGACCATTTTTATTTCCGATGGTTATCTCTTATTCGAAAGTGATAACGATCTTAGCCCCAGACTGTTTAGCTAATTTCGATAAGCTAGCAAAATCAGCATGAATGTTTGATTGCTTAACCTCCCGTGGCTTTCTAACATTCTTAGTAGCTTGATTGGGCTGAATTGTAGATTTAAATCCTTTACTGGTTTTTGTCCCCAGTGTTGTTGGCGCAAATACGTTCTGTCCCCTTGAAGAAGCTAAACGCCCTTTGATGCCTAACATACATTTACGTCCCCAAACCGATGCCTTAGTACGACCTAATGCAATTGCAATCTGAGCAGTTGTTGATTTATTAGATGCCATTTCTTTTAGAAGTGAATCATCTTTTTTTGTCCATAAAGCGTTATTGGACGGTGCTTTCGGATTAACCGGATTTTTTGTGTAAGCCATATTTAATTGTTTAAGATTATAAAGCAAATATAAGATCGGGTTGCGGTGTAAAAAAAAATTAACATGTATTTTTTTGAATATATAAAAAAACTAAACCCCTAAATGATACACAATTGGAAAGAATGGAATTCATTAAACGAAACGATAAGTCCAAATGAGCTTGATTTGTTGGAAGATTATGTGGATAGACTTTTTAAAGAACTTAATCTTGATGTGAAATTCAGTAGACACTTCAGGGAGAGAGCTAACGATCCTAGAAATAGACCTCCAATCACTACACATGAGCTTATCGATCTATTTAAAAGAGCTTATGAGAAGGCAGGAAAGAGAATCTCTGAAATGCCGCCTAAAGCTGAAGCTGTGCTTCAAGATATGAGAACTAACTTAAATACACCCTTTACTATTGAATTTGACCCCGATAAGGGGGGACTATACCTTGTTCTTAAGACTATAATAAGAAAAAAAGACTTTATGACCACTAACAATAAAATAGTAATCTAAATTAATAATACCAATGGCAAACAAAAAAGAAAGATCGATAGAGGTGATAAATTACGAAGGACCAGTTCTTAAATTAATAGAATCGGGATCAGAGGTAATTGCTGTTGATCAATGGGATAAACCAATTGCAAAATTAAACCTCGTTAGTCTGCTATCATACATAAGAGGTGAGATTAGCCTCTATGACTCAAAGGGAAAGGAATGGCATTATCCAAGTCAGCACGAAGAATCTAGGACTGACATTAATAAGTTGATGGAATTTTTTCAAAAATTAAAAGCTTAAGTATATAAACTGTTTTAGCTATCATACTTATTGTTCCTGCAATAATCTGGGACTGGACAGCAACGGTATTTTTAATACTAGGCTATATTAAGTCGCGTAAGAATTTGGTACGTGTAGTCAGGATGTTGCAGCCTAATCAATCAATCAGCCACCTGACTATATTTTCCACCAATTGTCTCCGTAAGTGCCAGGACATAGCTTATTGAGAAGAATGTACATTTGGCTAATCTCGTTCTCGATATCAGTTGATTTATCCATTAAAGGGGTAATAGTGTTTTTGCTAGGACTCGCAATATTTATTTAATTTTAGCAAAAATGATATAATCCTACGGGATAAAAAAATAAAACCCACAAAAAAAGCACTCTAGAGTGCTTTTTTTAATTAATAGGTAACAATTAAATGCTGGAAACAATCCAATGGAAAAGCATACCAATTACGAAACCTGCTGCAGCTAATATTACATAGAATGCAATGTTTCCGTTATTGCTAACTTGTCTTTTCGATCTTCCCCGATAAGAACTGTAATCCCAATTAATGCCATCATTTAACTCGACTACTGGTTTTTTCTTTTGCTTTGCCATGGCGTTAGGGTTTGTGTATTCTATTATTATTTGTTGGTATTTGTTTTGATTGTTCTATAACATATTTCCTTCTTCGTCAAAAGTGTGACCCCCAGCTTCTAAATCGCTGGCTATCGTTTCGTCAGAGCTTAATTCATCGTAATACTTTTCAAGATCTCTATAAAGATCTTTGCTTTTATCTCTTGCCCAGTCAGTAATTGTGGGTTCTATTCTGTCGCACACATCGTTAACATCAATCTCTATAATCATACCCAAGCCCAGATCAAGTTCGATCTCCTCGTCTCCATCAACCTCAACGTTTGCTGAGATCGTGTTGTGGTGATAATAGTTTCTATCATTTCTCAGTATAGTAATGTAGATATTTTCCGCAATTGAATCCAATGTGGTATCAAATTTTTTTGAAGCCTTATCACCAAGTCCTACTGATGCAGGGGTTATCCCAATAGCCTTTAGAAATGTTTTATTGTCGTTAACCTTTCCTGTAAAAGAAGCTCCATCACCTTGTGAGTTGAATCCTGAGAACTGGCAATCAATATCTGTCATGCCGATCTCCTCCATTTCTTCGGTGAATCCCTCTATAATAGGATCCCACCAATCGTAAGATTCTATGTTATAGTCTCTGTTACTATCGATGGCATTCTGTTTAGCCTCTGGTGATAGCTCGTCAAATGTATAAGATTTATCTCCGTCCGATTCGGAGAGATTTGAAAATTGGTTGTAGTTAAGGATATTCATAATCCTATATATCCAATAGGGTGATTTTAAAAGCGTTTAGCGAGCTCGTTTATCTTTTCAATATCTTCATTAGATAAACGGTAATAAGATTCGCTAAGCTTAAGTAAACTACCTAAAAACTCATCGTGCATGAATGTATTGTTAGAAGATCTCAGGGAACCGATTGTTGCTTGGTAATCCTGGGGAAAGTGCTCCTTAATGCTCTTGATTAACTTTTTCTCAAGCTCAGAGTCATCTGCACATTCCTCGACTACTAAATCGATTAATTCAATTTTTTCTCTTGTACTGCATTCGATTACGAATTCGATTGGATCTATGTCCACTTCTGTGCTAAAATCTGCCATATTGTTTATAATTTATTTTTAGCAGTCAGGACAGGAATCGAACCTGCTCTCGCCCTTATGATCGGGTGCGTATGCCAACACGCCACCTGACTATTTTTAAAAACAGACCTTAAAAGACGTATTATTCTTCTCATTATCCTTCTAGATGGGAAGCGCGGGTCTGTTTTTAATATTATTCAAAAAACTTTTTGTAGTCAGGACAGGATTTGAACCTGCATATTCCTTACTCATTACTAAGATGGGCCCAGGAAACCTTTCCGGTTCGGACACCTGACCATTTGTTACCTATTAATTATACTCAAATATAAGAAACCGTTTCGATTATAAAAAATTTTTTTGGAAAAAAACCAAGCTTTTTCCGATATATAGATAGAATAACTCGAATTACACAGATTTTTTCCACTATGAGGTCAATTTGTGAAAATATTTTCCACTATGGACGATTCTAACAGTAAAACAACTAATGAAATTAAAGAGACTAAAAACCATAGCACTCATGCTGGCAACGTTTTTCAATCCCCTGGGATTCGATGCACTCTTTGCGATAATTACAAAGTGGACGGGATCGTATTTAATCACAGACATCTTATTGTATTTGGCGTCTGCTTCCTTCTTTGCACTATATTTCTTTCTTGTAAAAATTGAAAAAGAAAAGGGATCAGCAGAATAAGCTAACCCCTCTCTTGGTGTTTGAATTGGCTCCTTTTATTCTTCTGTGTAATCGTCTCCGTCATGAGCTTCTTCTAGAGCTGTCTTAACAAAATCTTGTTCTGCTAGATATTTTTCTATTATTCCCAATACTACCGGATTTTTAACCGGTATGTAGGTGTCAAGCACGTCAACATCAAGATTGTTTATTGATATGACAACGTCCTCTACCGTAACACCGCCTCCGATGTTACGAAATCCGTGTCCTTCTTCCCGGGAAGGAGCTTCGTAGTAGGTTCTCCCCTCAGCTTGAAAATCAGCTATAAAATTGAATCCTTCATAACTAAATTCTTCACCCTCTAAATCTACCATGGTGTTTTTAGTTATACCCTCGTTTAATTTTTCAAATTCTTTTATGTGTCTCATAGGATAAGTTATTTGTTTTTGCTATATATCAAAAAATATTCAGTGACTAATCTTGTAATCGCGGAAACCCGAATCTTTAAATAAACGTTTTGTCTTTTTAATTAATGTCTCCATCTAGAAGAAAAAAAAGGCATTTTTTTAAGTTTTCATCTTCTAGTTCTACAAAAAGATCCTTGGGTGGCTTATTTCTTATAAGTTTAAATATATTCTGAACGGTTTCTTCCCCATATGTTATAGTGGCCTCTGCCACCGTATGTGACTTTATTATTGTTGCTTTTATCATTTTTTTTATATTAAACACCAAAGAAAACGCACAAGTCTTTAGCTTCTGTGATGAATTTGGTAATTATTTTAGTAAAAATATCAAAAAAGTTCCAAAAACCACAGAGGAGGAAAACATTTTTTGATATATAAGATGTTAGATTTTTTTAATTTTCTAACATCGGCAGGGACTGTCGATTACAGACGTGGAGCAAAAATAAGACCTGATTAGCTAACCAATTATTTGGCAGTCTAACATAAGGCAAAAGCAATGAAACGTCTAAAAAGAAGGGGCTTGTCTCCCGAAACCCGTTAGTCTTTAGCTAAGGGGTAGTTCATTGTTATATTAAATATAGGGTTAAAGTAGTTCATGCTGTAATGATATATAACTATGATGAAAAATCTTAAAACATTTACCTTATTTGAGTCTTCTTCGTATAATTATACGATTGATGATGTTAAAAAGTTGCCATTATTTAATCTATTGCAAAAGCTTGGGTTTTATGATTCAACATCAGCTGCAATATGGAAACATGGTAATATGAGGATTTATAACGATGTTCTTCATATGAGTGAGCCTGCTGAATCCATAACTATCTATGGAAATGGTCCAGTCAGAAAAACTGTTAAAAAAACTTTCAAAGTAGGTTCGGCAGTACCAGTTCACAACATATACTGAAAAGATTCAATTCAAATATCTCTTCATTAACAGACTGGAATATCAGATTTGCTTATTTATTTAACTGGGCTAGAAAAAGATATGCTAAACAAGGATTAGCTTTTGATTTATCTAAAATTCCTAATATAGAAAGTTATCTGGAATCTATCTACAAAGAGGATATCTCAATTTTTATGAGCATATATAAAGATTTAGACCCAAGATCTAAATCTTTGTTTCTGAAAAAAATAGGGAAGACAGAGGATGATCTGAATAAATTAGTTGCTCTTTCTAATAGAGCCTCTGATATCATGAGATGGGCTTAATCGTTTCTCCTTAAGTCCCTTTCAATATCTTTTTTCTTAATTGATTCCCTTTTATCGTAAAGCTTTTTACCTTTAGCTAAAGCTATTTCCATTTTTAATCTATTCCTTTCATCTGAGAATATCTTAACTGGTATTATGGTTAATCCCTTGTCCAGGGAGGAGCTTAGTTTTTTTAGCTCTTTCTTTCTAAGTAGAAGCTTCCTATCTCTAAGAGCTTCGTGTTCAAATGCTCCAGTACCTGGTGTTATCCCCAGTCCTTTTACCCAAAGCTCGCCGTTATTAAAAATACAATACGAGTCAACCATAGAAGTCTTTCCGCTTTTGATTGCCTTTACCTCTGTGCCTAATAGGCATATCCCTGCAGTATAGGTGTCAATAAACGTGTATTCAAATTTGGCTTTTCTGTTAAGTATTGATTTCATTATTGACTATTTTTTCTTAACGTCTTTTTTTACAACAACCTCATCGATGATTCCGTATTTAACTGCTGCATCAGCACTTAACCAAAAATCTCTTGTTGCATCTTTCATTACCTGTTCTGGCTTCTTCCCACAGTAACCCCCAAGAAGATCGAAAAGAATCTTATTACACTCCTCCCATTCTTGCATGTCGATTTTAGCGTCTTGAATGTTTCCTCTGAACCCGCCACTTGATTGGTGTAACATCACTTTGCTGAATCTAAGTGAGCTACGCTTTCCTTTTGTTCCAGCTCCAAGTAAAACCGATCCCATTGAAGCTGCCATTCCTGTATTAACCGTTCTGATGTCTGCTGAGATGTATTCCATTACATCAATCATAGATAAACCAGACTTAACAGATCCACCTGGCGAATCGATGTGCATGGTAATATCTCTGCTATCAACAGAATCTAAAAACATCAGCTGTGCTTGAACCACAGTTGACATGTTATCGTTAACTTCACCAGCAACCCAAATTATTCTATCCATTAGCATTCTTGAAAAAATATCAATTTGGGTTGCCCTCAATTCTCTTTCCTCTAAGATATAAGGGGTCATCGACGATTGAATTTGTTTATCGAAATAATCTAATTTTAATGGGGTAATCCCATACTCGCTTTTAGCGTACTTTTCAAATTCTGATTTATAGTTCATATTTTATTTTAATTGTTTTCTTTTTTTAACTCATCCCACACCACTTTTGTTTCATAAAAGCATTTGAGTTTAATTCCCTGCTCGACAAATTCCATTGCTTCGACTATGAGCCCCTTCCATTCTGTCTCGTAGTAACCCATATCAGATCCGGGTTGTCCCCCATATTTTGCTGTGGTGTAAGGTCCTCCCGGAGGATCGAACATTATAAGCTTATTGTCGTCAGTGACTGAAGTTCTATAAAAATCTGGGGAATATCCAGACATTATAAATTCAGTTAAAGATATTCTTTCAACTACTATCGTATCCGAATGACGATTTACGTGACTTGATCTCTTGATATTATTTTCCATCACAGATTTATATGGGCAAAGATAAGAAATAATCCCGTTTATAAAAAATAAATTACCATATTATCAGGATCATTTATCGGTTAATCCAGTATAACTTATAAATTAATTAAAGATGGCAGAAGATCCAAGAAAAATAGTAGATAAAGCTTTTAAGAAGCAACTGGATGGAAAGAATTTAGAATCGCTAAATCTTTATAAGTCACTAATTGAAATGTCACCAAGCGAACCCGCAAAAAAAACTATATTTTATAATATGGGTTTATGTTACATGGGACTTGGTAAATGGCAAGATGCAATAACTTTTTTTAATAGATCAAATGCAATAGAACAGGATCCAGCAAATTGTTGGAACAAGAGTCTATGTCACTTAAATCTACTTCAATGGGAAGAAGGAATGATGCTCTATAATAATAGATATAGGGACAAGAGTTTAAAAACGGGGGTTAAATTTCCTGACTTTCCAATACCTCAATTTTCCAACTCGGGAGAATGGAAAGGAAAGAAAGTACTTGTAATGAATGAGCAAGGACTTGGTGATGAACTAATGTTTTCAACACAATTTCGAAAATTCTCTTCCCTTGTTGGCTCTGCAGTTATAAAAACGTCAGAAGAGAATGTAACCCTATTTAAGTACATCTTTGACGATATTAAGAATTTGGAATTTAAGAGTTTTGATTCGGTTTCATTAGAAGAGATTCAATCTTTCGATGGGTTTATTCCAGCAGGAGATATCTTTAGTGAACTCTATGAATTTGGAAATTCAATATCCTTATCCAGATATGAATCAATTGGACAGACAGAAATAGGTCTATGCTGGGAAGCAAACGCAGCTTCGCCCAATCATAAATTAAGATCTCTTAAATATGAAGACTTTAATTTCATAAGGAAAGAATTCGGGACACAGTCAATTCAATACGGAAAAGATAATTTCCGACCTAATGATATGCTTGAAACGTGGAATAGAATTATTACCCTGCATAGTTGTGTGACAATTGACACATCAGTTGCACATCTTTGTGGAATAATAGGTATACCGACCATTCTTGTAATTAACAGGCATTTTGATTGGAGATGGAAATATAGAAACGAATCAGGAATGAGTCTTTTCTATCCTTCAGTTAAACCGATTCAATTCGAAAATTTAAAACAGGAAATAAACCAATTCATAAAATAAGTAATCAATCTTACCTAGTTTCTATCATATATTCGGAACTTTATATTATTTTCATATAGAATAATAAAGATCATGGAGGAAGTAAAATCTAAATTAGTGTGTGTAATAGGTGCACCCTCATCAGGCAAGAGCACACTAGCAACATCTATACATCATGGGTTAAAGATATCTAAAAGAAATTCAATATTTGTGGGGGAAGCAGCCACAGATTATATCGCAGAGTGGGGAATACCAGATACACCGACAGATCAGATCATAATATTTTATAAACAGCTAGGGAGAGAAAGAATGTACGTTGGATCTAAGGAGTTTATTATCTGTGATTCTAGTTCTATCCTGAATTACTTCTACTTTAGATCTTTATTCAGCACTAAGCTAAGTCTGAAGGATATAGCAACGATAAACCATTTGCAGAAAGAGATACTGAAGTCTTTAAACCAATGGAACAAAATATATTACGTTCCTCCTTTTCTAGAGGATGATGATCAAAACGATGGCATAAGGTATCACAATAAAGAGGAGATAATTAAATTGGATTTAATAATAAAGAATTACCTTGATCTAGAAAAAATTCAATATACTGATTTGTCTAATATACCAATTCGTGAAAGGGATCAGTGGGTTCTTGCAGATCTCACTAAAAGCAGTAAGTAACTAGAAAACCGGTATAATAGCCCAGGGCTCAGCAGGTAACCAATATTGGGCATCAGCGATAACATTTGGCATTTGCTGTACGTTTATACTATTTCTCCAATTAGGAGTTTTATTCTTATTTAGTGCTATATTAAATCCGCTCATGCCGACCCATTTCTGTAGGTATTCATATGTAGGCATAGCTTTTTTATATGATAACTTATTGTCTTTATATCCGATGATGTAAATTTCATCGTATAAATTAGCCATATAAACGGGTATTCCTGGCTTATCCCCCATTTTTGCCCTTGGTAATTCTCTCACATATTTAACAGGCATAAGAAAAACGTAGCTTTTATTCTCTTTGTCTTTCTGAGGCTTGCCCTTAATAAAAACCCATCCACCTTGTGCCCAAGATAGTGTGCTTTCATTTAGCCAGCTTTGGTATTCTAGTAAGTTTTCCACACCTTATATATCAATTCTATAAGATATATAACATAAAAACCAAACTTACTATGAAAAAATTCTTTACCGATCTTCTTTCAGGACAAAGCGACACATCCAGTAAAAGATTTGCTGCTCTTTTTACCCTTTTTAACATTATAGCTATAACATGGGTGGCTACGATTAGAGCTAAAGACTTTGTTACACCCGAATTTATGTATGATTCATTAGCATTAATATCAGGTGGTGGATTAGGATTAACCGTGATAGAAAAAATATTTTCGTCTAAAAAAACAGGAAAAACTGACGATCCTACAAAAAATGATATATAGAACAAATAATCTAAAAAAAATAATACAAAATGGAAAACCTATTAGAATTTGATACATTTAGCCCACAAACTTCAGGTAATGCATCAGCAGGAGCAGAGGTAGCACCACCAGTTTTCGGTGCTATTGATTTTAGTATGTCTGGAGTTTCTGATGATGCTATGAAGCTTATTGCAGGACTTATGGCTCAATCAGTGTTAGCATCGGGTGAAGCAGAAAAGATTGCTAGAATGGCAGATACCGACCCAGCTTCAGCGGCATCTTATCTACAGAAGAAGGTGGAGGGAATTTTAGCTGAAGTTCCTGGATTAGCACCTGCATTCATACAGTCTATGAAATCTCAATCTTCGAATATAGCTAAGGTTATGGTTCAATCAATCCCCGGATTGCTTGGTAATTTAACTGACAAGGACATTGAAGCAAATGAATTAAAACCCGACACTTCTAAAGCATCTTTCCTAAGCAAGCTTAGTGGATTTTTTGCTGACAATCAAGGAGCATAATAACTATGAAAAGTATAAAATCATTCAAGAACTTCATATCGGATGTAAACGAGAATTCTAGTGGTATTACCATGTACACCACCGATGATGTTAGAAACGCATTTGCAGACGTTGAAGATGATATAAAGGATTATTATGCGGTAGACGAGGATAGCGCAAGGGTTACACTTTCATGGAATCTTAGGTACGGTGACCTTGATATAAAGGGAGCTTTAGATCACTTAGAGTTTGAATTTGATACATCAGGATTCGGCAGAGAACTTTTAAGAAATATTTCTCATGATGATGATACCAAAGGCCCAACTTTCACTAAAGATGAAATACAGAATGCAATAGACAGTGCAGCTTTCAGTAAGGATATTTTCCTTGAAAGTTTCGACTACAATATCAATAGCGCAAATATATCTATTGAAGTTGATGAGAATAGATATTCAACTGAGTTGAGGGTAAGTGGTAAACTAGATGAGGATTCTATTGATATTGATGACGCCAAAGTAGATACCAGCGATATAATAGAAGCAATAATAGAGGATCTTTTAAGGGGTATAGCTAAAAGGATTGATTACACGTAAATCTATCAGATGAAAAGAATTAAATTATCCTAATCTTTTGTAAAAGAAGCTGAAATAGATCTTCCAGATGCAAGAACCGCCGGATAAGTTTTTGCTGACGTGTTAGCAGGTCTATACATACTGTTAGTGGTAAAATATAATCGGCTGATGAAATAAAAGATCAGCTTTACAAGATTAGGTAAGCTTGATAACCTCTTTATTTTTTATTCCCCCCAAAGTCCTTCTTCGGCCATAAGGCTCATTCTCTTCGTCTACCAGCCAAACATATGTTTTATTGTGCCCCTTCTCGTCTATTAGATACTTCTTTCCCCCTATTTGATAGATTTGATCAACTTCTAGTACGATTGGTTTTTCTTTCTTGTTATACATCTTTATTTTTTATAATTTCTGGATATAGCTCTTCAATCTCTTCCTGCTCCATTCCGAATCTCTCTTTTAACATAGTTGTTATTGATAAAGGTCCTCCGGTATATTCCACTGAAGGCCATCTGCCTTCCTCTTTTTCTAATATTTTATGAGATATCGAATATTCATCCAGATACTCAAAGAAAGATTTATCAAATTCATCATTTTCTCCAAGAACAGTGTCAGCTGTTACTGTAACAAACTTAAAATCCATATTCTATTTTCTTTTTTTAACTATTTTATAGACCTGAGTAGACCCAATGGGTACGTGTGATCTTGATTTGAATGTGCTGTCCAAGTTGGTTGTGTTTATCCAAACAGGAGAACCTTCTTCCATAACGTTTCTTGCTGGTAATCTTTCTGAGCTTACCACTCTGTGGGTATCAACGTAAATGTCAAAAGTATCTTTTCCGATAATCATAACATCTCCGTCAGCAGCCTTTGAAATTGCTTTCTGTTTTTTTGATTCGCAAGAAGCAAGGAAAATAATTAGTAGTGCCGGGAATAATATCTTAATTGATTTCATCTAATAGAATTTTAGAGATTTGCACAGCAATATCACTGGTAGCTGCATAGATTCTTGAGATTTCATTTTGTATTCTTTCGCCAGAGAAGTAGTGTTCAGATACTCTTGGTTTGATAAACTCCTCAATGGAATTCACGTATTTCCACCCTACTAATGTTCCCTGATGGCATGAGCTTTCACCTTTTAGTATTATGCAGATTTGATCGTTAACCAAAAGAGTGCTATAACCTAATTTTTTTATATGTTCAACACATTCTTTTAAGAATTCCTGATCCTTTGCTAGATTTTTTATTTCCCCCATTTCTGGGAATAGTGTTACCTTTATCGTTTCTGACATATATTTTATTTTATGACTTAATTACAAATTCATTTTGATCTACTGGAAGCAAAGAACTCCACCTTTAGAAGATAATTCAAATCCTAGCATGAAGTTGTCGTACACATCTTCATAATAACCTTCATATGGATTTTTTTCTTTCACTTCTGAATGAAAATTTTCCCTATTCTCTACGAAGTCTTTATGTAGTTTTTCTGATACCTTTGGTCCGAATTTTCCTTCACAATCTGAGAAGTTAATTAACTCAATGAAAGGCTTATCGGTGTATTCGTCAATATTCTCCCAAACATATTGAGCTCCATTGCCTAGTATAATCTGGGAAAGAAGATTTCTGAAAGCTCCATAACCCGAATAAGTCCCTGCTCTGAATCCATGGTATTCGCACAAAGGATCTTCGATATACTCTCCAACCTCTATGTCTTTTGCTTGATCGTTGTGATATTCACCTCTCCTGATGAAAATTGTTGCCTCGTCAAGATCTTCTGTCTTGTTTATTTTGCTGTAAGCTGAAATGTCTAATCCCATGTTTTTTATTTTAAAAAGGTTGATCTAAAGCTAGTGCCATCATGTGTGTTTCTTTTGCTCCCCATTCTACCAGAATGTTTGCAAATTGGTTTCTTGTTAACCCGTTTATGAAGTAAGATTTTTCTTCTATCAAATACTTAGCTGAATCCTCATCTTCACTAAGGTCAGTAATGTCGTAGAAATATCCGAGTGCATGATCGAAACCATACACTAGTTTCTTGTTTTCTTTTTTGATACTATATCTGCTCATGGATATTTTATTTTAGTAGTTTATTATGTGAACTGATAGACCTCTTTCGGTTGCAAGATCTATCATGTGTTTTGTACCCCTTGATTCGCCGTCCCAGAATGCAATTAAACAATCTGAGTAATCTGCCATTTCTTTGTTTCTAATGTATCCTGACGCTCTACCGTGTTTATCCCAGTCGGCAGGGAATTGGATCACGCTATGTCCCTTTAAACTGGCGTAGTGCTCACCTAACTTATCCGCTCCTCTAGCAGTGCCACTTACAATCTCAACTTCATCGACATTTGCAAGTATTTCTTCGCACTTTGCGTAAAGAAGTTGAAAATCAGAGAAGCCTCTGCTGCCTGCTATTATTACTTTCATTTTGTTAATTTTTACAATATTAATCAATACTCTCGGTAGAAAAAAATAAAAAAGGGAAAACTTTTTATGTTCTCCCATTTTAATTTATTTCTTAAAGATCTTGTTTATATTATGCGTTATTATATTATGCGGTTTTTTTGTGATCTCAAAAGTTAAATACCTTTGATGAGCATTATCAGTAGCAATTAATGCCATTCTTTGGGAAAGTGCGATATCCACATCAAGCATCGTTTCGAACTCTTCAAATACAGGATCTGCGTGAACGTGATAGATTCCTTCGTCATGCTCTTTAATATTCGATCCCATTATTATTCTCATATCGCTATAAGATAGATTAGGATCAATTAATACGGAAAGCCTTCCACCAAGATTACCCTGTGAATATATGAAACCAGTTCCCTGGTCGAGATTAGGCTGATTTGGATCGTTATAGACGAATTGTGATAGGTTCATAATTCTATTCGACATACCTCCTGAAACTATGATGTAGTCTGCAGGTCCTCTTCTTGATTTTGCTGCTATCTTATTAGAGAACAAAATGATTTTTTGAAATAACTGGTCATCACTTTTTATCCTAACCTTTGGGGTATACCCAAACCAATTATGTAGGAACATTTGGGTTTTGGTGTACGATTCCTTATAGTTCTGTTCACCTGCAAATGAAATAATGTCTCTTATAAGCTTCTGTTGCATCATTGCGCTTTCTTCTTCAAGAACTGACTTAAACATAGAAGTTGTATCTATAACGCCCATGCCGTGTAGCTTTTGTATATCTGACATTTGTTCTTTGCTAACTTTAGTGTTAACCCTATAAGTTTCCAGATGCGCAGTTTTTCTTACAGGCTTTAGACCTATTTGGTTTATATCATTTTTGTCCTTACCTTCGTCTACCAAACTTAGATAAGTAAGTTCACATATCGGTAAATCTGTTTTCTTTGAGAAAATTCTACTTTTAATTTCTTTCATATTGATTCATTTTGTTTATTATATCAGAATATAAAAAATTATTTCACAGTAATCCAGTTTATTTCTTTCTGAAGGACCTTATCGTTAATTGGGATAAGATCAACACTAATAATGTCATTAATTATGATCTCGCTTGAATATTCTGTGATCTTTCCCCTTATTGTTGGTCGAAAAGTCACTGTCCCGTCTTCGTACATTTTTAAAGCATCCTTCCCATTTCTCGTTGATTTAAAGTTAACCACAGCAACAAGAAATCCGTCATCGATAAACATGTTCTTTATTATATGTGAAGCTTCCCTAATTGGGTTTCGTATTTTCCGTCTGGATTTGTCTGGATTTATGTTGTATACTAATTCTCCTGTTAAGTATTCACGCTGGGCTAAAATCTCAAATATCTTATTTACAGATTTTTCACTATAGATGTTTCCCGTTGAATTAGGAACCCCTATTTCTATGAGTGCTACTTCTCTGATTAACGATTTTTCCTGTTTTATTTTGAGCATTATCCGAATGGATTTAGTATCTGTCTGTTGATCAATCTAGAATCTTCATCTTCCCTCGATTTTATGCCTAATGATATTGACTCGCCATAGCAGCTGGCAACAGCTATACCATTTCCTGCTTCGTCAATTTCAGATCTAAATGTTACGAAACCTGCACCTTCGCACTTCTGATTATATCCAACCATGTCCTTATGTGTGATTGCTGCAGAGAAAACTATTGCGCTTCCTCTTACTATCACGTATTTTGCATTATACATCATTTTTTTAATTTTTAACGTTAAATCTTTTTATAACTTTCATTCTGTCAATCTCATAGCCCATAGCTTCTAAGCTTTTTGTATCGAAAATAACTTCCTCCTTGTCCTTATCCATCATCACCCTATTATATTCGCCTGACTCCTTATCTCTCACAACAAAGCAAATCACATTCAACGCATCGTTCTGCTCACCGCTTCCCCAAAGAATAGATTTCTTTCTAGCGTGCTGAGTGCTGATCTTATCGTGGAACCATTCGTGGGTTTCCGATTCCCAGTAAAGCCCGTCCATTTCTAAAAATTCGTTTCTTTCTGACATATTATCACTGCTTATTTTTAACTGCTTCAATTAGTTTCTTTAAACATTCAAGTTCTGCTTCTTCGTAAGTTCCAACTTTAGGGTCTTTGTTATACTCTTCCATTGTTCTTTGTTTGACATATTCTTTACCGGAAAGTGACATATCATAAATGTGACAATCGAATTGTTTTACGTTAGGTCTAAATCCAATAAATCCTCTTAAATTATACTTCTCCCGGAAGAAACGAAATGCTTGGGAGTAGGTTGGTGCTGTTGGATAAAACTTAAATTCAGAATTAGTATTGCAACTTCTTACATCAGCAAAAAATTGAATCTTGTTATCCAAATGGTATCCAAAACAAGGTTCATCAAATCCTAATTCTTTTAATTCTAATGCCTGTTCGTAAGGTATAAATTCTTTATTCATTACTTTGCGTATTTGTATTTTGTTTGCATTATCGCATATTGTCTTTTTAATTCGTATTGATGAGGTCCACCTTGTGCTAGTTCTCTAAGTGATTGAAATTCGCCTTTGTATATCGAACCTAATTCTTCTTTTGTTTCTGCTTTATCAATTAGTGATTCCACCTCTTTAGAGTAGTTCCAGAATTTATTAGATTTCCTCGTTATTGAAATCATTAGCATAAACATCAAGCCAAATAGAATTCCTGTTGTAGCTCCGATTTTAAGATTGACTGGTAATACCGTTCCTCTAACGAGAAATGTAACACATTCAAACATAGAGAATGTAAATAAACCGGTTAATGCCCATCCGAAAATATAGATTTTCCATAATGGAGCTTTGTCGAAGAAGTTGTTGATTGATTTCATTTTAGTATTTTTATTCGGTAAACATAAAACATAAATACGGAGATAAAAAATTATTCTTCTTCATCTCCGTAATCTTTATCGTCGTTGTATGCCTTTAGGTTGGCATTTTCTATTGATAGTCTTTTTATGTCGTCCTTTAGAATCCTTATATCCTCCAGCTTCTCCTTCATTAGCTCAAACCCAAATTCTATTATTCGGATTTCATTTTCTGTAAGATCATCCTTGCGAACTTGAATCCTATCCGTTACTAGATCATAGTATTGTTCATTTAAACCCTTGAGCATTATATCCCTAAATAAGTTAAAACCTCTTTCCATCCTGGAAATTGATCTGTTCCGAAATGAATGTGTTCACCACCGAAATCTGCAACACCATTGGCAATTCTATCATCGATAAGAAAATCACCTCTAACCAATCCCTTGTTGTGGCAAAGGATAAGCTTTTTGTTAACTGATTTTCCTAGATAACTATCTACCCAAATTCTTTTCTCCGCCCATCCGTCAGGATTGCTCCAGGGTGGTGTACTTAAAATATAGGTCTCGTACTTATCCTGCAAAGCAGCCCATGCACTTATTGCTCCTTCAATAGGCTCAAGATCTTTATATGCACTTGGATGCTTAAAGAGGCTTTGCCCCTTTATCCCTTGTGCTTCTAATTCCTTTGCTCTCTTATCGAAATCACAGATAACACCGTCGAGATCGATTAACAAAATAGGCTTTGTAATCTTAATACTTGCTCTTAAATAGTCCGCCATATTATTCTGATTTATTTTTTTAATGGTTTAGGTAAATTTAATTGAGTTAAAAATTTACATTTTTCATATTCCTCATTTTCAGTAAAATATTGTATCATCCATCCAATTTCTGGGTAATTGTTAGTTCCGTATTCCCTACTTAAGAAAGAATAATCCCCTTTTTTTTAACAAATCGTACATAGTGTCAAACGTTTTAAAACTATTCGCAACTTCAATTAAATCTTTTTTCATTGTTTTTCATTTTTCAAAAAGGGTTTCTAAATAATGACACATTTCTCCAAGTGGATGTGCTTGTCCCACACCGAATCCAAGACTTGTTAAGAAGTGATCATTTTCTTTTTCGTACATCTCAAACATACGACTTTTGGTCATCTTTGAATACTGAACGTTGGCAATCCGATCGGCAAGTTTAACAAAAACCGCACCTGAAGTGTTTCGAATTCCCTCGTAGTATTTTTCGTTGGCACGTTCTTTGCGATTCTTTCCTTTCTCGTTCGAAACTGCATAGATGATATCTGCTGCTTGTAGTCCGAGGACTTCTTTTACGTCGTTGTAGGAAACCCTTGTATCCTCAATTAGATCGTGTCCGTAAGCTGCCATAGTGACGCTATCTCTAAACGAGTTTTCGCCGTCGTTTGAATCCGGAATTAGGCTAATAAAATCTTTAGCTGCCTGAGCAACCATTCTCAGATGAAATTCATAATTGAGATAGTCATCATATTTATGATTAGTGTTCTCGTGCTGATCTATGCACCATTTGATCTTATCCTCAGTCTTCATACCTTATATTTTTTACAAAAATAATAAACAGACACGGGATAAAAAATAAATAAAGGGATTTTTTGAAATTATGAGAATTTCATACGGTCTTTAACACTGAAATATTTAGGATTAATTTCCTTTTCCAGATCAAATTCTATTCTCTGAGCATTACCGTTCGGTGAAAATTGCCAATCTATTTTCGTTCCGAATTCTTCTGAAAGTATTTCTGCGATGTCATCTATGTAGTAGGATATTCTTTGCGGGATTCTTCCATCGAAAGACTTTGGCCAGTATTCAATAACAAATTGTTGCGGATCAGACACCTCTATAAAATCTACGTCCATTAATCTGGAGTTGAAATGAGATATGATGTCTTTTTTAGCCGACTCAACCATTTTAGATAAAAGCTCTATACCTTCCTCCTTTTCATTTTCCTTCTCGTGCTTAGCCCTTTCCGAAGGAAGCCACATTTCATATAGTTTAATGTTCTTCATTATAAATAACCTTTCATTCTGTTAACTGTGGCCAACGCCTGGTACTTTCTTGTCTCCTCTGGTGGCAGATTAGGCATTTGTTTATACATTAGAGCTCTATCATCACTATTCATTTTAGGCCAGTGCTCTTCTAAAGCTTGCTGATAACTTCGGGTTTTCATTAGTGTAAAAATAGATGCTAATGTTTCTTTAGATACCGGATTACCGTTACAAGAGAAACTGCAACCAACGGTCTGAGGTGCTCCCTCCAGGCTGGTGAGCTGATTACCGTTACAATAGAAATCCCAGTCAACGGTCTGAGGTGCTCCCTCCAGGCTGGTGAGGAGATTGTCGTTACAATAGAAACTCCGGTCAACAGTCTGAGGTGCTCCCTCCAGGCTGGTGAGCTGATTACCGTTACAAGAGAAATCCCGGTCAACAGTCTGAGGTGCTCCCTCCAGGCTGGTGAGGAGATTGTCGTTACAAGAGAAATCCCGGTCAACGGTCTGAGGTGCTCCCTCCAGGCTGGTGAGCTGATTGTTACCACAAGAGAAATCCCCACCAACGGTCTGAGGTGCTCCCTCCAGGTTGGTGAGGAGATTGTCGTTACAATAGAAACTCCCGCTCACTTTCCCGAACTTAATCCCTTTAAGATCCGTCAGATTTTTGGACATGCAATCGAAATCACCATCCACATCAATAAGTCTTGTAGTGGGATTAAGTTTCCAGCTTACTGCTGTGCAGCTATTAAGCCATCCAATCTGGTCTTCGGTAAGGGTTGGTGCAGCTGGTTCAGATTCAAATACCCGATATGTTTTTAAATATCTCATTATAAATAACCTTTTATTCTGCTAACTGTGGCCAACGCCTGGTACTTCCTGACCTCTTCTGGTGGCAGATTAGGCATTTGCTTATACATTAGAGCTCTATCATCATTTCCCATCTTAGGCCAGTGCTCTTCTAAAGCTTGCTGATAACTTCGGGTTTTCATTAGTGTAAAAATAGATGCTAATGTTTCTTTAGATACCGGATTACCGTTACAAAAGAAACTCCAGTCAACGGTCTGAGGTGCTCCCACCAGGCTGGTGAGCTGATTGTTACGACAATAGAAATTAATACCAACGGTCTGAGGTGCACCCTCCAGGCTGGTGAGGAGATTGTCGTTACAAGAGAAACTCCTGCCAACGCTCTGAGGTGCTCCCTCCAGGCTGGTGAGCTGATTACCGTTACAAAAGAAACTCCAGTCAACGGTCTGAGGTGCTCCCTCCAGACTGGTGAGGAGATTGTCGTGACAAGAGAAACCCCCGTCAACAGTCTGAGGTGCTCCCTCCAGGCTGGTGAGCTGATTATTGTTACAATAGAAATCCCCGCTCACCTCCCCGAACTTAATCCCTTTAAGATCTGTTAGACTTTTGGACGAGCAATCGAAATCACCATCCACATCAATAAGTCTTGTAGTGGGATTAAGTTTCCAGCTTCCTGCTGTGCAGCTATTAAGCCATCCAATCTGGTCTTCGGTAAGGGTTGGTTCAGATTCAAATACCCGATATGTTTTTAAATATCTCATTATAAATAATCTTTTATATTTCTATATGTCTCCAATGCATTGTACTTTTAAATCTCTTCCGGTGTTAATCAAAACTGGATTCTGGAATATAATTTTAACAGCCTATTTATGAGGTTCTGCATTTTTTTATATATCTCTCAGCAGGTTATTTCTACTGAGTAATCTGAACTGCAATCACTTCCGAAAACTTTTCAGCTTCTCCAGACTTCTGAGATTTCTCCTTAAATGGCGATATTTTCTTGTAAATACACTCTATTTCCTCAAATGAAAGGTTACTTTTCTTACCGTTTATGTCAACTGTGCATGCAACCACGTTGCCTTCTATGTAACCCTTAGCCGAGTCAACCCTGTCGAAGCTTCTTGAGAAGTTACCCTCTTCCTCGAATTTCTTATTGGTGTAATAGCATGTCTGGTAGCTTAGCAGTTTTTTAACAGATTCGAATGATAAATTGAATTCTAGCTTCCTATCTGCTGCACTTTGATATATTTTTAGCATCTTTTTTGCAACCTCCAGATCATTAATCTCTGTAGATTCTGGTAAAAATGCGGGTCTTGGTTTTGGATGATTTATTTTCTTTGGTTTAATGTTCTTTTTTTCCATATATAATGTATGCGTTACTTAATTATTTTAATCCTATTTATCCCTCTTAATTCTTTTGCCCAAATAAAAATTGATAAGGCTGGGGATTTCTGGGATCTTAAAGTGGATTTGACTTTAAATAAGATAAAAAGGATCGACACTGTTTATTATAGTCACATTCTCCAGGTTTGTGACACTATTTCTTTTAATAAAGAAGGTGGGAACCAGATTCTTATGATGGAGACTAAAGGAAATCTATGTCCTCAATCTCCTCAAGTTCGTACCCCGCATTAAAGCTACCACTAGCACTAACTGACATAGAGTAGTTTTTGTTGTCTGATGTTTCGTAGCTTTCAAAAATTAATGTGATCCCATCTTCTTTGTATGTGTCTGTGTGTTCGAATTTACCTGTAACCAGATACTCGCCATTCCAGAATAGCATATCTATAAGATTCTCATTAAAGTCTTTAGTGGTAATTTCTACCATATATTTTCTCAAAATCTGGTAAGTAAATGCTGTTGGTGTTATATTAATGCATGCTTTGGATTTTTGTCCCTTATAGTCACAATCAACCAAAATAGTTATGCCATATTCAAGATCTTTAAACGGATCAGAATAATCTATCCCGGTTAGCAAAGTCATAGCCTTTAAACCCATTTCGCTTAAGACCGGAAATGTCTCTATCTTATAATTATTGTCTTTTATCAGTTTGATGAGGACTTTAACTTTCTCTATGGTAGAAAAACTATTCCCAGAAAGAGGTACATAAACACTAAATTCGTTTTTCATTCTTTTTTTTCGAAAATCCTCGGTTATATCAAAGAGCTCACTAATTTCTTTAGCTAGATACGTCTCATTGGGTATAGCAGCTCCAGTATATTCTTCGTACAGTTTAATATTTTTCATGGATTATATATCCTGCTTTTCTGTGATTATTATTTCATATACTGTTTTCCAATTCTTCTAGTGTTGTCAATATCTTTCCTGCTGCTATTCTAGTCCATGCATCGGGAATCATCCGAAGAATAATCTCATCTTCATTGGGGTAAAATTTTCATTAATTGTTCCCATGTTATTTCTCTTTTAATAAAAATGTATTTGATATAGCTTTGAAAGAAACGCTCTTGTCTTTGTTTCTAATAACTATGCCCTCTCTATCTGTTTCCCCGTTCAATCTAGATTTATCATCAGCATATCTGATGATCTCGTCGATGGTCGGTGGTAATTTGTAATCGTAATTAATGACAGGCACAAGCTCAAGTGGTTTGTCGTCTACATTTATCTTGTTTAGGAAATGTACCATATCATCAAGTCCAAGATACTCTTGCTTATCTATATTGAACACATTAAAGATCCTTAGAGTGTGACCTTTGATTCTATAAGGGTTTTTTTGAACACCTTCCCCGATAAGTTCACCCTGAATAGCGTAATTTTCTTCTAGTGTTCCCAATTTTTCTTCTATGAATAATTCACGAGCAACTTTCCAGAAAGTGTTTTCTTTCCTAGGTCTTTCGACACCATCATCGCAAAGAACTGATCCCGGTTCGAATATCCCTGGATCTGCTAATTCCAGATTTCTTGAACACACACCGAATACTCCGTCTCTGAAGTAATACGTTGCAGAACTTCCGTCAAGCTTTTCTGTAACGTAATAGTGCTTATCCTTCATGCTCTCATATTCAGCAGTCATGTTTTGGATTCTTTCCTCGTCGGTTTTTCTGATGAATCCAGGAAAATTTCCTTTAACCTTCCCTGAGAGTTCTGCTGGGATTGGCGGTTCGTATTTCAGTACACACATGTAAGCAGTAACATCAGCTCCTTCTTCGATAACTATTGCATCATCATAAGGTCCAAGCTGAAGTTGATCGCCCCAGGGTTGCTTGCTGATCCCGATTTTCATTTCATCATCTTTTTCAAGAATAGACAGTGGAAGTAAAAGACCTTGACTTAATTCTTGCCTAAGTTTAATCGTTTTTAATCTGAATCCTTCAATATCCCCCATCTTCTTATATGATGATTTTCTTAGGAATTCAAAGTCTTCCTCTAGGGGTAAAAAGGAATCAACTTCAAAATAAACAGCTAAATCGCCTTCTGTATATTCCCCTATTTTAGTTACGACTTTCCATCCACCAACGTGACATATTTCTAAAGAATCAGCATTTGGATGTTTTGTTATTTTATCAATCTTTCTGATCGATGCGAGTTTTCTTTCCATATTTTCTTATTTCCTCTGGATTATTATTAAAAAATTTTTTTGATTTATTGATTATTGTTCTTCGTATATCTTATTGATTGTTTGTGAAATTATTTCATTATAAGGTAGCCATTCCATGATCATTTTTTCCTTTTCATAAGCAGCCGGAACGTGACATCCGTGATTTTCCATCGGTATTAAAGCCTTACATTGTGAAGGTCTTTCTTTGAATGCTTTTAAACATCCAGATTCAGTTAAGAATACACATTCACCACCCCGTGAACCATCTACTATTTTACCAACAGATCTTTTAGTTTGTGGTCTTAAATAGTAGAACGTGATGCCTTCATGCTCAGGTTTATGAGTCATATTCCCTTCCCAGTAATCAAACTGATAGCCCTCTTTAAAAAGATCTGTTAGAGATTCGCCAGTTATTTCACTTAGATCTTTAGGCGAAACTATACCGGGCATCCTTTTGCAGCATTGACCGCATTTTGAGCAGAGCGATTTATTCTCGTTATTTTCCATTAAGAGTGGCAATTTTTTTTATTTATTTTCTCAAATATATGACATACGAATGAGATAAAAAAATTTTATTGGACATTTTTGTGATATATAAATCATGAAATATCCTAAGAAGTACCTAACAGCTAATCCCAATATCATGAAACGTGAGATCAAAAAGCATATGAACAAGTCTGACGATGACTCTTCGGCATATAAAGAATGGGACGCCGATTATAAAAGCGGAAAGGCTGGAAAGGGCAAACCAGTTCCAACTAAGCCCAGCAAATACACTAAGAAATTTAAAGAACTGTATGGCGAGAGCGAAGAATTTAAACATTTAAAGGGGTTTAATGATTTTATCCCTGATTAATTCTATAAAACTGTAACTTTCACTGAGTGATTTTAATTTACTGTCATAATCCTCTCTTCTCCATTTTTTTAATTTTTTAGTTTCTAAAATTTTATTAATTTTGATATATTCCCTCCATTCTCTTAATAGGTTTATGGAATCCCCTAAATTATTACAGCTGTTAAAATCAAATGTGGATTTTTTGTGTGTCAGTGAATATTTTTCTATAATTATATCTCTCAGCCAAACAAGACCATAATAATCAGTATGAGACACTTTAATAATTCTTTTTGAATTTTTTTTAGGTATTAGCTCCCATCTCATGAATGATGGATTGAAGATAATCAGGCTATAAGTATTTTCTACTTGTAATATACCATCGATTGGATAAGTTGATGGTGAATTGCATAGATCTACTATACTTCGGGTATTAAGCTTTCTCCCCTTAGTAAATCCATCAGGTATGGGTTTACCTGCATGTATCATCCTAGTATCCCCAGTCTCATTATCGGTAACCCAAAATGTTCCTTTTACGTTATCCGAATTGGCTCTAAGCCATTCCAAATTAACCCTTGCCATATTAACACCCTCGACCCAATCTTCCCCTGGACTATCAAAAGATGCAGTTTCCTTTCCTGTTAATATATTGAGCCAATATTTTTTACCCAGATTTTTCCCACCGCCGAGTGGAGCTATTCTTTTGCAATGTCCTGATTCGCTGTGTTTTTTACCAGAGATTTTACCACCAAGAGAAATCCCATCTTTATAGAACTGCTCGTCTCTAATTCCTTCCCTGAATATCCCTCCTCCCTCCAATAACATTTTTTTACCTACTCTTTTACCATTCTCCACCATCAATTCCCTTATAATTTCTTCCCTTTCGATCATTCCGGAAAGACCCAGCCACGCTAAACGATCCTCAATTTTCCCATGCACCTCATAAAGTACTTTGTGTGCTTCCGCATGTTCCCCTATGGAGAGGGATTTTATATTTTCTGGGTCATTTGTCCCACCCATATGTTTGGGTATTATGTGATGTTTATGTTTCATAATTGTATATAGATATATAGAGTATATATCAAAAAAGTTCCAGAGTTATGACCAATTTAATAGAATATAATAGTTTTTTTCAGCTTATCGAACAAGGTGCATATGAGGTTTTTATGGAGTGTGAAAGTGCAATAGACGAAGCAAATGAATCTACATCAGAGACGGCACTAAAAAACAAAGCAAAAAAATCAGGATTTCCGTTAGGGATATTGAGACAAGTTTATAAACGCGGCTATTCAAGTTGGAAGCTTGGCCACCGACCTGGTGTGCCCCCACAGGCCTGGGCAATGGCACGTGTGAACAGTTTTATCGTTGGAGGTAGAACAACAGAGGTTGGTGACGGAGCTCTTTATAAGCAAGCTAAGAAAGCGAAAGCAGCCAAGAAAAAGAATAACTAAATTGAAATTATTTGGCTCTTTATCAGAGGGGTAAAGCCAATTTAAAGGATAAGAATTATATAATTTTTTTACCGTAATCTATAACAGAATAACCATCAGCTTGTTTTACTAGAGGTGTTTTCGTAGCAAATATCGGAACACGTTTATCATAATTCCAGTAGAACCAAATATCCCAGGCATGCCATCCAGTATTAGCTAATTTGTATTGTATGCTTTCTTTCTCTGATTTAAAAATTAAATAACAATGAGCCATAAGAAAATGATCTATTTTTTATATCTACCCATTTCTATCGAAGTATCAATTATTGAAGCACTAGAGCCTAATCCATAGCTAACATCACCTAAAGTAATTACTGCTGCGGATCTTTGAATCCCAAAATAATAAGAATCATAGATAGATTCAACCAATTCTTCGGGACTTATATCATATATCGCATCTCCTTCAACCACTAATAGGGCATCATAATTTCCAAAATTCTCTATAGCGGATCGATGTGCAGAATAGCACCCATAATGTCCATATGAAAGTACTGGTGGGATGTTGATGAATTCCTTTGAAGTGTTTATGATCTCCGGCTGTGCGCAATTTTCTGATGGTAAATCGGTACGATTGACAACAGAGTACATCTGGGAATAACAAGCAAAGTTGCTGGATATTTTTTCAAATGCTGCAATTGATGCTTTTTGCTTATCCATAGTCGAATCCCATCTTTCAGGATGAATGTCCTGTGGTTGATTAGGATCTAGAAGTAGATGACAGATTTTAATTCTTGGTCTTACACTCATTACTTTTTAAATCTATTTAATGAATTTGTAGAGATCATATTCCATTTAGCATTTCCTATGAACTCTTGTAGGGTAGCTGCATTGCTATAACTCATTGCCGAACTAAGATAGCTTATAAAATTATCTCTCCAACCAACAAGTGTGTATTCAACAGGTTGCATCCGGGTAACACCTTCGCTTGTTTTTAAATCTGTCTTGCCCATAGCCTTCTGAGCCTCTTTGGTGCTCATTCCCCTGAACTTCTTAAACATCTTAGTCCCGTAGTTAAAAAGATTTCTAGTCTCGTCAGAATACTGATCTATCTTCTCGCCAGGCTCTGTCCAACCTTCACCCTTCGTATTAGCTAAATAGGTGTCGCCTGCGCTCTCTAAAGTCTTATTCAATATTGAACCAAGCATAACGTGATCTGCTCCTAAAGCGAGAGCCTTAATGATGTCTGCGTAGCTTTTGAATCCTCCATCTGCAACGATTTTTGCTGGAGTTTGTAATGTACAGCTAATTTCATAGCACTCGTGGATGAGTGAAGCCATAGGATAGCCAACGCCTGTCTGAACCGAGGTCAAACAACCAGAACCATTGCCTATAGATATTCTTATTAGGTCTGCACCGGCATCAGAAAAAATCCTATATGTTTCTGGATTTGCAATATTACCAACCATTAGAACCATGTCATCCCCATATAGTGATTTAGCCTCTCGTGTCATGTCTAGCAAACTCTGCATGTGTCCGTTTGCAATGTCAATTAAAACATAATATCTTTCGCATACTTCCACCTTACCGTTATCTAGAAAGATTTTTTTAAACTCATCCTTACCAAAAGATATGAAGTTGTTAAAATCACTTTCTAGATTAACCTCAGATACTGGTGCCTTTCTAGGTCTTACTACTTTTATCCCTGCACTTTGAAATATCGTGTAGTTACGATCATCGATCACAGTGTCCATTGGTGCGGTGAATAAAGGCAAGTAGCCGTCTTCATAGAAAACATCAACCTGTTTTCTCGATTCAATCCTGCTAATCGCTGCCGGCTGAATTAATATGTCGTCGAAGTCAAATTTCATTCTGATTGTTTTAAATAATTTACTAACGATTGAAGTCTTTCAGCATCATCTGGATTGAATATAAATTCATCGAATGCACCATACCTAGATTTATAGCCAAAAATATATTTGATGCCATATTTTAATCTTTGCCAGAATGGCCTTTTATTTAAATGAACGTGTGAATAAACTCTTGGGTATCCGTCATCTTCGCTATATAGTATAACCATCTGATGATCCGTGGAGTGGCATTCGCAAATAAAAATTTCTGGTGTGTTATTCTTCGTCATGTGATAGTGATTTAACAAAAGGTCTACCCAGAAAACATTTATATGCTTCCCAAGAGCCTCTTAGTTGGTAAGTGTAATAGCCGTGTGGATCATCATATTCATTAATAACCTCTACAAAATACTTCTGATCGCTGTCTTCGATCATGTTGTTAATAAATTCCTTTAGATCATTTTCATCCGATGGTATAATTCCTACGTAAAAATATATTTTATTCTTCATGTTCTTCTTTTTCCCAACCTGTTTCAGAGTACATGTACTCGCAGCAGGGATATTCCCTACCCTTCTCGTCTATGTCAGCCCATACGGAATCTTTCTTTATCCACTTCCAGTCAACTCCTTCTATTCCCTCCGGTAAAATAGGAGCACTCAATGGCGGATGATAAGAATTCACGTCAACTGAATAGTGGTTACAATCGCATCCTCTATGCACACAATCATCACAGCTGTTAGAATTGCCTCCTCCAGAGTATCCTGGAAGGTAGCACCACACTGCGATTTCTCCACAATCGCATAAATCCTTACCAGCTATCAACATCGGTTAAATCTAATTCAGTTTTAGTGTGATGACTATAAACAGAAATTCCGCTACCTATTCCTGTTGGTGAGATCTTCCAAGTGAAGCATCCATATTCCCCATAGATAGCTTTGATGTGTGAGATCCACTCATCATACATCTTTTGTTGCTTATCGTTAAGCTCCTCGTGTATTACAGTATTCCCCATTTCTTATTCTCCGTGATGTCTATTATACTCCTCTTGCTCCTGGAATTTTCGATAATTATCCAAATACATAAAGATATTTTTTCCGCCTGCTGGATTCATTGAGTGAACTATGTAATCAGGAAGATCCTGTTTTGTGTCCATACAGAGATCAACTAACCATTTAGCGCAGTCCATTCCAGTTTTTTCCTGGAATGTTTCGTAGTTCTTGTTGTAGACCTCAGTACTAGCATACATGTCCGAAGAATAATGTTCATGAGCCAAATCATGATCGAAAGATATGATGTTGGGCAAACCATTTTTTCTTATAAAATTAACAAACTCATCATAATTTCTAACTATAACAAATTCGTTATCGAAATAGAATTTTGCGTTTGGCATATACTGACAGCAGTCTTTTGGGTTTCTTACGTCGTCCAAGAATAAATTGTATGTTTTTGTTTTCATTTATTAAAGTTTTACCTCGAATCTTTGTCTCATCCGATCCAACGTTTCCGTGGGAACGTTGTGAACATTTGAGTTACCGTGTCGGTTCTCTATGATTAATGTTGTGACCTGGTAGCCATACTTCTTAGCAAGATCGATATAAGCCTGCATTTCCCATTCTTGCGTGAATGTATTTGACACCACAATCTCTGGATAATATTGAGGATTTGTCTGATGATCACTCATTCGTGTCTCAACCTCGTTTCTACACCATTCATGTGCTTCCTTTAATCTTGATGCGTCAAAGTTATATTCACCAGTTTCTTTGTTGTGAAAAAACTTATCAGCTTCGCAAATAGCGTAATCATTCCAGATATGCTTTGCAAATGTGGATTTTCCTGAACCTGAAATTCCTCTCACAAGAAATAGGGTTGGGTTCAGTGTGTGATATTCTTCGCTTCTTACGTTTTCCATTATTCAAAAATTATTCCTTCTTTTTCTACATACTCAACGAAAGCTTTTTCAGCTTCTTCTTTTGTTGGATAGTATCCTATAATCTCATCATGAGTGATAGGATCATTAACCCCAAATTTTTCTCCGCCTATTGTGGAGAATACGAATGTGTCTAAAATTTCTTGTGTTACCATTTTTTATATTTTTTTTATTCTTCTGTGTGATGATCTTTAGGTAGAACCAGATGTTTAACAGGTCTTCCCTTCATGATCTTCGATATCTCGTTTAAGCTGTATGGTTTAAAATTGTTTCCGTCTACGCCAACATCCATTGCTTGGCCTTCGTGAATTTTTAGATTAGGTGGTAAATGTAAGTGCCCATGTAGATGTGGAATCCTCTTATTCATACCATCCCAACTTGCTATTGGAAAGTGACAGCATACAAATTGATGTTTTTCGGTTTTATCACCTACAGGTCTTCTGATATCCAAAATATCATAGCTTGAAACATGTTTGAAGTAACTTCTTACTCCCCCCTTGTCGTTTAGTATGTGGTGATCGTGGTTTCCTAAGAAGAGTATGATGTTCTTGCAAGCTATTCTCTTCCTAAATTCACCAATTGATTCGAATCCACCAAAGCTCCAGTCACCAAGATGAACTAGTATATCATCAGGGCCAACCACTGCGTTTATCTCGTAAACTAGTCGATCATTCATTTCATTTAACGAATGGAATTTCCTAGTTCCCCTACCCTCCGGCCATTCACTGGTAGCACTACAGATATTTCTGTGGAACGCATGCGAATCAGAGGTGAAAAATATGTTCTGATTTTTTTCTAATACTATTTTCATTTCTTAATCTTTTTTAATCCATTTTGAATCTGTTGGAATTTCTTCTTCCTTATTCCAGAAAGGTTTTTGATATTTTGGCTTTAGCATTTTCCATATAATGTGATCATAGTCCTTTCTATCCCACATTGCAAAACATATAGATCTTATGCTTGGCTCAACCTTACAAAATTCTAGATGCTCGGCAAACTCTTTTTTAGTAGGCTCTGTTTCGCGGTCACTGTATTTACCATATCTAAAGTAATCGTGGACCTTACCTGCTCTCTCACCAATTGCGTATTTACTGTACTTTAAATCACGAATCGTTCTCTTAACCCATTTATCAAATTCATCAGGAACTCTATCTAGAAACTCGTCGACATTCTTTCCGTCTTTTAACAGCTCCCAGATATCAACGTTTGAGAAGTTTGTTATCAACCTATGTAACCTGACGTACTCCTCCCCTTTAATCTTCATTCTGAATCCAGATTTGAATTTGATTACAAATCCTTCTGCATTATTCTCGATAATAGATTTCAGTTGCTTGTAATCCTGAACACCATCGTATTTTTTAACAATCTTAAATCCTAGATTGTTGTACATATTAACAAATCTAATACCCTCTAAATGTATGCTATTATGGTGGATTCTAAGTTCATAACCATCTTTGTTATCAATTACCCCAAGAAGTATTAAGTCCTCATAGTCATAGTTGCACACGATCCTGTTTTCGGGATAGATGATCTCGAACAGATAGGTAAATCCTGGGATCAGTCTCTCATATCTGTATTTTTTTAGGATTTCTTTACCCCTTATTGCCTGCTCAGAAACGAAAGATCCTCTGGTAGCCAAATGCCATTCGCTCTCATAGTGGAAAAGAATTACTAATGATCCGTCCATTTTTTCGAACACTTCAAACTCCTCATTTGGAATTTCCTCCGGCTTATGCTCTTCCATGTTGAAGAACTTAGGAAAAGATCTAGCCACAATGTTACCCTCACGATCTAAAACCGTACCCCTCATATTTAACGTGATTTCATCCCACAATTGCGAAAATTGGCAATCTCTAGAATAGTTATAGATGTCTATAGGCAGAGTTGGGTGAGAATTCTTGATCAGAAGTCCACGCTCAATATAGTCATTTAATGTGTTTAAATCGTATTTCATTCTCTTATTACGCGATAATATATTTCTTTTGGGTAATGACCAAATACAAAAACTGTAACTGAGCAAAGCCAAAGTATTTGGTTAATATCTTCCCCCTTGAAAGTGTGAGCTATGTAAGTAGCTCCGGATTCGTCACTCTCGTATAGAACTATTTTCTCTGTTAGCGAATCCTGATCCGATAAAGCTAATGTAACAGCTTCTCTGTTTTCTGAAATGAAATCCAGCCAATCATCAGCTCCTGCTACCATCTCGCACTCCTCCTCTGTTCCTCCTTGAGCAATATACTCCGGAAGATCAGCATACCATCTTCGATCTTCGCCTTTATAAAATCTTATTACCATTGTCAAGTTTTCTTTCTATGTGTGCTGCAATATCAATAATAGAATTGCTATCAATCCAGTTGTAACTTTCCCCGTTAAACACAACGGAGAAATCCCCATCTGTCCAATCATAAACAGCTGCATCAAACTTTTTAATTTCAATCTGTTTTTCGTTGAGCTCATTTATTATCTTGTTGAATATTTCAGAACGGCTTTTAGCTCTCCTGCTCTTCGTTCCGAAATATTGTGTTCCCCCGTGATTGGCGCATCTCAGCATAAGATGTAGAGTCTTATAATCCTTCACCTTCTCGTAATTGTCGAGAATGTAGATCTTTGCTGCTTCTACAAGAGATCTTGTTTCTGCTGAAAGTTCTATATAAAGGGTTTCAAAGCTTCCCCCGTTATATTTTTTACCTCCTCTGATTACGGAAAGAACTTCTTCTTCTCCTTTTGATACATCTACTAGCATAGTTGGTATTTTAATTGTTCTACCGCAATGCTAAGTAAAATTTTCGGGGTAAAAAAATTAAATTGGAAGTTTTATCCTACTTAAAAGACTATTTGAGACGTGTGTGTAAATTTCTGTTGTTTTAGAGCTGGAATGACCTGCTATTTTTTGAATAATCCTTAGATCAGTTCCTGATTCTAATAGGTTGGTGAAAGAGGAATGCCTTAGTGTATGTATTGATGACCCGTCATCAATGTATTTTTTATAAATTTGCTGACAGCTTCGTATTGAATACAATGAAGAATTTTGCCCATTAAAAAGATAATCTGAAGGTTTATACTCTTTAAAATATTCTCTTAGCAAAGTTAAAACAGTTAATGACAGCGGAACTATCCTATCCTTTCTGCCTTTTGCGTTTTTGATGTGTATAAGCATCCTTTTTGAGTCAATATCTTCAATCTTTAGATTAACTATTTCAGACACCCTTAATCCAACTGAATAGGTTAGTGTTAAGATTGCTTTGTGTTTCAGATTACCAATCTTGTTTAGTTTTTCTTTTATAAATTCACCATCAATAACTCTGGGTAGCTTCTTTTCCGATTTTGGTCTTTTAAACGATACCTTATCGTATTTCTTATCAAGTCCGTACTTATACAGAAATCTAATAGCGTTAATAACCTGGTTTTGTTGAGAAACAGAGGTGAATTGATAATTATCTAGATATGATTGAAAATCTTTGGAACTACAATGAATTATCTGTTTGTCATTAAGAGTATTAAGAAAATCTTTAATATGACACATATAATTGTCTTTTGTTCTTGGTGAGTAGTTTAAATATATAAACTTTTCCTCACAAATCTTTATAATTTTTTGATTCAAAGTGTTGATATTAAATGGTTTATGGTACACTTACTTATATATAATAGTTATACACAATGCTACATTTCTACTTCTAATCAAGTTCATCTAATAAAAATTAAAAATTATTAGTCATTGATTACATCCCAAGTAAAAATTGAATGGATAACTATTTCACCATCTTTATATTGTTCTGATGTTCCTGTGCTTCTTATTCCAAATATACAATTCATATTATTAATAAAATTGTCTGCTTGTTTTCCGTTATCATTATTCAAAAATTCAACATCACCATAAACTTTACCATCTACAAAAGTTAAATTTTTAATTGAATGTGATGCTCTTGATAACGAAATCTCAAATGTTTCTGGATTCCCTATTTCACCAAATAAACATCCAATTTTATTAATTTTTTCATTCAATTTTTCTACTTGTGTTTCTGCACTTTCTATATTAATACCTTTCCATCTTTCAGTATTAAAATCTGTCAATAAATAATTTTTCATAATTTTTAATTTTTTTATATTTGTTTTTTAATTAAAGTTTCTACCAAATAAACCGCACTGTGTATAACAAGGTGTATAAGAAAGTTTGCTGTTAAGTTCAGTTGTAATTTGAAAATTTATCTAAGCAAACCTTCTCATACACCAAAACCGTTATAAAACATTTCCTCGCTTCTTTAGTTCTTCCATCATCCATTTTGCTCCTTTATCGTGATAGCACCACGCTACCCCTTGCACAAACTCTGCCTCTATCCTGCACACCCTCAACGATTCCTTATGTATTTCATCATCGCTCGGAAACGATTTTATAACATAGGATTTATTCAATTGCTCGGCTTTGTAGTCAGCAATAACTTTTTCTGCTTTTTTCAACTGTTCTTCTGTTATCATATTTTGTAATTTTTTATTCGCAACTAAATAAATCCTCAACCGTTATATGCAATTAAAAATGGGCAACGACCACCGTTTTGCATTTGGAAATTTCTTTTTATACATTGCTTTCACTCTAAGTTTTACGAGTTCTTTAATCTGTTCATCATTCATCCAAGAAGCACTTTTATCACTTAATCTTGTAGAAACAATTATAGTAGCTTCTTCGTCAAGTAGAAATGGGTGTCCGTGTTTAAACTCGTAAAACCACCTTTTCAACTGCCCATTTTTAACAGCATATAACAAAGTATTGCCAATAGTGGGGGTTTCGTGCTTTTTTGAATCTGTGTGCATATTTTGAACTTTAGTTTGTTAATTGAACTTTGGTGGTGTAATGCCCCACCATCGGCAATACTTGGAACGTTATCGGCAAGTTTGGTTTCAATTTTTTTCCTTCCCGCAGTAGTGCGAATGCCAACCGTCAATCTTATTTAGAATTTCAGTTGATATTCCTTTCAACAATAATTCGTCCTGTTCAACAAATTTCTGTTCCCACCTTGCCCCGCACTTACATACCCAATCAACATGGAATGATGTTGAGCAATCCATGAATTTACTTATTCGGTGCATCTTGTAATGATGCTCCACCGCTTTCCATTTCCAGAACAGAAATTTTTTCTCTACTATGCAATTATTGTTTTCCATTTGTATATTTATTTAATGATGAAATTCTAAACCCTCAGCACAAAAATTGAAACCAAACCAGACCGATAACAACGGATATAAGAAAGTAAAAAATTCTTGTTTATTTTTCATTGGTATTTTTTCCCTTCTCATATCCGCAACCGTTAGCATCAATGCCTACGAATCTGACAAATTAAATTGTATAGATGTAAATAACTTTTATCTTCACAATTATCCATACCGCTATTTGATGGGTTCTTTGATGCGTACCTCAATGCTGTATAAACAGATTCGCTTTTAAGCCATTCCGTTAAGGCACTGATGCTAACACCACCTATACCCAATTGGGCATCTTCTTGTTTGTTAATATTTTCGTGTTCCATATTTACTTTATTTTAAGTTGATTATTTTGTCTTTAAAATTGCCCAACTGGGCATAGCTGCAAAACGTTATGGGAAATTTTAAAAACCTTTTCCCACCGCACGGGTTAGTCTTCATCATCAATAATCCCTTTATCAATTAGCATTTCTTTTACCTTTTCCCAATTAACATAAGGTCTGCCAACTTGCTTAATACTTTCGTCACCATCTTTTACAATGTCAACCAAAAGTGGGCATCCTAAAGCAGCATCATCAATGTAAAGTTGTGCGTATGCTTTCGGGCTTGTAGTCCAAGTGTGCTGTATCGGGTTGGTTTGTATTCCGTAAAGTGGTATTTCGTTTTGTTTAAACCAATCAATTGCATCAGTTAAATAGTTTCCGCTTTCAAGGTGCAATTCATTGTCCTCTCCCGTTGGATTAACTATGTCGCTTCGCATTGTAAACAAAACTAATTGGTGGTTATTTTTAACCAACTCTTTTAATACAGGCACAGCACCAATGTCTTTGCCCACTTTTGGAAATTCGTGTGTTACGCAAGTTCCATCAAAATCAATCGCTATTATCATTATTTCGTTTTTAAATGCCCACCCTAAAAGGTTTTTAAAACTATCCCATAACACGGGTTTGGCAAAATGCCGCAGGACAGTTAGTGCTAAAATTCAAGTTTCGAGTAGCGGCACTTCGCCAAGCCCGAAATCGTTAGCAGAAATGCTTATTGAGCGCATCACATATAATTTCAGCTTCTGCCCTGTCGAATGTTTCGCACATTGAACGCTTCCAGTAATCACCATAAGCTTCTTTACCTGCTGCGGTATCAATTATTGTGCATTCAAAACAACAATGTGCTGAAACGCTTTCATCAACAATTATATACCTCGCACTGCTGCTAACATCGGCTTGTTGCAATGCCTTACTTTCGTCTGTAATTGAACTTTTGTTTTCCATTTTATCTTTTGTTTTTAATTGAACATTTGTTTTTCAAAATCGGCACTTCATTTATACCCAACCGTTAGCGGCAAGGCTTACCACTTCCATCTGAAAATAATGTGCAGTCAGGAAACGCATCCATGTAATCTGCCATTGCTCTAAATTCTGCTCTACTCCAATTGTCGGGGAACATTATTTTATCAGCATAATTACTTGTTGTGCCTTTCGGAATAAATGCAGCTTGACCAAGAGATGTTCGTCTAAACTCCAGCCCAGCCGCTAACAAATGCTTGGATGCAATTGCTTGTTTCCGTTTTCTAAAAATATTTTTAATCCAATTCATGTTTCCGTTTTTTAATTAAGTTTATCGTTCAATTTCGCAACTGCACCAAGCATCAACCGTTAGTTGCAATTTGCCCAATCGCACACAAAAGACTTTGGTATTCTAATAAATATTTCTGTTTCAGTAAGTTTAGCACATTTGAACCTTTGAATGGTGCTTGAAATTGCCACCCACAAAAAAACTGCAACTAACAGCACATAAGCAAAAGCAAGGGTGTTGTGGTAAAATGATGATTTCTTTTTCATATTAAATTCTATTTTAAAGTTAAATTTTTGTTTTCTAAATCCTTGCCTTCGCCTATCTGCAAACCGTTAGTTGTAATATTGTTCCCACTCACTTTTGAAGTATTTTATAAGTTCGTTTTCCTTATCAAATTTCTTTGTGTAATCAATATTTAAAAAATGTGTTTTGAAATCATGTAACATATCATCAATCGCATCTTCAACAGTATCACATTCGTCATAGTAACCAATTTCACTATCAACCCATTTTTTAATATCATCAATACTACAACTAACATCAGATATATGTAATTTTTTATTACTCTTATCCAAGTTTTGTTCTAAATTTTTATCTTTATTCATATTATTTAAGTTTTGTGTTAAACAACTACATATATCTGTGACCGTTATAAGTAATAAAACAAAAATTATGAATTTAATAATGTTTCTAACTCTTCTATTAGAATTTTACATTTTTCAATTCGTTCTCTTCTTGTTAAACCACCTGTTTGTTTAATCCAAACTCTATCTTTATCAGTTACATGTTTGTATTCATCATATAACTCTTTTAACCTATTTTCAATTTTTTCTTTCATATTGTATAATTTTTGTTTTACATACTTATAACAAAGTGTAAAAAACATTAAAACGATTTTTTACACTCAACCGTTATGTGCCATTTTAGGAAACACCCCGTTACTCATTGTTTTTAAGAAGATATTTATTGTTTATCACTTTGAAACTTAAATTATCTTCAACGCAACGCCAAACTAAACCCTCAACATCTACTGATGGATTAATCACGTCTTTAATTTCAGACAAAGCCAATATTTCGGGTAAAGAGTGATTTAAAACAATTTCCTTATACATTGGGCAATGTGGAATATTATTTGCCAAACAAGTTTTTATAAATTCCTGTTGGTTTAATCTTTTGCCGTTTACATTGATATTAAACAACCTAATTTGCTCTTTTTGTAAGTTGTGGTGGTTGCCGTTAAATTTGCCTATTGCTTCGCCTTGTACAATTATATCATCAGTTTTAAAGTGCTTTACAAGTTTTGCAATTTCATATTTAAAATTAGTATCAGTAAATACTTTGTACCAATCATTTTTTTTGTCGTGCAATTCAAATCTTCTACTGCAAATTCTAAACTTACTTTTACCAAAAACCTTTGAATGAATTATTGTAATACTACTACCATCAAGTTTATAGCTTACTACAAATAATTTACCAGCGTATTGTTGTAATACATGTGGTATATTTTGTATTCTTTCTTCATCGGTAATTGATACCAAATTTTTAGGGAATGGAGAACGGCTTAACCTTTGTAATTTTGGGAACAACTTGAAAAGGAAATTATATTTAAACAAGTAAATCCATTTCTTATACCATTTTTTAGACATTCTTGGCTTCTCATAGCGTTCTGGGTTATTGTCTGGCTTCTCGTATTTCTTTACTCCCAAAACCTCTGTAATATCATCGCCTTCTTTCCATTTACCATTAGGTAAAGGAACTACAAGCCCCTGCGAAATTTGTTTACGCAATTTGATTGTTCTTACTCTAAATTTCCGTTCCCTTAAAAATTCATATTCGGGTAGTTCGGGAACTACTGTATCAATCTGAATGTAACTACATAAGTCACCCACTTTGTATTCGCCTTTTTTTACTACAATTTCCCAACCTAATACGGTTGCTGTTTCTATCAAATCTGCACCCTCAATTGGGGTTAATTTGATTACTTTTTGTACACTTGCTAAATTCATATTTTGTTTATTTTAAAAATTAATAATTTGAAGTCCATAAGAAAAAACGGCACATAACAAGGTGTATATGTAAGTTTTTTATTTAGTTTTTAGTATATATTAAAGTTTAATTTCAAAAAACCTACACATACACTCAACCGTTATAACTCATTTTTAGAAAGAGCCGTATTTACTATTGTTATCGCTTTTTTTATTTGAGATATAGTTTTAAATTCTGGCGTAATATCACTCAATTCTTCATCAGTAAGTGTTTCACATAAATAATTATATTCTTCATCATTTATTCTCCAAAGTTGTTTATACATATCGTCAAAAGCATCGGTAATACCACCGAATCCTTTATAAACTATTTCAGTTCTGTTTTTTCTTTCAAATCGAGTCATAATTAAAACGAGTTATAACAAGGTATATGTGAAATACCTCCTAAAGTTTCTATTTAATTTTTAAGTTTTGTGGTAAGGTACTTCACATATACCCAACCGTTAGGTTCAATCATTAATTTGTTTTGGGTTTTCTAAATCTTTGATTGTGTTTTCAACCATCCGGTTTGCGGTCCTTTTTCTCTCAGATGGTTTGACCTTTACAACATCAACAAAATCAACACCGAATTGAATTGCCGTTTCTACTAAATGAATTAGTTCTTCTTTTAATGTTTCTATTTTTTCCATATTCCATATTTTATATTACAAATATAAGAATCAGACCCGGGAATAAAAAATAAAATGATATATACTTTAAAGTTTATGCACAGTCATGGAAGATATCAAGAAATGTAAGATATGCGGATTCGAAACAAAGTCAAATAACGGATTCGGAAGTCACATAAAACAGAACCATAAAATAGATACCAAGGATTATTATGATCAATACGTTTTAAATGGGGAGAAGATAAAATGCAAGCAGTGTGATAGGGAAGCTTCATTTAATAATATAGCTAAGGGATACAGAGAACATTGCGGTAAAAGCTGCAGCAAGAAAGTTCAACCAAATGCTGTGGGCTGGGCTTATGTACACAAGGAAGGATATGAACCTTGGAATAAGGGTAAGCCAATGAGTGAAGAATATAAGAGCAATTGGAAGAATGGGATTAAAGATACCGAATGGGGATCAAGCACGCCATGGAATAAAGGAAAGAAGATGAGTGATGAGCATAGAACTAATTGGGAAAATTCATTAAGAGATACTAAATTCGGGAAACACCATAACGAGGAGACTAGGAAAAAGCTAAGAGTAATTTTTATTGATAAGCTTAAAGCAATCGATAAAAAATTCCATCCTCCATATAGCAAAAAAGGCTGCGAGTACTTTAATAAGCTAATGGAAGAAACCGGGATTAGAATTCAACACGCAGAAAACGGGTGTGAATTTCACGTTAAAGAACTTGGATATTGGGTAGATGGATATGATAAAGAAAATAACACAGTTTATGAATGGGACGAAAAATACCACTATATAAATGACGAATTAAAAGAAAAGGATAGACTAAGACAAAAGGCTATCGAGGAATTTCTTGACTGCAAGTTTATCCGTATCAGAGAAAGCTACTAGAATCTTCTCATGACGTAAACTTTCTTACTCGCCTGGTGTAGGCTGTATATTCGATTCTATAGTTAGATATATATATATATATAAACTAACAAAATGGCGAAAAAACATCATCTGATTTATTTAATATTAAATCTAGTAAATAGTAAAATCTATATTGGGTGTCATTCCACATATAATATTAATGATAACTATATGGGATCAGGTAAATTAATTAAACTAGCTATTAAAAAATACGGAATAGAGAAATTTAAAAAAATTATATTGTATGATTTTGATAGTAGAAATAAAATGTTAGAAAAAGAAAAAGAACTAGTAAGTAACGAATTTATATTAAATGAAAATGTATATAATATCACTTTAGGTGGTGGTGGAGGGGGAAGCTGTGGAGTTGTCACGGTTAGAAATAAAAAAGGGGATACGTTTCAGACCTCAGTTAATAATCCAGAGTACTTAAGCGGAGAATTAATATTTATATCAACAGGATATGTTACTGTTAAGGACGGGGAGGGAAAGACCCAACAGGTTTCAACCGATGATCCTAATTATCTTAATGGTGATCTAAAAAGTATACATTGTAACAATGCTGTAGGAAGGGATAAAAATGGAATTATTCGTTATGTTAATAAGGACGAATTCAAAAATGAAAAAATGACAGGTATAATAAAAGGAACAGTATGTGTAAATGATAAAAATGGTAATAACATAAGAATAAAAACCGACGATCCAAGATTAAAAAGTGGTGAGCTAATTCATAAATTTACACATAAAGTAGTTGTTAAGGATGGAGGCAAAAATTTAATATTGGATCGAAATGATCCTCGATTTATATCCGGTGAATTACAGGGTGTTACTAAGGGAACAATACCAGTTAAAGATGTTAGCGGTAACGGAATGAGGGTTAAAATAGATGATCCTAGATTGGAATCTGGAGAATTGAGACACGTAAGTAAGGGGATGAAAAGATCAACGGATGCTAAATTAAAAATGAGCAATGTTCATAAAAATACCATCTGGATAAATAATTGCTTTGATAAAAATAAAAAGGTTAAGGCTGACCAACTAGAAAAATGGATATGTCAGGGATGGTGTTTGGGAAGAATCGTTGATAAAGATAAGTTAAATATCACTGACGAAAGTCGAAAAGGCATGGGAAATTCATCAAGGGGTAAAAAATGGATAAATAAATCAAAAAAATCAGTTAGGGTTGATGTGCAAGAAATCGATAAATATATTAGTGACGGATGGAGTTTGGGTAGATTCTAAAATCTTCTAAGTACATACAGCTTTCTACTGGCTCTAGTATAGGAGGTATAAAGTATTCTATTTTTTTCAATTATATTAAAATTTTGATTTATGTCATCCTCCAGAACAAATGTTGTATTGTATGTGCTTCCCTGTGATTTGTGTGCGCTAGTGCAATAAGCATAATTCACATCAGCATACTTTCTAAGAAAGTTGTAGTACACTATCCAGCTTTTATCTTTGCCTTTCTTTTCTATAGCTCTAAGCTTTAGAATATTAGCCAGCTTTTTAAAATCCATCTCGCTGTCCTCGTGTAGAATTTGTATGTTAACCCTTACCGTTTCATCCTCATCATCAAGATAGCTAACAACAGTTTCATAATACTTTAGTGTTATTGGAAATGGTTCGGCATCGGGTTGATCTGATATGTGATATCTAAGATCATCGCTACCGATAGTAAAACTATCCACACTGAATTCGTCGTTGGTGTTCAGAACTATTGACTCACCTTGAATGATCGGATTGTTTGCGATTAGTTTTTCCCCAACCAATATCTTTGATCCTAATGCTTCGTCTCCGTAGATAACTTTACGAATAACATCATTCATGGTTGCAACAGTTTTATTTCTCCATGCAATGATCTTTGCATACTCAGAATCTTTTTTAAATTCATCGGTGACAAAATATCGTCTCAGTATTTCTGAGAATCCTTTTCTTGTCTCAGGAATATTGAGATTAAGAAATTCTATTCCTTCACCTTTCTCATTTAGCTTTGTAACGGGTTCAACTGGATTTTTAGCTCTACCTAATTCAGATCTAATAGCCACAGATGATTCGATAATAGCATTATCTTTCTTCTGACGCATGATCTGTTTTAGACTAAGAGTTTTAATTCTATAGCCTGCAGCAAGCTCTTCTCTAAAAGGAATACAATCGGGTTTACCTACAGGGGGAATCTGTGCAGGATCTCCCATGCAGATAATTTTTATCTTGTCTCTGTATTTTAATACTTCTTGAAACAGATCATCATTCAGCATCGAAACCTCGTCGATAATAAGTAGCTTTACCGTCTTTATCTTTGGTTGGAAATCCCCTTGATTAACAAATTCCTGTACACCTTCTTTGGTTATCCTTTCGGTTAGACCAAGCATTTTATGAATGGTTTGAAACGAAACCCTAGGATTTTTCAGCCCGCTGGTTTTTTTAATAACCCTCACTGATTTATTGGTTGGTCCTGTAACTGCTATTCTATACCAATTATGTGTCGGGTGTATCACCTCGAGCACATATCTGACAAGCACACTCACACAATAGGTCTTTCCTGTTCCTGCCCAACCTTTTAGCACATAGACGCTATCATCTCCCTTATCACAAACGAAATCCCTTAAATCTTCAAAAGCTGTCTTCTGATCCGTGTTAAGAGATTCTAAATCTATTATTGGTTTTTTTTTAACTTTACTCATGGGCAATATAAAATCGTCGGATTATCCCGGTGAACATCTATTTCCGGGTATTGTGTTTTAAATTTATCCAAATTGAATGGTCTGGTTATGATATGAACACCTCCTTTGGTGGGTATAATGTTCATGATCGGTTCCTTTCCAGTGTCAACCTGAAGATCATATACTAGTTGTCTAATTTTCTTTTGTTCCCCAGAATGATTGAAAGTGTCGATAGAAATATTATCTATATCAACTATCCAAGTCTTATCAGGATCTGAATTAAATTCACCCGCACAGGACGCAAAGGCGTTCTTAACTGCACGATAATTTTCAGACATAATATGATCTACCGTTCTCTTTAAAACTTGCATAGCGACCTTCTTAGAGTCCCTACGATTAAGTCTAAAGTATGCTCTGGCATTCTCTGTGTCGCATTGATGTATAATTCTCTGCCTTAATCCATCGAACTGTTCCAGACTATAGATATAGTAGTCCGCAATATGGATCATATCCTTCCCTAGATCAGGATTGTCCTTTCTTCTTTTAAGTATTTGAAGAAAGTAGAAAGCGTTCTCGTCAGGGAAGCTTAACATTTTTCTTATGAGGTCAAAATTGTTCATCTTCTTATTTAGTCTCCACTTTGCCATAAGTTTCTATCCAAACTTTGGCACCACATGAGAGCGGTTTATCTTTTGAGTAGATTATCCTAGCAGCCGGGAGTCCATCCTGTCCATATATCGTGACTTCGTTTGCATAAGTGTTTGTCTTATATGTCTTGCATGTGATAACAGGTTTATTTTCACCCTTAGCATTGACCTTGATGTTGTGTTGGTTTACGTGGATTATAGTTTTCATATCAGTCTTGCTTTATTAAGAGATTCGTACCATTGATTAAATTTAGTTAATGCTTCTTTTTTAGCATTTTTTCCGCCGATACAATTTTCATAATAGTATGGGGATTTTGTTTCACCGTCAGCATGCCTAAGCCCGCTCCTTATACAGCAGTATCCATGACCTGAAGATACCTCGAACCAGTCAATCATTGTCATGTCTCCGAATTTGAATTCAGGTCTTAATTTAGTTATCTGGGTTAGTGTTTTCATTCTCTTAAGATTTTAAACTATTCATTGCTATCAAAAGTTCCCCGGCTTTTTTCTCTGTATACAATTTATTTTCATCTTTCTCTTTTTAATTTTTCCTTCCTTTGTTAATACTTAGCAATTCTACATTATACTCAAAATTCCCAATCATGGCAACTTTTTTTAAATCTTCCCCTTGGATATCATACCAACCATCGGAAAGAGGATCAGTTCCGGGTTTAACTGCATTTATTTTCCGGATGGTATTTCCTTGCCAAAATAAATTGACATTGGCTCAAGCCATTGCTCATTTCTAGAGTCCCATATTTTTATGTTCATAATACATAGCTTCTTTGAAGCAAAAGTAATATCTGGCTACGGATAAAAAAAATGTTTTCCAAAAAAAATCCAGACTGCTGCCTGGATTTTAATTATGTTAAAATTTATTTCTTAGAATTCTCTAAGTCTGGTAATTGTATTCTCACTTAGTTTTTGATTTGGCTGCATAACAGGCGAGTTCTGAAGCCATTTAGAAATACCTAGAGTTTTAACTGCTGCCCTCTCATGATAAGCCTTTTGTGGAAATGCTCCACAGGTTGGACATTCTTTTTCCTGGTCCTCTATGCTTTTTCCGCATCCTTTGCAAAAGTCCTGCCTTTTTCTCTCTGCTATAAAGCTTGTTATCGGTTTAAGTTGTTTCATATTATACGTATCTTAATGCTCTAGAAACATTGATCAATCTCTTAGTTAATCCGTCAATATCTTCGATTCTAGTTGCCATATCAACATATTGAGACATTCTATCGTTTCCTGTGATTAGACTCTTAACTGACATTGAACCTTCTTTTAAAAGGTACTTAATTAGAATTGCCTTAGCATTCTCATGTACTGCTGTCGTGTCATGTTCTTTATCAAAGAAAACAGTTTGACTTACTTCCGCAGCTGCATCGTGAAAATAGTTTGCAAGAAGATCGTTAAGCTCTTCCATCGTCTCTTTATCTTCTGCTGATGCTCTCCATCCAGGTATAACCAATTTCTCGTTTATTGATTTACCCTTTGCTCTTTTAAAAGTTCTTTTTGCGATAGCAATAAAAATCGCGTTGAACATTTCAATGTCCTCTAATCTACATCTTAAAGTGTTTTCTCCGGTTCTAAAGTTAACTGAGTTGATTGGCATTCTTTGTGTGTTAGTAACTGTCCAAGTTTCGTAGTCAGTTTTCTGAATCATTTGTCCGTGTGCATCTCCACCTACTAGATCTTTAATTAGATCTCCATAAAGTTCTTTAGCTCTTTCTAATGCTCTTAGATAGAAGTAGTATTTAACTTTACCACCTTTAGAAATATCCCTTACCAGGTTAACTGCTTTACTATTACTAGAATATCTTTCAATCTTTCCTATGAAATCAAGCTCGATTAGCCTTTGCATTGTTGCCAATTGAAGTAGTTCGGTGTTATTAGGATGAGCTAATTGATCTCCTCCCATCATAGGTTTAAGTCTTTCTCTAATTTGATCAAGAGTAAGTTCTTCACCTGCTGGGTACATTTTATCAAAATCTACCTTCTCGTTAACGTCTCTCTTGCTTATAAGTGAAGCAGGGATACCGTTCTTAACTATTCTAAGCCAGATGTGTCTGAAAAGTTCTTGTGGTGTATCGAAACTAGCAAATCCGTATGTTTCTAATCCTGGTTTACTTGAGTAGTGTTCACAACAGTAATTTCCATCCTCGTTAACCCACATAGCAGTTTTAGGCATTGAGCTTCCTCTGATCTCCAATCTGATCTTTTGACCATCTAATCTCTGAACGGTTACATATAACCCTCTTTTAAGATCTCTTGCAGATGGAAGGTCTCCGTCGAAAGCATCTATTAATTCTCTTCCTGGAGGATTAAGCCAGCTTCTACTCCAATAGGCTTCACCTATAAATTCTTCTTGATCCGAATTTTTTATAGATTCTTCTTTCCCCGAATTTTTAATAAATTCTTCGTAATTTGAAACTTTTTCCATATTATAATTTAGATTTAATTCTTTTAGCTATGTTTTGCTCTTCTTTAACCACATTTTTCATGATTTCAACCTGAGCGGGTTTTAGAGGAAGGCTTCCTTCTGAATTAAGTTCTAAAACGTACTTAATCTCTTCGATACCTTTTTCTGTTGCTTTTAATATATCTTCGATGTCGGCTTTAGTGTAATCGTCTCCGATAAGTCTATCGAATACATTTAATGTTGCCTCACTGAAAATACCATATTGTTTGAATTCGTTCATGAAATCGCTCTTCTTAAGATCTTTTTTAACCTCAAAAATGATTTGAGCAACCAATCCGGAGATCTTCTCCCAGTCTTCCTGTGGCATAGCACCAGATAAGAAACCTTTCGATGTCGTTATAAGAGATTCTATAATGTTTCTAATAGTAAGACCAACCCCTTCTTTATAGTATCTTTCAAGAGCGATTTTAATATCGCACTCCATTTTGAACTTAGCCATTACGGTGTCGATTAGATCCTTAGGGTAATCAAGTCCTTCTAAAGCATCTTTTAGCGTTCTGTACTGTTTACCGTTCTTATCTCTTAGTCTACTATTAGGCCTGGTAGCATCAGTGTGGATTGATCCGTCAGGATTAACAGTTATTCCTACTAAACTGTGGATATCGGTAATAGGAACGTTTGAATTGATGATGTTGATCTGTATTCTTCCACCACCATATGACCAGAATGTTGAATCTGTTCTAATACACCAGTTGGTATCTGCACATATTGCTCTTTGAGCTTCTGGTGTTCTAGCTGATTCCACTATGTAACCGTCCTTAGCATAAAGAATTCCTGCCATTGGACCAAGATCTTTAAGCTTCTTAAGTAATCCGGACTCGTCTTGACTCCAACCTTCAGCGAATTCTAATGAGTCTCTAATAAGATCCGCAAAAGCAACCTTTTCGTCTCTGTACTCTGGATAAGTGGTAGTGTCATCATATTTCTTAAGCGTCCAGCAGAAAGCTTCAAATGCGCTTGACTCTTTTTTATCACCTCTTGGACTTTCTAAAACTTTCTTCTTTTTAATAAGTTCAAGCTGATTTGCAATTTCAGTAAGCTCCTTGATTTGCTTGTCCGTTGCCTTAGAGAAAGATTTTTTCATTCTAGGAGTTAACTCAGCATATAGTTTTTTAAGCTTTCTTTTTCTTTCGATATTTCTAAGATCATCACCCAAAACCTCATATCCTGGACGGATATCATCTTCTGTGGGCTCAACTTTAGCGTAATCGTTAATGTTCATAGACAAATCCTGTCCTAAGGTTTGCTTATATTTCATTAGATTGTCAAAAATCTCTTTTAACTCTTCCATGTGAGCTTTTTGATCAAATCTGAATTTTGCGAACATTGGGGTGTAACCCGGAGATTTCTCGGTTAGATCCTTAACCTCTTTAAATTTTGGATCTTCTAGGATCTTTTTTCTTGTTTCGTCATCTATTTCGGATGTTTTAATCTTATTTTTCAGGGCATATCTCTTCAAAAGATAATCCTTAGCAGCTTGGACATTTTCCATCAGAGCTTGTTTCTCTGTAAATGTTGGGAAACTATATTTCATCATAAGATATAATTTTATATTTTTTTTTTATATGAAGATATATATCTAAATTAAAAAACAACTATGAAAGTTTTTACCAAAATAGAAGAGTTTTTGGCAACTAAGCCACAAACAGCTCCTAGCCAGCCAACTACAAAGCCAAGTACTGCTCCAAGTACCAAGCCAACTCCTTCAAGACCAAGCCCAATCAGAAGGGACAAACCATCTGTTAAGCCAGGTACTAAAGCTAAAGCAGCTGACGTTGTTGATAGATTTATGAGGGAACTTAAGAAGGCTAACGCCCCTATAAAATTTAACATTTCAAAATTAAAACAAAAATATGAATTTTAAATCATTTACAAAATTAGTAGACGAAGCCTCTCTGAAAGATAACCCAGGAATACCGGGAGAAGGCGGAAAAGAAGGCGATTACCTTTCAAAGGTTGAAGGTAGAGCCAAAGAAAAACTTGATGCTCTACAAAGAAGACATGGCGCTGATATTCCTAGATTCATGTCATTTGTTTCTAGAGTAAGACAAATTCAAGCAGGAAAAGAAAAGGAACTAGAAAAGCTTGCAGAAGATGCAATTAGAGCTTATTACGGGTCTATTCTAGAGGAAGTCACGTTAAACATTAAGTTTCCTAAGGATGATCAGATTAAGAAATCTATGGAAAATGTTCCATCAGAACCACCAGAAATGCCACAGCTTAAAGAGCTTAAGGATGCTAACATCATTTCAGAAATTCAAAAAAGAGAGATAGCAAACAACATCACCCAAGGGGAAGCTAAGAACACTAAGCTAATACTAAATCTACCTGAGGTTAGAGATGGTTTAACTAGGATCTTAGGGCAAGAGCAAGGTGCAGAGTATAAAGATCTACTTAATAAGATCACAGAAATCGCTGGATTCTTCGATTGGCAAATCCCAATGGAAGTTCAGTTAGCGATGTGGACAGCGGATAAATCAGGATTCAGCGGATCTGTAACAGTTGAATGGAACACCGACGAAGAAGAGAATCCTGAAGAGCTTGCACAAAGGATCTTAAGTGAATTAGAAGACGGTATAGAAGTACCAGAGGAAACTGAAGAACTATTCGCACAAACCGGACCTACTATCAATGCATTAGGTACTGATTTCGCTATGCTACTTCACGAATCGGTTAAAGGTATCTATGAACTTATCGCTGCAGTTGGTATTCCTGATGATGAAGAAACAGCAGAAACTGTTATAATGAACACGGATTCATTAGCAGATGAGATCGAAGATCTTAGATATGGCCCAGAAATTGCCGCAGATCTTAGAGACTTTATCAGTACTTTCCCTGAATATGATACCATACCTAACTTAAGGGAACACGTTTTCGGCAAGATGATGGCAATGGATGCTAAAGATTTTCTTGATCTTATGTACATGATACTTAATGAGGATTCTAAAGCTAAACCAGTAGTACAGGAGTTTATCGACGAGGTAGCAGAAGAGATTGGTAAATATGAACTAGGACAAGCAGGCATTGATAATGATGATGACTATGAGCCAAGCAAGGAAACCCCAGGTAGAGCACAAGCAGAACCTGAAGAAATTGATTATTCAGAACTTTCTAAGAGAGAAATCGAAAAATTAATAGATAAAGCTCTAGATGCTAAAGATTTTGATACCGTCAGAGATCTTGCTAAGTATTTAAAGGAGTCAAAACAACAAGAAGTTTTCGAAAAACTTCATAGAGAGTCTGGTTATCCATCTAATCCATAGCAGTAAATAATGCCATAAAAAAAGCCTAGCATAAACTAGGCTTTTTTTACGTTCTTTATAAATTAAGATAAATATTTTTTAAAGTTGTCAGAGAAAGATTTAGTTTCTTTCTTTATACCTTTTATCCTGGACATATCTGCTGTTAGTCCCGTAGACATATAAGCTTGGATCTCATCACAAACTACATCATCACAATATCCCATATTTAAAAGTATTCTTTCCATATCTTCAAAAATTTTCTTAGATAAACCCAGGACTAGCTCGTAGGTAGACACCTTATATTTTAGATTAACGTGATATAGACCATGGGCTAACTCATGATTCATCGTTCTGCTATCAAAGCTATCTACACCAAGTAAATAGTATTTCGTATCTGGTCCTATTTTGCTCTTTATTGAGCTAATTACCGAATCCATGATATAATCATAGGGGGTAGGAAAAAGTCCATTACGTGCATCTAAAACATGTTTAGTGCAAAGTTCGACAATTTCACCGGGCACATTAAAACCCGCCCAGTCGTCAGGATATGAAAAGTATTCTACACCTTTCCATTTCCTATATGTCTCCATAAAGAAAAAAGCATCGAAGTGTTTCCCTTTTATTTCGGGGAATGCAGATTCATAGTGTTCTTGACTCCTCATAAAAAGCATAGCCCTCTGATATCCGTCCTCTATTTTAAGAGCAAATATCTTTGGCAGAATTTCCTCTATTTCGTAATCAACCATAGGTTTAAAGAAATTCGCCGTCTCCTAATTCGTCTGCTGCGTCGGCTACATCTTCAGCTGCACTACTTAGTAAGTTCTTTGTAGCATCTGCTTCTTCACCAGTAGCTATGCTTACTACATCTTTTACTATAGCCACAGGTGTAAGAGCTGTCTTAATAGTAGCGCTTATCATGTTTGTTAAAAATCCCATATTGTTTTGTTTTTATATTCCCCAATTTATTAGTAGCCATGGCTCGAACATGTTCACCCTTATGATCTGTTGCGTTCTCTCCCGCGACTAATGATCACTAATATTGTGTTCTCAGTAACTGTATAACGTCCCAAGCATCTTCTAAAGCATCGTGTGTAACTATGCCTTGGATTTTAGCTCTCTGTTTGCATTCATATAAAGAAGGCATTGACTTATCTTCGTTCCAGTTGGTAAAGATGACAGATGGATCGATGATGCGTTGTCTAAGTCTGATAACTTGTTTCCATCTAGGTAATCTCTCTAAGAAGTGTTTGTCAAATGAAGCAAAGTTTTTACCCGCCACGTTAATTGTAACTGGTTTCATCTTTGATGTTAAAGCCGGATAGCTCTTTCCATTTTCTATCCCTACCATTTGACCCGCTAACAAAGGATCAAAATCAACCAGTCCATTATCAAAAAGCCAGCGGTAAAATCCTTCGACAACTTGATCCTCTTGATAGAATTGCATACCAGTCATCTGTACAATATCGTTCTTCTCATCCTGATTCTCTGCATTCTGATATTGAGCAACTGCTTCGATGATCTTACTATTCATATTGATAGCGAAGGGTGAACCTGTTATCTCGTTATGCAAGATGGCTGCGTGAAACTTAGGTATCTCTTCAAAACTAAGTTTCTTGGTTGTGTCCTCAAGGATAGCACCGATTGAAAGAATCTGATAGCGATCTTTTTCTAGTCCTGTTGTTTCGACATCCACTGAAATGTATATCATATTTTTAATTTATTGCTATTATTAAAGTTCATCAGGAATATTAGATTCTATGATCCATTTATAATATTCTTTTGCTTTTGAAAAAACATCAACCTTTGGATTAATTTTCTTGTGCTCAATAGCCATCATCAAAGAAAATTTTTTATCCGATATACTGTTCATAGTACTATCATATAATTCTTTAATTTGTTCTAAATTTTTGTCATATCTTATTTTATTTGTTATCTTTAGCTAAATGTAGTAATTTGTTTCAACTATAGGATAAACGCTTTAGTAAAAAAACAAAAAGCGGGGATATATAAAAAAAAACCAAAAAAATATGTTACTGAAGAATGGATCTAAAGGAGATGATGTAAAAAAACTCCAAGAAAAATTAGGCTTAACAGCCGATGGTGCTTTTGGTCCCGGTACGGAAGCAAAAGTAAAAGCGTGGCAAGCAGCTAACGGTCTAACAGCAGACGGTTTAGTAGGAGACGTAACTTGGGTTAAAATGTTTGGCTCTTCTCCAGTAGCAGCTCCAGTAGCTATCCCACCTTCAGCATTTAAACTAGATGCTTTAAGAGGACACATTCCAGATGCAGTTATCGCACAAATACCAGATACAGCAGCTAAATTCGGAATCACTAACGTATTAAGATTAGCTCACTTCTTGGCCCAAGCGGGTCACGAATCGGGGGGATTCAAAGCAGTTACAGAGAACCTTAACTATTCAGCTGACGGATTAAAAAAAACATTCCCCAAATATTTCCCAGGAAATATTAGTGAGTCATATGCAAGAAACCCGGAAAAAATTGCTAATAGAGTTTATGCATCAAGAATGGGTAACGGAGACGAAGCATCTGGGGATGGGTGGAAATACAAAGGCGCAGGTTTCATTCAGTTAACCGGCAAGGCTAACCACCAATCTTTTGATAAAACTGTAGATGATGATATTATGGCAAATCCTAGTTTGGTCGCTACTAAATATCCTTTGGCTTCTGCTGCTTGGTTCTTCAACAACAATAAACTTTGGTCAATTTGTGATCAGGGCGCTACCGATCAGGTTGTTACATCAGTAACTAAAAGAGTAAATGGCGGAATTTTGGGATTGCAAGACCGCATAAAACATTTCAAAGAATACTATAACTTACTAAAATAATTACAACTTAAATATGTTTTCAGAAGGCGGAATTGTAATGATAATTGGAATCCTATTGGGTTTGTGTGTAATAGGCGGGTCAGTCTATTACGTTAATAAAATGTTTGCAACACATACACAGGAAATATTGGTTCGATTTATCTTACTAGTATTCACCTCGTTGGTTGCGTTGTTCATTGTTGATAAGGTAATAGCTTGGCAGGTTAAGTTACTCAGTGACGAACAAAACACTCAGTTATTCGATTTGATTAAAACATTGGTGCTTATGATTTTCTCTTATTACTTCGGAACAAAGGAAGGTATTGAAACCAATGGTAATTCAAACAAAAAAGACAATAAATAATGGAAACTAAAAATGAAACACTGGCTTCCCGATTTAATGTTGTCATCAATGACTCGATTGTTGGTTCCATCGCTTTGCATGGCTGACACCAAGGTGCCCAAAAATCAATTACTTGTAATTTTTTCATTTTATATTATTTATTATTTCTGTACCTTTTTTGGTGCATTGTTAGATCTCATATTAGGATTTTCTTTATCTAATGTGTCAATTGAAACTTGATATGTAGGTTTAAAATCTGCTCCCGTTATTTCATACCATCTTGATTGGCTATCTTTTTTAGCTAACCAATGATCGCCTTCAACTTTATATGTATAAGAATCACCAGTTCTAGAAATGATTTGACTTGTTGCAGGGTTTCCTTTTCTTAGATCTGTTGGAACAATATAACCTGATTGGTTTGTTACCAAGCCATCAATCTCCTTTGCTATGGTATCATATACTGGTAAATTTGTGTGTGGATCTGCCACTTTTCCAATAGGAGGTTCGATAACTGTAACACCTTCAGCTTTAAATCTGCCATAATATGTCTTTACCTTATCCGCAGTTACCGATACATTATTTCCCCATCCCCATGATCCCTGAATAACAGAAAATTTTGCCTGCGGAAAAACCCTTTTTAATTCCACCATAAGTCCTTTAATATCATCATTAGGCCCAAATGCACCATTCGTTCCGATGTTTATTACAACATCTTTAACTTTAGTTTCAACTGGATGCTTAGAAACGGCTGATTTTAACCATTTAACCCCCATTCCACTTTTCCATAAACTTTCTTCAGAACCATTAGTTCCTAACATAGTAAGGGTTTTAGACCTCCTAAATATGTTTGGTGTACATGAATCACCTATGATGATGCTTGTTCCATCACTTTTAGACTCGTTTAAACTTATAAATGATTCGAAATTGTGTATTCGATTTTCCATGGATTATATATCCAATTTATTATATCAGATAACTTAAAAGTTTATCTTTTATCCCCGATTGTTTAATCCCTTCATTTGACCTAGGTGTTAATACAAAGTTTTTTAGACCATGCCCCTGGTTATATTCAGGCGACATGTTTAGATCGTCGATAGCAACCCAATGAGTAATCTCCGGATGTAGCTCAAGGTATTTTTCTATTTCTAATATTCTCTCTTTTTCTTTCCAACCCTTCCAATGATAGAGTCCAGCCGATTGCTCGTCGAAGTCATAGAGATTCGGTGTTGTTGCTATAGGTTTCTTTAAAATACCTTGGGATTCGTAATACTCTCCAAGTTCTTCTAGATTACCGTGCAACTTCCAGTCGGAAGAGACAACTATTTCCGTACCGGTTTCTTCCAGAACCTCATTGAGAACTGATATCGCTTTTTTATCAAAGTCATCGAATCTCACAGTAACCGGAGCATCTTTTAACTCCTTGCTAGACTCTGGATTTTCACTTCGATATCTAGACCATTTTTTGCTTCTTCCTCCCCAATTATTTGAGAGACAGATTACTCCGTCATTATCCAGGAACAAAATTTTCATAATAATGTATTTAAAATGTTATGTTTATTTGAATTAAAGTCAGACTCCCATATGATTAATATGTCATAGCCTGCATTAATAGCAAAATTTTCTTTTTCTTTATCAGCCATCCATTTGTCTCCAGCAGTATATCTATTAGTTCCCCTACCTAATAGGGAATCTTTTTTATAAATTTTAGGATTACCGTGCCAATAGTCACCATAATATTCAATTATCAAATTTTTATTAGGCAAGTATAAATCATACCTTAATGGACTTCCTTTTATTATATACTGACTAATGATATTAATTTCATTATTAGTTAGGTACTTTATAATTTCGCGTTCAGCTTTTGATATTGATCTGGTAAATGAGTTAAATTCTCCGGAATTATATTTTTCCTGTATTGCAAGTTTCATTTTGTCAATACTTTCCTGTGAATGTTTTTTACCTTTCATCCAATTACTTTCACCTTTCATTTTTTCTGAGTGAGCTTTGCAATTTTCTTCTATCCAGCCTAAACCATTACGTTTATTTGATGCGCATATGTTTTGATAAGCTGAATTATTTCTATCTTTTAATTTCCCATTTATTACCCGTGAATTTGGATTTTTATCTCCCGATTTATCACGCTTACCCATCTTAGAAGTGTCAGACTTTGGTTTGCTCATTTTTATACGGGTTTCGAGTGACTTAGGTTTTCTGTACGCGGCTAATTGATTTTCATTTTTTGTAAATGCACATTTTTTACTGCAGTATTTTCCTGAGCCGTATGAGCCATCATGGTTATTTCCGCATCGCTGACATATATTCATAATAAGATATTTATTTTATATATCATCGCCATCTAAAAATATTATTTTCATTTTATTATTTGTTTACAGTAAACATATCAGCGTAATCTGATATTCTTTCGTCCGATATCTCCAAAGAAAATTCTAGTTGCTTTTCTTTGCTTCCATTTGGATATCTCATCCTCATTAATTCATAGAGTGCAGTTCTTTCTTTTGAAGGTTCTCTTAGAAATACCTGTTCTTCATTTTGTTTATTATTCATTGTTAGTGGTTTCTATCTTTGCTAAATCTGATTTAAGTCTTTCGATAAAAGTATCTTCTCCGTCGTCTCCACTAAGCAACCAATCTACTCTCTGTGCATAGATCTCTGCCACCCTAAGATTCTTAACAGCATTCTTAAATTCTGCCAAGACTTCTTCTGGGTATTTATGGTGATTTAGATCTTCTGGATACTTCTCGTACCAGCTAGGATCTCTCCAACTATCTTTAAGCTCTTCCTGAGTTTTTGGCCGTCCGCTTCTTTCTATCTCGTGCTCTATCTGATCCGCCATGTAGCCGATCTTGTACTGGTTGTAATCAAATGCTCCCCCGCTCATATTAGGATGTCTTAGGTGTTCCGCAACAGAAACAAGTTTTGATGATAATAAAATAACCACCCTCATTATACAGGTGTTGGTTTACTGTCATGTCATCGGATTTAACATACTTGCTAGGTCTCAGATAAGTTCTTTCTACTGGTTTGATTTCTTTACAGAAATCACATGCGTCCATTTCTACGTCTCCACTCATATTATTTAGATTTATAGTTTTTCTCTAGATATTCCCAGGTAGATTTAACGGAATAACAAATAGGCTTTCCATCTTTGTCTGCTGCACCATATTTCTTTTTCTTTGATTTCTTTACCTTGACCATCTTACCGTCAATGATTTCATATGTGTCTAGGTTTCCCTTATTCCAATCTTTCTCACCATATTCAGATTCGTAGCAGAACCAGCTAAACCAATCAGCTCCTTCCTCCCCGTATACTTCTTTAATCAATATGCTTATTACATGATGTAATCCATCTCCAAAGTCATAAAGATCTACACCAACATTATGTGCTTTCTGTACTGAAGAATCATATTCTTTTAGACGATCTATGATTTCAGAAAATTCTTTATATTCCATGATGTATATAGAAATTATTCTTTGTTTTGTTTCCTATAGATTAGAAAAGGCATAAATCAAACTTCCCTTTTTAGTTAGATCTATCACCTCTTTACAATCTTTTTCTGACATAGAGAAACATCCCCAGCTCCATGGTGTTGACTGAACCTCGCTATTGTGGAATATGATTGCTCTTTTTCTGACGTTGCTATTTCTTTTTTCTAATCCATCGACTCTCATTGAATAGCCATAAGATCCATTATATGTTTCTGATGTTCTCATATATCCAAGAGAAGATTTTTTCGAATCAATTTGATTAGAGAATTGAGTTGGTATAGAAAGCATCCCAGATCCTTTGCCGTGGCAAACCTTTGCAGATTTGATTATTTTATTCGAATCTAGATCTACTACGAAAAGCCTTTCAGTTTCCATTGGTCTAGTAAAATCGACTATAATAACCCTTTTGGTGGACAGATCTTTATAATACTTAGAGTATCCAAGTTTAGCCAAAGCTATAATGCTGTCTTTGTACTTTTGTATATTATCAACTTTAGGCTTAATGTTAACCCCCTTCTTTGTTTGTGCATTTATGCAGGAGGTAACTAATAGCAGAACTATTAGAACGTTAAATATCTTTTTCATTGATCTGATTATTTATTTACAAATATAAATCAAATTCTCGGGAATAAAAAATACCACAAAAAAAGTCAGAAGTTGCTTCTGACTTTTAATTATTTAATTATGATCTTCTTTTCTTGAGTACTTCTGGTTTGATTACTATGTCATCCTTTCCTAATGAATCTATAATCTCCTTATCCGTTACAGTATACCACGTATTTGGGTTTGTCCTTACTGAAGGCGACATTGTATATGGTTGGGACGCAACGTCTATTGTTGCGTCTTTTTTAAATGTAGAATAATCTATTTTAACCTCTATTGTTTTTTCCCCAGTTTTTTCTCTCCATTGAGCATAATATTTAGCAAAATCACCGCTGTTTGTTACTAGATCTATACATCCGATTGATCCTGGTGTGCTTCCCCCATGTAGATAAAAACTATTTCTACCTAATGTGTCTGTACCTGCCTTAGGCTTTAAAGCCCATCTATAATCTCCCCATGCAATTTTAGACATCTTAGTATTCTGAATAAACTCGTGTCCCTCAGTATCCTTTACTGGACTCCCGGGTAAATCTGAAACCGTAGATTTGGCAACCGCACTTTTAACGTAGTTTGCATCGGTTTTCCATTTTGAATCTGAAGGTCTGTGCTGGGTTACCCCTAAAGTGTATAATCCAGGAGGCGTAGGTCCTTCCTTCTTAGCCTTAGCCCATTCTGCGTGAGACATGGTATACCTTTTATTCCAAATGGCTGGCTTCATATACCAGTGGTAATACGTTCTTCCTGATACAGCAGTCCAAGATTTAGTCACTTTACCGTTTTCTATAAATTCAAGCTTGTTACCGTTAAAAAGTAAATAATCCTTAGATTTTTCTGTGGTATTATTATTAATTTTCTTTCCCCCAGTTTTTTTATCAAGATATTTCATAATCTTTGGAGTAAGAGCTTTACCATCTGTACCCTTTAGCTCTTTGCTAGTTTCAGCAACTTTTCTAATTGCCTTTTCTGTATTCACCCCATAAAATCCATCTACCTCTATCTTTGGAGCGTCTTCAGGTAAAGCTAGATTCAACTTAGCCTGATATTCTTTGATTTTATCGTAATTTTCTCCAGATTTAGATAAATTTATTTTTTGTATTAAACCGGATTTAATTTCGTTTTCGCTCTCGTTAAGGCTAAAGTCATTGAAAAGTTTTAGGTTTTTCATTTATAATTTTTTTAAATTTAGTCTATATATCACAATATATATAAGATATGATACCAAGTAAAGAATATTTAGATCACATAGCGAAAAGACTGGAAGCAATGAATCCCAATATAGTCAATGGGGTTAATATCATTCAGGAGCCATATAAGATGCCAAGCTTTGAGGATCAATTAGGTCAAACTGCAATGGCTTATCTTGCAAACAAAAAAAATCAGGAACATATAGCTCCTGATCCTTTATTCTCCGATAGAAATACCTATTAAAGGCCGATTATTTGACATATAAGCGGACATCTTTCTATATCCATAACTACCATAAGATTTTCTATTGTGTCCTTCTAGCGGCTTCTAATGAGCTCTTAGGGATGTCTATTTTTTCGCCATACCAAAGGAAATTATCCAGATCAGTATCTTTCATGGCAATCACCATTGACTCAATCTCCATACCGGTCTCGTAGTAGTTTGTAACAAACCATTTTATTCTATCCTCCTGACTCCAGGTGTCCTCATAGTTTTTGTAGGATTTTTCCTCCACAAAAAGCGAACCGTATTTTATGTTGATCCCTTTTTTGATCTCTGCTCTTTTATCGTTTGTGTAATAAACGGATCTAGCAAGCTCTATGAAATCCTGATCAAATTCATTCACTCTTTCCTTATCTCTAAGATCATCCTCGATAACCCATAGCTTCTCGTTAATCGAAACAAGATTTAAAAAATCATCTTCAGAAACCCTTAATTCGTCAAATACGATTTCATAAAGGTAATCATACTCTTTAGTTACGTTTTCTAATTTACCAGAATCAGTTATATTATTTTTTTTGATACTTAATATGGATAGCTTATCTACTATCTCTCCGATTGAAACTTCTATTTTCATATATTTTATTTTTATTTTATTCCCAGTATTTCTGATCCTTGTAGAAGTGTTTCTTGTCGCCTCTATTAAACCAATTTTTCATGACCATCCTAAGCATCTTGATATATCCGAATTTCTTAAATCTTCGGTTATCCTGGGTTATCAGATTTGGTATGAGTTTAAAGTTATTGGTTTTTATTTGTCTGCTTAGCAACCAATCCTCAGACTGATGTACCATCTCATCAAATCCTCCCAGCTCTACAAATTTTTCCCTTGATATTAGCATAAATGCACCGATTGCAAATGGATCTATCATTGACATTATTCTAGTGGTTAATCTATTGAATGAAAATATTAGACTTGCTGCCAGATCAGCTTCACCCATATATTCTGGGGTTGTCCCGATAAGTTCAAGATGCGGATTTTCTTTAAGTTCATTAGAAGAAATGTCTATTGCTGCCAAATCGGTAAATGTTATATCAGCATCCAAGAATAATATAAATGGGGTTTTAACTAGGCCAGCCCCTCTATTTCTCCCCACTGAAACTGCTCCTCCTTCTATAACCTCTATTTTCAGGTTGTTGTCTTCGGATTTTATGAATTCTTCTATTTTTTGAATCGTAGAATCAGTGGATCCACCATCGGCAATAATAACTCTCATTCCTTTTGTCCCTGATTGAATAGATATCTCATCAAGGGTTCTTTTAATGTAATTTTCCTCGTTTTTACAAGGAATAACGATGCTCAAATAATCCTTTATCATAAACTATATAGCTATTATTTTCTATCCAGTCTCCACAATTAAGATAGTGGATCCCGTCAATGTGGGTATCAGCCACTGTGTGTATATGTCCACAGATAACTCCGGTGCATTCTCTTTTCTTAGCCTGAAAAACTAATTGCTTTTCGAAAGATGTTATAAATTTAATTGCTCCTTTAACTTTATTCTTTAAATATTTACTCAGTGACCTTTTATAACCTAGTCTTTTAAGAAATCTATCTAGAGATATTGCCATCTCGTAGCCAACAGATCCCATCATTCCTAGCCACTTTAACTTAACAACTCCATCATAAAGATCTCCGTGTGTTATATAGTACCCTTTAAATTTAGCCTCGTTAACTACTTTTATATTATCACCAAGAAATAGCGGAACATAATGTCTTAGAAATTCGTCATGATTTCCTGTTATGTAAGTTACATTAGTTCCGTTTTTGCTGTATGATAATATTTTTCTAATAAGGTTGGTGTTCTGCTGTGTCCAATAATGTCTTTTCTTAAGAAGCCATCCATCAATAAAATCCCCAACTATAAAGAGTTCCTCCGGATCGTACATTTTTAGTGTTTCTAAAAGTTTTCCTGAATTCGATCCCTTGCTGCCCAAATGGACATCTGATATAAATAGGGCTTTTACTTTTTCTGCTTTCATTACTTTTTCATTAGGCTATTGTCATAGTACTCGGTTAAAGATTTAGATAGCTCAATACCGCCATCATAAAAGAATTTAACTGCATATCTATCTACTTTAGGTTTATCCTCATTTTCAAATCTTCCGTCCATCTCATAGAGAACATAAAGATCCTCACTTAAAATAAATGCTAAATCAGCTATGAAAGTTTGCTTTAGCGTTACGTCCAAATCTCCCCACCAGATCTTTTCATTCTTAGTGCAAATGTTTGCATTAAAGATTGATAAATTTTCAGGATGTCTTTCTCTGTACCCACTTTTTGAATGAGAGATAATAGCTCCCAGCGGACCTATTATTGATTGTGCTTTTTGTTCTTTGTTCATGCTATTACTATTTTGTGGTTCTTGATGGTTTATTTTGTTTTATGTTTTCTATAAATTCTTTGTTTGCCTCTATCATTCTACCGACGGAGTTTCTACCCTTCTCCCCAATAGGTATTGGATTTCCCTCCTCGTCTATATGAACAAATTTTATATGAGTCTTAAGTACTACTACCTGCTTACCTGTGTAAACATTATGTGCTCTTGCCTCAATGTATAATGTTATTGATGTGTGGCCTATATCAGTAGGTATTCCATAGATCTTAACCAATTGTCCCTCCTTAGCAGGTTTTTCGAAATAGCACTTATCGATAAGTATAGTGACCATTCTTGGGGTATCACATAATTGCATAGAATATCCAGCCGCAGCTGCATCAATCCATTTTAATAGTTGCCCACCAAAAAGATTTCCATGAAATCCAAGATCCGACTTTTTAATTGGGTGAAAGGTTAAAATATCCATTTCCGTTTTATTTTGATTTACATTATTTTCCATGTTATCTAGATAAATTTGATATATTTATTTCTCTTCCGTATTCATCATCGATTCTGATTATATCATCCTCTCCAAAATAACTTCCTGTTTGAACCTCTATAAAAATTATTGGTTGGGCTGTTTCGTTTATGATTCTGTGCTTAGCCCGCAAAGGGATATCGATAGATTCTCCTTGAAAAACAAGAATATTTTCATCGTCCAAAATTATCGTTGCTGTTCCCTTAACTATCGTCCAGAACTCTTTTCTTTTTGAGTGGTATTGATACGACAGTTTCTGCCCGGGGTTTACCGTTATCTGTTTTACCTTGGTGTATTCGGTTTCAAGTAGGATCTCGTAAAATCCCCATGGCCTTTCTTCTATCATTTATAACTTTTTGTGTTTAGATATTTTTGTTAACAACCGGCTCCTGGGATTCTGAGATCTTCTTCAATTTGTTCATAGCTGTCTTTAATTTCTAGTTGATTTTCGTTGAATATATGTAACAACCCATATCCTTCCATTTCTGCAACAACCCTAATATCGCCACCAGAAGTTTTAAATACAGAGACGATGGTACAAGGAAATTTATATCCTTTCGGCTTATATGCTTTGTCTCCTATTTTAAATTTTGTATTTATTATTTTCATAGTTTTAATGCCACAATTTTATTTACTGTTGGGTTTTTTTCGTTAATTGAATACTTTTATAATTTGACTCGAGTGGTGTGTTTTTTCTCCTAACTTATCAATGATTTGGATACTCAGTTCGTCACATACTTTTTTCTCAGGTATTTCATCAGCGAACCTGTCTCCACCTTTTGTAAAGACAATCTCAGCATCATGGTCAATATTTAAAATAGCACTATGTAGTGCCCGTATTGATTTACATACTGACTCATCCTCATCAGTTGATACAAAGGAATAATCCACATACCGTATTGCTCCCACTATTTCCTTCCTATATTGTTCATCTTGGAATGATGGGACACCACGTTTTAATTCAGCTTGTTTATCGTTGTTCACTATAACCCATACCTCATCCGCTATTTCTTTAGATAATTTAAGACACTCGATGTGTCCAGGATGAATTGGGTTAGCATACATTGATGTAATTGCGTATCTCATAACTTTAAATTTCTTTTAAATAAAAATACAAATCGACTTTTGGACTCTCAAATCTACCAACAGAGTATATTCGTTTCCTCACATTCGTTGTTAATTCACTCATCACTACTCCTTTTCGTTTATTAGCAGCGTGTGCATATAAATTATTACCTAAATAAATAGCCACATGCCATCCTGATGGACTGTTGGGACTTATAAAGAACAACAAGTCACCAATAGATATCTCATCTTTAGATACTTTGGTAGCTACTTTGTATTGTGTTTTAGCTGTTCGGGGAATAAGTATATTAAATACCTCCTCATACATTTTCTGTACAAAACCCGAACAATCAATACCTTTAAGTGTAGTTCCACCATAGCGATATGGAGCACCCACCCATGTATTGATAAATGAGTCTAATTTGGATGTTTGGCTATAGTCGGTTAGACTAAGTAAACACAGCAGTGCTGTAATAATTAGTTTTTTCATGGTTATATATATGTATTAATTACTTAAAGGTAATTTGGTGTGATTGAAACTCTATATTTTAATGTTCTATTAGTCATATCCATGATCCCGAATGTTACTGAATCATATTTGGGATTAACCATCGTTGGTGTTATCATGTAGCCTTCCAATTTATCTAGTGTTTGCTTAACCTTATTAACTAAACTAACAGGTATTTTAGTTTCAACTTCTGATTTTTTAAGTGTTTCTGGATTGTAGTAATCCGATTTGTAGTTTTCCATAATTTATATTTTTTTAGTTTGATAAAGGCATTTTAATAGTTGAGTGTGATTGGTAATTTTCAAGTTGAAAGTCAGATATGTCAAACTCTTCAAATAGTCGTTCGTCATTTGGATGCTTATATTCTTCAGGGTAACCCACAATTTTTAATGTTGGTAATGGGTATGGTTCTCTAGTTCTGTTCGGTATATTATTCTTTTTAAAAAATTCATCATAATTTGCTTTGGATAATTCATCAAAACTCATTACATTATTTTTAACTAAAGATAACCTTTCTTCCAAACTCAACTCTCTACCAATCTGCTCCTTTGCTTGTTCAATATGGTTTAAGTATAAGTGTGTGTCACCTAAATTTCCAATCAATTCATCAGGAACCATATTAACTGCTTTAGCGATTATCTCTAATAACAACCCGTAAGATGCTATATTAAAGGGGATGCCGAGACCCACATCACAACTTCGTTGATTCCACATTAACGAGATTGCTCTACGAGGTACTCCTCTTTTATCTAATGTAATATGATGGTCTGGGTATTCACCAATTAAACTATCAAAATGATTATCATACTTCTGTCTTTCTTGAACTGACATTTCTCTTGTATAAACTTGAAATCCATAGTGACAAGGAGGAAGTACCATTTTTCCTTCTGTAATATGTTTTCTTCCATATCTGAAATTAAAATCTTTGTCAGTTTTTAGTTTTTCTAAAAACTCTTCTTTACTTAGCTGATTCATATATTTTGTAATTTAAGTATTTAACATTTTTTGATTTAATTCGATTTCTTAATGTTGATAAATTTATCTCAGTTTTAATAGAAGCTTCTGTTAGACTTTCATAAACAATTCCCCCTATTTCAACCTTAACTATGTTTCCTGGTTTTTTACCTTTGTTAGCTTCACTAAGTTTTCTTTTCGTTTCATCAGACTTAGGTTTTTTATTAGCATCAGATATTCTTTGCTTAATTTCATCAGTGTGGGTTCTACCTTTCATCGGGTTATTTTGTTTCATCCAGTCGGAATGATTAGTATTATCTTTTCCTTTCCAATAACCTTCTTTACCTTTATTTAATTTGCTTATTTTATCGCTAATGCTATTTCTTTCTTCTTCTGTTAAGGTTTCATGCCATTTTTTTCTAGCTTCTGACATTTTAATCTTTGAATCACCATTATGTTTTTTTCCAAAGTTTAGACTGTTTTCACCTTTATATTTTCCAACAAAAGAATCTTTCCATCTTTCCATTTCATCTTCACTCCTCTTTCTACCTCTGGTTGGATTGTTTTCTTGCATCCATTCTGAATGTTTTTGTCTAATTAAATCTTTATCCGGATGATTTGAAATAGTGTCCCCGCCATTTCCACCTAACGCTATATTATATCCAATATTTCTATCAGTTGACTTGTAAAAGTTTATCCAATACCTTTCTCTTTCATCCAAGTGTTCTTTTGATTCACACTCTTCAATTATTTCTTTGATAAAGTTTTCAACGCTATATTTTTTAAAAGCAAGATGTAAAATTTTTCCAGATCCAAGATATCTTGGATTGTTATATTTGTCCTGTCCTATGTAAATCTTACCGTTCACTAAATTTGTTGTCTTATATATAATCATAATGGTATTACCTCCTTTTTATTTATATATCTAAGGAGGGTAATAGTTTTTATGATTTTCCTATATCTTTTAAGTAATCTTGATAGAGTTCGTCGTCTGTTTTATAATCAGTAACCGGCAAATCTGCAACGTTCCAAGCATTAACCATTAATCGTCTTGAGTCTGGATTTGTTTTAAGGTCGTGGATTAGGTTTGCGATTTGGTCTATACCAGTTGTTGTTATATCATAAACCTTATCTCCCGTTTCATTTAATACTTGTTTAAAATCTTTACCCCAATTTCTCCACTGAAATCCGTAAATTGGACCAAGATCCCCGAATCTATCACTAAATTCTTTATCATTTTTGATTTTATCAATAAATCTTTTTCTTGCATCTTCTGTCGGCTCTTGATATTCATCTTCAGACGTTGCTAATATAAATCGCTTGTGAGCGTCCCCCACCCAGATAGTATTTCCTTGCTCCAGTAACCATCTTAAATCAGTTCGACCTTGAAGGAACCAAATGAGCTCGGAAACGATCAAATCGAACTTTATGTGTTTTGAAGTTAGCAACGGAAACCCATCGCTCATTTTGTGACGTATTTGTCTTCCAAATACACTCAAAGTACCACCATTTCTAGTTTCTTTTTGTACACCATTATCCAAGATATCTTGAAGTAGGTTACAATAATCTTTATCTAATTTATTCATTTTTATTTATTTGATTTTTGCTGTATAATATCAATCCATGCTTTCAGTATATTCGCCATACTTTGACTTGGTTTTGTATTTTCAACTGAAGATATGTATTTTTGAAAAAAATATTTCAAACTATCAACATCAGATAGTTCAGCCCCGGGTAATGAGGTTTTAACTTCTCTGTTGTCAAAAACATATTCTTTTTGACAGGGTAGTTTGTTATCTAGATTATTCATTTGTAATTATTTTTTCCAATGTAGTTGGCTTTTCAGATACAATAATATTTTTTTTAATTCCATCAAATATTTCAATATCATCATACGGACTAATGATATAAACCATTTCCGTTTTATCTTCATTTAATTCAACTGTCAGCGTTTGGTCAGGATGATAACTATCATAGTATATTTTTACATCATCAACTTCTCCAAGAAATATAATACCTTGCCAACCATTTTTTTCATACATTTTATTGTAGTAATCATCACCATGTTTAAACAAATCTCTATCCTCATAACCTGAGTAAAAAGCATCTTCTATTTGTTGTTTTTCTTTTTCAATGAATATTTGTTTAACTCCATTTGGTACAGATATATCAATTGCTTGTAAATTATCAAACAATTCTTGCATTGATGTTTTTCTATTGTCCATAATTTTTGTTTTATTTAATAACGCTGTTATAAGTTTCCCATTTAATATTACCTTCATTATCTTTAAATGCTAATATAATATCATCATGCTCATCTTTACCTATTGCTACAAAACCATATCCTTCACATATCATAGGAATATAATGATTAGGTTTAATATTATTTGCCTCTTCTAAAATGTCGAAATCACTAGGCATACTAGTATCATTAATTTCACACCATTGTTTTGAAAAATCTGCCATGTTTATTTTTTATTTTAATTGTTTTTATTCTGGTAATTTATCCCAATCTCCCGATGCTAAATTCCAAGTAAGATACCCAATACTCTCTATCCATGAATCTTTAGTGTTTGAAAATAGCCATATCCAAGTTCCTAAAAACATCGGAACTGGACATAGCGGAAGTCCAATAATAATTCTAAGTAGTCTTTTCATCTATAATAGATTTTAATCGTTTAATCTCAGCAATGACATTATCACCTAATTCAATTTTAGACATCATTGATAAGTCTATTACTTGTGAGTATAACAAATCGATTAACTGTTGTTGTATATGAACTATTTCATTGTGTTCATAGGCACCATCAGGACCTATTTGAAAGTCGTCTGAGATGTATGGTGGGTTGTTTTCTGAAGGACCAAATTTGGTTGATTCATTGTAACCAGCCTCGTTTACTTTATTCATTGGTTCTATATTTGGAAATTCGTTTATTCGTTGTTCTTTAATTGATTCAATAACTTTTAACATCGGACTATCTTTATCCATTTTAGTAAGGTTATCTAATAGACCGCTTTTTTTCCATTTTTTGATGATTTCTTTTTTGTTCATATTTTAATTGTTTTTTCTAGTGTGGTCGGTTTTTCAGATACAATAATATTTTTTTTAATTCCATCAAATATTTCAATATCATCATACGGACTAATGATATAAACCATTTCCGTTTTATCTTCATTTAATTCAACTGTCAATGTTTGTTCAGGATGATAACTATCATAATAGATTTTTACATCATCAACTTCTCCAAGAAATATAATACCTTGCCAACCGTTTCTTTCATACATTTTATCGTAATAATCATGTCCGTGTTGGAACAAATCTCTATCTTCATAACCTGAGTAGAAAGTGTCAGCTATTTGCTCTTTCTCTTTTTCAAGGAATATTTGTTTAACTCCAATTGGTACTTTTATATCAATTGATTCTAAATTATCAAACAATTCTTGCATTGCGGTTTTTCTATTGTCCATTTTCTTTTTCAAATTGTTGATTAATTTTTCCTAAAAAATACATATGAGTTAATACTTTTGGCATGTTATCCATATTCCCATTGTAGAATAACTCTTCTGCTAACATATTAATTACTTCCATTTCTACATCAATTAAATGGGTTTGTCCTTCAAAAGAGTTGTATATTTCCCAATATCTTTTTGCAATTGTTTCTATGTTATTTTCCATATATTTTGTAGTAGTATTGTTCTGCTCTTGTTTCATCATTCATAACTTTAAAAACTTGCGCATCTTTAAAGGTGTTAATTATTTGATCTTTCTCCATTGATAATTTTCCTAAACATCTCAATCTAATAGTTTCAAGAGTTGTTCTATTATCATCAGTTAAATCATCATCATAAGTAAGATGTTCAACTATTTCATCAATTAGTTGTTGCATTGCTGTTTTTTTCATACCTTGATGAAACACATCTTCAACCAATGCCGTTTTATAACCCAGCACAACCTGTTCCGGTGTCCTGTTTTTACAATCGGTTATTTCTATTGATTTGTTCATAATAATTTATTTTCGGTTAATAAAAGCACATCACATAACAGCACCTATGCGCCATTAAAACGAGCGCATAGCTGCAATCCGTTAGCGGTCAGGCTAAGACAGCATATACCGTTTGACATTTTTCTCGTGTGACAAACTTCTATCTTCGTTCAAATCGCTTGTTTTTGTCAAACTAAACGACAAAGCGTAAGTAAACCAATTCAATGACCATACACGAGTAAAAAACCAGCCTTGAACATTTTTGGTAAAACTGAATATTGGAAACAAATCTTTTGCTCTAAATCCAGCGAACCAACTTTTGTAAACATTAAATTCTCTTTTCATTTTTTTTTGTTATTAAATTTTGGACTTCTAAAAGCGGAGAAGCCCGAACCGCTAACACGCAATTGGCAAAATAAAAGCCATCAAGTGTAGTGCTGAACATCAACGGTAGTGCAAGGCTTTTACTTCGCCAATCGCCACCGTTATATTCAATATCAAAAATTTTATGATATTTTTAATTCCACCATGATTCAATATGTGTCTCTAATACTTTAAATAACAATTTTTTAGCTCGTTGGTGATTGATATCAGCTATATTTCTCGCTATTCTTATTAGTATGTGATCCCTGTTTTTCATATTTAATATGAAGTGAACCCAACTTGTTTTTGATTTTTTCCTCTTGGTGTTTTTTTCATTCCTTTTAGATGTTCTATTGCATTCTCGTATTTATTATCTAATAAAACAACAGAAATAAATAGCTCCTTTAAATGAGACATCGAGAGATCCGCTGTATCATCTAACCATTTTTCGATATCGATTGTAATTTTATTCTCCCCTATCTTATTTAAAAGATAAGATTTTCTTACTTCTCTAGAAGGAGGAGCCACGTAATATCTCCTATCAAAACGAGAAGGTCTATTTGTGATTCTCTCTTCTAATTTTTCTGGGTAGTTTGTAGTTGCTATGTAGACAACATTTTCAATTTGCTTAATTCCGTCAAGTATATTAAGCAAAACAGAAGTTGAATAATTGCTATCCCCTGCAACGCTATCAATATCTTCTATCATAACGACAAGGGGTCTATCTGGTTCAATCTGTCTTAATTTAGGAACCATTTCAATATATGCTTTAATTGAGTCTTCGTTTTTGATATTAATAACAATCCCAGATAACTCTCTGATGATGTGGATCATACAAAGCTGTAAAATGCCTGATTTACCACATCCGGGATCGCCGTATAAAAGAATACCCCTTTTGTGCATAAGCTTATATGATTTATAGAGCTCTGCCTTTTTCCAGAATGCTTTTATATCGGTTAGAATCTCCCCAATTTCTGCAGTTGGTAGCTCGTATAGCTCGTCGGTGTTAATGGCTTGTCTCATTACACACCACTCATTAGCCCGGTTACTCCATTCAAATTCATATAGACCTGCAGGGAGTCGTTTTTCAGCCTTTGGTGCTGGGAGATAACTCCCGTCTCCCATCACAGACCATTGATCAAAATCCATCTTTTTTTCTTCATCTTCTAAAATGTGATGGTAATCAACTTCATTAAACTCTATCCCAATGTCTTCCTGCAGACCTAGTTTTTCCCTTACTCTTTTCCCAATTTCCCTGGTTTTCATTTTATTTTAGATTATATTATTTTATATTTTTAAATATTGTTTAGTTTCGTTTAGCTTAAATAATTTGACATGTTGATAGCGGCTTGTTCAGCTTCTCCCCATGTACTTATCGTTATCTTTCCTCTTCTATTAAATGGTATAATCGATGCTATTTCAAACGCGTCACCATCCTTTAGCCATCCGTCTTTTCTGTTTCTGATCTCCGCCTTATTAGCTAATTTTTTATACTTGTCCCACTCTTTCTTAATGTAATCAGATTCAACAGGAACGTAATTTTCATCAAATAACCTGTCGCCTAATCTAAATGTGTTTCCACCTCTGTGGCTATATCCATAATATCCCTTTACAAAAGATAAAAAATAATCTTCAACCACACCCTTTCTTCCAGAAGGGATATGGAAAAAATTTTTTTCTAAAAGTAAAGCAACTCCATTCGGTTTTTTCAGAGTTACAATCATCAGATTTTTGTAATATCTCCATCCATCGGACAGATCACCTAGATATGTTCCATCTGGAGCTAGAAACGAGTTTTCTAAAATGTATTCGTCATTATTGAATTTATGCTCTCCTATAATTCCTCCAGTATACAGATTAATGAGTTTAACCTTCTCGGGATCAGAAATAAACCCATTAAGATCCCTTCTAATATAAATCCTAGAGACCAACTTAGTGAATCCCAGATTTAAGTGGATTTTATTAAGTTTGTTGTTTCCTGAAGAATACCAGGGTGACTTTTCAAATTTCAATTTGATCTTTCCTAAATAAGGGGTTTGATTTTTTATTAACATTTTATGATAGATAATTGACTAGTAAATATGATATCTTATATCCGGTAAATGCACCTAAAGCTGACGGGAAGGGGAAAACTATTAGCTTGCCTAAATCCGTTACATACTTGGGCCTATTTACGATTCGCCCCATATAAGAATAATAAACAAGATATCCAATCAATACCGCAAAATCAACCCTTGTTGATATAAAAACCACAAGTGTAGCTCCGATAAATCCAAAAAGAAAGTTATCCCTTACCCCCTCCCAAATTTCCTTTGTGGTAGCATCTTTATATTCCTTAACTATCTTATTGATTGTGGTAACCTTTTTCTTTCTACTCTTTTCTTCCATCTTTTTACAAATGTAATAACCAATCACGGGATTAAAAAATTAAACACTGGATTCTTTTAAATTTTTTATTTGAGCTTCATATAGTTTATTCTGATCCTCAAGTAATCTGAGACTGCACCTCGTGTTTTTCCAATAGTGATAGAATTTATCGCAAAGTTTTTTTGTTAGTTCAATTTTTTCTTTGTGTAAAAATCTTGGCTCCTTTATAGTAGTAACCACACCATAAGAACTTACGTACATTAACCCGGCATAATCTGGGACTTCTTCTTTTTTAACCAATCCCTCAGGAACGCAATAATAAAACTTATTTGGCCTGAATTTCCATTCTATTGGGCCGTAGTAATGCTCAGATATTCTTTTTTTTGTTACCTGATCAGTGTGGTATTTATACTTTTTCTTCATGAAGATACCCTCATTCAGTATAAGGTGCTTATTCTTCTTTTTAAAATCATTGAAGAAATCAGATCTGCTTATTTTTATTTCTATCTCATAGCAGTACCCGCTTTTCTGAACTACCAAAAAATCGGTTTCCCAGTCGTCCTTGAAGAGATAAAGATTCCCTGCGGTGTATTTAATATTTCCGCTATCGAATCTTTTCTCCAGATTCTTCTGTATTGTTTTTTCAGTGTGCTTAATATCAGACATGTCTATTATTTAATCCCACCATCCACGAAGATCCGTTCCGTCAAACCATTTATAGTAGTGATCTTCCTCTTTTTTCTCTTCCTCTGCCAGAGATTTGAATATTTTCTGATATCCCTCATTCTCTTGCCCTTGTAAGATCCTCCAGAGTTCTTTCCATTCTTGCTCACCTATTTCCCTAGATCTTTCAAATACCTTTCTGTTGTGGACCTTCTCTTCTTCGGTTTCGTTATCAACTAATCTTGAATACCCGGGTTTATCCTCTACTTCTTCAAATTCCCATTCGCGGTGTATAACCTCACCTAATTCTGCCTCTGCCATTTCGATATAAAGATCCTCATTATAGTTCCTAATAAGCTCTGCAGCTCTCTTCATAGCTTTAACTTTTTTGAGCCTGCTGATGTCAACCTCCATTCCATACTTTTCCATCTTGTCCCCCATATCGGCTAATCCAATTTCCATGAACTCTAGTAAAGCATGATGATCCCACCAGTAGTGATTTGCTAGGGGCTTTCTGAATTTCCAAACATTCTTCAAAAATCTTGGAATGTCGTATCTGAAGAGCGAGTAGGTTTTATACCACCATGTGTTGTGTCTTATTAATTTTTTGATGCTATCACCAAAGCTTTCTGCGAATCCTATTTCCATAAAAATGATTTATTTTTCATAGAACTCTATCGGTACAAAGTTCCACAAAAAAAGCCAGATAGTTATATCTGGCTTTAAATATTATCTGATTTTAATTAGTCTTCGTCTTCTTCACCCTCTTCGTCTTCTTCGGGTTTTTCCTCGTCTTCTACTTCAACTTCTATGTTTTCTGGTTCGATCATTTCTTCTCCTGATTCTTCTCCTGATTCTTCTCCTGATTCTTCGGATGATCCTTCACCTTCCATTTCGTTTCTGATCCAATCAGCAACTTCTTGAATATCGTCTTTAGAAGTAGCAATATGATCAGCAGCCCAATCGTGACCATTCTTAAGGTGTTTATCAACTTCTCCTGGATCCATTTTAAGAATCTCTTCTATGTAATGTTTGATGGAAGTTAAGTTTGCGAAAAACATGTAGTGTTGTTTTTCTTGTCCTCCCTCCATGTTGTCGTCCTCCGCTATTTCCATAGCTTTTTTCTTAAAGTCTTCAAATGATACTATTCTTTCCATTTTCTGTGTTTTTTATGTTTATGTATATATCCTTTTCGTTTATTTAATTATGTATTCGGTGTATTTAGACTTAACCGGGGCCTCATTAGGAAAATAATACTTTATCGTCTTTTTAGACTTTTTTAAGTGGATTGTTTTATAAAATCCACTAGGTACAGTGGCTCCTGATGGCAATAAGATCGATTTTTTATCAAAAACAAGGGTTATAGTAACAGTAACCTTTTCAGTCTTAGCCAATTCTCTTTCATGTTCTTCTAGCATTCTCCATACTCCTCTATTTAGGTATTGATTCTGTAAAGCGCAGTTTAAGTAGCTAAAAGTTTGATATAAAAGCTCTTTGGTGCAATTAAAATCAGCTGCTGGAGCTAAATGGCCTTTATCATAGACATTATTCACGTAATCAGCTGCATCTGAAGTTTTAATAGAATCATTGGTGTAAAAGTCAATACCTGTTCTAGAAGCTGTTCCTGCCGGGCATTGAACCGTGTACTTGATCCAAGTTGGCTGCTCTAATTTTTCATTATATATTACTTCATATATCGGTGTTTTTACCTTAACCGACTCTCTAAGTTTCTGACCAAATACTAAGGTCGGTAATAATAGTAATATTAATTTTTTCATTAACGTTTTTTTTACTACTATTTATCCTCGGTGAGCCTACTTTATTTTTGACCAGCCCCTAGAATCTATCGCATCCATAACCTGTTTTGCAGAGATTCTCTTGGTGCACTCAAATTGTCTGGCTGTTCCTTTGTGTACTGGACACCAAAACCAATCACCCGGGTCAAATGGGAATCTTTCGGGTGTATTAAAGCAGGAATTACAAACGTCATCTCTATGGATTCTAATGCAATCATCATCAAATTCATTGTCCTTTGTGGTTACTCCCGATATCACAACCACCTTTTTGTCTAGTGCATGTGCTACCCAAGAAAGCCCACTAGAAAGGCCAACAAAGAATTCGCAGTGTTCGATCCAGTGCATCATTTCAGTAAGATCCATGCCGGTCTTATTCATACAGTTCTTAGGAATCTCGTTCCAATTACCCTCGCTACCAAAGCTGTAATATCGATCTATGCAAACAGGGACAAGACCTTTCTTCTGTAGCATATCACATAGCTTTTCCCAAGAATTGTTATTGTTCCAGTGCTTAGCCTGTGCAGTACTATGGCTGGAAAAGCAAACATATTTCTTATTCAGAGGAGATGACTTACCAGACTTCTTTAACCGAGGTCTGATCTTGCCCATATCGGCTAATCCTAGCTGTTTAGCAAAGCCTAATTGTAAAGGCAAGTCATAGATATAGTCACAGCATATAATGTCAGTATACGTGCTTAAATCAGTCGGCATCTGTATTGTGTTCACATTCTGATATAAATCTTCATAGAGAAATCCAAAGTTACTGACCACGTCACATTTAATTCCTAGTCTTCTAGCATATTCGTCTGCATAAGGCATGAAAGATATAGTGTCTCCCAGTGCCGAAGTTTTTAAAATTATAAGCGGATTATTATCCTTAACATAATTGGGACTAAAGAAAGATATGATCTGATCTGTATTTAAAACCCTATAAAAACCAGATTCATCATCACCGCTATATTTAAAATGCGGGATATGAATATCCTCTAAGTATTTAGACTTTTCAGATATCGAAGGAATGCACTTAGTCAAAGACACAAAGTCCTTGATAATGTCCTTGATGTCATTTCTTCTTATGTTTCCATCCTCGATCAGAACATGCTGATTGCTTAAATCCATCTTAATAGTTTTAAGAACATCAGATCCGTCTTTTATAACTATTTCCCAATCAATGTACTTAGCTCGATCATCGGGAACGGTTGACCATGCTCTTTTACTTTTACCTACATTAAGAAAAGATTTAATTGATCCAGTTCTAGCATCTCTGAAAAATATAGCTTGGCCTTCACCTTCTGGATATGAGCATTTATAAAAATGCGGATCTCTTTTAAACCAAGAGTAGAATCCGTGATCCTCCTTCTTTTCTATTCTTTTCGGTATGCCCCTATAATCGTTGAGTATGAGATCCTTCTGAGATATCTTACCAAATGATGCGTAATCCATAAGCATTCTCGAAACGACAACCTCCCATGATATTAAGCTTCTTTGATCCCTACACTCTAGAACATACTGAGAATACTTTTGTAGAACTTCTTCAACTCCATCTACTAAATCTTTAGTATCTGCAGACTCTATTCTTTTCATCCCTCTTAAATTAGATTCCATTAGTCCAACTACAGGAATACCCATGGCGATACTTTCGGTAACTGTTAGATTTGGATGCCCAGCCTCAATAGCTCCAGGATTCAAAAAGACATGGTGCTTTCTCATCTCTGCTAGTGAATCTTCATAATTCATGTCGTAGATCACATTTAGCTTACGGTACGAAGCAACGCCTGCATTCTTCTCAAAGAACTCTTTGTTATTTTTACTAGGACAGATTATAGTAATCGGAAGATCTAATATGCTAGCGCATTCTATTCCTGGTATGAATCCCTTTCTATCAAATAAAGGATCTACAAGTAAACCATTGTTTGCCATCATAATTAGGCTTGGTCCATTATCAAGAAGATCGATAGACCTGTCTTCAAAATAATAATCCTTAAGATTAGCCCCATGGCTAAGATATCTTAATTGTGGTAATGATCCAAAATAATCTATAAGATATTTAGCATGTACAAAAGATAGAACTGATCCTTTTATAGCTTCTAGATTTTGTCTATAAACTTCAGAGTCTTTCCCTAGATAATAAGCATGATGATCGTGATGTGAAAACACATAAGGTATTCCTCTCTCCTTTAGTAATAAAGCTAGGTTGGCCACATGTACGTGAACGATATCCCACTCTCCTGGTTTAACATCATCAGTATAAATGATTTCGACCCCATGTCCGAGTCTTCTTAATACCTTTGTATATTCCCAGATTATCTTTTCTACTGCTCCCCATCCATTTGGTGGAATCTGTATTATTCCGGGGGTTATTTGTGCTATTCTCATTTTTTTATATTTTCTTTTTTGCAAATATTACCCCATGATCTGCGCTGTCATCAACCTCATACTGTATTAATTCATTATAAAGCTTAACCTCAAAATCTGCACTGATTAATTTCTCTGTTAGCTTATTAACTCTACCGTCATTATTATCATGGAATTCTAAAATTATGTTATTAGCTTTAGCTAGCAATCCAATATCTGTCACCTCTAGCAAATCATACTCAGCACCTTCGATATCGATTTTAAGTAAATCTATCTCACCGACTCTTTCGATTAGAGAATTCAGTGTTTCTGATTTTACTAAGACAGTATTATTGCTTATTGTTTTTGCTATACTCGAAACCAGAGTGTTTCCTGGATCTACGCTAAGACTAACATCCTCTCCGTTACCAGTTAAAGCTATTTCTTCAAAAATAACATTGGGATTATCGGAGTGCATCTTTCTGAATTCATTTGCAGCTAGTGGATTTGGTTCGATTGAATAAACTTTTGCAAATCCTGCGTCTAGACAGAATTCAGTAAACAATCCAACATTAGCACCAACATCTATAGCAACCCCTTTCCTGGATATACAGTCGGTCATAGTTCCATATATTCGATCGGTAAAGAATTCTTCATAGTTTCTAAATATTGGATCTTTTGTATCAAGTCTACAGATCTTCTTGCTTACGTTTCTGAATCTAATTACAGATTCAGAGATTACATCGTTTTCCTGTCTATATTCAATGAGAAATCCTCCAAAGTTTGGATTATTTTGGAAATCGTAGATGTGAATCGGAATGGGAATTATCCAGTACGATCCACCCAGATTAAATCTTATTCCACAATGGAATATATTAGATCCACTGTCTATGTCTTTAACATAAACGTCACATTCAATCTCGTTTATGTTTCTGCTATCCCCAATGTAAACTATATCAATTCTATTATTTTCAGGGGAGAATCTATGCACAAACATATCGCTCTTATTGCTTATCTTTAATTCTTTTTTGATTTCTAATATTTCTCTTATCTGGTTTAATATTTCACTCTTATCTTCACTTCTGAAGAATTTCAGAGTGTTTGATTCCTGATACATGTCAACGTATACTGAAAGATTCCTTAGAAGCAATGGTGATTTCCAAGATATAGCTTCCTTTATAACGAGTGGACTTGTTTCTTTATCATTGAATAAAGGTATCGAAGGAAATATAACAAGATCTGCTGCCTGATAGAATAAATCAACGTCATCTCTTTCTCCCCATATTTTACAATTAGCAGGAAGATTACTTGTAACCGGTTCCCAATACCATTTAAAGTTATCGGCTAAGGTTCCGATGAAATGGAATTCTATCTCTGGTAGTAATTTAGCGAGTTCAGCAGTTTCTCTCTGGTTCTTTCTTGGAGTAAATATACCAATTTGGATTATGTGTTTTTTATTGGGATCTAGGCCTAATTTCGCCCTGCTTTCATGGTAATCCCTTCCAGGTTTCTTGGATATCGCATGCTCGACAACCTCTATCGGTACATTAAGATCTTTTAGAAGACTAACCTGCCAAGGACTAATAACTATGAATTTATCAGGTAGGTATATTTTTTCTCTAGATGAAACTGACGAGTCATGCATTGTTTCGAATATCTTATATTCTCTATCATCAGAGAATATAATATCCAGCAAATGGTGACTTAAGAATTGCTCACAGGGTTCTTCAAAGTGGATAATATCAGGCTTCATTTCTTTGATAGCCCTAATCAAGATGTCCTCTGGCTTGTCTCCCCAGGTTACTATTCTTTCTCGGCCTATTATGGATTCTATTCTTTTCCTAATGGTAATATAAGAAACTTCGTGTTTTTGTTCAAACACCCAAACTTCCGCTTCGTCTTTAATTTTGTCTATTTTATTCTTTAGATACTCAGGCATCCCACCGGTAGACAGATGTGGTACAATGTAAAAAACTCTCAATGTTTTGTATTTATAGGTTCTACTGTAAAAGCCAAATAAAATTTCGTGTAAAAAGTATTGAATGGGTGCCTTTGTACGAAATTTATTGATCTAGAGATTCGCCACAGTTAGGGCAGAATTTCCATGTTTTTTTCTTTGATCTTGTTCCACATACTGTACAATAATCTCTAATCTCAGTAACCTCTACTGGTTTAACTGATCTCGGAAGAATTTGATACTCTGATGTGTAACAACAATACCAGGAGTAACTACCCGAATCTTTTCCAAAGTCCTGATCGGATTTTTCACCTTTTTCTACTCTACCAGTTTCAAATGAACCCGCAGTTGAGCAGTTAACTACCCCAGATAAGCTGTTAGAAGAGTAGATAATTGGATTACCCCCGATTGATGAAGTTTGTGTAAAGTAAACATTAGGTGCAGTAGTTCCCCCGAAAATAGTTGGATTTACTGTTCCTGGATTGTTTATCCAAGTTTGATGGTAAGGAACATAGGTTGTGCCAGTCGAAAGCGTGAAACTGTAATTTGTTTGTTCTGGGTAGAACTCAACCTTTACCTTACCGTTGTTTTTAATTGCCTCTTTAACCTCATCTGTAGCATCAACATCGTAAGTCGAAAATAAGAATTTCTTCTTCTCATCGATGAAACGATCCAAGAAGTATCTTTGTCCAGGTCTAAGTACTAAACCCGAGTTACTGATAACCTTGTCATTGAGATAGATTTTAGCTAAATAGGATGTTGGTGTTGGATTATAGAGCTCGATTTGAAACTCCTGTCCGCTGTCTAGATAAACTAGATCATCCTTTGCGCCGTAGATTTTTTGTCTGTTGTTGGATACGGCTACCCAAGCTTGTGGTTTTGGAGTACTCTGTACTCCGATTGTGTTGTTTTTCATTTACCTTTTTCTTTTTTTTAAAATCCCATCGCTGCTATTGCTAACAACTCTAAGGTCATTTTGACCCGGGACACTAAGTACGAAAGGCACCCTTCAATACGTTTTATATATAATCACTTGTTTATTACCAGAAATCATCTCCTTCTTGTCCATTTGAAAGATCATTATAACCTCTAAATGGATTATCATAGTCATCGTCTTCGAAATTCGAATCACTAAAGAATTCTCTTTCCGATTCAGAAATTCTTTCGAACCAATTACCATTATCTTTATACCAAACCGTGTTTATGGCAGGGGTTCCTGTCGTCCACTCTATTTTTGAATCGTTTGATAAACCACCTGGTATAATTGAATCCAGATCTTTAACTACTTTTTCCAGATCGTTTTGTAGATCTGTGTCTAATTCGAGATCCTCAACATAGATTTCTAAGCATCCATTAAAGTTAGATTCCATACAATCAATAAAGATGCTATACAAGATAATGAAATCTTCCCTTAATTCCATTACTGATTTAATGTCCAACATCTCTCTAGACGTGAATTTTCTATTGGACATTATCTCCGCATTTAAAATATAATTCTGCATTATTTTTTTAGTTGTATATACCATAAATGCTTCTCTATTTTATTTGACTCTCCCTAATTTTTACAGTTTCCCCTGTTATCGGTCGAGAGTAAAGACTCATTACCTTATTTCCGTCTATATTAGTAAAAGTAATTCTACTTTTCACATTTGGCTTAAGTGTGATGGTAACATCTCCCGGTTCTTCTGAGCTGTCGCTCCATGCAAATACCACCGGAGCTTCGTCATCGAATTGGAAAACCCATTCGGCGTCTTTGAAATTTTCGTGTGGATCTGCTATCGTAGCTTTTTCTCCTTTTAGTTCTATTGCATTATCTTCCATATTATATAAAGTTTTGACAAAATGTTTTTCTGTGATGCTTAGATAAGCCAACTTCTTTTATTGCTGAGATGTGTTCTGGAGTACCGTATCCAACGTTCTTCTCCCATAAATAATTCGGAAATTCCTGGCTAATTGATTTCATCAGTCTATCCCGGTGGACTTTAGCTAGTATTGATGCTGCTGATATGCAAGGAACCTTAGAGTCTCCTTTTATAACGCATTCATAATTTATTTCTTTATGTCCAGGAAATCTATCGCCGTCAACATAGAGAAAATCAGGAACTATCTTACATGAATCTATAGCTCTTTTCATTGCTAGAAATGTGGCTTGTAAAATATTCATTTGATCTATCTCCTGTGGAGATGCAGCACCTATACCCCATGATATTGCATACTCTTTTATTAGAGCTTCTGCCTCTTCTCTTTTCTTTAAACTTTTGATAGCTTTGCTATCTTTAATTCTAGAATCATAAAAATCCTTTGGCATAATAACTACCGCAGCAACAACAGGTCCGCTTAAACATCCTCTTCCTTCAGCCCACCTCGTCTACGCCAGCTATAAATTTTAGCTCGCGTAGAAGAGGTGGATTATTATTTTCTATCATTATTTTTATTATTAATTGATTTTTTTATTTTATCTATGATCTATCTGATCCTTTTTTTATGATTTAAGCGTGGTGAATTCACCTTTGATGAAACTAATGTGCTGAGCTTTACCATCATGGTGGATTATCACATGCGACTGAAGCCATCCACTTGGTCCAATGTTATAGTTAACTCTTAGTTTAGTTGAAGTACCGACTGCAAGTGCTCCGTCCTTTCTTCCTGGCGAATGGTAATGTCCAACTACGATCTTAGTGTTTAATTTTCTGAACTGTAATAAAGAACCCCTAGATCCGTTTGATCCTACATCACCATGTTGAGCTAATTCCCAGCCATTAATAACAAAGCTATCACTTCTGCCTAAAGTTCTATATTTAGGATACTCCTGATTTATTAAATATGGGATAACACCGTTTGGCGCTGCTCCTTTAAGAAGCAATGCGCTATATTCCATGTACTCAATGGAATTTTTCATAGTGGCAGTCTTCCTCCAATCTGTTCCTTTTAGCCATCTATCTAAGAAGTCGTCGTGGTTACTTCTAACTATTACAACGTTATAATCTTCGAAACTTTTTAATCCATTAAGCATTACCTCAACTTCGCCTCTCAGTGAATTTGTTCCGTCTATTTCCCTTTGATATTGTATAAAGGGATCTTTTGATTCGTGGTGGTTAATAGACAGGCCATCAAAAACGTCATGTAGGATTACATGATCTGGTTTTAAATTTTTGAATAGCTCTAGTGTTTTGGAGATTACTCTTTCGTCATGTTGACCATAGTGAATATCACCGAGTACAGCAGCTGCAATTGAATTAATTTTAGAAACCTCACCCTTCTCAACTTTGTAATATAAATCACAGAAATCGCCATTATCCGTAGCTGTAACCTGTCTGGCAAAAAATATATTCACATCCTTTATCTCTACAACGACAAAACCTAGTGTATGATGGAATTCACCTTTCTTTCCTGATTTGGAATCTGTGTAGTTCTTAAGAGTACATGCCCCTGTGGTCATCATCATCTTAGGTAGATTCCCTTCAAGAACTGGAATTGTTTCCATGTGAACTTTCGGTGATCCAAAGACACAGGAATTAATTCCACTCATACCCTGTAATCCTGTCATCGGATCTACTGCGGTAGGTTGGATTTTAACATCTGACATGATCCACATATGTTTATGAACCTCGTGGCGATTGGCATCAAGATATATTGAGATTCTATTTGACCACTCATCGTAACTTTTATCAGAGAAAACCGAAGTTGGGTTTTTATATCTTCCTGCAATAACGTGAATATCTGCATCTATTACTTTGGCGTAAGCCTCTATGTTTAGTATAAAATCCTCATTAACAGGAGTATCATTTTGTGCCCAGGTAATTATAAACCTTTTCTTCTTCTTATCGAATTTTTTTTCTTTGGCCCTTATGTACTGCGGTGACTCTGTTAATGCTTTTTCCGTTATACCTAATTTGGAAATCCAATTTTGGATAGTTCGTTCTGATTTTCCAATAAGATCACTTAGGCTTTTCATTCTCTGATCCCATGTCAAATCTCTATTCCAGTAAATATCTGACATTTTAGATATTTGCTCGTCGTTTAATTCTTCAAACTTCATTAGCAAGTGTTAAGTTTATTCTTTGTTATATTCTTTTTTAATCAAAGGTTTCGATTATATAACAAGGAATGAGTGATTAAAAATTATAGGCTTTATCTGAAAAACTTTCTCCTGTAGCTCCTGCTATATCTTCATATATTTTGGATTCTTTGCCCTCTTTTTCTAGCTCTTCAAAGAATTTCTTTATGTATGTACACTTTTCAAATTCCTCTGTAGATTCATAATAAAATACAAAATTCATTAAATTAAATAGTTAATCATAAAAAACATAATTTAAGACCATGCTTTTTGATGCTGAATTTTGCTGAAAAACATTAAATGATTTTTTACAATCTTCTAATGAAACCCGATATTTCAATTTCAAGTTTTTTATTTCAATAAAGAATTTTTTCCAATCTGTATATTTGGTAGCCATTTCCTTCCATTGGTGTTTTACCAACAGATTTGGATAAAATCCTGTCTTGTTTTTCTTTATTCTATATTCAAATCCTCTTCTTGCTATTTCTATTGAAGCATTTACTGCATCAGTATAGTCGTGCATTAAATTCCCGATAAAACTCGAATAAGCCGGATTAACTGAATATAGTTTAATCCCTTCTATATTTAATCTTTTGGTTAAGTTATTAATAAACAATTCTCTTTTCCAAAGATTTTTATTCTTTCTGTTTGATAGTTTAATAGTTGAAGAACTTTTAAAATCTAAATCCTCAATAAAAACAGATTTACAATTAAATTGTTTTGCTAATTTAGTTATCGATTTACTTATTTCAAATGTTTCAAACTTTAATTTATTCTGAAAAAACTTCATTCTATCCGATTTAGAGCTTAATTTTTCATTCAATATTTTGTTAAATATTGGTTTCAAGCTAAATTCATGGGTATAAATTACATTTCCCCTATCTAAAATAGAAATTCCTATTGTATCTGGGTTTAAATCTATACCTATGCATCTATTTTCGTTTAGTATTTTAACTTTTTCTGTTTTAAATTCTTCAAAACTTATGTAGATATTGTTTAAGTCAAATCTAATCGAATATGTATATCCTTTTTGGTTTTGTTTGACTTCATTAAGTTGTTGAAGTTTAAACAATTCTTTCTTTATGTTATTTCTTAAATTAGGCAATTCTAATTTTATATGGGTTAACCTATTTAATTTAAAAATGATTTGATTATTTTCAATTATATCCAGCTTAAATAAGCGATTCCCCTGTTTAAGTTCTTCGCCCTGAATGTTTATAGGACTTAATCTTTTAAGCCGATATTCATCATTAGTTATCTTATTTTTAAGTCTGTTGATAAGATTAAACTTACCCCCAAATGTAACTTTTTCATTCTTAAATCTTGTTTGTATTGCTTTAGCCTCTTTAATCCCGCATTGAACTAACCAAGAGTTTAGTGTATTAATGTTATTTAATGATTTGGTTAATTCCCTTATATTCTTTTCGGTTTTACCTTCAAGAAACCGATTATAACTATACCTGACAATAGACGAATATTGCTTAAGTACAGAAGTTAGATCTTCGCTGGTTTTATATGGAAGTTTAATCGTTTTCATTTTCCTGTTGCAACACTTTTTTTAAAGCATTTAGTTCTTTCCTTCTGTTTGAATACATTTTCATGCTAAAATGATATATCTTTGTTGACAATATACTGCCGACTCCATATTTTTTCATGGTAGCTATTGCATTTTCAAATATAACTCTATCCATTTTTCTTTCCAAGTTCTTCTTATGTTGTTGGATTATCTATCTCTTTTATTACATTAATCAGATGCTCACATTTTTCATAATCCTCAAAATATTCAAGCAATCTTATACACTCTAATATTTCAGTCTTACCCTTGATTTTCCCTTTTAGTATCAACGAATAAAGTTCTAAGTTCTTGTTATATGTTTTTTTCTCATTTTCTTTCACTGGATCATTATCTGATGTTTATTTAATTTGCTAAATTATAGCGGTTCTGGACATAGTAGGATCTGTATTTTTATAAACAAAAAACCCTCACACTATATATTAACATGAGGGCTGTTTATAAATGGTGGTCGAATTTATCCTACCGCAAAAATAACTTTTAGTGCAATTGCCAATATAGCTCCAAATATAATCCAAAGAGCTTTATTAACTCCGCCCTGCCATTTCTTAAGAGAATCGACATCAATATTAAATTTCATATAATCGTCGTATCGGTTTTCTTCAGCTAATCTAAATTTAGTGTTTTCGTTAACTTTAACTATAACCCCCGTTTCTGGATCAAGAAGCTTTTTCTTCATATCAGAAATGTCATCTTTCATCGATTTTTGATCTTTTTTTAAATCCTCCATGGTAGTTTGCAGATGCTTAAGTTCGCCATTAGGCATGTTAGTTTTAAGATGATTCAGCTCATCTAAGATCTGTTTCATTAAAAACGTGCTCGTTATATCTTTTTCTTCCATGGTCTTTTGGTTAATTTTACCAGATTTTCAAAAAATGGCTAATTATATATCCGGAAGAATTTAAGTATTTAAAGATTTTTGTAAATTATCGTAGGGTTTTTCCCTTAGGATATTGTACGGTTATTCCAATGGAGATTTCGCTAAATACCTCAAATGCTTCTTCTGTGGTGCTAACGTAAAAAACACCATAAAAAGACTCATTCTTTTCACAAACTCTATCGGTTATTATTTTACAGTTAAAGTAATTGATTAAAGAACAAGCTTCTATGTGTGATTTAGGATCCTGTGTTTTTACGTAGAACTCGACCATTATCTTTTCCCCGTTACTATTTCTGATATGGTGTTACAATTCATACGATAGTAATTATCATCAGAGTCTTTTACAAGCATTAGCACAGCATCTATAGTTCCCATTAACTTCATATCTTTACCTTCGAACTGGAATTCGGAACCGAGATGTTCAGCCTCTAAAGAAGATCTACGTATCCATTTGGCTTGATTTCTCTCGTAAAGATCACCATAATACTTAAGCATTTCTTTGTTTGGAGCTTTAAATCCAATTAATTCCGATTTTTTATTTTCTGCGTTTTCCATATTAAATTGAGTTATTATTGGGTTCTTTGATATCTGAAGACTTGTTTTCCTTCAGATAATTTGATATTTCTCTAATTTTATCACCCAGTTCTATATTATTTGGTGTTTCGTGTGAGATCTTAATGATAAAGTTTTTAAGATCTTCATAAGTTTTTGCAATTTGTAGTTCCTTGTTCATAGTGAATTTAGTTATTTTTTTACATCTTAGACTGTTTCAATATGCCCCTTTCGCTATTAAAACAATGTAAAGATGTTATGTGCATAACAAAGTATCCCGGGGTAACATCAGACCACCTTTCTGGATCCCTTTGTTTTAGGTTGTCTAACAACCACATAAGCTTTCTGCATGCCATATAAACATCGTCTCTAAAGTGTCTTATATAATCACACGATCTTATGTAATATGTCACATGAAGCCAATTGCCTCTTCTAATAAACTGATATCCCAAGGTACAAGGTACACGTTCTCCGTGAACTGTTCCTGTATCTTCAGGAAACCAAATTGGTAAAAATGCTTGTCTTGTGAAAGGTTCCCTTTCCATCAGATCCAGCACATCTCCAAAATCACCATATTCGTATCTGATCCCTTTGCGTGGTTCATCTATATGTTCGAATTTATCACCAGCAAACCTAGACCAGATTCTTTCTGGGTATGTGTGCGAAAATTGTTCATGACCACCAAATTGAGAATTGTTCTTCTGGGCAAAAGGCCATCTAACATGAGAAGGCGGGGGATTCAAAGGTTGTCCGCCAACTCTTTCCTCAAAATGTTCATCTGCCCAAGGAAGATTGGGTCTAATCTCAGTTGCCAACTCTTCTATTGTGTGTGGCATAAAAAACTGAAATGAATGATTCATTGTTTCCCACATATCATCAGGTGATTCTATTCCCTGCCACCTTTCTGTTTTAACAACATATCCGTGATTAAATAGTTCCTCCTTGGTCCATTTAATTGCTTCTCCTGGTTTATAAAAAGTTTTTATGCCTGCCATGACTTAAGTTATAATAGTTCTAGAATAGTTCATTAAATAAATTTCACTATATGCTTAAAATTACTGGAGAATTTCTTACCTCGTAGTAAAGATCTAGTATGCTTGCATTTATGTATGTTACACCATTCTTTTCAACTATACCTGAAGCCTCGTGGATGTGTCCAAAAACGTGGATTTTTAAATCAGTGAGATCCTTTATTTTTTCAGATAAACTGCGACATCCGACTCTAAGCCCACTTTTAGTAGCATCGAGTGTTAGATATGGCGGGCCATGAGTTATTAGAACATTAATGTCATTAGGAATAAGATTCCAATGTGCATTTATTTTCTCGGCAACTCTATTAAATGCCCAATTATGAAACCATGGTGTTACTGGACTACCCCAAAATTTTAAACCCTCTAGCTCTATCCCGCTATCTTCTAAATATATTATATCTTGACCTAGTCTATCGATAATTTCTTTGTATTTATCAGGTTCAGTCTCAAATAAAAAATCATGATTTCCTGCGATCATGATTTTATTCTTAAATGGTAAACTTGCATACCACTCGATAAATTCTTCAACTTCCCAAACTCTCCCCCTGTATGAAATATCACCTGCATGAACCAATATAGCATCGGGGTGATTTTGGTGGATTTCTTTGAGTTGGCTGTCTATTTCATAGTGCTTAGTGTGGGTATCTGATATGAATACTAAGGTTGGCATTAGTTACTAGCTTTATTTTAATTGGTTGAATTGCCCGCATCATTAGTGTCGGTAACATCTTTTGTTTGCCCTGATGTTACTGGCTTATTTTCAACGTGTTCTTTATGACAAACCTGGGGTACTTTTACATATACGGTGTCATGAATATAAACTTTTTCCGGCTTATGCTGATCCTGTTTTGCAGAAGTGATTTCTGTTACTGAGTGATTCTGTTTTGTTCCGAAAGCAGAGTATAATATACCCGATGTTATGATTATGAGGCTAAATATAATGGGAATTACACCAACCCAGAATATCGCATTAAATTTATTATTTTTCATTTAGCTTTTTTATTATCGTCTTAAGGCTGTGTTGAACATTATTATTATCTTCGGTTTCCATTTGATTTTTCCTTTTTTCAACCTCTTCAATGAATGTGTTTGCTAATACATTTTCAGTTTTTTGTGAAAGCCGAACGCTGTATCCAACTATAGAGATCTGTCCGTTGCCTAAAACCAAAAGCATCGACTTGTCGTGTGACCTGATGTAATAATTTCCAAAAATAAGAAGCTCCGATTCGGGATCGTTTAACAATTTTCTAAAAATATATGATGCTTTTCTTTCGCTTTGATCCATTTTTGAATTGTCCCGCGGATTTAACATACGGGAAAATTTAATACCCATTTTCTGTGTAGCCCTTCTTAATGTGTGAATTCTGTTGTCCATTTCTTTTTTAATAGTTAGTACAATTTTTATTTTATACAAATCTATATTAAGATTCCGGTTAAAAAAAATTTATCATAAAAAAATCCTGCTAAAAGTTAGCAGGATTTTTAATATAGTTTCTTTATCTGTTAACTTAAAAGAAGCATATCATTTTCTTTATCCTTTGACTTTTTTTCTTTTTTAACTACAATCTCTTTTTTAACCGATTTTGTCTTAGCCTTCTTTACAGCTTTTAATTTTGGCTGCTTTTTTTCAGATTCCGGATTTTCTAATTCTGATGTAGATATAGTGTGGGTTTCTACTGTTACTTGTGATTCTTCTTTTACAACCTCGGGTACGGTTACTGCTGGTTTTTTCTTTCCCTTAAATAACAAATATCCAATGAAGAAAGAGCCCAATAGAATTGCTAAGACAATTAAAATTTGCATAAATTTATTTTTTTTTAATTTGTTTATTATATATTACTTATACACATTTGTTTCATAAATTATTCTTCCGATTAAAGTAATCTTATGTTTTAATTCAACCTGTTTAAATTAACATGGGTCCAGATATCACCCCGATTTATTTTTCTAATTGTTGTTATTGATATTTGGAAAATTCTAGCTATCTCGGATACCCTAATATTCCCAGATAACATATTTTTTATTTCAATAACTTGGGATTCTGTCAATTTAGCAGTAGATCCAGCTGAATCTGAGAATCTTCCACTTTCCCATCCTAAATCTATATATTTTTCATATTCAGATGAATCTATTTTTATACATTCCATAGTTTCTATATTCTTTATCCATTTCTTCCCAAATTGAGAATTTTTATTCCCTATGCCATGAAATTTTTTTGATTCTTTCATCTTTGAAATAGTTTCAGTGGTATGTGTTTTACCTTTAAAAGAATCCATTTTAAGAACCCCTGATTCTATCAATTCTTTGTATTTAGCAAGTCCCCTTTCCCTACATTCTTTCGTGCTCTCAATAAATTTATTTCTGTACACCTCATCTTTCAGCTTTTCCTGAAATGCTTTAGTTCCAGCTTTAGAAAATTTTTGCATATGCTCAGGACTACTTATTCCTCCGCCGCCACCTGGTTGCAAATTCATACACATTGGATCATTTAGAAGCTCCTCGTTAACTAATTCAATTTCTCGTTGTCTTAATGATTCTCTATCATCAAAATATTCCAAAATTTCTTTGGTGTGAGATTCCTTACCATGTCTTCTTACTGAATTGGTAATTCTTTTTCCCCCACCCATATAACCGTCATCTGGATTATGAGTTGAGTGCATACCTATGTAATATTTACCGCTCTTAATATTTACTATTTTGTAAATAAAGTGATATTTGTGTTCCTTTCTTGCCATTTCTGTACTTTAGTTTAGTTTAGTTTATATATCTAAACTAAAGTACGAAATCGCGTCGGTGGATCATGGAGGAATTGAACCCCCGTCTTGCTCAGATAGTCAAAGGACTCATTCACAGGCTTAGTAAAATTTTCTAATTCTACAAAATATAAGATTGGGTTAACGCAGTTCCTTTTCTTCAACTAACTGAATGATATTTTGCTTCTGACACTAAGAAGTAATGTGTTCACATTTTTTTAAACGGAGTAAGTGAGACTCCGGAGGTTATGCAGCGTAAGCTAACTCAACCTCAGCTACGGGTGTACCAAACGCGTTGATAACGTCCCAAACTGATTTTTTGCCGTTTAAAGCTTCGTATAGGTTATTTAAGAGTTTCCGATACTAACTCTGCCTGCATCTCAAAGAACGAACTCTGCCAATCAATACCTTGATGACCCGTTTATTATGTATCTATAGATTGCGTTAAACTATTTGTTTCGAAGATGTATAAATATACCCGATATGTTTTTAAATATCTCATTATAAATAACCTTTCATTCTGTTAACTGTGGCCAACGCCTGGTACTTCCTGACCTCTTCTGGTGGCAGATTAGGCATTTGCTTATACATTAGAGCTCTATCATCATTTCCCATCTTAGGCCAGTGCTCTTCTAAAGCTTGCTGATAACTCTTTCCTTTCTTCATTAGTGCAAAAATAGATGCTAATGTTTCTTTAGATACCGGATTACCGTTACAAGAGAAATTCCAGACAACGGTCTGAGGTGCTCCCTCCAGACTGGTGAGGAGATTGTGGTAACAAAAGAAACTCCCATCAACGGTCTGAGGTGCTCCCTCCAGACTGGTGAGCTGATTGTCGTGACAAGAGAAACCCCTGCCAACGGTCCGAGGTGCTCCCTCCAGGCTGGTGAGGAGATTGTTATAACAATAGAAATCACCGTCAACGCTCTGAGGTGCACCCTTCAGACTGGTGAGGCGATTGTTCTCACAAGAGAAACTACTGACGGTCTGAGGTGCTCCATCAAGACTGGTGAGCTGATTATTGTTACAATAGAAACCCCCACCAACGGTCTGAGGTGCTCCCACCAGGCTAGTAAGCTGATTGTTATAACAATAGAAATTTCCTTTAACATGACCAAATGCAACACCTTTAAAATCCGTTAGATCTTGTTGGTCACAACCAAAATAACCATCCACATCAAGTAGTCCAGTTGTGTGATTCAGTTTCCAGCTTCCTTGTGTGCACCTATTAAGCCATCCAAACTGGTCTTCAGTAAGGGTTGGTGCAGATTCAAATACCCGATATGTTTTTAAATATCTCATTATAAATAACCTTTTATTCTGCTAACTGTGGCCAACGCCTGATATTTTCTGACCTCTTCTGGTGATAGTGAAGGGTGATCTTTATATATTGAGAGTACCGCATTTTGTATATATCTAATCATCAAGATGTATATTTTTGGACCCATATAATTCTTTGTTCTTAATCACGCATTCTATTATATGATCCTTCAAGTTTAGTCTAGAAGATATTAGCTTACCGAAAAGAGCTTGCTCTTCGTCCTCGATATTGAATATTTTTTTCTTGAATCCCCATACATGGAGGAATCCTCTATCAGTTATTTCGTCTATATTAGAATTATCAAAAAAGCATTTAGTTTTTCTCAGTTTATCTTCCGGTTGATATATCCCGCTTATAAGACGGGAAACCTTAAGCTGATTATACTTACAAAATTCATACAAAAATCTTTGCTCTGGTAACAATATGTAGGCGATCTCAAATGATGGGTTTATTTTGTCCGTACCGCGAATGAAATTCAAAGCCTCTGTAGCATATTCTTTTGCAATTTGGAGGTCTTTAAAGTAAAGTAAACTAGTGTTATAAGCTTTTTTATCCCAATTAAATCCATATTTGCTTGTAAAGTATCCATTCGTGTCTATTAATCCAGGATCTGGATAGTGTACAAGATCGTTTTCTAATATTCCTTCGGCGTGAGCACAGAAAACATCACAATTGGAAAAATCAATCTCGAATCTAACTTCAGCATCCAAATCTATCATCAGAAAATTTTCATCAACATCATTTATCGCTATAAATTTTCCAGCCGACCAAAATATTGACGGGTCAAAGTCAGGGATAGTTGGTAATATAGGTCTGATTTCGTCAAAGCATCTATCTAATCCAACTTCCTTGTAATATTCATAGATCTCAGAATCACAGTATAAAATAGGGCTTAAGTTATTATACTCCTTGCAGAAATGTGTTGATCTTATGATCATAGCGATCTCCCAAGGTTTTTTGAATTTGCTAATCTCTCCTCTTTTTTTTCTTGGCATAAACCAATCAACATATATTGCTTTAGTAGGCCTCATATATTAAAAATTATTCGTTAATTTCTATTGTAGTCAGAAAACAAAAAAAAATTCAGATGAATCTGAATTTTTATAATTTCTATTTTTCTTTACTTAGAACAATAAAATGTAAAACACAAATGCTAGTACTGAAATCTTTGAACCTGATCAATACCATTATAATTAATCTCCGGATTCGGTGCCATTATGACTGAAATTCCATCAGACAAGTCATATATGCTTTCTATATAACTTTGAACCTCATCTTTCTTAGATTTATCTATACCTAGCTGATTAAGTGCATCATTGGTAATCTGATCAACAGAATCCATAAAATTCCCGCTATCATGGAAATTGAAATACTTCTCATATTTCTTTAGCCAATTTCTAATTTCAGCTTGTTCCTCTGGATTAAGATCCAAATCGTCCAAGTAGTCGGAGAATTCCAGTATTTTTTTCATACAATATATATCATCTAAAATATATCTAAATGGAAGACGAACAATTACAAGGAGACGAGATATCTACGGATGCCTCGCAATTAAATCCCGAAATAGGAAGGGAAGAAGGTCAAGGATCTTGGGATCAGCTTGAGATAGAGCATGAAGAAGATGCTAACTCAGAAATAGAGGCTGGACAGGAAACAGTGGAAGACATCGAACCAGAGACTAAAGGCGGGGAAGCTGAGGAAGAAGGGTCGGAACAAAAAAATACCCAGCAAGGCGAACCAAACAGGGTATTATCTTTTAAAGACTTCTTTAATAAGGATTAGTCCTCATCAGTAGTTTTACCTAAATCTCTTCTGATTAGTTTTCTAACATAGTGAGATATGGATACCGGTGCATCGCCTTTAGCCAATGCTCTTTTTGCGATTTTTCTACTAAGATCTGTTAAATCCTCCTCAGATAGAAGTACCTGTATCTTTTCCGTTTTTTCTTGTTGACTGCTCATATTGTTTTTATTTATTTTTTAAATTCTATGCCTGAATGGGGTTTACCTTTTGCCTTATATTGATTATATCCTTCTGGTTTTTTAGTAACTATAAATTTATTATCGGGGTTTATAATTATATTCATAGGCAACATAGTTTTTCTATTTACCAAAAATGGTGTGCTTTTATGTCCTCTGTCTAATACAGCTACCTCAGCAGTAATATCCATTCCCATAAATTTAAAATTCATCTCTATAGTTGGGTATTTTTTAGTGCCTTTAGTATGTATACCACCTGAAATATCAGTGTATCCTATTATTTTTTTGTTGAATTTCTTAGGACCTATTTCAAAATGAAGCATTTTACCCTTTTGCTCTATTTTATCACCATGTAGGCAGCAGCACAAAGTTCCGTTACCTGTATCAAATTTTCCTACCACTTCACCAAGACCTTCTATATCCACCACTTCCAAATATCCTATTTGCGTTTTAGGTAATACCCAATTCTCTCTATCCATAACAAATTCGATAACATCATTAACAATAGGGGTACCTAAAGCTTTTGATATACCCTCTGTTCCTGGCGAAGAATTTACTTCTAAAACGTATGGTGTTCCGTCTTTTTCGTCTATCATTATATCAACCCCACTCCAGTTACACCCTGTTACACTTGCTGATTTAATTGCGACTTCTTCTATTTCTTTGGTTAGCTTTACCTTTTGAACCGTCCCACCAAGAGAATAATTAGTTCTAAAGTCTTTTCCTACCGCATTTCTTCTCATTGCTCCAATGATTTTAAAATTGTCAGCATCGGTTGGATCTTTTATACCTACATCTTTTATTAGAACGTGTATTCTTAAATCGTATTTAGCTTCGATCTTTTCCTGTATCATAATCTCGCTGGTTTCATCAAGTTTTCTTATTGTTTGGAAAACCGATTTTAGGGAATTGAATGAATCCACTATGGATACACCTATGCCTTTAGATCCGGTAAGAAGCTTCATAACCACTGGGAATTTGCCACCTATCTTTTTAACCGCATCTTCCATGGTATCTTCTGAGGTTACCAATGCGTATTTTGGTACAGGTATACCAGCAGCTTCTAGTATGTCGCAGGTAATGAATTTGTTCTCGCACACCTCCATAGGTTTTAACCTATTTACAACGAAATATTTAGCATTTTCTAATTTTGTAAGAACCTCCTTGTTGTGGGTCGATTTTAAAACACCAGATCTAGCTATAATTACCGTTGATGCTGGATCTATCTTAACTACCTGCTTACCCTCTTTGATTATGTGGCCTTTTTCGCCAATTTCAACCTCAGTAGAATCAATATCAAGGACATTTACACGAATCCCTTTTCTTTTGCACTCTTTTTCAAAAGATCTCGAGAATTCGTTTGTTCCACCCCCTATTAGCATCACAACATGGGGCTTAACTGAGCTAGCTTCGTTTATAAACTCCGAAAAGTCCATTATTCGATTTAATTCCATCTAATGCGTAATTTATTTTATGCTATATATCACTTATCGGGTCTCTTAAAAAGTGTTTAACCATTATTGCCTTCTTTAATTCGCTTAATTCCTGAACAATTTCATATTCTTCCTCCAGATAAAAGAAATCGATCATTTGATCAAGATTAAATAGCTTGGTTACAGAGCCTATAGAGTTTGTCTGAATATATCTTTTTCTTTCCCTAAGTACTAATTCGGTCTCCTCTAAAATGAATCTACGATACGAATCATAATTTTCTAGTATGTTCTCCATAGGTGCGTTCCCTCTCCTCTAGGGATTTTATTTTTTCATAAAGAGAATCTAAATAATCCACAGATTCCTTTGGTCCTGTTAGTGCATCTGATTTTCCAACAACGGCATCCAAAAACTCATTATCAGAAGCGTACATCTTTCTTTTTTCCTTCAGTACTTCTAATTCCTGAATGTATCTTTTGTTGAAACCCATTATATTAAAATAGAGCGTTTATTAGGAATAAATTTGGACTTATACTATTATATCCCATAACCTCAATAAATCGATTGATTGGATCTAATATGGTCTTTGTAAACTGCATATCGTGGTCGATAGGTGGTGCATATTCATAAGGATATGTTCCTTGGGAATATGCAAAAACGTTGTTGTCCATAATGGACTTAGTCTTAACGAAATAATAGTTGATTTTTTCTCCACTTCTAATTAACGGGTATTTGTCTTTGTATTTGGATCTATTCAGCAAATAGTTATGGTAAGCTGCTGCTCTAACTTGAATAGGACACCCCTTTGTGACTTCTAATTCCGTTACGTCATTGAGGATATACTTTTCATAGTTATTAATTGCTATTGCAGCAGAGATGTTCCTAGGTTCCTGTATTTTAAAATCCCTTTTAATCTCCTTAAGCTCCTTCACAAACTCTCTGATATCAAAACTACGTCCTTTAGAGAAAATGAATTTTGTCAGGTAGATCAATTTATCTCTTACGAAAGGTGGGGTTCCACCTTTAATCATTTCCACCCCTACTGTTTTCATTTGTGAGAGCGGCTCCATATGTAGGCCGTCTGCATAAACCAGATTAGTAACATACTTCTTCTTTCCTAAGAATATACCATTTATAGCCAAGTTCTCCATCTCAAAATCCTGGTAGTTTTGAGTACCCCATTTTTTAGAATACTTTTCAAAACATGTCTTAAGATATTCTGCTAGCCTATGTTCGTTTATCTGTAGGATAAGATCTTTAGGATCACCTTTCCAATCACAAGAATCTACTACCTCTTGAAAGGTCACATAATTAGAATTATGCACCAATATGTCATTAGCAAAAAAAGTTTGATTATCATAACCCTCCTCGTCTATTTCGAGATCATATACATACTCGTCCTCAAATTCACCAATTTGTTCGCATGATACTATTTTTGAAAATCTGGTTGTTGCTTTTATTTCTTCTCTATACATAATTTAACAATATTCTTATAAAATTTATCATTATTTTTATTTTTATAGTAATCTGATTCCCATACAACTATAGTTCTTATTCCGTGATGTTTTTCTAAATTTTCTATTCTTAATCTATCTCTTTCCCAAATTTCGCCAACATTATAAAGTCTAGAAAATTTAATAACAGCTTCTGGATCTTTATACTTTTGTGGATTTGCATGATAATAATTACCAAAAAATTCTACAGCTATATTCAGCTCAGGTATAAAATAATCTAGGTAATATAATTTATATTTACCATCAACATTTATCACTATTCTCTTTTCTTCTCCGTTTTTTCTATAATATATTGTTTTAAAAATATTACCGAATTCTGCATCTAATGAATCAAAAAAATCCTGGGACATATTAGAATATGCACCAATTCCTTCCATACCCTTTAGTTTAGCATTAAGCATCTTATCAAAAATAGCCAGACCGTCAGCATATCCATGTTTCATTATGAACCATTCCAGTGTCTTACCGTTAGTTGTTTGTTTTTTACAATATTCGCTAAATATTTCTTTACCTTTCTCCTCACCATGTCTATTTACAAGGTTCTTTTCTGTTATAGCTCTAGATTGGTTAAATTCATCAAAGTCTGATTTGTTCCATCCGTATTTTTCTTTCTTATATTCGAATGTATTAGTAACAGCCTGTAAATTTCTATATTTTTCCCATCTAAGTTTACCGTCATTTTCACCATATTTTTTCACCAAATTTTCCAATGTCACTGCGGTAGTTTTAGTAAATTCATTAGCAACATCATCAGGAATATTATATGCATATCTGGTTATTCTGTTCATAACATTGAATACTCTAGATTTATTCATACCCGAATATTCATCAAATTTTTTATCCAGACAAAATGAACATACAGATAAATAATATTTATTACCACCTACATTCTTAAATGATCTTGAACAGGGATTATTAGTTTCATATTTTACATTTCCGTCTTTACCTAAACGAATTAATGAATTTGGATAGAATATAGATCCGTTGCAATCTCTACAGTATGATTTATCTTCTATTAGGTTTTCGAGGACCTTCCATGATTCTATTGTTTTATCCCTTCTGTATTTTGTAATTAACATTTTTATTATTGCTGTCTCCATATATTATATAATTTGTATTATATATCGACAGAAACCTCTAAAACTAGATCGGTATCAATATTAATTTCGCTTGCCTTTATGTGGATCTTAATCCCGTCTCTAAATACAGTAAGAGAATGGTCATTAGTTACTATCACTTCCTTACCAGTTTCAGTAACAAGTTTCCATTTTGCTTTTCTGACTTTATGTCTTATTATTTTTTTGATTGGTGAAAATGTTAGATATTCATTAATATAATTTAGAGATGCCAAATTATCTGGTTCTATTATTTCATTACCTCTATTGTCACAATATGCATCTTCAGTTATTTTCAATTCGTTAAATAAATAGCCAATCGGGATTTTTCTTTCCTCACCCAAACCATTCTGTATCGTAAGAATACTCTCGGAAAAAACTGAATCCGTGTCCCCATAGATTACGAGAGGTTTGGAAACTCTTTTAACTGTAGTTAATTCTAGCTTTTCATGAAGCTCCTTGTCAACATGCCAATACTCATGGAAGTATTTATGTAGCGCTTTTTCTGAATATTTAATCAGGTCCTGTCCCTGTAAGGTAACAGCTTCGGCAACGTCAGGATTAAAACAAACAAACCAATTGTTTCCGATGGCCCCATATATCGAGTTCATTGTTAATTTTACAGCCTGTTCCTCGTTCTTTAACTCGTTCTTTAGAGAAGTGAGTTTTTCTATTCTTTCTTCTATTTCATTAATTTCTTCCTGATTCATTTATCTTAAATTTGTTGGATCACTTGTTACCCTAGCTATATTTTCATGATTTCTTGGCGATTTTAGATAAACCCAATTGCTTCCGTCGAATGTATTCCAGTAAATATAATCACTTGGTCCCTGATTAGTTTCAATGAAATCATATCCAAAATTTCTTCTGCAGAAATTCAGAAAATTAAATCCCCCTGGATTTTTAACTATTTTCCCGTTGAGATCATTTATAAGCAATCCGGAGATAGATTGATCGTGTCTGTGCCCAACCTTACCGCAGTTTCCAACATCAACTCCGTAAAAATCCCTTATGGGTTCGTCCAATGATGATAAACTAGCACACTCATCTATAAGATTCCATTTTAACCACTCTGTTACAAAATCTAGGGTTTTCTTGGATTTTTGAAAGACTATCATACCCGAAGCATGCTGTATGGAATGGCGATACTTTTGCATATCCATTCTATTCATACAGGCCTCTGTGGTAAAGTTCTCGTGGGTATGTGGAGCAACTTCGTTATTAACTATCCAAACACTTTCAGTACTAAGTATACCACCGTTTGAGTTGCACAGTTCTTTTATAACGTCAAGACTAAACACCGAAGAATCGAATGATAGATTTGTCCAATGCTCGGGTGAAACGTCATTATATATTAAAAAATCTCCATCCCCTATTGACTTTAAAGCTTCTAGAATAGTGAATGGCTTATAGCATCTACCGTTCATAGCAGGATCATAATTATCTAGCATCTTTTTATTATCCTTATAGAAATCTGTCGATAGTATATCATTAAATTTCCAAAAGAAAAAATTAGAAAATCCCATATGGGAATTACCTCTAAGAGTTTCTAGAATAAAATCCTGAGTTGATGAGTATTTACCATCCTTACGACCATATCTGTCATCAGATACTGTTACAAATGAAATGTTGCTTGTGCTCATTAATTATTAATTATTATTTTTCAACTAATCCGATTGCAATAGAAGTTGATGATTGTTCAGAACACATAACCAATCTGTTATCATGTACGAAAATTTGGCAAGTTTCAGCTTCCATATATGATAATTGGCCTTTATAGATATTAGAGATAACCGGATCTGATGTAGTTATCTCAGAAGCACCTAGATTAAGTTTGTATCTGAATGAATCACCGAATGCGTGTGCATTCTTTTCGTTTATCTCAAATGCTAATATCTCTTCTGAATTTGTCTCTAATCCACATAAAGAAAGGATTGTCGTAAAGTCTGATTGGTATATTTTAAACTGTGCAACAGCATCTTCTTGAGAATGCACCATTTCTAAAATTTTGTCTTCGACATAAGATAATAATCCTAGATCTGCACACCTTAATCTGATGTTTAATGAAGCAGATATTAGTTTAACCTCAGTGGATACACAATCTCCATCTACATTATCTGTGGTAAGTTCCAGATAAACATCCTCCTCTGGTCTGAAGTGCTTGAATGCCTCCATCAATCTTGTAACATCCAGAATGCCAATCTTAACTCTATCAGTTTTTAATTTTGCCCAATCGATGTCACCCTCCATAACATCAGATAGCGAAATACAGGTGTATTTCATAACAGCTTTATCTGCAGTGTGAACCTTGGAGAATAAGCTATCCTTTGTCAATTCAAGGATTACGCTTTTTTCTACTGATTTAAGTCTTTTTAAAAAGACTAGAAAATTTTGGGTGCTTGTTATTCTTAATTTCATTTTCTTATTATTTAATAGTTCTAGATTGATTTTGCAATTAAATTTCGTTTTCTTCTAAATTTTCATCCGAAATTACAGTATCCTCTTCATCAGGTACCTGATAAACCTCTATACCTTCTATTTGATTTGTTTCGAATAGATTTATCATGGGTTTGAATGACCTAATTTTACCCAATGCCTGTATTTTCTTAGCCGCTTCTTTGTGTATTTTTTCCTGATCCTTTACAAGCTTTTTAGCTTCGGTTATTTTTTCTTTTAACCCTTTGATATCAATCTCGGTTTGTTTAATGTGGTCAGAGCTTAGCCTTATTATTTCAATCCTCTGCAATCTCTGTGATATCCAATTTTCAAATTCTCCGAGAAATGCTATGATCTCATCGTTTGTTCTTTTTTTAGATATCATGAAATTAAGAAACTTTAGTTTTGCTTCTAAAAACTGTAGCTCTTTAGAATAGTCGCTAAGATCCTTCAATAACCTTTTTAATTTAACCAATTCAAGATGACCCTTGAAATGATCTAAGTACTCTTTGACAGAAGTGAATTCCATAACTCCACCGTCACGAATAAATATAACATCCTCGGTAACTATAATCTTACATAGTCTTGATATGATTTCAACAATTTCGGTAAACCTTGCATTATCCATTCCTCTTAATGAGACTATCAGATCGCACTTACTTTGTGATCTGTTTTCTATTCTGTATTCGCATCCAGAGTTTTCTAATTTAGAATCTAGCTTATTAATAAAGCTATCATATCTCATTACTGGTGGTAAATCATAGATGTGTATTGTTTTTTTCTTAGCATCAACATCAAATCCGCTTTCGAATAACCACGTATTATCCTCATTTCTAAATTTTGATATCTTACCAGAGAAATCTTTAAAATAGGGCTTAAGCAATTTTGGAGATCCGTTTAGATACTCTATGATATCCTCTAATTTTCTAGGAAGTATGTTACTTCTGTACCCTACTGCAATACCAACAACGTGAGTTAGTAATCCAATAGGAACTTCAACATGAAGCCAATCGTGTCCACCCTCTTCGTTCTTGTCATTAAGATCATAGTTTTTGAATAAAAAATCTTTGATCCTGCTATTGATCTTAACCGACGTGTATCTGGGAGCAGATGGACTTGGATTAACGGGTGAACCAAAAAATCCATCACCTTCAAGAACGCTAAAAGCACAGCCAAAAGGCCTAGCTAATTTTGATATAGCACCGGACAGAGATGAATTGTGAACTACTATACCAGATTTACCAATAGAAAAATTTGCATATTTTTCTACCGTTATATCATAAAAAGGCTTTGGAGAATCCAGGATAATTTTTTTTATTGATTTAATTTTTATTGACATATTTTAATGATTCTTTAAATATAGTTTCTATTTCTCTTAATATTTCGGGATTCTCTTCTTCAAATAATAAATAACGATTATATAAATCTTCGCTAGTAATATCACATTTTATACCCTTTGATAAATTTTCCTTACGTGGAAGCATTCTAAGATTTACAAAGCTACCTATTATATTAGCAGGGATTTTTTGCATAAACCCTTCTTTTTTGGAAAATATATGATCTAGATGATTTTCATAAAATCCCCAATTCTTATAAAATTCATTCCCCCATAGTTTTAATGCAAATCTATTCATATTCCAATTAGTAAATTGTTTTACGTGATAACAATATAGCTCAAATTCATCTTTTTCGTGTGCTTTTAACCAACGCCCCGAATTTTCATTAGTTTTTCTTACCTTATTTCTAATGCTTGCATTAATGGTAGGATTTGAAACCCCGTGATTTTCTATCCACGTATTTTTTAATTTCAACTTTACATCCTCCCTCTGAAAGATATTTACTATTCCGAAATTTTTAAATAGATTATCATCCATCTCTGTTCTTGATGTTGAATTTTTTGCAAAATTATGCTCAGATCCAGTAGAATTAAATGTTGTCTGTTTTTTTAATTTCAGGGAACATTCACTACTACAGCACTTTCTAAATTCGATAAATTCTTTTTCGCACATTAGACATTTATTTTTAAATCTATCCTTTGGTCTTTTTATCGTACTATAAAAATCTGGATATTTTATTGCATTTTCTTTCCAGATATTAAAAAATTTTTCTCCATATTGGATTTTTATAAATCTATCTCTAGACTTGCATTTAGGTGAACAGTATTTCACAAAACTAGTTTTTTGTTTAAATCTATTAGAACAATATAAGCATTTCTTTATCATCACGGTTTATTTTTATATATCCCGTGATGATAAAAATTTATTAGATGCTTACTATCTCATCCGAACCTAATAAATCCTCAGCTTTAATCCATCCTCTATTAGTTAGAAACGGGTGATTTTTTGTGCACTTAAATATCTCCCCATTTTCAAGTTCGATCTCAAACATTTCATCAGTAATCTGACCCACCCTTGGGGAATGCCCTAAAGATATTGTTTTTTCTCCGTTTTCGTCTACGCAATATACGAATAATTTAATATCCGGAAATTTTTCCGCCCAATCTCCTATCGAAACCTGTGTTCCGTCTGCTAGGTTTATCTTTGTGTTATATAAAAAACAATCCCCGTGGTGATATAGCCCTGTTTTAATTACCTCTCCGACCAAGCCAATAGTCTTGTTGAATTTACCTGGAGAATTTTCTAGGATTAACCTTTGAACAGGAGTTAAAGCATCATAGAAATTTGGTATACCTCTACTTTGCAAAACATACAATGCGTAAGTTCTGTATTGTTGATTTATCTGGTCTGATATGTTTAAGTTTGTCGACATTATAGATTTTTATTGTTGATTGCTTCTTGATCCTTTAACTAAATAAATTATGAATGATTCTAATATTACTGCCACACCGCTTTGTATTATTGGATAAGCAACATAGCCTATCCATTCGTAACTTGATATTTGGGAAACCTCATCCAATGCTAGGAGCGGAACAAAGATTATAACACCTGCCCATAGTCCAGTACATTGTATACAAGATACTAGTTTACCAAAGAATGGCGATTTTACCAGCAGATAGTTTCTAAATGGTGCAAATATAGATCCGTTAACTATTAGAGATGTTAAGGACCATCCGAGAAATAAAAATAGTATAGTCATAGTTTAAAAATGTTCGATTGCTTTCATTTGTTCTTCGGTAAGGAATTCTGGTATTTTTACATTTACCTGGACCAGTATATCACCAGCTCCAAATCCATTAAATTCTGGTAACCCCTTACCTTTTAATCTAAATATTTTGCCTGGCTGTGTTCCTGGTGGTATTTTTATTCTAAAGCTAGATCCAGTTAAGTTTGGAAATTCTATTTCGGTACCTAGACAAATTTCCTTAAATGAAATATATTTTTCATTTATTAAATTTACACCATCTCTGCGATAAACAGGATGAGCATATTCTTCTACTGTTATAACGAGATCCCCTGGGTTGGAAGGAGCCTTAGCCCAATCTCCCTTAGCAGCAAGTACGTACGAAACACCGGATATAGATCCTTTAGGTATATTGAAGTCAACCTCTTCGTCTTTTCTAATAGTTCCAGTGCCTGAGCATTCATTGCAAGATTTTTTAGGTTTAGATCCATGACCTCCACAAGCTCTACATGTTTCTTGTGTAACCATTTCACCAAATTGGTACTGAACAGTTTTATTAACCCTACCTATTCCCCCGCATGCAGAACAATTTATAACATCTGCATTCTCTGCTCCTGTGCCTTTGCATGGATCACAATGAATTCTTCTATTAAGCTTGATCTTCTTATTTGTACCAGTCATCATTTCTTCTAGTGTTAAAGCCACTATAGTGTTTATGTTTCTCCCTTTGTTTATCATTGGCTCCTGTGTTCTTCTGCCTTGCCCGTTAAAGAAAGAAGAGAAGTCACCACTTTGGAAAGGATTCGTTCCATTCCAGAATTGTTCAAATGGATTTCCCCCACCCATCCCACCAAATGTATTGGGGTTATCGTACTTGCTCTTTTTATTTGGGTCTGATAGTGTAGCATAAGCTTCGGAGACTTCTTTGAATTTTTCCTCCGCTGCTGGGTCATTTCCAGTTTTATCCGGATGATATTTTATAGCCAACTTTCGGTAGGCCTTTTTTATTTCTTCTAGCGAAGCCCCCTTGGTAACTCCTAGTATTTGATAGTAATCTTTCATCTTATTATTCTTCAGATTTAAAAAGGTTTTTTAGTCGGGAAATTCCTGCTGATTCTTCTAAATATTCTCTGCTTTTCCATCTCTCCTTAAAATCATTACTTAAGTCGACGACTTCTTTACAAACTTCATAATTCTCTAATTCCTCCCAGTAATTAAGGATTCTTTCAGTGAATCCGTCTATCTGTGATTCTTCGTCGAACACGTAAAGTAAGTCATTGGTTTTGCTTCTTAGAGAATCTATAAAAAGATCTTGCACTGCCCTCTCTATATGTTTTTTTATGATTTCAAATTGTGGATGCTTTCCGCCCATCATAAAATCCCCCATGTAAAAATCGCCACTGTGCATATCTTATATAGAAGATTTGTTTAGTATTTCTGCTATGATGTTAAAATTATCAAGATCATAGATATCTGCCATTTCCAATCCGGCTTCTTTAATAGCAGAATTTGCTTTTTCTTTACCGAAACTCTCACAAAGATATTCATACTTTACTGAAGCCTCTATATCTCTATCGATATTATATTTAATCTCTTGTGTGTTTTCTTTATCGAGAATCATATTCTCAAAGTTCTGTACTTCTTCGTTCATTATGATAATATTTTTTTATTTTCTTTTATGTATTTGAGTAAAGCCAAATCCTTCATTTTTACCTCAAATTCTATAGAGAAATCAAGTCCATAAGTTTCAACATTACCCCATATCCAGTCAGTGTGTGCAACTTCCTTAGATGTTTCATCCTCATAAAGTTTTTTAGAATCCGAGTAGTGTGTAATAGCGGGGATTCCTTTTGTCCAAGTTGATAAACAAAGTGCAAGAGCTTGTTTCTCGTCTAAGTGTGAGGGATTACATTTATTATGAAGGTAGTCGAAGGTAACTGGAATATTAATATTGGAGTAAACCATACGGTAAAGATCAACTGCATTATATTGTGATTTCTTGTCATCAACCTCAACGACTAATCTAGATTTTGTTGATTCCGATAACATTTCGAAGTTTTCGCAGAATCTGATAGCAGCAGCTTCTTTGGTTGGCTTTGTAGTGTTTACGTGTATGTTTATAGGATAAAAGTGATTTCTATCTAATCCCATAATATCGAATATCTCGCCATGCTGATTAAGCTCCTTTAGTGCTTTTTTTACAACTGAAGGATTCTCTGATGCTAAAACCCCATATGGAGATGGATGGAATGTTATCCTCTGATTAGTTTCCTTTGCATAATCCCCGCATGACTTTAAAATTTGAGAGATCTCCTGGTAATCGTGAAGATCACTTATTTCATATTCAGAACACCAGGGAAATATATCACTTGACATTCTGAACATCCTAATGTCGTTAGCGTTATTCCACTCTAAGATTTTCTTGAGATCTTGAACATTCTTTAGTGCAAGTTCGGAAGCATAAGGAAGACCTTTTTCTTCAAATGTCCTTTTGACCATACCTCTATTTGTAGAGATTTTGTCCTTAGCTAAACTTAAATTTATACAACAATAACCATATCTTCTTTCCATTCGGTAAATATAATAAAATCCCTCGGGATTAAAAATTAAACAACTGAGCTTAACCACTTTTTTCTTTCCATTGAGGACTTACCAAAAGCCATATCTAAATGATACTTAGTTTTCTTGTCCTCAACTAGAACTGTTATTTTTTTATTCTTCATAACATGATCCCAGTCTTCCAACGATAGAGATCCCAATCCCTTAAGGTATCTGACATTACCTTTATCTGATCTTCCCGTACCTTTTTTAAACTCCTCTAGTGAATAAAAATATTTCTTAGCCTTATCCCCAACGGTAACCAATGGTGTTTCTAAGAATTGGATTCTACCTTGCTTAATCATCCAGGGAAACCAAAGATAAAATAGGTTTATTAATAGTGATGTAATGTGAGCTCCGTCAGGATCCTGATCGGTAGCTATAACGACTCTCTCAAATGGACATTGTATATTTTGCCCCTCCGGATCTAGATTTAGGATCTGCATTAATTCTAATATCTCCCTGTTGTCTGAAAGATCTGATAAACTCCTTGCATTCTTGATCTTTCCTTTTAGAGCATAGACTGCTTCTTTCTTAGGATCTCTTTTCTGTAGTATAGACCCCATAGCTGAATTATGTGAAATAATGCCATTTCCGATAACAAAGCTTTCGTCATCCTCTACTGTTAAATCTATGCAATTTAAAACTTCTAATGATTCGGATATACTTTCAATTTCTACAATCTGGAAAAAATTCTCTTGTTCTATTGTTAACATCTTATAATATTTTTTATTTTGTTTAAAACTTCTATCAATAAGGGCTCCCAAAGTTCCTCGTTATTTTTTCTTAGTGGGTTTTTTTGTCCTGAGTATGAAATATTTATTATATCATATCCCTTATACTTAGCAAACATTCTCTTTCTTTCGTCATACTCTATCTTTTCTGATTTTGTAAATTTATGATCAATTTTAAGTTTATCCCAAGCACTGGTATCATTTTCGTTTTTTGGATGCCAAAACTCATTATCATATTCAACAATTATCTTTTTAGAAAAGCATTCGAAATACAAATCATAAAAATAAATCCTTCTGTATTCGGTATCCCATAGAAAAAACTCATCCTTTTCCATCTTAATATTGTTCAACGGCAATTCTAGATCTATAAGCATACCCAATAGCTTATTAAGGAAAACCGATGCCTCTTTACTATAAAAATTTAGATTAAAATTCTTATATCTTTCTATCCATTTTTCTTCTCCGTACTTCTCAATATACTTCTCCTTATTAAAGCTATAGGATTCCCTTAAAGTTCTGAAATCTTTACGCCCCTCTTCTTCTCCAAGCTTCTGAATATAGAATTCTAGAGATTTCTTATATTTTATGATTTCTGCTCTTTTATCCCAAGAATCCTTTCCAAATTTTTTTATATAATTATCTCTTGTTAGCCCTAAAGACTTCTTGTATTCATCAAATTTAGATTTTCCTAATTCTTCGCCATATTTAGAAATAAAATGCTCAATTGTACAAACCTTCTTTCTTCTAATCATATCATTATAAGAATCTATTCCGTGGTTTGCTATTATAGATTCCTTTGTATTCCCGTTGGATACTTTATCCTTAAAATTCTGATATCTTGATCTACCCTCATAATCTCCATATTTAGAGATATACCAATCCAAATTTCGGGTTTGAAATTTCTTGTAATCTTCCTTGCTATCGTGATTTTTCGCATAAAAGGGGGATTTATTACGGTCAATAATATATGCTCTAGCTTTTTCTTTGCTTATCTTAAAAGCATTAGAAATATATTCTATAGAATTTGAATTTAGACGGCTGCCTGAACAATTATTTTTCCCGCTCTTACAATGATAATTTATCATTCCACCTTTTACTATGTACTCTATACCGAGTATATCTAGTACTTTTTTAGGCCTATCTATTAAATATGAAATCTCATATTTACTATCGGATCCACAGAACGGGCATTTTCCAACGTCAATATTTAGATTTTCTTTAATTAAATCATTATAATTAATCCCGCTTTTCATTAGAGATGCTTTCATGTATCTAAGAATCTTTTGATCATTGTACGAATCATTAAGATCGGAAATTTTAAAATCTGTAATAAATTGACCTATTTTAACTTCATATTTTATTTTTTTCATAGTCGAAGGCTTTATTTTATATATCTCCCTCGATCTTAAAAATCGAAAACACATATAAGATTGCCAATTGAAATATCCTTACCTAATTCCATAGTAAACCCAGAGCTTTTTATATCATAAACACAATATTTATGGGTATCGCTGAATTGATACCAAGAATTATCCTCTAGAAATATAATATTAGGATATTTTTCATCCCCTGACTTAGCAAAATCAACAACCTCTAGTGTTCCTATAAAGCTGCCGAGATTGGATTTAACCAAGCAATCGTGAGAAATGTCAATTTGATCAATCCTTTTAAATGAGAAGTCTTTTGTGATTTTATTATACGTGTAATATTGATGAGTCTTAGGCTGTTTTATAACAGTACCGTCGGATAATTTAATAGAAACACATTCCTTTAATTTTCTCTGCTTATTTACTATTTTTCTAATTCTATTAGCATGCGTTACCACCTCATCGCCTATTATAACATCTCTTAATGTCGTCTCTATAAGATTTCCTTCCCTCCATATATTTATTTTTTCATTTTCATCTATACATAATCCTTCTACAATAAATAATGTTTCTGGCCTGGAGGATGCTGAAGGAAAATACTTATTCGATTGTTTTATTCTAATTGATTTCTTATCCCTTCTAATCTTCTTTAACTCTGTTTCTTTCTTTCTAGCATCAACTGCCTTCTTGATGTTCTTATAAACTTCGCTCTTGAAGAATCTTCCTAAAATTGGATCAAAATGTTTTGCAATTGTTGGTTCCACTTCTTCTCTCTTTGAAACGAACTTTGTCTTATTCTGGTCACCGAATCGAACTATACCAGGAGAAAGATTTAGAATAATCAAAGTGTCATAGAAGTGGTGACCTAAAGAATCCTCCAGTTGCCCATTGATTCTATCTAGGATTATCTTCTGATGGATACCCGTACATAATGCACTGTTGACAAAAGAGAATGATCCTGATTCTGTGGTCTTCTCCCAAATCAGAATTTCCCCAATAGGGGTTTTTGCTGTCCAATCAGGGGAAAGTAAACTTGTTATGTTTTCAGCTTTACCGTTCCAGGTGAAATCTATCTTGAGGTTTGCGGTTTTAGCTTCGGTCTCAAGTACTCTTTTCTTTAAACAAAGATATGATTTTATTGTCTGATAATCCCATTTGGAATTATCAAAAACTTGGTTGTTGGGGGTAAATGTTACACGGGTTCCTGTTTGTCTATTTTTTGCCTTTGAAGTAACCTTAGCAGCTGATGCCTTAAAAGTTTTCCAGGTCTGCAAATAAACCTCTTTCGAGTTAGCAGTTTCTATCTCAAACACATTAGATAAGGCATTAACCAAGCTAACACCCATACCATTAGTTCCTACAAGGGTTTCCGTAATTGAGTCATTATCGAAATTTGATCCTGCTCTAAGCATTGAAACAGCGGTCTCGATATTGCTAAGCCCGCTCTTTTTGTTTATTGCTGATCCGTTGGTAAATCCGTCACCAGTATCTGTAATAGAAACTGAGTTCTCCTTTATATCAACATCGACGATTATTTTCTTCATTGCCGTAGACATCCTTTTTGCTTCGTCTACTGAGTTAGAAAACACTTCATCAAACAACTTATACATTCCAACTGAATGCTCTTTTAAGACACTTTTAATGATTCCTGCTTCAATTATAGGAAGTGTCTCCTCGCTTCTTTTTACACTACCAACATAGATTGTTGGTCTTTTTATAATGTGTTCAAAATCTGTAAGGACTTCAATGGTTTTATTAACTTTACTCATATTTTATATAATTAAGTCCGGCTAATCCGGCCAAAGTTATATGACCGGATCGGTCAAAGTTTCAACAAAAAACCCCAATATTTGAAAAATACTGGGGTTTAATATATTTAAAGCGATAAAGTAATTAAGCTCTAGTGAAATAAATCTCGATAATTTGCTGTGGTGCTATCTTAACAGTATAGTAGTCTTTTAAACTTGGCTCTCTTTTAACCTTTTTTACAAAAGAAGCTGGTATACATATTAAATAATCTTTTCCGTCCTCTTTAACAACACCTTCGACTGTATATTCAGAGTCAACAAAAACGTTGATTTCATCCCTATATTCTTCACCTTCTGGTCTATCAGCTCTTTCGATTCTGCTACCGTGAATAGCTTGTTGTCTTTTTGCCATTCTTTCTCTCTCCTTTGTCATTATGTCTCTGACGTATTCCGGAGCGTTTTTACCCTGAGACGGTAAATCTGCAGTAACAGTAACTGAAGAGTATTCGCCGGTTTCAACTTTATCTAAAAGACCCTCGACAACAGCAGGGATTTGGGTAAATCTAATCTCCATTTCTGGCTTAGATTTGGTATCTTTAAAAAATTCAACCTCGTCATAAACAGGGATAGCGCCTTCGTTTATCTGATTTTCGTACGATTCGTATTCTAGTAAATGCTTCATTAATTTAATATTTTTTCTATATATATCTTATCTTTTTTGCATTTTCTGAGCTTTTTCAGCTGCTTGCATTTGCTGGATTTTCTTCATTTTCTCATCTGATCCCTTTTTATAAAAATCCATATTCTTCTTTAATCTTACCTTCTCCTCTTCAGGTAATGAATTAAAGAATGGTGCATTTATGATTGCTGATGTTTTTTCCATCGATAGATCAGGGTTTCCTATATAATAAGCACATAATGAATATTCATCTAAAAGTCTCCACTGCCAAATTTCCGGCTCTACAAATAGGATATCACCGGTTCCCCTAGTTTTTATAGCAACGTCTCCGTATGCAAATGCTATTAAGAATCTTTTTTGATCCCTAAGTTTTCTCATCGTATGGAAAACCGCTTCTAGCCTTTCCGGACGGTATTCCCAAGCTCTAGAATAGCACTCGGTAACTTCCTCGTTAGATGCTCCGATTTTCTCTTTGATTTTAGCGATCATGTACATAGAGTAATAAACCTCCTCTGGCCATTCCCCCATGTTGATTCTTTTTTCGTAGGCTTCGATAGCTTTATCATGTTGTTCGGAATCCCTATAACTTTGAGCTAAATAGAACATATACCTGGTGTTACCTGGTTCATCCACTAGTGCCTTCTCAAGAATTTCAGCGTCATTAGCATATTTTTCCTGTAATGAGTTAGCTCTTTTTAGTGGTGAGATGTCGGCAATAACAAAAGAGTTTGGTACTATATCTTGTATTATATTCGGTTTATCCAAATGCAGATATTCATGCAGAACACCTTTATAAACCCAGTCCTGATCAGATTTAACTATCTGAACCCTGTGATACTGTAAAGCGTTTAATCTGTAAAGGATTTGATACCCATCCGGCTCTTTATTTAATCCCGCAAATGGATTTGTCCCGGGAAATTCCGGGTAGAATGTATCATCCGCATCTATAATCCATCTATAATCGCATCGGCCTTTTGCTAATTCTAAACTTTCCGTTCTGTTAACTTCGAAGTTAACCCAAGGTCTCTCGTGAAGTTCACCTTCTATATTAAGTTCAGCCATCGTTTCTCTGATGACATTTAGAGTATTATCCTTTGATCCGGTGTCAACTATAACCCAGTATGAAATATATGGTGCAACAGCTTTTAAACATTTGGCTATTGTGTCTTCCTCATCTTTTACAATCATAACCAAGCATAGAGTTATCTCTTGTCTGTTAGATGGTGGTTTTGACATTGATGCAGTTATGGGGTTTATTTTCCCCATGGGGACTGCCTTTTTCTTAGATTTATTCATTGGTTGTATATTTTAATTATTATAGATCTATTTCTTGTTTTTTCTCCCCTTTTTCTGAAATAAATTAAAATTATTTAGCTCACCTATTTCATTGAATGTCATTTCTATCTCATGATTGGTTTCATCATCAGATATATTAATTTTTTCCTTATCCCTATCAAAATCCTTAAGTCTTATCGATTTAACCTCTATTGAGCAATTCTCATAATACCAGTATTTTATTTCATGGTAATTTTTTTCAAAAACAGAATATGTAAAATTAGGATCACAGTGTGATATTTTAAGCTTAAAAGTTCTAAGCCTTTTTGAGAAAATTTCAATAGAGAATATGTTATGCGGATTCCCTGATGCTATCAATCTATTTTCAAGATCTACAATAAACAGGCACTTATATTCACCAAGCATTGTTGAATTTATTAGAATGCCAGATTTTTCTAATGCAATTTTTATAGATTCGTATTGATCCGACGGTGAGTAAACGTCAACAAAAAAAGATATCTCTGAAGTTTCAAAATCCCTAATAGTTCTTATCTCGAGATCCGAATGTGTTCTAAACACTTCGAGAATGATATCAAAAGAATCCTGTAATAGGATTCTTTTCCTTTGTATTTGATTTTTTTCTTCTGAAAGCTTCTCTTTTAGAGACCTCACAAAATTCCCAGCTATGCTTTCTGACATGATCTAAATTTTACTTTTTGGATTTTAAGCCAAGTCTTTCTCTGACTTGTTTTAAAACTTTATCCTTACCCTCGTTAGCCTCTATTTTTATAAGCTTACGACTTTTTTGATAGAAGTCTAAAAGAGGAAATGTTTTCTCGTGGTATTCTTTAAACCTTTTCTCTACAATTTCTTCACTAGCATCATCCTTTCTGTTCTCCTCTTTGGCTCTGCTTTTTATTCTCTCTTTAGCAACCTTATCGGGGAGGTCTAAATAAATCGCATGATTTAAACCTAATCCCATTCTACCTAAAAGAGAATCTAATCTTTTAGCTTGCTTTATTGTTCTAGGAAATCCATCCAGGATAACATTAGAACTAGGATCAACTTTTCTTAACTCTTTTCTGAGCATTTTTATCATCATATTGTCAGGTAAAAAATTACCAGCATCTATGATTTTTTTAATATCCTCGTCTTCTGAATTTCTTATAAGATCTCCAGTTGATAAGTGGATAAAATCATATTTTTTTTTCAATTCCTTCGATAATGTACCTTTACCAGATCCAGGTGATCCCAAAATAACCAGTATTTTACCTTGATTATCAGGAAGTTCTCTTTCGTTTAAAGCAAAATCCTGAAAATTTTTTATTCTTTCCATTTCTGTAATATTTTTTAAGCCTCACAGCTAGAGCATTCCAATATATTCCTAGCAAAAGATTGGGCAGAGCTTTGACTAAATTGGTAATATAGTGTTTTAATCCCCTCCTCATGCGCATAGAGATATAATTGATTAATATCTTTTGCTGACACTGAAGGGTGTATCATTAGGTTAAGAGACTGTGACTGATCGATATGCTTTTGTCTTTGAGCAGCCTGTAAAATTATCTCCTTTGGAGAAATTTCAATAAATGATTTAAAAACTCCCTTTGTTGGAAAGTCCAAATGTTGAACTGATCCATCTCTCTTTAAAATACTCTCCCAGACTTCCGGAGTATTTAAGTCATACTTATCTAACTCTTGGATTAAAAAAGGATTTTTATAAATTGTTTTTGATTTCGCCAAATCCTTAATAAAATAATTAGATTTAATCGGTTCAATTCCCATACTTACCTGTCCTAGAATGAATGAACTACTCTTTGTTGGAGCAATTGCGATAAGCGTTGTATTAGCATATCCGGGTCTGATTGATTTGTAACCTTTCTCATCATGCAATAATCTTGAAGCCGCTTCACTTTTTTCTTTTAATATTGAAAATATTTCGTGGTTTAACTGCTTTGCTCTAAGAGAATCGAATGAGATTAGTTTAGATTGAAACAATGAATGATATCCTAGTACTCCAAGTCCTAACGCTCTATGATCATTTGCAAATCTCCATGCTCTTTTCATCCCGGGCATATTAAATGACTTGTTTATGAATTCGTCCATAACTGCATTTAAGAACATCGTATAAATTTCAATTGCATCGGTTTCCTTAATTTCATCCCAGTGCAGTAGATTAATAGAACCTAAACAGCACACAAAGGAATTGAATGAATCCGTAGGTAATTGAATTTCTGAACAGTTATGCACTAAAATATCATCAGCATAAAAGTTATGATTATCTTCAACAGTAATATCGTATACTGGTATTTCTTCTTCTAAATATTCTATTTTTAACATAATATGTTTTTAATTTTGTTTTTAATTTTGTTTTTAATTTTTGGATCATTATAGTAATAGATATTAAGTTCTAATCCTGTTTTTTCTGATGCTAGTCTATGTAATTCTACAACGCCCAATCCATTGAATCTAAATGAACTAAATGATTTTGGTAGTTTTTCATATTTTTCATATTTTCTATAATGATTTGCTACAGTACGGTATGGAAGTAAAAATCCTATATCCATTTTAATTGAAAAATCAGACACTATTTTAATTAAATCTTCGTCGGAAAATCCGCTAAATCTTGGATTATTTTTACCATTAACCTTTCCTCCATTGTAGGCATAATTATCTTTATTATCTTCATATTCCTTAGCTGTTATATTTTTTTTAATTCCTGTTTTTTTACAAATTACCGATATTTTTCCTTTAGTATGATGTACCCATTTTCCTGATATGATATTAGGGTGATTTATATCTACTGAACCTATGATTTTATTTTCTATACTATCTTTAACTACCATAGTACCCTTTCTTGCTTCTGATATATTTTTAATACCTTCAGTGCTATGCCATGAATTGTTTTTCCTAAACATTGCAATATTTTGTTTGAATGATGCAGCTAATTTATTTTTTAATTTTAGATCGATCTTATCCGCTAATATTTTTTTATTAATATAGCCATTAACCATAAATCTAATAGCTAAAAAATCATTTCTATCATTATACGCTTTATATCTTAATAAATGTGCCATATAATGTTCCTCCGGTAGCATTTCAGCCAAATTTAGAACATTATCATTTCCTCCGGCATGTCTTGGTATAATATGGTGTTTTTCAGTATAGATGTAATCTTCATTTAAGCGTTTATCGTTCAAATTTCTATTGGATATTCGTTCTTTAATATTTTTTGTTTGGCACAAAGTACATAAATTCTTATATATTTTTTCATAGTCCATAAGATAAAGTTATTTTTATTTAATTATATATCTAAATAATTTAGTAACTTTATCTCAGAACATAAAACTTTAGGAACTTTTTATAACTAATTCATCATCTTCCTTTAAATCTTTAGCCATAACATATCCTCTATTGCTTGTATACACTTTATGATCAGGCGTACATGTTATTGACTTTCCAGTATTCTCGTCAGTTATTTTCATAACTTTAGCTTTGCTAGATGTCATAGCACTATCTAATACTCTTTTATATTCAGCCTCAGATGTTTTAGTATTGAATGATTTAACTTCAAGTGTTTTATACATGTTATATTGAAATAAACAATCTAACATGATTATTGGCATTGTTTTTTTAATTCCATCTACTTTAACATCTACTTCAGTCCAAGGAGCAACACATAAATTACTTGCAGTAATTTCAAGTCCTAATTCTTTGTATGGTGAATTACTATTTGACGAGTCCTTAAACATGATATACGGAAATCCAAATTCACTACGTCTTTGTATTATTTTAGCCCATATTTTTCTTTTATCTGAGTCTCCACCCTTCATTTCATCTAACCATTTATCGGTAACAGTAACCCCATATTGTAAATTCTGAATGGGATTACCTTCTGTTCCAATATCTAAGAATTCTAAAATGTCATTATGCTCAACAGGTAACCACACTGCACATGCTCCTCTTCTTGCCTCTGATTGTTTACAAACATCAACTGTAGTATCATATAATCTAGCATAGTGAACTGGCCCATCTGCACTTCCACCTGTTGAAATTGCAGTACCCCTTGCTCTGATGTTTCCTAAAAATGCAGAAGTTCCACCTCCGTATTTTGACATCATTCCAACTTCTCTGCTTCCATTTAAGATACTATCTAAAGTATCATCAACATTACTACCGTAACAACTAACAGGAAGTCCTTTGTCTTTACCGAAGTTAATCCAAACAGGAGTTGATAAACTATAGAATCCTCTAGTCATATAGTCTTCAAACTTTTTTGCAAACCCTTCAATTTTTAGATACTTTTCTGCGGTGTTTGCTACATCTTTAATCCGTTGTTCTGGTGATTCAGTAATATATCCTCTGGATAAAAATGTTCTACTGTCTTCATTTAGCCAGTAATTTTTTTCGTAACTCATTTATTTTTATTTTTTTTATTTTTTATCAATTAAAAATTCTTTACATTTTTTTAATTTCCCAACCTTAACTTTATTAATTTTATAAAAAACAATATTTTCATTTAAAGCTTGAAATTCCATTGCCTTCTTGTAGCAATAATCTATTTTATATCCTATAGAAATTACGACTGTTGCGTTTGAACATTTAGCCATTCCCATATATAGGTATTCGCCTAGTACGAAATCCTGGCTATTGATTTCGTCCATTTCGTCCTTAAAATAAATCATCTTCAGTTATTGACTTACCTTTCTTAAAATACTCGATTTGCTTCTTGTAAAAAAAGTCCCCCTCCTTAGTTGAAAGTATCTCAATATCGAACCATAAAGTTTTTTCTATTTCAGCAAAATCCACTTCAAAAACTGGTTTCATGCCAATTCGTTGTAGAGAATTATTAAATCTATTTTGTATAAAACTCTTAATAGTATTTTTTGTTAAGAAACTTAGTTCACCTTGTTCAAAGATCCAGTCTAGTATTTTACATTCAGCAATATACGCTTTTTTGCAAGCTGAATCGATCAATTGTTCGAATTCTTTATCGAACCATTCAGGATTTTCCTCTTTAATAATGTTAATAAGTTCTGAACCAAAATTACCGTGTATTTCTTCTTCTTTTGAAGTAGCTTCAACGACATTTGAAATTCCCTTAAAAAGATTTTTTTCTTTATTGAAAGACATCATAATCAAAAATTGACTAAATAAGCTAACGTGTTCTATGAATAAAGAAAATAAAAGAACGGATTTAGTATACATTTTATTGTCCTTACTTCTTGTACCGTCTAAATATTTAGTTAGGTAAGCTATTCTGTCTTTAATTGCAGGAATTTCAACAACATGCATAAATTCCTCTTCCAGACCAAGTATTCGAATTAATCTAGCGTATGCGTCTTTGTGTCTTACTTCAGATTCAGCAAAGGTCATACCAACATCGCCAATTTCAGTTATTGGCATTCTCTTATAAAGATCAGCCCAAAAGGTCTTAACGTTTACCTCTATCTGAGCAATCGCAAGCATTGATCTTTTTATAACTTCACGCTCCTGATCTGATATTTTAGTTTTAAAATCATCAATATCTGTGGTAAAGTTAAATTCTGTGTCAATCCAATATGAGTGGCGGATTGCGTCTTTGTATGCCAAAAGAGATGGATATTCATAGGGAAGAATATTCACTCTGGGCATGAAAATGTTACGATTCATAATAATGTTTATTTTTATTTTTTATTTTGCTAAGATCAGAAAGAATTAGTATCCGCTATTAGCTCTTCTGATATTCTCTTTATTCTTACTTAAATAATAGTCATAAAGCTCCTCCGCATTCATGCCAACAGAAATCATCATATTGAACAAAAAGTGCTGGATATCCACCAATTCCATTTTTAACTCTTTAACATCGTCTTCAGAAAGATCTGATACTTTCATTTCATATCCTTTCTTGTAATTACTTTTCCAGGGTTTCCAAACTGCGTTACCTATTGATGTTTCACCATTATTTGAAACCCCGCCTAGAGCGTCATATGCTTCCGAAATTTCGTCATCGATTGCTCTGGTGTTCCAAAGCCAAAAGTCTTTAATTTCTCCCAAAGAGAGATTTGCGAAATCGTAGCCATATACATTCTCCTGAGTATTCTTCTGTAATGTCATTAATGTGTCCAAGTGGTGTGTGGACTTTACGTAATCCCCCTCAATAATAAGGTCCTTGCATTGATTGTCTGTGTTTGCCATATTTGTCTTTTTTAATTGTTTACTTACTTGAGTGTTTCCGCTGGGTTTTATATATCGATATGGTTTAAGCGGCTCGATGTTCTTTATTTTCTATTTACCTATCTTTTTTTTCAGCTGATCGATTTCATATTCTAGCTCTAGCATTTTATCCTTCGTTTTACGACGTTTAGCGTACAAATCCTTAATAATTATTTTAAGTATCGGATCTTCTTCGTCGGAGGCAAAGCATGCTCCGGATGCTGTCCTAATCCAATCATCTTTGGGATTTACCGGATTTTTACCTCTATATGCCTCTGGTGAGATGTTCCACTGAACCATTGTATTTGGATATAGCGACGCAAAGTCATAGCATGCCACCCATTCATGTAGTCCCGTTATGGGTTCTTTAACATATCCACCCGCAAATTTTACGTGTACTTCCTCCCTGTTTTCCACGACAAATAACTGTTTGCGATCTAAGAATTTCCTAAGCATTAATACTTCTGTTGACCAAACCGGAGAAAGGCATCTATTTATCTCCACCCCGCTAATCATAGCTATTTTAAAGAAAGTCTGCATTGTCTTTAATTTCTGATCGATGTAATGTACTAAAGCGCAGTCAACTACGTTATAGTAAATAAAGTCTTCGAAGTTTGATTGATAGAGGTCTCGAAGTGTCCCATTATATTCAATTTTTTTAAGTCCTATTGCTTTGTCTGCTACGTAATCCAATCTATTACTTTCTTTAATCTTGATAACTCTGTCCCACTTCTTGTAGATTTCTAAGTAGTCAAACATTAGTAGATGAGCGGGTAGCTGTTGTTTCCCTATAAGATACCCGCCAGGTGAAATAATTTTTGGATCAATCCCAAGTTTCTTCGCTCTATTAATAAGATAGGGCCAGTCATAACCTAGCCAGTTCCATCCTGTCATAACTGGCATTTTAGGACCAAGCTCTTTAAAGAATGTGTACAACATATCATATTCGGTCTCAAACTGTTTATATTTAAAAGACCATTCGTCGCCAAACTTTTTGAAATATTCATTGGTTTTCTTATAGATACTAGCTTGCTGTTCAGGAGTCAGTGGATCTAGACCTAAAACTATTAATTTACATTTATCCGTTGCAATACCTATCGAAATGACTCTATTTTTAGCATTCTCCGTGTCTAGTGCTGCTGCCATATCCTCGGTTATCTCAACCTCAATATCGACAAAATATTTCTTAGGATTTTGATATATCCAAAGTGGAGCTGTTAGTTCAGGATCTGCCTCAATTAAAATCTGAGCCATCCTGTATTTGTCGTATTTTTTAGTTTTTAGTTTCTTTACAGAGTCACCCGTCCAGGTTTTCCATTCTTTATCCTTAGAGGAATTGCTAGGACTGCATTTTTCCCAAACAAATCTTTCTGATTCCGGAATAGGGACATCTAAAAAAGATAAATCGCCTTCCTCCGTGAAGTGTGATACTTTAAGATATTCCCCTTTATTCTCAATGTCTACGATCATTTTTTATTTGTGTATGTTTTATATAGATACTATCTTTTTATTTCAATCTTTATTTAAGTTTCAGTAAGATATATAAAAAGATGAAAAATTTAAAAAATATCCACATGTTTATTAATGAATGGCTAGATTCACCCGGTAGCATAGACGTTCCAGGACAAAATTCGGAAATTAGAGTTAATTCAAGAAATTACAAAACACAAAATCAGCAGCTTCCAGAAGTTTTTGACGCCATGTTCGAGGCAGCATATTTTCACGATTTTCTAGACGAAGAGGGTAAATCAGAGAAATTCAATAAATTTTTAAATGAAGGTAAAAAATCAGGGGCTCAGATAACAGGATACATAAAAGACTCATTTAAAGATAAAGCATCTAAAAAGAGAAATTAATTTTTATCCCGTATTAATTCATTAAATTTGTAAAAAACAATATGTATTCAAAGATATACGACTTTTGTAAAGTCAAAAATTTAGGAAACTGCTTTAGAAACGGAGAGCTTCCAACACCTAGAGTAAATTTCATACTTGATCTTTGTGATCAGATGGGGCTTAAATACGAGTTAGATACTTTCTCTGATAGCAAATCTAACGGAGAAGCTGATGTGACGATGAGAGATTTCCGTTATATCGTAGATACGTTGTCACCGGTAAAAAGAAAAGAAGCTTTAGATCTATATAAAGAATTTAGAGAAAAAGTTGAAGCTCTAGATACAGACTTCAAAGAATCTGGATTAGAAGACGACGAAGAAGCTTATGATTTTCACGAAGAACAATTCTATCAATTAGAAGACGAGTATTCAGAAAAGTTAAAAGCAATCGCAGGAGAGATTAAAAGAAATGTTAACAGCTACTTCAATATCGTTCTTCCTGGATCATCGGATAAATTTGTCGTAGCACATCATGACATCGTAAATAAAGATTCTGATAATGCCAATGATAATTCTTGCTCAGTTATAAACGCTTTAATGATTAAGAAGCTAAGACCCGAAGTAAATGTCGTTATATTAGATGGCGAGGAATTCGGAGGTATAGGATCTAACCAGCTAGCACAAAGAATCAAAGCAGGAGATTTCAAATGTAAATGGGTACTTAACTTAGAGCTAACCGGTAAAGGAGGTAAAAGTTTCTTTGTAGGAGCAATGGGAACACCTTTAACAGATTGGATCGCAAATAGATTCGAATGTCCAATTGTAAACGTACCATTTAACGATTCAGTAATCTTCAAGAAATATGGGATAAACAGCACTGTGATTAATCCTCTTCCTGTAACTGAGGAAAAAAGCCCAGTTATAAATAAGGATGGTAAATACCTAAACTTCAAAATGTTATTCAACTGCCACAAAATGTCAGACTCAGTGGACACAATAGATCCAAAAGATATGGAAGAATTTGTTAATGAAGTTTGCTTAAAAATAATAGACGAAGCTTGAGACGTATAAAACTATTTGAAGAATTTGTTGAGTATGTTATGCCTATTAAAAAGCGTAACATGAAAAGCATAGTAATTATTCCTAATTGGAAGGTATATTAATAGCCCTTAGGTAAGCGTCAAGCTTTTTATCGGTAACCTCCAGGTTAACATTACCGTTAACGAATATCTCCCAAGAATCTCTTCCGTATTTACCTATCCCAGGTAGATCGATAGCATCATCAAATCCATCAACCCATTTTTGACTAAGTTTTATTATACGAGATGCTTTTACATTCTGAAATCCTGTTGTTTTTATGACCGCTGCCAGCATTTCAGGATCACATCCAATAGTAGATAAAGGATTGGGTATAAGCTCAAATACGGAGCTTAAAATTGGTCTTACCTGCTTGTTGTTTGTTTGATTTAGGAGGATACAGCAAACCATGATTTTCCAGGGCTCTTTCAGATAATCCTCCTGTATTAGTATCTCTCTTCCTCCCATTACTTTTGAATTTCGGGAACCCAATGGGTCATTCTACCATCCGGTGTGATCTCGTGGATAACATTGTTTCCTAGCGGATCTGATTCTTTACGATATACACGGAATGAGAAAACGAAGTCCCCATGATTGTTATCCATATCGGTATAGGTGGCTAGTGTTGCACCTCCTTGTTCATACGAAGTTTTTATTATGGTACATATCCAGCTCCAAAGCGACTTTATCTGCGGATCAGTCATCTCAGATGGTGTTATATGTGGATTGATACCAGAGTGGTAGAGTGCTTCTGATTTTATATAGTTGCCAACTCCTGAGATAACCTTCTGGTCCATGAGCAATTGGCAGATATTTTTATTAGGTCTTTTATGTAGCCTGCTAATAAATGTCTCCAGACTGACATTCTCATTCAGCATATCCGGTCCTGCCTGTTTCAATTTATTCTCAATCTCCTGGTAGGTGCGATAAAAGGATATGTTGCCAAATCTTCTTACATCCTCAAAGAAAACCTCAGATGAGTCGGAAAATCTAAGTACAAAATGGGAATGCTTTCCTCTAAGATCCCTCCATCCACCGCTCATACCTAATGTATTCCACATGTATAGGTCACCAATTTTAGCGTAGATGAATTTACCCTTGACTTTAACCCAGTCAACCTGAAGTGGTCCTGCTGATAATGCTTCCCTGATAAGTGAAATCCCGGTGGGTTCTTTCTTTATCCATTTTCCTCCAAGTATTTCAGCCTCGGTTAGTTCTTTATTAACTATTCTTTTGGCTAATCCCTCAGCCATTCTTCTTACTTCTGGTCCTTCTGGCATTTTTATGAATTCATATTTTCAACCCAAATTTCGTTAGTGGTCTTTCCAATTTTACGATCGACGTAATAAATACAAATATCCTCATAATCAAATCTATTTTCGATACACGTTTTTAAATAGTTAATTACGTCAGTATCAAATTCTTCAGCACTGATTTCTGTTACCTCAGATTTACCTAAATTACTAAATTCATTAAAATTTGAGTCAATAAATTGTTTTAATTTTTGTTTTGCTATTTCCATATTCATTATTTTTTAGCAAATATAATGAATAGTCCCGGGATAAAAAATAAAGCCGAGCTAATTAGCTCGGCATCTATCAAATAATTTATATGTGTTATTAGAAGTATCTTTCTTCGAAGAATAAAAGATCCAATTTGTTATCGATGTTGATCAGCATAAGTGCATTTAATAAATCTGAATATACTCCAACTGACTCATTCTGAATATCAACATATTTTTGGATGAAGTTAAATGTTGCTGGGTGAACGTCACAAAGAGCATGCTGCATAGCAGAATAGCTTTGAAGTAATTTATACTCGATATCATATGCCTCGTCAATAATACCAACCAAAGAATCGAATTCGTTAGGTACAATCACTGCAGGAATCTGGGGAAGGATGTTCCATTGTGTTAAGTAATCCTGTAAACCTTTAGCATGTTCTAATTCTTCGGCTGCTTCGCCTTCGAAATAAACTGCTGCTTTTTTATAGTTTGCGTTCTTGCACCAGTTAGCTGCGTTTCTATATGTATAGTGTGCTGTGTATTCGTCGGCTAATCTTTTTTCAAATACTGCAACGATATCAGCAGGAAGAGATTTCGGTGTGCAAACCATAGGAGTAGATGTTATTTCTACTCCTTCTAACTCTAGACCTTCGTTAGTACCTCCTTTAAAATGTTTAAATGTTTTCATCTATTTTCTTTTTTTTACAATACTATATATCGAAAAAAACCCGATCTTTCGACCGGGCTTGTCATATTAATGGAAATATTATTTCTTCTTTCTTTTCTTTACGAATTCTAAATAGTTATCAACGGTCTTTGCTTTCTTATTCCTAGCTGCTCCTGTTCCTGCTGTAAGACTAGTGAATTTATCCCCTGATCCGTTATTAGCAGGATTATAAAATCCGCTATTAGTAGCACCTGCAGAGCTAGGAGGTGATGGATTACCCATTCCTGACACATTACCTAAAGTAGCTAATCCTGGTGCTGGCGCTGCTGCTGCAACCATATCCTCATTCATTTTTCCTTCCTCCATACCTTTAGCTTTAAGGTATTCTTTTAACTGCCAGCATTCTACGCAGTAATCATTTTCGTTTAGCCATTCGGTAACGGCTTTAACATATTGTTTTGAAGATCCACATTCATCTATGATGCTATCTAATTCTTCTTCCTCATCCATCATACAGATTAAGGTTTTTCCGTTTGGTAATTTTCCTGTTGGGTGAAACATATTATTAATCTAAAATTTGTTTTATATTGGTTTTAAAAATACGAACGATATTGCCGTCCGGATTCTTAGTGATGTATCCAATTATATCGTTGTATATATCGTATATAGGATTCTGTATCAGAAGCCTTCGGTTCATATTGTCTAATATCCACTTATTTAGAATTTTACTTTCCTCCTTTGACATATCCCTTTTAATGGGTTCAAATTCAAATCCGCTTGATGTACAATTACACATTATCTATAATTACCTCTTTCTTGTTTGCGTTTAATATACTGCCAAAGATATCTTAAACCCTTTCCGTACTCTGATGGTCTACTAAAAGGCTTGCCGAAATCCTTTATGTCGTTGCCATTACCCTCCATTCTTTCACCCGGATTATCCTCGTTTTTCAGTGGGTTGTATCTTCTAACCTTTCCCGTTGGATGAACAGTGTAGAATACCTTATCGTGGCCCTTCTCATTTTTATTATTTGTTGATCTAACAAATTTTAGTGTGTTATTGATTTCTTGCTGATGCGAGGTATCCTCTTTGAATCCAAGATCTATTAGTCTTTTATAATCAACGGTTTTCCTAACAAGATCCAGATTAAGGGATCTTCTAGAATCGGATTTGTATTCCTCGTCAGGGCTGTATTTTTCATATTCTAGCAGGTACTTCATACACTATATATTTACTTTAGTTCTCCTGGTTTCATGCGGTTGCCTTGCCCCCAGTAATCTTCACCACCATAAAAAGTGAAGATCTCCTCGTTCTGCTCTATATCTCTAATTGCATAGAAGAAAAAAGTCTCCCTTTGTTCAGAGCTTTTCCATGTTGCGTTTGGTGAATTTGAGTGATTGTAAAGTGCTCCATATCCGGTTGGAATAACCTGCTTATTCGGGGAAAAGCTAGGCCACATAAATCGATAGTGTTCAAGCACGTGCCAACACGATTCATTTACATGAAGATCCAGACCTATAACTGTGCATTCCTCTATAATCTCTCCTTTTCCAATTCGGGATTTAGCAAAAACCCCATAGCCATGAATTGGGCTAGGTGACACGTAAACTTTCTCTGGTAAATAAATTTGTACTGCCATTTAGTTTGTGTTAATTGATATTATACAGAAATATCCGGAAAAGTTCTAAGGATTATCCTATTTTCTGAATAATGGATTGAGTGTTTGAACCCAGCCCAATATAATATTTATCGGGCAATTTCTGTTATTCTTAGCCACATTGATGTTGCTGAATTCACTATAGTAATGCTATCGTCTGCAGAATCTCTTCTTGCGGCAACAACTATTGATTTAGCAGTAGTATTAGAGTTTGTATATCTACCAGTAAGAGGGAATAATACTCCCGTACGGTTACCATTTACAGTACTTTGTCTAGAATATGTTATTTCTCCACCATCTACTTTTATTCTGGAAAAATATGAGTCATTACCTGTTCCCCCTCAAATGAAAAACTAGCTAAATGATAATGTATAACTAAATAACTTGTAGCACTTAATGGGGTATAACTATAAGTTAAGAAATCGGTATCAGAATTACTAGTTGCAATAGTTGTTGTACTGATAGTTACTTCGGTATTACTCAAAATAATATCATTAATTACCTGACCTGGTCTCCATGCATTTGCTTTTATAAAACCAGTCATCACCAGATTACCTGATGTGTCTATCGCCATCTTTACGGCTCCGCCAGTTTCATTTAATTTATTTGTGATATGAACTAACTGACCACTTAAAACATCAAATGACCCATTCCAGCTATCAATACCATAATTTGAATTATTGCCGTAATAAAACAAAACACCAGGAGTATCTGTTCCACTATTATCTAAAATAACATCCCCAGTTGCGGACCCTGCTTTTGTAAATGTTCCGTTACCAAAAGTTGATGTACCTGTGATAATTTTATTACCCGTAACTGCTAATATAGTACCATCAAATGTCAATTTAGATTCCCCGTTAATCTGATTGTCAGTACCTGTTGCTGTTACGATGTAGTTATCCGTGTTATTCAGTATTGTCACAGATACACCCGAAGTACCAGCAGATCCTGATGATCCCGAAGTTCCAGAAGAACCACTTGATCCTGATGTACCACTTGATCCTGAAGAACCAGAAGTTCCACTAGATCCGGATGATCCACTTGATCCAGAACTACCGGAAGATCCGCTTGTACCTGAACTACCTGAAGATCCTGATGAACCACTTGTACCAGAGCTACCTGATGAGCCACTTGAGCCTGAACTACCTGATGTTCCAGCAGAACCACTTGAACCGGATGAACCAGAAGTTCCACTTGATCCTGAACTACCGGATGTACCACTACTTCCACTTGATCCTGAAGTACCACTTGATCCACTTGTACCTGAAGATCCACTTGAACCGGATGATCCTGAACTACCTGAAGTACCGGAAGATCCGGAAGATCCGGAAGATCCGGAAGATCCTGAAGAACCACTTGATCTTCTTGATGTACATAAGTCCATATCTTATTGCATTAAACACCTGATTTTCTACATATTTAGCATATATATTTCCTATTTCATTAGAAAATTCAGGCCTATTTGTAAAATCTTCAGTGAGTCTATAACTTTCTAGATGATATTTCAAGTAATCAAGAGCACTTATTGTTATCTCTAGTTGATTACCATTTAATGTAGCATCAACAGAAATAGAAGCATGAAGAGCTCCAGTGTCATAGAGTCTGTTATCAAGAATAACTTGTTTATATGCTTGAGTAAGTGCTTGGTTTAACATTTACTTTTCTTGTTTCCCTTATTAGCCATTTCTACTACAAACTCTCCTGTTGCAAGACCTTGCTTGTATGCAGATGCTTTTGCTTTTTGTCTAGCTTCTTTATTACCACATTCATAATAATATCTAGCTCCATGATCTCCCCATTGGGCATAACATCCCTTTGTGTCTTTTGTTGTGTGAACAGGCATTAGCTTAATTGTAATATTTCAAGAATTCTGTTATTTACTTGTTCGTCTGTCCAGTTTCCTATTGTTTGATAAGTTGGAGTAGTATCACTGTTCCATAGACTTAACTGTAAAGGATCTGTTTGCCCTTCAAAATAAATATGTGCATTTACTTCTGTTCCTGTGTCTATTACTGAACGTTCTAGTAAATCTGTAGTTTTAGAAATCTCATTAATGATTTCTCTTTGGTAAATAAACTTATAAGGTTTGTCTAATTGAAATTGTTTCATGTTTTTTATAGTGTTTTTAAGTAAATTATTGGACAACTTGAAGGTGATACATCAGTATAAGTAGCGCCCCATGGATTTGGTGGTGCTCCTGTGATACTAGTTAATGCATATGCTATACCAGGTCCTACTGAATAAGGACTTGAAACTGCTACGAATAAATCAGTACCTAGTAACGAAGCTGGAAACTTATTAACTGAACCAGAAACTGATTGAGGAACATAACCTACCCATATTATTCCACTATACGTTTTTGTTCCACCAAATGAAAAGTCTTTTATACCAGAACCACTTATTGAAACTTGTCCTGAATCAAAATCAAGAGCACCTATTCCACCAGAGCCATTATCTAAATATACAACCATTCTTGCCATTGCAGAAGCTGTTCCAGCTGATAAACAAGCTAAGCCAGTGAACGATTGTGTTGCTCCTATTATAGCTTTCATAACTACTAATTGATTTATAGTTAGAACACCATTTGTATTTGCCCAGTGTGATGCTATAACAGGGTAATATTTGCCACCAGAAAGTCTGTTGATGTTATATGGGTAAACAGAAACACCACTTAAACCGGATGATCCACTTGATCCTGATGTACCTGCTGATCCTGAAGTACCCGCTGATCCTGAAGTTCCTGCTGATCCTGAGGTACCGCTAGTTCCTGAAGTTCCTGCTGATCCTGCTGATCCTGCTGATCCTGAAGTACCTGAAGTTCCAC
>Ga0214921_10000173_pt1 | contig 127779 bp, 132 predicted proteins | sample LL1505_MetaG_FD_177992 | JGI IMG/M metagenome (GOLD analysis project Ga0214921, IMG submission 177992) | Freshwater microbial communities from Lake Lanier, Atlanta, Georgia, United States - LL-1505 | ecosystem: Environmental > Aquatic > Freshwater > Lake | place: USA: Georgia | collected... | reverse complement strand
AACTCCTTCTAATACTCGCACACCTAGCCAAACGATTACCAACACTGGAACTCCTTCTAATACTCGCACACCTAGCCAAACGATTACCAACACTGGAACCCCCTCGAATACTCGCACACCTAGCCAAACGATTACCAACACTGGAACTCCTTCTCAAACGAGTACACCTAGCCAAACGATTACCAACACTGGAACCCCCTCGAACACTCTCACTAAAACTGGAACCGCAACAAAAACAAGTACATCTTCCAACACAATGACTAGAACGGGTACATCATCTTGGACCCCCACGGTTACAAAGACATCCTCTAAGACCCTTTCTAGCACCAAAACAGGAACAGTAACACAAACGATCACGCCTCTCATCACACAATCCTTTACATCTACTCCGACAACCACACAAAGTAATACTGCATCTCTTACAGGGACAGCCACACTGTCTGGAACCTTGACACCCACTATAACACAGACACCCAGTAATACTCGTTCAGGCACTAAGTCACAAACACCGTCTTTCACACGCACTGCAACGCAAACGGGAACAGCATCCAACACAGCGAGTCAAACGATTACAGTCACTGTGACCCCTAGTAATACAAAAACAAAGACGATGACACCCACAGTCAGTACAACACAGAGTCTTACACAAACACCTACAGTGACCCAGACCGGTACAGGCACCTCGACGCCCTCTTCCTCCATAACTCTTACAGCCACAGTAACTGGAACACAAACCTATACTTCATCAAATACAGCAAGTGTTACATCTTCGAAGACCGGTACAATCACACAAACAGTTACAAATACAGGAACCGTTACCATTTCAAGGACTCCCCCCATTACGACAACGACTACACCGTCGAATACATTCACAGGCACGCCAACGCCCTTTGCGACTCCTACAACGAGTGGACCTTCAACACTTAGTCAAACTCCAACTATCACGGCAACAGGCTCACACACGCCCTCCCCCACTAGCGCTGTGACGTTGACAGGGACCGCAACTCAATCAGGAAGTACAACGGGGACAGGAACCTCTGTAGGGACAGCAATTCAAACCACAAGTGTTACAAATAGTCGAACCCCGTCTGGATTCCAAACAAGTACAACAACTAACACAAATACGCCATCCGGAACTCTGAGTGCGGCCATTACACTGACACCGACCTCGACTGCAACCTTTACGGGGACGGGAACCTCCTCACACACTTCTACACAATCTGGGACATCCTCTCAGACTGGTATTGGTACAACAACTTCCACGGGCACAAGTAGCCTTACGAGAACATCTAGTCATACAGGGAGTGGAACAAGCACTAAAACACAAACCATGAGTCAAACGAAGACACGTACATCTTCTGTCACCTCTGGACTTACACCGACGGCTACACCGATAGTCACATCTACACAGTCTGGTACTGGATTATCTACAATCACAGGGACATCCTCACATACTTGGACTCTTACCTCCACAATAACAAAGACTCCATCTGTCACAAACACGAAGAGTGGAACCTCATTTAATACTCCCTCTAACACTCCCACTCTCACAAATACGCCTTCCAACACACCGAGCCGGACCACAACACAAACACAGACACTGACGCAAACCATAACCACGACAACAAATCCAACTGGAACACAGACATCCACAAAGACACAGACCTTGACGGTAACCGTGACACCAAGTGTGACCCCGTCTATTTCGGGTACAGCCGGTAATACGCCCTCGAAGACAGGCACTCTTACAGGAACAGGGTCGAATACCGTAAGTAAAACACAATCCTCCTTCCCAACCCCTGCTCACACACCCTCTAACACAGTGACAAGCACGGGAACACGTTCTGTTACATCCAGTACGACAGCATCTACGACTCAAACGCCAAGCAACACAGCCTCCGTCAGTGGAACAAGGACTAAAACGATGACACGAACATCGAGTCATAGCAGGACTCAGACGGTTACACCCTCAAATACAAATACGGCATCTTGGACAAGATCGACGACTCCTATTGCAACGGAGTCAATCACATCCAGTCAAACCAGTACTCCTTCCAATACTATTACCCAAACGAGAACACAAACTTCCTCCAAGACAAAGACAAAGACACCATCCTTTACGACTACCGCCACTGTGACCATCACATCTTCTTACACGCCCAATCCAACTCCAACATCTACCATGCCGCTCACTGAAACACCAACAGTGACCGCATTAGTTACACCAAGCGTAACAGCAACCTATACATCAAGTAAGACCGCCGATGTAACACTTACTGAAACCGCATCACTGACTGTAGGAGCAAGCCCAAGCAGTACAGGATCTACAACACTAACTGCAGCCTCGACGAAGACTAGTACTGTTACACGAACAAAAACCACAACCGCCAGTGTTCAAACACGAAGCAATACTCAGTCAGAAACGATGTCCTTTACTGGCACCACAACTCAAACGTCGACGATGAGTCCTTCTATAACAGCCTCTATCACTGGAAGCAACACTTTGACAAGTACTGGTACAGGGACACAGACGCTTACCAGTACACAAAGCAACACAGCCTCGTCAATGACGACTCCAAGCAATACCCCATCCGTAACGATTACAGATACATCCACACGCACCTCAAGTCAAACGGTTTCCAATACGGGCGCCAGTACCTTATCAAATACGGGATCTTGGAGCCCCACTGGAACATCAACACCTAGTAATACGCCAAGTGTTACACGATCAGGTACTCAAACGTCGACACTGTCTGGAACAGTGAATCCAACAATTACGAAGACGGGTACTTCTACGATCACGCAGACATCCAGTAATACCCTTACGTCAACTAATACAGTTACCCAAACGGGGACGCCGTCCATTTCTTTTTCTAACACTGCGTCAAGCACATCGACTAGCAGTCAAACAGGTACAAATACGGGTACTCAAACATCGACACAAACTCCATCCTACACCACAACCTCATCGGCAACAGCGAGTATGACATCCATTCCCACCGCATTTCGGACGGTCACGCCGAGTCATACGGCGTCGATGACTCGTACACCCAGTCGAACAAATACAGGATCAGGATCATCAAGTATGTCACAGACTATGACGTCTACTCCTACATCCATGATGACTGGTTCCGATACAAATACGGGAACTATGACTCCTACATCTTCCGTCAGTACGGGTAGTACAACTACAAATACAAATACTAGAACAGGAACCTTGATAAGTTCAGGATCGGCTACACAAACACGGACTGGCACAGGCACGGCGGTTCCAATAACACCTCCGTCTACAGGAACAGGCACAAGTAGTTTGTCAGGGTCTTCTACGGTGACATCCTCTAGAACTCCTACACGGACATCGACGAGTACTGCAACATTCACTAAAACTGCAAGTCAAACAGCGTCCTTTACACAAACTCCTACATCCTTCAGTACAGAATCTGTCACAGCCTTTGTAACGGGAACGCCTAGTCAAACAGCCAGTAATACGATTACATCTACAGTGACAAAGACTGGAACGCCATCCTTGTCTGGAACACCACATATAACACCGTCTAATACTGCGACGGGTCGACAGACACCGACACCTACTCCTACACAATCACCTACTGCTTCGGCAACAGGATCTGGAACAATTTCGGGAACACCGACATCCTATACGACATCCTCCACCACTCCGTCACAAACGCCTTCAGGAACGCCTAGTCCCTTCAACACGCCATCCCAGACACAAACACTGACGAACACAATTAGTGCAACAGTTACGAATACACGAACGGGCACACTTACGGTGGCACCGTCTAGAACGTCAACACGATCTCCTTCGTCGAATCCTACTGTTACACGCTCTGTAACTCAAACGCCCAGTGTGACACAAACAGGTACCCTCACCACAACTATTTCAGGGACCGCCTCGGCTACAACATCTGGATCTCAGTTGGTGACACAGACACCGACCGTAACGGCATCGAATTCAAGAACGGGGTCTCAAACAGGAACTGTTACACGAACAAAGACAAGCACAGGAGCCAAGACCTTGTCACAAACATCGACTGTGACACCCAGTTTTACAGCAACCAGATCGGCTACGGCCTCGAGAAGTGCGACGGCGACTATAACACCGACCTTATTTACAGAATCAGGAACTCCTACACGATCATCGACGGCTGGAGCCACTGTGACGTCGACGATGACAGCCTCTGAGTCGAGCAGTCAAACATATACAGGAACAGGGACCATGACGGGCACTCCAACAGCGATGATTACAGGGACTGGAACGGCAACGGGGTCACTCACTCTGACGGCCAGTTCTACGGGATCATCGTCGATGACAGCGTCTACGACACAAACACCGACTCAAACCGGATCTCAAACTAGAACCCCCACAATAACGAAGTCTGCGACAGTGACTCCCTCTGTGACTGCGCTTATAACACAAACTCCTTCTGTGACTTCCTTTTCCACCATGACACGTACACCGAATCCCACGGGTTCAGATACAACAACGGGTACCTTTGTACCCACGCCGACTCAAACTGTCACCATTACGGCAACAGGAAGTAGAACAGGAACCCCGTCGAATACAGGCACGGGAACCGGCACCACCACTGAAACAGGTACAAAGACTGCGACAGCATTCAGCACGATTACTACAACGAACACAGCGACTGCAAGTCTAACGGCGGCGAGCACCGTCTCTGCAACTCAGACACAGACCCTGACCGGTACAGGAACCTATACATCGACTTCATCACAGTCAGGCACGAAAACAGGAACTCCCACAGTTACATCTAGCACAACGATTACAGGATCGGTCACTACCTCGGTTACGCCTTCCAATACTATTTCAACCACGGTGACAGCGCTTGTAACAAAATCACCGACCGTTACGATGTCCTCCACGATCACCCCTTCTAAAACAGCGACAGGGTCGATTTCAGAGGGAGCCAGTCCCAGTGGGACACCGCCACTCCCCAGTCAGAGTGGGACGACGACAGGAACGTCGAGACAAACTCGCACGCCGACGCCAGTGTAAAGGGAAAAAGATCCACAAAATTGATGGATGCCGGTTGTTTGGAACAACCGGCATCATTGGGATGTCGAACGACTTAGACCTTATCATAGTGTTGCTTTGCTTAGGGTTTGTGTATGATGCGATAAAGACGATCTTCCTTGTTTGGCAGGATCATGATGCTCGAATGCATACTGAAAGACGTTTATACCTGTTGGAAAATTTCCTGCTCAATCAAAGTTGTCCTCGCTGCGCATGTGGCTGCGAGGATACAGAGGAGGAGGAGAATAGAGATGAAGACAAAGATACAGAGGAGGAAGATGAAAATACAGAGGACGAAGACGAAGACGAAGACGAAGACGAAGACGAAGAGGACAACAATACAACAAGTGATGGGGCTATATACAAATTTACAGTAAATTTAAATACAGAAACGGAGACGAGGGAGGTTATCGCATTAGATACCTTTACGAATGAGGCAGAAGAAGCACAGAAAATACAAGAATCACAAACAGCCAAGTCCGACACTGTTACACCAGTGTCGAGCGAATAAACAGGTTATCGCACGCATAATCCGACCACTCGCACTCATAGACTTGGTCTATTTGGTCTGTGGAACAGGGTTCAGAAGATTCTGGTTCAAAGACTTGTAAGGAGGCAACGCATGGTGTTGAACCAAAGAAGGCTGTAAGACTTTGTTGAATGGGTCCATTCGGCTGAATCACCCATTGTCCATTGGAACAAAGAAGGACCTGCTTCGTATTTTTTATCCAATAGGCATGAAGACAATTGGACCCATATGTAAGGTCAGCGATAGGGGTTGCAATACGACGTACATAGAGGTCTGGTCTCGGAATTTCATAGGAGTAGAAACAAGATTCTGATGCAATAGTGCCTTCGAGGCGAAGATTGTGTTCAACATAGTCATTCCAAGAGCGATGCATACATTCAAATTCATCAGGTGCTTCGACACCGGCTTGTTCCATAAAGCAAAAGGGATTGATGAGGGTTACGTTGTGATTGTGGGATATATAACGAAGGGTGTCGTGAACGGTGCCTCCTACTTGGAGGGTACATCCGTGATGGGAGGATGTAAGAATGACTTGATCGGTTTCGTGTGCATAGACAAAGACCGCCGTACCTTCGTGTAGAAATATTCCTACGACGGGTTTCTTCGGGCTTGTGGGCGGCAGGGGTATAAAGTGCATGAGTTGATGATGGCGGAATCACAGGAACAGGTCTTCATTTTTTCATTCTGAAAAATTGATGTGAAACGCAGGAGGAACCAAGATGTACACATGCGTTCCTTTACCTATCTTGCGATTGGTATTCTTATTATAAGTGCCGTTTGTATTGGCACAGGCGTGGGCTTTGGTATTTCTGGTCTTGTCATTGGAGGAGTTCTATGCTTGGCAGTGGGAGGGATGGTGGGATTCTTAGGGGACTCGCAGCAAAGACGATGATCAGGGTATCACAAGTCCCACAAAGGAGGATGACCAATAAGAAGGCCATGTAAACGCATAGATCTGTGTCTCCAGATCCATAACCATAACGTCTTCTGGAAAGTTGTCTTCGTCGGCAGGAGGGCAGGACATCCAAAAGCCCCAATCTCCTTGGAAACTAGGAATACATACGTGATAGGCATGGCCTCTTGTTCCGAGATGCCGAAAGGCCATACTTTGGATCCAGGTAAGACCTGCACGACGTTCGTCAGGATCGCCTCCTGGCATAAGGGGTCCTGCATGAGATACAACGGCACCTCCTGCCTTCAATCGTTGTCTTATCAGAGCCCAAAAGACATTGTCGTATAACTGTGGCGTATCTGTATCTCTAGTCAAGGCATCTGTATCTGGATCCGGCAAATCCAGCACAATCACATCAAACGCCGCTCTATTATTTTCCAGGTAGTCAAAGATGTTTTGCGCCAGGAAGGTCACTCGAGAATCGTTGTAGACTTCATCGTCTGCCCAGGCAAGGTGTCGGCGGCATAGATTGACAAGGGCTTGATCAATGTCCACCCATACGACTTCCGTCACGGAAGACCACTTGAGTACCTCTCGAACAGTGGCCCCTTCGCCTCCTCCGACGACTAGTACACGCAAGGATGATCCAGTCTGTGCATTCATAACAGGATGGATGAGGTGCTCGTGATAGATCGCCTCGTCTGAACTGGAGGATTGAAGTTCCTTGTCGAGAAAGAGCACGTTTCCGTATTCAGGATTCGTTGCAATGACGACTTCCCCACAGGCAGAGGTCGAGCCCGCAAAGAGCACATCCGTTATTTTGTAAATGGATGCCGTATCGGAGGAACAGGCCGATTCACAATACTGACCGGATTCCTTTATAGCATTATGCAGATGGACATTGGCGTTGCAACTCATGATACGGATCTCTACACAACGGCGTCACGGTTCAATTTTGTCGAGGTTCGCAAAAAATGAATGAGATCTTAGATCCAATATGTTGGGACAGCCCATGGAGCATAAATCTGAAGTGACCGATAGTATTGTTGCAGCCGTTATTGCCAAATTTGCGCAACGATCTGCTGTAGGAATTAGAAAGTATGGAACCACCTTGGATCGTAGCGACTTGACGACCAAGGATTGGATCCAACATACGCAGGAAGAATTAATGGATGCGATCTTGTACCTTGAAAAATTAAAGCAATCGACAACATCAACAGCCTTGTCCAGTGACAGAAAGGGAACGTGATCGTTCCGGTCCCTCCTGGCCGGGACTAACCTGGGGTCCCTCCTGGTCGGGACTAACCTGGGGTCGTTTGGCTTCTAGATAATGGGTTCGACACAAGGGAATGTATTTTTCGTCTGCACCAACACATACATTACTAGTACTATTCGACACAACATTGTGGGCATAGGTGAAGGGTGCTTCATTCCCATTTCCGCAACGTTTACACAGCGCATTAAATTTAACGACCTCTTCGGCCATCGCACAGACTTCCAAGACTTGGCCGAAGGGTTTTCGTTCCGAATCACCATCCAATCCGACGACGATGCAATGTTTTTTGTCGATATCCACGACCTGTTTTACAAACTGGACAAGATCTGGAAAGAACTGGGCCTCCTCGATAACGACGAGTTTGCTTATAGAATAATGGGGATGAGCAAGAAAGCCCATTAAGGTGCTGTCGGATAATGCGGGCATGACCTGTTGGTCATGATTGACAATCTTGGGTTCCGATGAATAACGGGTATCTATACTGTGAGTAATCACAAATACCCGCCATCCAATGGCCTGGTGCCGACGAATATCGCTTTGAAGACTCGTCGACTTGCCACTAAACATCGGCCCCATACGAACTTTTAAACTCATGGTGTTGACAAACCTTTGGATCTAAAGCCCCGCTCAATTTTTGAATCCGTTGCATCATGACAAAAAATGAAGATGATTTAAAACTATGAGAAGTGATTAGAAGAGATGCCGTCGCTAGAACAAAGTTCCAAAACGGAACAGATTGTGAGTATTCAGTTTTCGGTGTCGGATCCCGAGGACATCTTGCGTCGCAGTGTGTGCGAGGTGACATCTGCCTCCACAGCCGAAGGCAAGGCAGGAGGACTGTTTGATGCACGAATGGGAGTGTTGGAAAACGACAAGGTGTGTCGATCCTGTGCACACAGGAATCATGACTGTCCAGGACATTTTGGTCATCACGTGCTACCTCGACCTGTCTACTTGACTCAGTTCTTCAAGAAGACGATGAAGGTGCTACGTTGCATTTGTTACAAGTGTTCCAGATTGTTGATTGATAAGAATCACTACGCACACCTTTTAAAGTCCAAGGGAGAGGCGAGGTTTAAGGCTGTGGCGGAGGCTGCTGCAGCCATGACCCGGTGTAATCAAGATACCGAGGATGGTTGCGGCGCTCGTCAGCCCACGAAATATACTGAGGAAACGGTACATCGAATTATCGCCATCTTCAAGAATATGGAATTGCCACCGGGTACTGCGGCACCTGAGGGGGCTACGACGGATGCGGATGGCAAACTTACGGTGACCTTTCCCATGGAACCGGAGTACGTCCACAGACTGCTGAGGCGTATTTCGGACGAGGATGTGGAGTTTATGGGATTTAGTCGTTCTTGGTGCCGTCCTGATTGGTGGATGTGTACCATTCTGCCAATTCCTCCTCCCCAAGTGCGTCCTTCCGTGACGCAGGACAACAATCAGAAGGCCGAGGACGACTTAACCAGTAAGTTGGCGGACATTATCAAGGTCAGTACCACCTTGAAGAACAAGATTAACGACAATGCGAGGAAGCAGGTCGTCGACGAGTGGACGAATGTGCTCCAGTTTCACGTCGCCACTCTGGTGAACAACAACATTCCTGGGGTAGGTCCGGCGGCGCAACGATCCGGTCGTGTCTTAAAGTCATTGCAACAGCGATTGGGATCGAAGGATGGTCGCATTCGCAGTAACTTGCAGGGTAAGCGTGTGGAGTTTTCAGCCCGTTCCGTGATTACACCTGATCCCAATATCAGTGTCAAGGAACTAGGTGTTCCTCTGAAGATTGCGAGTCATTTGACCTATCCAGAACAGGTCACGAGTTTCAATATTGGAAAGTTGTACAAACTGATTCAGAACGGCCCTGACGTGTATCCAGGCGCCAAGACGGTTCAACGGGTGAACGGGGACGTTAAGTCGTTAAAACACGTGAATACCCACACCTTTGAACTACATTTGGGAGATGTCGTTCATAGACATATTATGGACGGCGATATCGTGTTGTTTAACCGACAGCCGTCGCTTCATAGGATGTCTATGATGGCACATATTGCGAAGGTGCTACCGTACAATACGTTCCGGCTGAATGTGTTCTGTACCGCCCCTTACAATGCGGATTGAAAATTGAAGGTGATTTAAAAAGAAGTCTACATTGTATTCTTAGAATAAGCATGGAGAAAGGAAGCATATATCAAGCAAAAAGCAAAACGAGCGGGAAGTCATATGTGGGTCAGACCCAGGATTTGAAGGAGCGAGAAGGAAAACCGTATAAATACGGAGTTGTAGGGCGCTGGTCAGACCACGTGAGTTCGGCGTTTCGAGGAGCAAAAACTCCTTTGGCGACGGCTATCATTGAATATGGAGCCGAGGACTTTGAACTGACCTCGTTGGAGGTGGGGGTAGATTCAAATCGTCTGGATGAGCGTGAGGCACATTGGATGACGGTCGTCGGTTCTCTGGTCCCAGTAGGGTATAACGTCATGCGACATGCACGATGTAAGCACCGTGTCGACACCACGTTAGCGCAACATTACCTGCCTACAACTACTAAGGTCCGAATCTCGCCCATCAAACAGAAGGGCGTGTATAAATTAGTCTACGTTATGCTGGAGCAGAAGGATGCACCAGATGTTAGATTAGTCTTTGGACAGAAGGAGGGCTCCACCTTTGAAGAGGCGGTGGAGGACGCTGAGGAATTCGCAACGATCTTTGCCCTAGAAGGGATTGAGGTGGATCAGGAGGAACCCGATGATCCATTACGCAAATATCGTGCGAGCATCATTTCTTATCGTGGTAAGACAGTCGAACGACTTCGTCTGTGTAAGTTCAACACCCTGGTGGCGCTTCATATCAAAACATCTGAGTCGACTCGTCGTATGTGCTTTGGAGGAAAAACAATTTGCTTGGAAGATGCTTATAAAACAGCGATGGCTGTAAAAAATGCTTTAGAAAAAGAATGTAAGGTAGAGGTCTTTGTTAATGACCTATCGGAGTCCGCAACAGGCGACTGCATATCCCGTTGAAGTACAAACGGGGTGTGGAAAACAGTGTAAGTACTTCTGTGAGGTTGATTGTCATTTCATCCAATCAATCCGCAATATAATCGTCTAGTCTCTAGGAGAAGAGGCAAGATCCCCAAATTCAGGGAAACCCCTAAAGCCTATCTGTACCAAGGGTCTGTGGAAACATGGACCTGGCTGCGAAGAAAGTTCGCATAAAGAGGTGACAACCAGATAGGATACGAGCCGTGTGTAGGCGAACACAGGTAAGAAATGGGCAATCCTGACCCAAGCCCCTCTGTAAGGTGGTCGTTTACGACAACCGAACGTGGGGAAGGAGCAACGACTTGACGGGGGTCGATGGGCTAAAAACCCGTTTAAGATAAAGTCTACTCCGTGGTGAAAATCACGGTACTAATCCCATATGTTCGATGGAGATGAAATGAATTTACACCTGCCTCAATCCATCGAGGCAGCGACGGAATTGCGTGAGATTTGCGCAGTTCCGCTACAAATAATATCGCCCAGAGAATCTGTGCCCATCGTATCGGTGGTGCAAGATACACTCGTGGGGGCGAACAGGTTTACACGGTCCACGACCTTGTTTACCTTGAAGGAAGCGATGAACCTCCTTGTTCATTCAAAGCGTTGGGAGGGCAAGATGCCAGAGCCCGTTACAACGAAGCCACAGCCCATGTGGACGGGGCAGCAACTTCTATCGGCCTTGCTACCTCCTGTGAGTCTGCGCATGGAGAATAGCAGTTTCGGTGATGCTGATAAGGGCAAGGAGGACAGTCCCAATCTTGTCAAGATCCTGAATGGTCAGATGTTGCAGGGTATATTAGACAAGTCGGTGTTCTCCAAGCAGTTGCTCCACATCATTTACAATGACTATGGTCATGAGATTGCCGTGGATTTCTTGGACTCCTTGCAGGCGGTAATTGCCACCTTTCTCATGAATAGCGGATTCTCTGTAGGGATTAGCGATTTGATTGCTGATAGTGCTACGAACGCGGAGATTGGCGTGGTCGTCAATAAACTCACGAAGACGATTGAGGACCAGATTCTTCAACTTCACACGGGCCTGTTTGAGAATAGCAGTGGTCGTAGCAATGCGGAGGAGTTCGAGGGCAAGGTGATGAGCACATTGAACAAGGCTGTAGGAGAAGCGGGAAAGATTGGTCTTCAATCCTTGGCCGACACGAATCGCATGACGAACATGGTAAAGGCGGGTTCCAAGGGTTCGGATGTAAACGTCTCTCAGATGGTGGCGACGCTGGGCCAGCAGGCCATTGAGGGCAAGCGTGTTCCAAACGGGTTTCAGCATCGTACTCTTCCTCACTTCAAGCGATTTGATGATTCTGCAGAGGCTCGAGGTTTTATTAGTTCTTCGTACGTAAAGGGTCTCAAGCCTCACGAGATGTACTTTCACGCTATGTCGGGTCGTGAGGGGTTGATTGATACGGCATGTAAGACGGCTGATACTGGATATTTGCAGCGTCAGATTCGTGTAGCCTTGGAAGACTGTGTGACCCAGCACGACGGGTCTGTCCGTGATGCAACGGGCAATCTGGTACAGGTGGCGTATGGTGAGGACGGAATTAATGCAACCAAGTTGGAGAACCAGCCCTTGCCAATTACCATGATGTCGGATGATGAGATCCGACTCAAGTTCCAAGCGGATGGTGTCGATCCGGCAAGACAGGCCAAGTATTATGACGATCTGATGTTGGATCGCAAGATCATGGTCGAGAGTGTCTTTCTCTTCAAGCCCAAGAAGTCGGTGAAGTACCCCGTTCACCTGGATCGTTTGATTCACAGCATGGCGAATCAATTGGGACTCAAGGAGGGCGCTGGCAGTGTGCTGGCAAATGATGTCTTGGATGCTCAGGCTCTTATTATCAGCAAGACGCACGCCAACAATCGTATTTGGGTGGCACTGATCCACTATCACCTGTCCCCCCAGTCGTTGAAGCAATTAGGATACAACAAGGCGGCGCTAGATGCCTTGGTGGCACAGATTGTATTGAAGCATTGGGGATCGTGGGTGGAGCCTGGACAGCCAGTAGGGGTGATTGCGGCACAGAGTATTGGTGAGCCTGCGACACAGATGACCTTAAATACCTTTCACCTTTCGGGAGTTGCCAGTAAGTCCGCGATGACTCGAGGTGTGCCAAGGCTCAAGGAATTGTTGAAGTCTACGAAAAATCCCAAGGCGATTGAACTTACCATACCCTTGCGTAGGGACCTTCGAGACAAGAAGGAAGAGGCACGTCGTGTATCGCAGGAATTGGAATTCACTCTTCTTCAAGATCTCGTCACAACCGCACGCATTTATTACGATCCCAGAGATTCGGATACTCTTCTGAGAGAGGATGCCGATTGGCTGGCATACTTAGGAGCCTTTGAGCAGATACAACAAGCAGCGAATACAGCAAATTCAGCAACTATTACGCAGGCAGATCCTATGAATAGTAGCAGTAGCGGAGCAGCCGCTGCTATCGCAACCGCTGCTACCGTGCCCGCCACGAGTCCTTGGGTGTTGCGCTTTGAACTTGATCGTGAACGCATGTTTGCGAAGGATATTACGATGGATGATATCGCCTTTCTACTCAAGAAGTATGCGGAGGTGCGAGTTCTGTATTCTGATTACAACGCCTCTCGCCTCGTCTTTCGTGTACGACCGGATCCTCTTGATCTTGCTGAAAACAGGACCATGGATGATCTTAATGTGCTCAAGGCTCTGCAGAACAAGATGTTGGGGACGACGGCGGTGCGAGGCATTCATGGACTTCGATCAGTCAATTACCAGAAGGTCTCGGACACGGTCGAGTTCAAGGATGGCAAGTACCAAACGGTGGATCAATATGTTCTGACGAGTGATGGTTCGAACTTTATCGATGTCCTTACGCATCCTGATGTGGATCCAACTCGTGTGGTTAGCAGCAATGTACACGATATGTTCCAGAATCTGGGTATCGAGGCGACACGAGCCACTCTATACAAGGAAATCACGACCCTGTTTGCCGAGTCAGGATCGTCGGTGAATTACCGACATATCTGTGTCCTCCTTGACAAGATTTGTCACAAGGGCAGGACGATGAGTGTGGATCGATATGGTGTGAATAAGACGGACATTGGACCCTTGGCGAAGATGTCCTTTGAGCAGACGGAGGAGATTGTGCTGAAGGCCGCCGTCTTTGGGGAACGAGATCCTTGCTTGGGAGTCAGCGCCAAGGTGATGTTGGGAGCACCTATTCGAGCAGGAACGGCGTTTACAGAATTGATGTTGGATGAAGATGCCGCTATTAAACTGGCAGAGTCGACGCCTGAACAAATTGAACGAGGGGGTCGATATGGGCCTGGAGACTTGACGGAGCAGGCGATGTATGATGCACTGTATGGCGAGGATACGCCAGGTCCTTGCTCTCTATCAGAACTCCGTATGAACGTGGCGCTCCCCCCAGCGACAGAGGATGTCCTACCGGAAACGATGGAGGATGTTGAGATCACACTCCTCGATTAAGCACGCTCCTCGATTGTACACGCTCCTCGATTGTACACGCATTTAAATATTTCAATTTGCATAGCAAACTGTGATATTTTTCAGTGATGGGAAATGGATGAAGCAGAAGAAGCAGACGATGAGCGAAAGGCGGAAAAATCAAGATGCGATGAGAGACGATTCCCCCACGTGGTATACGAAGATCCATACGGTTCCGCATTCAAGATCTGCAACAAGTCTGTCGTTTCCTTATCTAAATTGCGTTCTAAATCGTCTTGCCAACAGACAGCGACATCTTCACCATGTTCTCTACACCAAGCAATGGATCTTTGCACATTTGCAAGGACCAAGGTACGAATTGTGGTAGGATTCGTATTTTCAATGAGGGCCAGCGTTTCACGAATGACGGCACTTTCGTTGTGTTCGATCTTTTCTTGAAGGGTTCTTACGGCGGTCATCATAGTTTTCCATAGGGCTGATTCGGATTTTTCTAGAAGAGGACACCCGGCCGTTGTCCACGCCGAGAGAACCGCAATGGCATCCGAGGCCTCATCCGTCCCAAGAAATCCAAGGCCCACAATGTAACGTTCAGAATTTCCTGTACGACTTGTACGAGGTTTGACGATGCGCCATTCGCAAAAGGCTCGTGTAAGAACCCACAATAGATCGAGAGTCGGTTGTTCCGTTGTATCAAAACACTTTAGAATCAGACATCCACCCTTTGCCAAGGTGCGGAGACCGAGTAAGGCTTCTGCGACTAAGAGTGGAAAGATCGCATCCTCCTGCGCATTGTAGTCATTGCTGAAATCGAATCCACCATCGGCAGTATACAAATGAACTCCTGTAGGATGTTTGGCCCGTACTGCGGCTACGAAGGCATCTTGGTTAGACCGAAGTAGAATATTCCCTGTTCCATCGGCGCCGTCGTGAATCTCAATTTGGGGATAGGAGGCAAGGAAATGGGCGGCTTTGCGCCACCCAGGAACCTTTTTCGCATCAGATCGCAAGGTAATGGCGGTTGAGCCCTTCATGGGCCACGAGTTCCGTTCGGCCATGACCGTACAGGCTTCGATAAAGCCGCCAGGCCCTTCGGCAGAATGCGCCGTTACAAGGCCTATCCCTGCGGATAACGGTCGAAGCCGGTTCGTCAGATCTAAATTCTTCCATAGTTCAATAAGTTTGAAGTAGGATCGAGACAGAGGCTGCCTTGTCGCCACAGACCGAGATGATCGACGATTCCACGACAGAAACACATATTCAAATTGATTTGTCACCTTCTTATAATCATCCCACTTGCCTTCTTGGTAACAACAGTTAATTTCGTTTTTTGCTTGTTGAAGCATATGCCATTCTGGAGTACAAATGACCGGTGTTTGGACAAGCGGAGATCCTGTGTAGGGAAGTAAGGAGGTAATAGAGGGCCCTCCTGGCCCGGTTGCGTATAGTTCAGCCATATTTAATAAAGGTGGCTGGACTCTAAGCCCTCGCTAACTTACTTTTTGCTTTCCGTGCTCTTTCCTGCCGCTGCTAACTGGGGCTTCACGATGCGATCTACCAAGACAGTTCCTACGGCCACTGATGCATCATGTTGGGACCGTGTGCCTCGTTCCATCCTGTCGAGATTGTCCAACATCATCGCCATGAGATCCCGGGGATAGGTACGTGTCAGAACCATTTCAAAAATCTTGGGAAATTCCTTTTGAAAGTCTGCGAATTGACTACTCACTTGTGCGGCTGTTTGAGTCGTCAGCGCCTCTTCGACCTGCTGAATATAGGAGCGCACTCGCTGGGATTTTGGGAGACTGCTCATTTATTGTTGGGTCCTTGTATTTTGGGAATCAAAATACCGCAGATAAGAACAGAGGATGAAGACTCGAAACAATCGGAAGTATCGAAAAGATAAAAAAGATAAAAAAGATAAAAAAGCCAGTCGTAAGAGCAGAAAGAGCAGTCGTAAGGGTCTTGTATTTACAAGACAACGAGGCGGTTCCTTTCTTCCTACGTCAACCTGGGGCTCCTGGTCTTCGAATCCAGCGGCTACAGCCTGGGGCCCTGATACACAGGCGCCTCCTCCTTTAGCGAACGGAGGTTTGATTAATGCGCCTCAGAGTACAGGTCCGTGGGCGTCTATTCCTATGCCTGCTACGCAACATGCGTTCGCCTTAGAGGCGGCCAAGGTGTCGGGTCTTCCTGAAGTGGCCTATCACCAAAACATTGGAGCCGGAACGGGAAATAACTTTTCTCCTTATATTCATGCACCCTTGTCCTCCAGTCATTACAGTGCTGGTATCCCCCCACAACAATAAATTGTCGTCCGCAACTGCTTACAACAATAAATTGTCGTCCGCAACTGCTTACAACAATAAATTGTCGTCCGCAACTGCTTACAACAATAAATTGTCGTCCGCAACTGCTTACAACAATAAATTGTCGTCCGCAACTGCTTACAACAATAAATTGTCGTCCGCAGTTGCTTACAACAATAATCGTATGCCTCTATAAGAAGCAAATGGCTACTACCTTTGTCCTCGATTCCCGTATTCCAGTGGATCCCAATTCGAATCCAGATGATCCCTCGCATCCTTCGAATGTAGCGAAAAAGACGCTCATGCTTCAAAAACAGGCGAATGCGGATACCAAGTACGATATTCCTACACCAAGTCGAATCCCGCCAGAACCTTTTAGGAACAGCACGTTGGGATCTCCCACATATTACATCATTTTCTCTGTTTTTCTTGCCCTTCTGTGTATCGGATTTGCAGTTAAATGCAAATCCTTTTATATGAAATTGGCCTTTGCGGTTGCAGCCTTATATCTGCTTCACTATGCGGTGGGTAGGATGGAAAAATGAACGGTGTAGAGTTGACCGTCATTTGTCATTTGGAAGGTCATATCTGATAAGACTCGCTGTTGGAGATAGTCCCGGTTTCGGGATCGATAGACACGAGGGATCTCAGTAATATCTAGATGAATTCCGTAACCAAAGGACGCAAAGTAGGCACTTAGTTTGGCTAGATCTGAGGGTTGTAAATTACTGAGATTGATGGGAGGCTGATACCAAGTGCGTAAGATTCCTGTCATGATAGTGAGCAAGACTTCGAACAGCGCAGGTGTATCTCCACCAGTGTCGACTTCCAACTGAATCGAATGGGGCGCTTTGGGTTCATCTGCAATTAAAGCGTCTAAAAAACCTTGAACGGACATCTCTATAGATGTCGATTCCAGACTTTAGGTAGGCCAAATCCGTTAGGTAGGCCAAATCCGTTAGGTAGGCCAAATCCGTTAGGTAGGCACAATGCGTAGCGAATACCCCTTTGAAATCGCCCATGCCTTCACGGCCTTCATACGCTCTTCTCGCTTATCTTTAGTTACACGATCACTGTCAGGAACCCAGTCCTTCAAGACAATCTTACGCTGTTCCATAAAGGCTCCTAGTGCTGCATAGGCTTCAGGAATGTTCAAGATTTGTACCTTTTCTTGGACCATTCGTTGCGCAATCTGCTCTTCGGTTCCTTGATCACGCTTCTCATCAAAGATAAGAGGCGTGGACGTTCGAATCCCGTATTGTTTTCGAAGATCTGCAGGGATTAACTCTTCTAAGCAGGCGGGTCTTTCCCAATGAGCCCAGCGTTCAGGACAGGTAGAGGTTCGATGACCGTATTCGTGGCATCGCAAGCAAAGAACACTACACGCAATCGGACACTCTCCTGTATGGATTTCCTTTGTTCCTATCCAATCTAAGCATATATCGCATGTAGACATTTGTTGATCCCTGTGTTGGAACCGTTGTTACCCATCAATTTTTCTCGGCGTTGCCTTTGCCTTTAAGTTCTGGAAGAACTGCTGAGGCCCAGTTTCGCCTTGCCGCAGGTGCTGTTGCCTCAGGTGCTGAGGCCCAACTTCGCCTTGCCCCATGCCACTGTTCGCTTCACCTTTGACTCACTCATAGGCTTGCGATACAGACGAAAATCAAAGAGAGATCCTCGAAATCGTTCATCACCGTCTTCGTATTGGGAGGAAACGCCTTCCCAGTTACTTCGTCCTATGTAATTGAGGGTGGTCAAGGATGTAAGCGGCATATGCCCATCGAGTTGTTCAAAGATCTTAATCCCGTCGATATAGACATGCCAGGTGGGTCGAAACGCCGCACCGTCCGTTGTCGTAATCGCTAAGTGAAACCATTTCTTTAATGGAATACACTGCATGACCCGAATACGCATCTTACGTTGTTCAGTATCCCAAATTTCAAAGATCAGCGTGGCCTTTGGATTCACGGTGCCAGGACGCTCATCCTCGGGATAGGTACTTGTCACATCTTCAGTACCTTTACAATCTAATTCATCGACATTGGCATCACTCGTCAACATGTATTCACGGGGACTCACTTCTGGAGCGGGTGTTCGAGTACAGACCTCGTTTGTAGGACCGGGTCGAGGACCCAGTTTGTTTCCTGATACAGGATCAGGCCCCCGTCCTTCAATCCCAACAAAGACGTTGGATTTGCCTGCTCCGTTACCAAAGTCAAAGAGACGGGCGTTGTTTGTAAATTCGTCAAAGTACATCCATGCGGAGATCGCTCGTAATTCACGAAGTTGAACCTTGGTATCAAATTCCATAGCGGGATTCTCACCGACAACAAGATACTGCTCGGCAAAGGGTTTGACGTCCTCGCTAACAGCAGGAAGTCGGTTCATGGCGAGTCCCTGTGTAACAGTGCGACGGGGTGTTTCATCAACGGCCGCCTTTCCAGCGATTTGTAAACGGGCATTCTCGCAGTAATCCAACATATCGTCAAACCAACGATACCATACCATCGAGCCTTCAAAAAACCACAGCAAATCGGCAATATCCGGTGGGGGCGATGTATCAGTAATTTCCATTCCCGACTTGAAGCGAGTCATACCTGCGAGAACAGCACGAGGAAGCCAGGTGTCGTTCGGTGCCAACGTCATCTTCAGAATGCGTCCATAATCATCCTTCCCATCTCCGTTCACGTCACGAAAGTAGTCATCACGGCTGAATTTGAAACCGCTCCTCATCGAATCACTGCGATAGGTAAGGGAATCGAGTCCTTCTTGACCGGCGAGAGCACAGGCTACGATACGAGACTCGGGGTCGCCCTCCTTTTCTACAACACGACAGAAATCCCCTTTGTAACCCAGTTTCTGAACATCCACGTAGGATTCGCTGTAACGTGGATTACGGATCCAGCCTTCTAATTCTCTATCTTGCCCGGGAACGACATCAGAACGACGAGGGAAATATCGTCCAAAAAATTCTGGTACGACTCCGTCGGTAAAGCCTTCACTGATCATGTATCGTTGCGCCCATTCGACCACCATACAGATCAAAAACACAAATAATACTGTGTATAGGATCCACATTCCTATCGGATTCTGCGGTTAAATTTTGTGAGGAGAAACCGTATTGTTCATAGGATGGATTCTTTATACGAAGATTTTACAAATGATTTGCTGGATACCAGTAAGACCTTGTTTCACGAACTTCCTTTAGATTCATGGAATCCACAGGAAGCGGCGGCGCCCGAACGGCATCTATCCTTGCGGAAGGACCCCTTACCTCAGTGTGTTGCCGTACTGGATCAATTAAATCCAGCCTTTGCACGTATCGAACACATGATGCGTATATACTTTTCTCCTACGACGGAGTTATTGCTGGATGCAGAAAAGGAGCAGGTATGGCTGTTTGGATATTCTTGGTTTTCAGCCTATTATGATATGTTGATGGAGGGTTCCGTTTTACACACAGAGTTTTATCGAAAATATCATGACTTGCTGTTTGATTTGTTGCGAAAGTGTTTACAGGTAGATCCGGCGGATCGTCCCACCTTTGCTTCCTTATTGAAGACATGGCCAGGTACGGCGGCTATCGCAGCAAAGGCAGAGGCATCCTTGATGTCAAATACTGTTGCTGTAGTTACGCCTGTTACTGTAACTGTCCCTCCGCCCGTCTTGTCGCCTTCTTTGCCGCCGCCTGTAGTAACTCCTCCTCAATCTTCTTCGAAACGTCTGGTCCTTGTAGGCCACGGGGGACGCAAAAAAACCCGCAGAAATCTTCGTAGTTAAGATCACTATCTGGTCTTGATGTGTAGTTGCGAGACGCTTGTTTTGGATTAAAGATTTTCTGATCCAGTGCATCAAGATCCGTCACGTCTTGTTCGCCTGATTTGTGGGACCAAGACCCATCCTTATTCTGCCGATACCAATGATGATCATTGCCCTTATCCGCCACGCTCGCAATTTTGTAGTGATTCGCAGGGCATTTGCTGTAAAAGGTAGTTGATTTGATTTCTGGATAGTCCTTTAAGAGAAGATCTGTAATAACTTCACACCGCAATCGACTGTTTTTATTCATATTTTTACGATGAATACGATTTCCAGGCTGTGGAAATAGGTGTCGGCAGTTTTTCTTATTCGTCATTTCACGACAGGCTTCGGCCGCCTTGGGTTCCATGATACCAAGGGCATAGGACAGACAATTATGAGTTTTTCGTATAGCGGGATCCTTATTATATTCATCTGGATTGTAGGGCAGTTCGTATCCTGAGGAAGGGGGAGGTGTACAGTCTTGATGTTTTTCACAAAAAACAGTGCCGGGCACTACAGAATTATTGCACACGTCCTCATCCTTATTTCGAGGACATTGGCAACGGGGTTTCTCGTCCTCAAAGAGATCAAAGAGTGCAGCGCCCCGTTGTTTTTGTCGTCGAGTAAGCCGACGTCTTTTATATCTGGGTTTTCTTGTATGGTTGTTCACCATCTTACAATAGGGTTGAGAAAAAATGATTTCACGAAACCGTCCTCCAAACCGGCAATGAACATCTATCCGCTCTCTGCCATGGGCACGTTGTCGCCAGAAGAACTTCTATCCGCAGAGTGTTCGGATCGCCTGTATGTGCCAGCGAGTGTCTTTCAACAGCATTTACAAACGAGGTGCGTCTTTCTAAAACTATCCAATCGTGTCGAGCAATCGACCATAGGATGTATGTATGCTGCGCATCCAAACATCGGTGATTCTTCTATCTACGCCCCTCAATCGATTGTCGAACGGCTGGACTTTGATACAGAACATATCACGGTCGAATCCGTCACCTTACCCACTTGTACGCAGGTGACCTTACAACCCTTTACAGCCATCGAAGGTCTCACTATGGAACAACTACAAGAAAGTTTGGAACAATACAGTTCTATTACAGAGGATCAGGTAATTCGCTTATGGCATTCGAATGGGTATGAATATGAGATCAAGGTACAAGCGGTGGAACCTGCAACGACGGTAAGCATTTCGAATTGTGATATTCCCTTGTCGATGATGCAACCTATGTGTGAGGATCTTATAGAAAATACGGTGGTGGAATCTGTAGGAGAGACAGTCGCAACTCCTGTAGAAGAGGCCGTCGTAGAAAAAGCAGAGGAAACCGTCACAATAGAACATCCCTTTATGGTAACAGAAACTGTACGAGAACGCATTTACAAAGCGGCCTTAGCAAGAAGTCAACTTCAGCAGTCTAAACCATCCGACAGTTAATCTAAGGTAATGGGAGGCGTATTTAAGCAAGGAAAGCCACAAAAGCCGCAAAAAGAGGGAGCGGCCTATCTGTGCGAACAGATTCGCATCAAGAAACTTTTTGCTGCGGGGAAACTTGGTACCTCGGAATTGGAAACGATTCTCTTTTTTTTCATGCATCGTGTGGATGACAGTTCGCCCTATCCGCCGATCATACGGAAGAACATTACCCTGAACGCCGGTCTCTTTCCCGCCACGGATGCATCCATTGACGCATGGTGTCGCCATATGGTAAACGAGGTTCTTCCTGCGATGGATGCGATGGTCGAATGGCAGAGACCTGTTGAAGAAGGATATGTTCTTCAACTGTATAGTCGCCATTCGGAACGCCTGGTCCTACGATCCTTGGAGCCCTATTATGAAGCCAAAAAAGAAGAACGTTACACCTATAGTCCTGACGTACATTTTGCTGTCGTATCCCCCTTCGCAAAAAGCATCGAAGCGCAAAGGGATCGAATCGCAGATGTTTGGACAGCGGAGCCCCTTTTTCATCCTACGACGACCATTTCCGCCGTGAAGGCAGGATATGGTCCTATGCTCTCTGAAACGGGTGGATGGCCTGACGGGATTGCTAAGTGGGAAGATGCGGTATCTTACATAGTCGACAAGGTTATAGAAACTGGTGCCACCGTCGCTCTTATAGGATGTGGCGCTCTGTCTTTGCCGATTGCTGCCGCCTTAAAGAAGCGAGGGATATCCGCCATTCATACGGGTGGTGCTACGCAGATTCTGTTTGGGATCAAGGGAAAGCGTTGGCTTACACATGCTGTCATTGGACCCATGATGAACAGCGCCTGGATATCCCCGCATAGTGATGAGGTGCCTACGAGGGCAGAACGAGTCGAAGGTGGATGTTATTGGGTCTAGTTATCTTGTTCAAAAAAATTGATCAATTGACACAGCACCTAAAGACGGCATACAATGCCTCAATGTTTTGCAATCACAAAAACGACTCGAACTCAATGCACAGCGCAGGGATTCCAAGATGGACTTTGTGGCAAGCACGCACCCATGGCCGAATGGCAAGAGGAACGAATTCGTAGGGCTACGCAAAATGTAGTTCATGAAGCACCTGTCTTAGTGCCTGAAGCACCTGTCTTAGTGCCTGAAGCACCTGTCTTAGTGCCTGAAGCACTGGCCTTAGTGCCTGAAGATCCAATACCGATTCTTGTACCGGCACAAGAGACAGTACCTGTTCTTGCGCCTGTAACTACAAGACCAACTACAACAAGACCCCCTGTAGTAGCAGTGCAACGATCTGCTGCGCAAACATCACGAGTCCCTCCTATTGATATTGCGTTAATTAACACCGCACGACAGGAACGCATAGCAATAGAACGTAGAGAGGCACAGGCGCAAAAACTTCGTAATCTTATGCAGTTTTCGCCACATAGGCTGGTGAAATTTGCGGATGATATGGCGGACTTTTGGGTCTTAAATCGAATTCCAGGATATGATTTGATGAGGGCTTATTGTGCGTTGAAGCATATGCCGAGTCATCATCCTTCGTTTCAGCCTTTGTTAAGGGCTTCGGTTCAAGTCATGTTTCTGTCGAAAATCAATGATCCACAAAATAGAGAGTATACTGATATACGAACTGAGGAATCGGCTCCCTTGTTTGCGGCATTAGCCGTAGCCCTGGTACCATACGGTCAAATTCGATTAACACATTATATCACAGCATCCGATCGATACCGCAATCCGCTAATACGACGAATGCGAGACGATGAGGCAGCAGAACGACGACGACAGGAGGAAGTAGAGGCTCGTCAGGCTCAACTTCGCGAAGATTTACGAATGCGCCGTGTAGACTTTCGTAGAGATCCAAAGGACGGTGTCGATTTAGCGCAGATGGCGACCGATCACGAAAGTGTTCATAGGACGAGTGTTCAGTCGACTACGGAACGAGGCATCAATGTCTTGTTGGCCCGTAGTCTGCCATCGGATCAAGATGCCTATGGTGAAATCCTTACAGCCCTCAGCGCTTGTAGACATATTCAGTGGGCGTCTGAGAGTGCAAAGCAGGGCTTTCTACATGAGTTTGCACAGGATTATTTGGACGGTATGGCCTTTGGAATACGATATGGAATCTTGGTGGATCATGTATGGGCCTTTATTCGATCGCATGAGCACAGGAATGAATTGGTTATTCGGTTTGCGCAGGAGGTCAATGATGGACGACGATCCTGTGTGAATGGAAAAATGGCACGATTGATCAATGCGCTCCAAGGATATGATGATTCTGTAACCATGCCACCTCCAAGAGAGGTCTTCCAAACACAGATAGAACGATTGAGATCCAAACCTGTGGAAGAGAGAGGTGCCGAGGCCCGACGCCTGTTTGAAGAGTATCAGATTCCTGGGGAGGAACAGGCGCCTTGGCTAGAGGCGCTCGAGGTGGTCTAATCGAAGTGGTCTAATCGAAGTGGTCTAATCGAAGTGGTCTAATCGAAGTGGTCTAATCGAAGTGCGGTATAATCCTATTATTTTTTTATTTATCATAATAGAAAAATAATGGAAAACTGTTATGCATGTAGTTTTTGTGGGAAACGAACCCACTCGGAACGGAAGTGTCCAGAATTGGTGGCTCCCTTGAAACCTGGTATTATTACAGAAGGGGTTCCGAGGGGTGGCGGTGGCGAAGAGGACGCCATTGTATACAATCAAGTCGGCCTAAATCTAGCCCTCTTAATTAGAGGGAATGGACGTTCAGTATGTGAGTGATTTACATATTGATCATTTTTCAGATTTTACACACATGCTGGAACCGGTCGCACCCGTGCTACTGATTGCGGGAGATATCTGTAGTGCGTGGAAGCCGATGTATGAGGATTTTTTGGGTTGGTGTTCTCATCGATGGACTCAGGTGATCTTGATTACAGGAAATCACGAATACATGTGTCCTGAGGGTGAGATTCATACCTTTGGAGAGACGGATATGCATATTCGGCATATAGCCGGTAAATTTCCGAATGTAGTCTTCTTACAGGACGGGGAATCTGTAAGAGTTTTAAATAGCAATGTAAGAGTGGTGGGAGCGACCTTATGGTCGTCGGTAGATCCTCTAATTCACGCAGACATACAAACAAAGAAGGGAGACTATAAGTATACTTATACAGAAACTCCAGTAGGATTACGACTTACAACTCCGATGGATATCTGCGCCCTTCATGCACTTCAAAAGGTGAAATTGGCGAATGCGATGGCGACACACACAACTGGCAAACTTATCTTGATGACACATCACATGCCATCCTTGGCTCTGTTGGAACCTGAATGGAGACATGAACGCCTTCATACCTGTTACGCTTCGGCCGATGACGATCTGTTTTATTATGCGAACTTGGAGTTTATTGTCTGTGGTCATAGTCATCGGTCTATTAAAATGATCTTACCTCCTGGCGTTCTAGCGCTTATGAATGCTAGGGGGTACAATCGTCCAGATGAACTGGGACGAACAACGGATGTATATTCTCCTACGGCTGTTTTACGCATATAGAATTAAAAACATATCAATAGGTAAATGGATTATGAAGGATACAAGGATCTGATTAAGAAGGTGTATCCCACACCTTCGACGCAGAAGGAGTATCTGGCTCGTCTCAAGACCTTGCAAAAGATCATTCCCGAGGTCGAAGGGCTCCAAACGCCCAAAGAGGTGTATCCTCGGTTACAGAAAGCCTATCCATCCCTTCTGAGTCGCAAAAATCTTTTGACCTTGGTCCTTGTTCTCTTTCGTGAAGATAAGGAATTGGCGAAGAAGGAAGACGCTTATAAACAGTGGAAGCAGTATCACGATGAACTGGCGAAGCACATGGATGTCAAAGTGAAACGATCGGAACCCTCAGACAAACAAATCGAGAAGTATACATCGTATGAGGAGATTGAGAAGGAGTACGAGACCAAGAAGAAGCATAGTCCTCATGCGACAGAACGAGGGTCGTATCAGTTTCTGCTGTTGAGTATTCTTGTCCATCTCAAACCGAAACGGGCGGATTTTGGCGCTGTAAAGATTTACAGGGATACGGATCCCAAGGATACAACTCAAAACTATCTTGTTTTACGAAGCAAGGGTGCCTCCTTCTTAGCGCTCAATATGTACAAAACGAGCAAACATTATCAAACGGTCGAAGAGGACCTTCCTGAGGGGTTGAAACGGGATATAGAGACATCTCTGGCCCGTTGGCCCCGTACCTACCTGTTTCAAAAGGAGAACGGCGAGGCGATGAGTAATAATACCTACAGCGCCTTTGTCAAGGCGACCTTTCACCAACTGTTTGGACGGGCGACGGGTGTGTCCTTATTACGACATATCTATATCTCAGAAAAGGTGGATTTTGACGACAGTACCTTGGAGGAGCAGGATGAAACGGCTCGGCTCATGTTGCATACATCAGGACTCCAACGCAAGTATAAATGGCCGAAGAAGGTTCTATGTCCCAAGTTGTGTGCAATGTACATTAAGCCGGTGAAACGGACCTTGAAGAAGAAACGGCGGAAAGATATCTGAATTTAAATAATATGTGTTTGTAACATGGCTACAGAGAGTCATCTTACAAATCTGGATACGTCATCTTCGTATATTCCGGTGACGGGAATCACAATTACACCTGGCTTTGTTTCCTTATTTCCTGATGAAACGGTACGGTGTGTTGCGACAGTTACACCCGCAAATGCTTCGTATAAATCTGTTATCTTTACAGCCTTAATTCCGAGACGTGCGACGGTGACGTGTAACGGCCTTGTGATTGCGCATTCCACTGGATACGCTGGAATTAGTGCTACGTCACTGGACGGAGGGTTCACGGCCGTAATGCTGTTTTCTGTCATAGATCCTCTATGTCGAGTGACTATAACATCTTCCTTCATTGAAGACGAATTTCTTCAATGTGTGCTTCAGCCTTGGATTGATGAAAGAGACATGGTGTTTGTAACTTCTACGGATGTAGCACTTGAACTAGACGCAACATCAGATGAAAAACCCGTCTCTTCTGTGATGGTGGATACCCCCGTAACCTTGATCGAAGAACCAGTTCAGACCACAGTGCTCGAGAGTCTTGCGTTTGCAGTGTCATCGATATCTTTGTATTTAGAAGATACCTACCAGGCACAGTTACTTCCTATTCCGACGGCCTATCCTCTAACAGGAGTTGTGTATAGTAGTGATCAACCCAATATCGTATCTGTAAGTTCGTTGGGTCTTGTGAGGGTTTTAGATAGTGGCCTTGTCATTCTTACAGCCACTCTTGGGTCTCAGCGTGCCACGATGTATGTGGTAACAGGCGCTCGGGTTACAGGAGTGAGCATTGATCCTAGAACAACAACTTCTATGAAACGGGGTCGATCCACAACGGTATTAGCGATTATTAGTCCCAGTCATGCATTAAATTCTGCAGTTACATGGACCAGTGATAATCCCGTTGTCGCTACTATAACGGATACAGGACATGTAGATGCGTATACATCTGGCACTGCAACAATTACGGTAACTACGGTTGAAGGCGGTTACAAGACCAGTATCACTATACGAGTTACTTAGTCTCACTGGCTATTCGATCCTTCATTTTGGGATTTCGACCATATAACGTATGCCAAAAAAAGTCCAAAGAAATTTTTAGCAAATATATCCAATATATTATATCCTGTATTTTTAGTTGAGTAATTCATGACCGCAAATACGCCATAGAGACCCCAGAAAAATACAAACCAATAAAATAGAGCATTCTTATACTTATCCTTGTCAGAGGGTAAGAATGTATCTTTAATATACTTGAAATTTAAAATAAACGGGATAAATCCTAATAGTGTAGACATATACATATTTAAGAACCCTAATTCGCCAACAAGACCGAAGAATAACATTGCCGCATTTAAGAGTACGATTGTTATGATTGAACCTTTATGATTCGATATGAAATCCACTAATCTTGTTGATGTTTTTCCATCATGATTTAAAAATGCAGATAAGGTAATCAACATTAAGGGGGTTGTAATAGCCCAGTCGATGTACCGAAAGGGCGTGATATTATGGGATACCTTGCTGAAATAGTATATTAACAAAATATAAAATAGAAATTCAATAAGTTGAACAAACAGTTCTACAATAACTAAATCCTTTAAGATTGCATCTTTTGCGCTTATATCTATGTTTAATGCAAGATAGTCAATAACTCCAACAACAATTTGTACAATTAACGAAATTACGCCACTTTCGAAAATCATTCTATATATATAAATAGATTTGGGTCGCACTAGAGACCTCTAAGAAGGACGAACCCATGCTTGATACATCAAAAGTGTAGTATATCATAAGGCTTCATAGCGGTCTATTTCTGACCCGGATACAGATCATCCGGACAGGAAGTGCTTCGTAAAACACAGTTTCATCCCACACAAATAAAACCACCTAAGTAGAATGGATTTAATTGCGAGTGGCGCTGTCATTGTCTTATTTATACTCGCCTTGGTTGTGCCTCTTGTTCTGACGATGTTCTTTCATAAAGCAAATAATACAAAATCCAAACAAGAAGCGCTTGTAGTTCCCATAGGGTTTAATCAACCGAATCTTACCATTTTAAACGGAGAAAGAAAGCGTACACGATCTTTATTGAAAGGTCGTGCCATACAGGTTCCGATCTTTGGATCAGGTCTTGTAAATAATACTGTTTATACGATTGGACAACCTGGGCAAGTTATAAGGGTGAAGCCAAGTCGCAAAATACGACACTAATCTTTCATATCAAATGTATTCAAAATACATAGAATATGCTATCATTATGCATCACGAATGGCATCAAGTAGGGCGGCAATACAGGCGCCACTTCCTTCATTACGGCTTAGCAATCTCAGCGCATTGTCGACTACCTTGTACTTTTGCTCGTAAGACATCCCCGCACGACTGCGCCTTACAGAATGGAGACTTGCTGCATCTGTTGCATCCATCATCAGTTCATTGACCTCCAACATAGGTTCTTCGTCTTGAAGCAGTTGCTCAATGCTCGGAGTATCATCATGGTGTTCCGCACCGCTACGTTTCTTGGCGATGCGTTCTGCTTCCGCCTTGAAGGTAGCCCACAGGACCGAATGGACCTGATCGCAGACCTCTGCTCCCAATTCCGCAATGACTTCGGCACATTTCACCAACTTACATACTGCCGTCTTGGGCCTAGCGATGGATGCCTTGGACTTCATCGTTCCAGGAAGTCCCTCGAACCAGGCAACGGGTTCATGTAGGATAAAGCCAAGGTAATCGGATAGCAATTGATCGTCACGAAAGGCGTACTGTTTGTAAACATCCGTAAAGACACGGGATTGATCTCCCAAAAGAGCGGCGGCTGTACTTAGATTCATCTTAGTGTACTCTACTTATGTCCTTTTAAGTAATTCGCTGGAAATTAACGGTGCGTTAGATTTCCGGAACAAGAAAATATAAAAACGATGTCTGTATGGTAGGAATGTATACAACTGCGATTGTCGGGTTAGGTATTGCCGGCTTGCTTGTGCTTGCGCATCTTAATCCAAAGGATACCCTCGTATTAGAACGTGGATTCATTGGCGGTGCGTTAGCAACAGAGTATGCGCATATCGTGGCCAATATTCCTGCGAAACTTCTAATACAAGCCCTGAGGCGAATACCGGGATGTTTGGACAAGCCTTTGCCTTACTTAGAATCCTATCCATCGGACGATTGTCCTGTCTTATCGGACCTTGTAAAACAGATCAAGGCGGTTGTTAAACCTGCCTTGGACGTAGCAACGCATCGATCTACGGAGGTACAGCAGATTCGACAGATTGAGGGAGGATGGCGCCTTCAGACTGAAGTAGGAGTCTTTGAAGCCAAAAAGGTTGTGATCTGTACGGGGGCGAAACCTGTTACGATGGACCTCCCGATTCCCCACATTCCACTTTCAATCGCTCTATCTCCTACGCTTTCCCACCTTGTGGACAAAGATACAAAGGTTGTTGTGTTTGGTACATCGCATAGCGGGACCTTGGTCCTAAAGGCGCTCAAGAACATCGGTGTTACGAATGTGACGGCGGTACATAAGGGATCCGTTCCGTTTCGATTTGCGAGAGATGGTGATACGGAGGGGATCAAACAGGAATCGGCAGCGATTGCGGATGCGATTCTTGCTAAGTCTTGGAATCCGACGCCCACCTTTGTATCCACAGAGGATGTAGGAGGGCTTCATCGGGCTTTACATACAGCCGATGCAGTGATTTACAGTATGGGATTTGGTACATATATGTCGTTTCCAGTGCTGGATCTGTGTGGAGTCCTGATCCCGGTCAATGCGGTCACATCCAGAACTGTTCCAGGGCTATTTGGATTTGGTATTGGCTTTCCATCAATGTACACAGCCCCGAACGGGAATCAATATCCAGATGTAGGAGTGTCTGGATTTTTAGATGCCATTACAGCAGCGATTCCTAGTTTGACCGCATAAGATGTTGAACTGTGGATTTAAGTTCGTTGATTTCTGCCATGCAGAGAACCACGAGTTTGGCGTAATTGACGTGAAGGGCTCCGTTGGGATGTCGTTCCACGCACGAGGGTTCTAACGCCTCTACATCTTCGGCCAAGACGCCAATATCGTGCTTGCCTCCCTTGATCCATTCAAAATGTATAGGAGTTGGAAGTCCTTTACTTATATAGGGCAACACGTTTGTTTTGAGTGAGGAATCAGATGGATACACGACATTGCTTGCGAAAACTGTTTGATCCACGTAGACATACCCCATAGTACTTATATTTGTACCCATACTGCTAACGTAGAGAGATCCTCGCACAATCTCGCTTCCGTACAGATCCAGTGGCGCAGCAGGACTTATAGTGCCTATTCCAATCCCTGTCGCTGTCACTCGCATTTGTTCGATATTCCCAGCCCTTATTGCAGCATACGGTTGACTGTTCCAGGTGTTGGAGGTTAGAATGGATGTTCCATTCATAAAGAGTGCCGCATTTGATAGATTGATATTATTGTTAAAGGTTACCGTTGTACCGCTGGCAGAACCAATGGTGTTGATTGTGAGAGTGTTTGTAGCAGTATTTAATGAATTTGCGAGAGCCGTAACATCTGAAGAAGCACCTGTGGCACTTGTAATGATGTTTTGAAAGGCTGGAAGATTGGTAATGTAGGGACTGGGATTTGTAGTGAGGAAGGACATTCTATTCCTCTTGAATGTTCTTGCCTTAGCCTGCACCTCTTCTTTGACAGAGACAGGTTCCGCCAGTCTAAAACGTGTGAAAGCACTAGAGACAAGGGATGTCACAGGACTTTTTTTACAAACCGTATTTGTCGGATGCCGAATCCGAGACGGAATCTGAAGCATCGGATGACTCGTTTGATAGCAGTCCCGGCGCCTCTGTGACCAGTCAAGCCACCTTGGGAACTGTTGGGCCCTTGGAGTCTGTCTCGGGGTTTCCGGCAAACTTACAATCAAGTAACCTACCCTCGGTAGCCAATGTCGACATCAATATTAGCACCACACGGGCCTTTGATACGGCAGAACGTACAAATACCACCTTATTTATGATTAATTCACGAGATCGTGATTTGCGTGTGTATCCTCAACCTACTTATTTTACAATACGGTTGCCTCGTGTGTTCAAACAGGTCAGACAGGTTCATATGACTCAACTCAACTTGTTAAACTCTTTCTTTAATTTTACGCAAGGTCAGTCTAATACCAACATGTACGTTTATGAACAAGGTCGGTTGGTATACGATCCAGTTACAAATACAGATATTAGTAATGCGATTAATGTCATCATTCCTGATGGAACTTACACAGCCGGTGATTTAGTCATAGCCTTGTCGAATGCATTAAATACTACACCTTTATTTGCCTCCTATCCTCTCGGCGATTTTATTAACTATTTCCAGTCGACTGGTGATTTTTCTGTCTTGTTTAATACGCCTGGCACGGTTGTATATAATAGTTTGACACAGGTATATGAAAGAAATCAGACGCTCGCAAGTATTGTTGCGAGATATTTCCAAACGAGTCAGACTGCGGGACAAGTATCCTATAGTTATAATCAGTGTTTGGTGGCCTATTACTATCCTGTCATCAAGGAAATGATTATAGCGCAGCCCTTCCCTCCCCCCTTTAATACCATGGGTCCCCCTCCACCAGGTTACACTTCGTGGTATGATTATATCAATTTTGCGTTTACGGGTTTATCCGATGAATATATTACACCGATTGTATTAGATCCTGCAAATCAACCTATTTTTGATGAATATCGAATCAGGAACACCTTTGTGTATGGACTTGTGAATCAGTATAATGTGAGTTATAATTCGATTATTGGACGTCTTACGATTGCTGCTCCGTCATTGGATCCGAGCATTGCTTCCAATTTGAATATCCAATATAGCAATTTTTTGAATACAGAGGTTTTAGCCAATGGATTTGCAGATATTCCTAGTTTTCAAACAGCCTACAATGGTGCTGTCAACTCCAACAGTGCGCTAATTGATTATTACAATTTTATCCAGTCCCAATTTACATCGAATTTTGCGGTGAATTTTGGACAGTATTCGGCGGCGTATTACGCAACCATAAGCAACCCTGTGGTAACCTATAATCCCTTGAATCGTTACGGATGGAATACTACTTTAACACCGTCTGTGTCTGCTTCCACAATTACGAGTAATCTACCTCCTACGCAGATTAGCACCTTGTGGCCTCGGCTCAAATTCATTCCTCAATCAGAGGCTTCGCAAAGTGTCTTTATTTCGACACTGAATGTTTTTTCTACGTTTAGTACATATACTAGCACGGTAGGGTTGCCTATTATTAGTTCTTATGCTAGTACATTTGGCCCTGTTACAAGCACATTTACTAGTACAGTACTTTCAATTGACAGCACATTTACAATTCCACTAACCTTTTCGAATGCAGGAGAATCCCAATTAGGATATACAGATGTGTTTTATCGGCAGCAACCCACAACCTATGTGCGAGTGCCGTTCACTTCACGATGCCGTCAGTCGATTGCCATTATGACTCTGCCACGACCGATCAATGCAAGAGGGCCAGGAACGGAAGAAGTATATGCATTGGGTCCAATTAGTACGCCTCTGTTATTTGCTCCAAGCACTCTTAGTACATACAATACCATAGTATATAGCACCCTGTATGATCGATTAGATATCTCTGGTAACACTGATTTCAACCTTTACACAGTGTCTCAGAACATGTTTATGTCTCAGCAATACATGAGGACCTTTGATCAATGGACAAATTATATAACGGCTCAAATAATTGCAGGATCTGTAGTTCAAGGACCTGTGTATGGGTCTCCTGCTCCTATAGGAAATATCGGATTAACAAATTTTCGACCTTATTTCTTTTTTGAGATTGATGCAGATCAGTATGCGTTACAACCCAATGCACATTTTCAAATCACGATCTTTGTAGAAACACAATCTGGAACCCCCTTTCCTGTTCCTCTTACACTAACCTGGTACAAGGATCGTGCAGGATTTATGGCAGACACCTTGATTCAACTCTCTGGAAACTTGGATTATGATGACCCTCGTCACTATTTCCAGAAGCAAACGGGGGGAACGGACCTGTCGGGAATCAGCATGACAGTGGATGTAAATAATTTACAAAAAACCTACATGAGTATTCGTGTCCCCACGGCCAATACGGCGCCCTCTGGATTGCCACTTCGAATTTACGCCTTGCTGACAGATGCGTATGGAACCTATACCATTGCGACAGCCTTGGACTTATTAGATATGCCTTACAATTTGCCACCCTTATCAGATCAATATACGCCAGCAAGTGCCGTATTTCAAAATCCTACAAAATCGATCTTTGATCCATCTGTAATGCAATTGGGGTATGATATTTCAGGGGTCAGTAATAATTTATTAGATTACATCATTCAAGCGGGATCGAACTTTTACGATCCTAATAATATTGCAGACTATTTATCAGGTGAATTGACAGGACTTCAATATTCTTTTGGATATTCTACAGGAGGAGCGACACAGCCACCACCTACGGTTACATATTGGTCCGAATTCTTTGGATCAAATTCTAAAAATTTGATCTTGGATGCGTATAACTCTACAAATCAAATTTACTTGAGCAGTCTTGTAGTGCCGAAGAACCCGGCCTTATCAGGGAATCAATATACCTTGGCTAATTTTGGAGTACCTTATTCGCATAGGGAATATTATGTTCCTTACATTAGTTTGTCACAGTTTGAACTCCAACCCGTTGGCGGAAATGTATTCATCATGTGCCAGAATCAAATTCCGCTCGTTACAGATGTGGTCCCGTTGAGCACCATTTCCGTTGGAGAAACAGGTGTTTCAGGCGTTTGTTTTTTTGTTCCACCGGATGATATCATCCAAGTAAATCAGTTGGTTGTTAAATTTGTCTATACACAACCAACAAGTCTTGGTGCTACAGAATTCACACGTCAAGTATCCCCTTTTTCTACAAATGTTGTGAACAATACTGCTTATTATCGAAATGCTACAAATTATGTGGCCACGGCCGACAGTGGATCGAATGATTGGGATGACTGGTATTTACCAAATCGACGAAATACAAAGATAGGCATTTTTCCTACGGGTAGCATACAGGGTGTTTCTACTACATCCTTGTCCTTGTCAAGTGCTATTCTCACCATGACCTTGGATAAGGTCACGCAGGTGAACGATTACCAATATGTGGCGGGAGCCGCAAGAACTCGCAATCCAGACTGGGGCACCTACTATACTTATACAGCAGCTATGGGCTCTCAAACCCTGTGGGATGTAAGCACGACGGATCTATCAAATTCAACAATATGGATTTCATCCATTTCGGATCCTGATATCGTGCCTACATACATTGCTGGAGGCACAAGTTCCTTTGGGTATTTCCTTACACATCCTGAAATTTACAATTATACCTATCTTCCTCAGTCGTTCGGCATTGCAACCTCGGTAGCGAATGCAAAGCCTAACCCAACCTTGATTAGTACATACACCAGCGACATTCCAAATTCCTTTACGGCCGTTCCATTTTATAAAGATCCTATTACTGGAAACTACGAGGTAGGACTTTTCAGGGGCGTATCCTTTACAATTGAGCCAGGAATTCCAAGTACCTCCATTGTTGGGGCAGATCCATATTTTGGGACAATGGGTCCTTACGGCTGGAAAGTCGGTAATACAAGCACTTTTTCATTATACGGTGCAGATGATGGGTCTACAATACGGGATGTATTTTACTGGACTAGTAAACTCTCCTTTCAAAGTTTGGATCAAGGATACGATCCTGCTACAGATTTATCCACCTTTGGTGGATTTTCTGGGATATCTCAAGAATATCAAGACACCTATATGTTTATGTATAATAACTCTACTATAGGCCAGGATTTAGCAGATGTGTCAACGATTATTACAACTCCTGTTACAAGTAACTATTGGAGTTGGGGTAGCGAGTCTAATACAAATTATACAGCATGGGATGATCAGAGTGGATATAACTTTTTATCATACATTCACGATTTTCCTGTAGATTCTGGCACAACGGAATATGCTACTCACGTGAGGGGCTATGATCCCATTCCTAGTTTCAATACAGGCATTCGGTTTATCGGAAATAATTTTACTGATTTTGGAAATCCCACCTTTGACGATCTCGTCAATGAAATTTCAACCTTGTCTGGGTATGTCCCCTTGATGGATAGCAATGGAGACGCATTGCGATTTTTGTCGACAGGTCAGGTTAGTTCCGGATTTCCTCTATACAATTCCACAATCGCACAGAATCAGGCAATACGATATAATCCCGCTAACAATGCCTTTTTCAGCACAGATTATGCAAACAGACTTGTGCTCTTTGACCAGGCGTTTTCCACAGGCACGAAAACCTTTGGAAAGCAAGTAGGATTTCCAGGTATTTCAATTCCTCTCACTGGGTTTTCGAGTGCAATTTATCAATATCAAATTCAATATTCCACTATTACGCAAAACTTTATTCAATATACCAATATATTGTCAACGGCTACGGGTCAACTAAATCAATATATTCTATCCAATTATGGTGATATCTTACCTCCAAGTACGATTACCCGTACACGATATACAGATCCAATCCCCTTTCAATTCCTCTTCAAATCCGAACTTGTTGAACCCTATGCCTCTATGACAGATCGGTGGGGACTTGGCTATTTTCTTGGATTTCCGAAAGAAGATACCTTTCCTCCTCGTGTGTCGATTACATCGTTGACCTTCATCAAGATTGTACAAAATTATATCTATCTCAAATTGAATCCTGAATTCAATATCAACGCTCTGTCTCTATCCTATAAGGAAAACTTGGGAGAAACCCGTGCAACAACTGGTGAAGATCAAAAGTATTTTTCCAAGATCTTGCTCAACAACTTTGGGTCATTCTGTCAGGCCGCTGTGACATTGCCGAAACAATTCAATCCTACCTTGGGACGGATTGAAACCTTGAGTTTTCAGTTACTTAATCCAAACGGTACGCAGATTAGTAGCATTGATTGCGAATATGATATGGTGTTGGAAATCACGGAAGCCATTACAGGACCCAAGAGTGACAACAGTCTCCAGACGACTACAGCGGACTTGGACGTGTACAAGAAGTTGTAAAGAAAGACTCCAAATAGAGCAAGGCCTTCGACACTGTTGTTTGGCATTTCTTTAGGTGCATCAGTACTCACCTTTGAGTGAAAGGATAATAAACGAACCGTTATTATTTTAGTATTACCTGATAAGATGAATCCCGAACTGGCTGCATTTTATCAGGAAGGTCCCCGAACCTTAGCAGAGGCCTATCCTCCTATCTGTTTGAGAACGCACTGGGATCCTTCGATGCTGGTAAGACATGTCTTGCCAGAACAGCCGTTTCAGTATCCTCAGCAACTGGATCCTCGCTGGGCTACCAAGGTGTGTACGGCCTATTACGAGGAATCGCCAGGCGACGGTGCTTTAGCGGCCGATACACCTGAAAACAGTCGTATTCCTGTTCCACCCGCTTTATTAATGAGTGAACGTCGTCCTATTCTTACACCTCTTGGTGCTCCTTATCTGCCTCCCGGTGGTACAGCGAGTCTCAGTTTTCCTTACAAGGCGTACCAGCAACATGTGAATGCTGAATCGGATGTCTTGCGCCTTGATGAACCTCTTACAAAATGTGCGAGTGAACGGTATCTGCCTTCTAAACAAGACATTGCGATGACCATGGATGCTCGTACGGTTCCTGGATCTCCGGCATCCATGTATCCCGCCATGACGAAGACTATGCAGATAACCAAGATTGCTGGCTGTAGGGAGGAGGATGACCGAGAAGCCTGGAATCGTAGCGCCCGCCCTTTCTTCAATCCCACCAAATATGATCGAACAACGATGGTCCCCCCCTATCTGCGTGTCAGCGAAAATCGTTATGATTTAGCAAGATAGATCATGTCCAATCTATATCGCCTCACACCCACCTTGTGGAATGATGCGACTTATACAAATCAACAGGCCTTAACTGTGTATGCTGTATATGGTGTAAATAATAACACGCTGTTTACAACGACGTGTGCCCGTCGCCCTTCGGCAGACCCGGCGTATTCGTGGGATTCGCCTACCTTTTCGGCCTTGCTTTTTTCTAATGTAGCCGTCACCTGGTCTACCTTTATTCCGTGGTTACAATCTGTAAGCCCTTTGGGATATACAGTTCAAGGCGACATGAGTCGACTCAAAGCGTATAGCGATATTTATATAATGGGACCCTAGAAATTCAGTTCCAGGATCTGTAGGAGGGCCCATTCTTCGTCGTCGTATTGAAGTTTACGACGTTACGGGTGCTCATTTTTAATGTTTACTAGTCTATAAGAACAGTATAGATGAAGTTCCCGTTAGCGTACAGTCAGCGACAGGTGATTCCGCAAAATGTAGGTCCAACTGTGCTAGGAGATATTATAGGCAGTCCTGCGTTAACAGTGAGTTCTGACTATTTTAATGGAACTGCGTGGTTTGCCATATCACTAACAGGAGCCGCTTCTGGCGCAAGTCCGGTTGCAACACCTAAAATCTTAGTTGGTAAATGGATATCTCAGGCCAATGATCTTACTTTAGCACCCATGACAAATGTTAATCTATTGCCCTCTACAAATAACGAATTGTCTACAAACACGGGGGATACTCAACCCACAATTGCATTTGGACCAAATCTAGAATGTTATGTTGCATTTGCAACCAATGGGTCTATGCCTAACCGATATAATATGAGCACTGTACCTTCTTTTTGTCCTGGTATTACGTCAGGAACAAGTGATATAGTCGTTGCACAAGTTTTTACTTCACCCTCTTTTGATATAACTTCCCTCAATGTTACTGCAAATTGGTGGATCCAAGACGCCTCTCTTAATTCGGCTAACAATGAATACAATCCACAGTTGTGCTGTGACCGAACCAATCGGTTTTTATATTTAGTACACCAATGCGACGCAAATATTCTTTGTTTTCCTACGATTGGAACGGGCCCTAACGTAGTATTATCCTGTATTACTCTGACTTCGAATCCTAAGTTACCGGCTCCTGGTGCGACAGGAGCCGTTGTATGGAGAGAAGCCCAAACAGGAATCAACTGCGCAGGAGCCACAACTAATCCAGCAATCGCCACGGATCAGAATGGAGGTGTCTATGTTGCTGTAGAAATCAATGCACCGATTGATGGAGGGGCGACTCCCGAGACGACTCAGGTGATTGATGTAATCAAGTTTCAGAACTACTCGGTAACTCCCTACAATGCTGCTACAACTCCTTTATATGAAATTCCACCTGGTATTTTTCTTTATCCTCCGCCTCCTTGCCCCCCTCCCAATTATGTTCCGCCGAGTGCTATGAGCCGTTCTTACGTACTGAGTGGTATTAGTCCATCTATCTTTCCACCGGATGGTGTATGTACTAAACCTAGCATTGCATGCGATCCAGTCGGTGGGCGGGTGGTGTTAGCCTTTACAACCACAGGAACTATGCCAGGTCAAACACAGTCTTCTTATTTGGAACCAGGTGGCAGCGACGTAGTCGTAATCAGTTTTAAAAGTAATGGAACGCTTCTGACTGTTTCACAGGGGGATATGTGGAGTCCTATGTTTAATCCTTATACAAGCGCCAGAGATGTGTCGCTCACATCCGACGATGCTGGGAACATCTTTTTATCCTACATCATAAAGACAGCCGCTGGTACAGAATCTGTATTAGCCTATCAACTACAGCCATCGACCTTAGAACCATTCTGGAATTACGAGGAACCTGGCGGTATTGATTATACAGCGTATGCCTATGCAATGACGGGTGCACCAAATGCTATTTACAATACAGGACCTGTTGGATCCTTTACAAAGACACCTCCAGCCATTATATTGGATCGGCTCTTTATAGCAACCTCGTCGACACAAACACCGATTGGAGGGGCGACTCCTCCTCAGCACGGTCTTACCGTCACCGGGTTTACAAACACCTTATACACGTTTGATACTTCAGTGTTTAATTATATGGCAAATTCAAAAAGTATCTGTGCATGTGCTTCTAATAATTGTGGATGCTCTTGAACTATCGAATGTTATACTATAAGAATTTGGTTTCAAATTCTTATGGATGAAGAGAGTCAAATCAAGGATGTTGGGACTGCATGGCAGATTCTAGTGCATTTACACGATCCGATAAGTTGCGGATGGTTTGAAAGCAGAGAGGGATAAGTTTCATATAGGCTACGGCCTTTTTACCGGAAGGTGTGGTATAGACGCATTCGGGTGCCACGTGTTCGACCTCGTCGGCCATACATCCAATGTCGCCATCAGGGGCCTCTTCAGAGGAAAATCGGTAGGCTTTCGGTAAGTCATCTGCAGCCACAGGTTCCATATCACGGATATTCCATTTGAGAGATCGATCAGAGGTAGTGACGAAATTGGCGGCGTAGACAATGCCGTTTACATCCAGTGTGGCTCTCGGTTGTTGAACTGCACCAAGATTAACTCCCACACGCCGATTGGCTGTATCCATTGTAAAAATAGGCAGTGTATCTCCCATAACAGTGCTAACAAGGAGACTACTGATGGTGGCATTGTTGCCAGTTGCCGTTGACCAATACAGTGTTGAAAAGGTTGACGCATTAAAACTGCTAGTTTGTGGTTGTCCATTAATCATATTTACATTCAAATTGCTTATAGACACATTTGCGGCATTGAGCCAGATTGTGCTATCAGCACAGATCTCATCTAATTTGGCGGTATTGCGTAGGACATAATTCACGACGACAGGATCAGGGTCACAGGCTGTTTGTTCTGTTTGAACAACTTGGATCTGTTGCATAATAGGAACAAACTGCTCTCGTATGGAAGGGGGCAATAGACTTCCCTGTGTAGAAATATTAGGAATGAATCCAATTTGAACCTGTTGTCCCTGTGTTGTATACACAACATTACCAGTAGATGTTTCGGAATACATATATTCTTTTTCAATGGCAAAGGTCGTATTGCTTGTGTAGGGACTTGCGAACAAGACATAGTCTGTAACAGTGCTTACAGTTCCATCAGGGAGGATAGGGGAACAGAACGAGTTATTGGATCCGGATATTTCCGCCTCATAAACAAGAGTGGAGCCGATCGCTAATGTACTCGTATGAATGTAGGGGGCATCGATCACATTGGCGCTAACATAGTTCATATAACTGGAAGGAACAAAGAGCCACAAGGAAGAGGTAAATGTTGATATAATCTGTCCTGAACACGGATCAAATGTATATGTGCTGGTGTAAAGTGTTGGAAAACGATCAAACACGAAACTGGAAACATAATTGGCAGTGGATTGTACACTCTGGATAGTGGACCAAAGGGTACTTACACCTGATGAAATGAGGAAGATATTGACGGTACTGAGTTCTCCTGATAAGGTGCTCAACTGTGTGGAAGTGTATTCATTTACGCTTATTTGAGTGCTGAGCAATTCCTGTAGGGACGACATACTGGAATTATAGGCAGATTGAAAGATAACGGTCGTATCTGAAATAGAAATGGTTGTATCATCCTTTCCTTGAAAGAACAGCGTGCGCCCTCCGTACAAGTCGTCGTAGAGAGATGAAAAATTAAGGATCGATACGGGGGGACAATCGTTTGGATCTCCGTTAAATACGGCGAGTTGCTCGGGTGCAGTTGCGGCTATAAAGTAGTGTGGAATACTACTGGTAGTGGTTTTGTAGATATTGATACCGGCTCCTTGATCAATCCATAAGGTTGTTTGACTGGGAGTCGCCGTTGTTGACAAATTTGATCCACCAATAAAGGTTGTAAATCCGTAAGGAATTGTTGATTGGTTCGAGAAGGGGCTACCAAAGTAGATACCGCCATCGCCTCGTGTAAGGAGAACTTGATTCTGTGGAATAGGGTTATTGACTAGATCTTTAAAGTACAACTGACGCACAAAGAGTGTGTCAGTCGTAAACGTATTATTGATTGTGTTTGCCATACCCTCTACTAATAAGATAGAATAGGTGCCATACCGCAAAAAAATGTTTTCATTTTGTTTTTAGGGTTTATTACTTTTATTGTGTTTTAGTAGGTTTTGTATTGTTTTTGTATATATTGTAGTTTATTCAGTATCTGATTCAGTTCCGTAAATATTGACCGAGTTTGTAGCAGGTTCATACTTTCCTACATATCGATCCGTACGAGCCATATCCTTCGTAGAGGTTGTAATGCTCATATCTGCTTCATAGCACTTGAGAGTCGATCGTTCGTAGATGTAACTACTATCATCAATGAGGGCTAGAACCCACTCCTCCTTTACTGCGGGACTAACAGTCTTAGTCACAGGAACAATTACAGTGGAGGCAGCAACAGCAGTCGTCGCAGTCGTAGCAGCAGTAGTCGTAGGAACAGTAGCAGTCGCAGCCTTAGGCTTGCCCTTCGTCTTGGTATTGGCTGCTAGCCACTCAGGACTCGCTGCTGTCGTAGGGTCACCGGGTAAGCCCTGAGGATACTTCTTAAAGAACAGGTCTGTTCCTACGAAGGCGGCACTAGCAAAGAGAGGCCCGTCGAGACGCCCTCGCCATGTCCTCTTAGCGAGAGGGGTAGGGTTCTCAGGGTCAGCCGAGTATTCAGTCTCCGTCTTAGTACAGTTTGCGCATAGAAGGCCTCCTGCGACTGGGAGTCGAGTACACTGTAATTCGGGAAACATCTTACCATTGGAGCCCTCTGCGGCAGGTTCCGTACCAGGGATAGGTGCGTCGCCATTCCATCTACGTGCCATACAGAACTTAGGATTGGGGACAGCAATTCTGTAGCGATGATTACGTAGGGCATCATTGGGGTACTGGGATGTATTTGCACTAGTAGCGACAGTGGGCGCACTACTGTTAGTAGCGACAGTAGGCACACTACTGTTCGTAGCGACAGTAGGCGCACTACTGTTCGTAGTGACAGTAGGCACACTACTGTTCGTAGCGACAGTAGGCGCACTGCTGTTGGACACTGCTACTAGACCGACTGGTTCTAGGAGTGCCTCCTCTTGTTTAGGAGGGGGTGGGAGTGACATCGAAGTAGGTGCTGCGGCTGCTTTTGCCTTGGGCTTGATTTTCTTTGGCGCAGCAGTAGCAGTAGCAGTAGCAACAGCAGTAGCAGTAGTAGTAGGTGTGGGGATGATAGTCGTGATAATAATAGGAGTTTCAGTACTGGAAACAATGTTTGTAAGGGCCATTAACTGGGCCCTGTGGTCTGCACTCATAGACAGACCACTTGCAAGTAAGATAGACGCAAAGAGTTGATCGTTGGAAGACATTTCGTAAGAAGTAAGAAATATTGTAAGAAGGCGGGACTGTCTTGTAAATGTAAGAATTGGCTTCAATTTTTTCCGCAACTCCTTACTAGATGGCTTCTACACTCCGTACCAACTCCTTAGGAAGGGCGAAACAGTTCGCTACAACGGCAACCTCTTCTGTAAGATCTACAGGATCGATCCTACGAACCGCTTACACGAGAAAGGACTTTTTTTACATCTTGATCCCTCTCCTGATCATTCTTGTCTCTGCTATAGGGTTAGTAGTGGCTCAAGTAGCAAATTGTACCTTTTATAGCCCCCTTACAGACTTTCTGTTTGGTCTTAGACCTGGGGATAGGATCCTCGGGTAACAAGGTCTAAACACGTCCTACTACATTCTACTAGATATGCGCATCGGAATCACGATTCGATTTCAGAACTCCTACTTTAGTGGGTCTCTCCCTCAAGTAGCCTGTGCTATTGGGAGGGCCTTACAAGAGGGAGGGCATGAAGTGTCCTTATTACACCCCCCGAACGAACCTGATATCTTTGTCGATGCAACGAAGTTTCAACTGTGTAAGCGTGTAGCGTTTTCGAATACACAGAGATATGATTTGATCATTGAAGCCGTTTGGGGGCTGTCGCCTCAGGATCGTAAATCCTGCGCCAATCACGTCGTCTTACTTGCTCCTTACGCACCTGTGATGTATGATATGGAATCCTGTGTATACCCCTGGAATCCTACCGTTCGAAACTTTGAGAATCTATCAGGAATCTGGACCTACGATCACTTTACGAACGATGATATCAAATATCTCGAGTTTCTGTCGGGACTGCCTGTACACAAGATACCCTATGTATGGGACGCAGATGCCTTAGATGTCTTTTCCAAGGAGAATCATCTGCCGTCGTGGTCTGACTCGGCAAAGTTGGTCGAACAAAAGATTCCCTCGAATGCACCGCCTATGCTGTCTTGGTCCGCCCGAATTATGGAAAGCAATTTCAGTAACTGCAGCCATTGTACGATTCCGCTCTGTATAGTCAGTCAAATCAGAACGGCAGGAGATCCGATTCGATTTACAGTACATAATGGCGAAGCGACCGCAAAGCACGAGTTTTTTAAGGGAAATATACAGAAGAATTTGCTCCTTCCTGATATCAGTGGAAACATGGTACCTCGTGTAAGGTTACCAGATCTTCTTCGAGAAAAGACGTTCTTACTGACGCACCAGCGATTTCGTCCATTGAAATCTATGCTGCTGGACGCCATGTATTTAGGAATTCCTATGATTCACAATTGTGCAAAGATCAAGACCTTGGGGGCGCCCTATTTTTACGAACTGAATCAGATCAGTGGGGCATTGGCAGCATGGAATCAGTTAAAGGCGGATTATGCTACAACAACAGGATTTTTTAGTCCTCAGGCGGCGATCATTCGACGGGCTGTCTTGCGATCTACCTTCTCTCCCCAGGCCTTGGCAAAGAACTATTCGGATCTTGTTACAAAAACATGTTCTTACGTCAAACCACAAATACTGAACACACCCCAACCTTCCATGAGTTCAGTGCAACGGGGGAAGAACGAAGTTCGTGTAGCCTTTATGGAATTATGGGCTGAGTTTCAACCTAAGTATAACTTTTTCATGTATCTGTTGTCATGGTATACCAGTCAATCGGATGTGAAGATTATTCTGGATCAGGAGCGACCCGACATCGTCTTCTTTGGTTCCGAACGGGGGAATGCGTTGAATGCGCAGGTGGAGTCTCGATATCCAGGTGTTCCAAAGGTGTTTTTTGCGGCTGAAAACGAGCGACCCAAGTCGAATGCCTTCTTGAACATAGGCTTTGATTACAATTCGGATTCAAACTACATTCGCCTTCCCTTGTGGAATATCTATATGAATTGGTTTGGTGCAGATCCTGAGAAGATTGTGAACCCTAAGCCGGTTCCCCTGGCATCGTGTTTGTTAGCAGATAAGGAAATGATCGCCAAGAAGAAGCAATTCTGTGCCTTTGTGGTGAGCAATCCCCAGAATCCAAACCGCAATGCGACCTTTCATGGAATAAATGCGTGGAAGCCAGTAGTATCTGCAGGCCGCTTGTTCTGTAATCGACCTGATGGACCGTTGCAGGGAGGACTAGGGGGCGGAGGAGGTGAACATGTAAAGGTGAATTTCTTCAAGGATTTCCAGTTTGTAATTACCTTTGAAAATGATACTCATCCAGGATACACGACGGAGAAGATCTTTCACGCCAAGGTGGCAGGAGCGATTCCTATCTATTGGGGCGATCCTCACATAGATCGTGATTTTGATTCTCGTGGGTTTTTGAATATGAATCAGGCCACCGGCATCAGTGACGTGGTGTCTGCTGTACAGAAGATTATGGCCGATCCGGCGAAGATGGAAGCCATGGCATCCATTCCTGCGCTATCCGACTCTAAGATGAAGGCTATCCAACGTACCTTCTTGGATGTAGCCAAACGAATTGTGAACAAGGTGCTTCCAGAGGTTACAGTGACTGCACCTTCATGGGATACAGCGCTAACCTATGGTGCCAAATATGAGAATGCTTCCGTCGCAAAGATAGAAAAGACAAACAGTTGGATTCCTGTAAGTATTCCGACAGAAAGTCATCCGGATCCAGCATCCACTACAAAGCGTATCTATGTAACTGCAGCAACGAACCAAACCGCTGAGGCTGTGGTGAATGCATTGGCAAGTCTACGATCGGTGGACGCATCCAGCGAGAAAGTTGTGTACGTGTGGCCAGATGTAATTTCTTCTTCGATTGACGCCTTGAAGAGTTATGGAGCCACCGAGATTCGTGTCTTTCCTGCAAAGGAAGATCTGCCATGGCCTGAGTTTTGGAACCCCCAACATTCTGCATGGAAACCATGGCTACTTACGCACGCAAATCAGGTAGCAGAGGCGGGATCCTTGATTTTGTATTATGGTGCTGAAAGTGTATTTGCGTCATCACCTTCTTCCGTATGGAAACACATCGAAGAGGATGGTATCTTTCTGTTGGAGGACGAGGATAAGTCGACTGATTCAACTCTTCAAGATGTTATGAATACTACAAAGGAAGAACTTATGGAACACTCTTTATGGCTAGAATGTATAGGATTCAAGGCGGGTAGTGTAAATGCCGGAATCTGGAAGGAAGCGCTTACGATTATACAGAAACAACCGGAGATATTTAGTAGTACTTCGGTGAAGGAACAATCGATCTTGAGCATTCTTGCATCCAGGCGCAAGTGTAAGCGTCAACCGATGCAAACCTATTATAGTGATCGTTCTCTTCGTGATGCTAAATTTTCGGGAACGCCTCTGTATGTTCACCGAGGTCAGTACAAAAATCATGTCCCCTTTGCACCTGGTATTGACGATGTATTTGTAATAAATTTACAGAGACGCCCTGATCGTCTTGCCTTGTTCAAACAGAATCATCCGATGTTGAAGCGCAAGGTCTATGTATCACCGGCGGTCGATGGACGGGCGATGATCTTAACCCCCGCCTTGTGCCATATCTTTCGAAACAATACCTTCAACTGGAAGAAGTCCATTATGGGATGTACCTTTTCCCATTTTGAATTGTGGCGGCAATTGGCAAACGATCCCGTTGCATCTTCCTTTCTTATTTTGGAAGATGATGTGAAAATGAATAGTGATTGGATTTCTGAGTGGACCAAGATGGCACCTCATGTTCCAGGAGATGCCGACATTATCTTCTTGGGAGGAGTGTTGCCACCGAATAAACCGGTGCTGCCTATGATTACTGAACCAGTCAATTCGTATTTTGCTCGAGTGAAGCGGAATTCACTGTTTGGAGGACCGGAACGACGCTATTTCCATTTCTGCGCATACTCGTATGTTCTTACAAAGAGAGGTGCTCAGAAATTGGTCGACTTGGTAAAGGACAAAGGCATTTTTACAGTATCGGATCACATGATGGTAAATCATGGGGATGACCTGTTTAAGATTTACTTTACGACGCCTTTGATTGCTACATGTACGCAGGAAGAGGATCCTATCTACCAGAAATCTGAATTCAATAACTATACCCGTGTCGATAGTTTTGACAGCGATTTGTGGAACAATACAGAGTGTTTTTCAGAGGCCGAGGTCATGGCCTGCCTTGCGCAACCGTTACAGAACGCAGTGATTACAACAGGTGATGGAGAACCAGACAAGGTAGAGACATCACAAAAAGCAGAGACGTCACAAAAAGCAGAGACATCAACAAGTGCGATCGCCCTTTGGAATACCTTCCTACAACAAGTGGCCTCTCAGAGTAGCACGTTGGGAAATACGATCGAATCGATATTTGCCTTATGGAAGACGATGGATCATGCAGCCTTTACAAAGAATTTTGCATGGTACCGTCTATTTGATCAATTACTAAGACAGGAGCATCCTTCGCTCCTTCCCCATGTAAAGCGGATTGCGGAATTGTTGGGATCTACCTTTACAGGCGAAACACGAACAACGGTGGAGCCTCTTCTCACCTTTTTGAACAAGGTGTCGATTAGTGCTACACCAAACCAGCAGATTGTCTATTATGTACCAGGCACCGATATGTCGTGCATGTTGGAGTTTCAATGGTTGGAAGAACTTGTAGGAAAGCCACTGACCTTTCAGCCGTATACATCGACGTCAGAGTCAAACATCTTGTTCTTTTACTACTTCCCTCGTTCTTCCATGGAAGCGGGTCCAACCATGGTCGCCGAATTCAAGAAACTTCAGTTTGAGAATAAGAATGTTACGATTCTCCATATGTCGGATGAATTTGGTGTAGATGATTGTTCCTTTTATGGTTTGGATGCTGTAAAGAAGGTCTTCCGTAACTACTATCGTCCTGATATGGCTAAGTACGGAGACAAGGTCCACATCCTTCCACTGGGATATGCGAAGGATCGTAAAGGCACTTCCTTATCAACACCGATCTTTACGGAACGAGCAAATCTCTGGTCCTTTGCGGGATCGCTGGATCGTCCCAAAAGGGCCGAGGCCTTGCAAGTCCTTCGAAAGGCTGGCCCCTATGTAGAAAAAACAGCAGCAAGATGGGGAGATCCCAATCTAACAGCCAAGGAGTATATTGATTTGTTACGAAACACCAAATTTGTACCCTGTTTTGCAGGTAGCAAGTCGGCAGAGTCGTATCGAATCTACGAGGCCTTGGAGCACGGTGCCATTCCGATTTATGTACCAGGCGACAACACTATTGCAGGCTGTAAGGACGAATGGAAGGAGTGTTTGGGCGCCCATCCCTTCTTAGGCTTTCCCTCATGGGAAAAAGCATCGGAACTGTTACCTATGTTCTTGAAGCAGCCAGAGGCGATGGAACAGCACAGACAACAATGTCTTGCTTGGTGGAAGGCGAAGAAGGAGTCTTTGCGATCTTCCCTTCAGGGTTGAAGGCGAATCCCTACTTCTCTGGCTTTGGCTGAGATGGCGGATAACCTTTCACTAAGCCCATAATGATCGCAGGGCTGACATCGGCCGTCGCACAACAGCACAGGCGAGCCCAAATTGACGGCGGAGCCGCTGCCAACCGATTCCATTCATCTATGGTGTAATTTGCGCCCATAGATGAATTACATCTGTTACAAATAGGTCGCAGATTAGAGAGGTCAAGGGACCCCCCTTTGGCCTCCGGCACATTATGCCCCACAGCAAAGTCAAAGGCGGTGATTTGATTGGTGCACCAGGTCACACAGCATTTGGCTTTGAAGGCCTCGCTCATCCAATGACGCCACACTTCTTCCCGTAAGGCAGCGGGGATCTTGGCCTTGGTGTAAGTATTTTTTTTTGCGTTAGGTGCCATCCTAAAGATGCTTTGATAGAGTACACCTAGTAATATGGACTCAACTTTTTCCAACTTAGAAGCGCTCATTAAGGAAGCGGGACTTACAATGCCGTCACTATCTACAGCCGAACCAACGCTGACTGTAAGAACAGATGCAACGCCTATCAAAAAGAAGAAGTTTATGTTGGTGGGAACTCATGCGCATCAGATGACAGGATACAGTAAGGTGACCTATCATATTATTAACGATTTGGCGAAGGATCCTTCGATTGAATTATACCATTTTGCCTTCCAGAAATTTATAATCACCCCGCCTGAGTTTCGACCCTACCCGAAAGGCGTGAATGTCTTGGATACAGTGGAGGCTGAACGTAATAAAACAGCGGAACAGGAAATGGGCTTTGGTTTCTCTCAGTTGCCTGCCTATGTACAACGGGTGAAACCTGATGTAATTATGATTTATAATGATGCAGGAGTGATCTGCAGGTTCTTGGATAAGTTGGATAGTATGCCTGTATCTGATAAGACCTACAAGATGATTATCTATCTGGATCAGGTATACACCTTACAGAGGCCTGAACTGCTCCAACGGATAGACAAGGCAGCCGATGCGTATTTTGCCTTCACATCCTATTGGAAGCAGGTCTTACAAAAGCAGGGAATTTCGAAGCCGATTCATATTCTGAGACATGGATTTGATCCCACGCAGTTCAAACAGATGGATAAGGCAGCGATAAGAAGAAAACACGGTATTCCCGATCACGTCATCATGTTTTTGAATCTCAATCGTAACACGCCGAGAAAGCGTCACGATCTAGTTGCCATGGCCTTTGCGGAACTCGTGGCCCGACATCCTACAAAACCCTTGCTCCTTATGTGCGTCTGCGATGGAGGAGAACAAGGTGGCTTTCCCTTACATGAAATCTACCTTCGTGAGTTGGAACGGCATGGAGTACCCCCGCAGTTTCATGCGCAGAAGATGGTTATTACCAAACAGGCGATGCAGTTTACGGATGAGATTATTAATGAAATGTACTCGATGAGTGATGTAGGGATTACGGCGGCAGAGGGAGAGGGCTTTGGTCTGTGTCAGTTTGAGGCGATGGGTGTGGGCATTCCTCAGATTGTTCCGAATGTGGGCGGATTTCGGGATTTCTGTAAGGACGGTGTAAATTCACGGGCGGTAGAACCGGCTCGTCGGTATTATTTGCCCTTGGCGTCCAGTCCTGTAGGAGGAATGAGTGAACTGGTGGATCCCCACGATCTGATGATTGCTGCCGAAGACTACGTCATGGATTCGGACTTGCGGAAAAAGCATGGTAAGGAGGCACGCAACACGGTTCTTTCGTATGAGTGGTCCAAGGAGGTGGAGGCGCTGCGCAAAGTGATTCTTACAATATAAGTAGAGATGTCAGACACGAATCATAGTAACAATTCGCAAATAATTATTCTATATAGATTCATTTGAATCTATATAGAATAGTATCTATATGAAATTAGGCCTTTTTATTTTGTACCAGCGCCTTCCAGCCCTCTAGATTCGCTGGATTATGAATGGAGAACTGCCACGCAAGTTGCTCTGCATGCGCCTTATACGTCTCTGGATTATGCGCCTTCACAATCTGTTCGATTTGGTTCGACGCCCCTTCAAAGTCGTTCTCCTTATAATAATATCCGTAGGAAGCGAATCGTGGAACATTATGTACAAGGGGAAAGCCGAGCGTCATGAACTCTAGTAGCGAGTAATTGTATTCATTATTGACCTGATGTTGGATAATAATGGCCTTGGGCATCACCTTCGTTAAATTACAAATATGTGCACGAGGCATTAACTGTAACTTGCCTGACTTCAAGATCGTCAGTTGAGGGGCCACTGAATTTGTAAAGTAGGGACTCTCCTTAAACTTCTGGCCATTGACGACTATCACGTGATCTATACGATCTGGAAACTTGCGATAATAGGCTTCGAGGGCCATAATGGGAATCAAGCAGTTCTTCTGGAAACTAATGTTAGGTTCCATGACGATAAAGATACGAGGCGTATGGATTGTTAGTCCTGTAGGATCGTAATGCGCAGCGTCCTTTTGTATAAACATGGGATCCCAAACATAGGGTGCAATACGAGTCTTTCCGTATATACCATTAATCACCCCTGCATACTCTGCATGAATGTCGTAATGAGGCGAGACCCAGATCTCATCCAGTTCTCCCGCTACGTGATGACTAAAATTTACACCTTGGTAAAAGGTAATCGTTTCAATGTCTATATTGAGAATGTTTCCCATATAGAGTTTGGCAGTCAGTGCACCCATGGATCGAAAGAACTTGCGAATACTAGGATCGCACGACATCCCCATTTCTATGTAGGCCACGACTCGAAAGGGGGCCTTAATATAGTCCTTAAAGTCTGTCATTCGAAACTGTTTGGCGATCGTGGCATCCTTGTTGTTCTCAACATTGTCTACGAGTAGAAAGGGCTCGTATCCTAGGATCTCCATCAACTTGTATAGGATGTAAATATTCTGAAAGAGTCCGTTGGCCCATATGTGATCATCGGAGATCTTGACCGTCGTCAATAAAACACGTTGTTTCGGCGTTTCCTGAAGGGGCGGATAGGAGGCCTGTACAATCTGGGTTACCAGACCCGAGCCGCTGGACAAGGTAGGGAAGTTCATTTGGTTAGATAATGAAAAGACGGTTTAGACCGTGCGGATGTTTTATCAAACGAACGTCTATTTTCGTTGTCGCCTTGTAGATCGTCGTCGTCGATTCCTAGATTTGCGTGTTCGTTGTACATTTCCGGCTTGACCCGTATATCCTGGGCTCCTTCGTAGAAAACCTGCAGGTGGCAAATTTAAGACAAGATGTATCATGGATTCATGTGCAATTCCATAATCGCTAAGAGTGCGTTCTGACTCCAATTGTTTTCCAGCGTATATTAATCTCTGATAATCTGGAGCCCATCCTTCTTTGTCCTTTATCTTATCCTTAATATCTTGAATCGTGTCGCCAGATTCGCAATCAACCACAAGTGTTTTATCATAGCCTTGAATACGTACAAAAATTTGCATGGTATATATTGGTGTTACAAATTGTGTAAGGCCTCCGTAAAGATCAAAGACAAGAATCACAAGAACCACAAGAAAAATTGATGCTTGAACAGCACCTAAAGACCCGCCACAATGTCCTCCTTTCAAGTTACAATGGCAAATGATGCCACCCTTCCTCTTTCTGAACTATGTGTAGGCGACTTAATCAAAGATGGGATTGTACTTTCTGTACATCCCTTGTGGACAACTTGTGGTACAATCATAGTGGACAACAAGTTATATAAATTAAATAGAAATCAACAGGTCTTAGTGTACATGGACAATATGTTGGGACAGTCCGGAAATCAGGTCTACAAGGTGGTAGATGCAAATACGCTTGAAGGTGTTAGAGAGGAACTTCTAAAGCGAGATCCAAGGTTGGCACAGGTCCAAATAAAATGGTACGATCGCTTTGCTGGTGCATCCAATCGTAAGCCTTGTAGCCCCATCTTTACAAAGGATGATGATCACGTGCATCTTTCTCTCAAACCCTTGTAGTATGGAATCAGCCTTGGTTCTCTTGTCCGAAGGCATCTTATCTGCCTATCCTATCTTAATCAAACAAGTCGACACGTCCGTCTTTTTTCAAACAGGACTTCGTATGGTGATCTATACGGTCTTGGGTACCACTGCCGGCGTGATCACAGGATCCGCTGTTCCTATTGCGAATCTGTGGACAACGGAGGGGATTACAACGGGTCTGCTCAACCTATTTCATGTGGGCAGTTCCTACACGGCCTTTGAACAACTGCCTGCTGGGAACGCTATGGCGCTTTTCTATATTTATCCTGTCTTCAATATCATTGGAGCGGCAACCATCTTAGGCGAATCCATTCCCTATGCCTCCTTTCCTTGGATTGCGTTGGCCTTTTTTGGAACGGTTCTTCTATCCCAACCGACACCGACGAACTGGACACTGATTGGCGTTATAAGCGCCCTGATCGCTGCTACGACCGAAACATGTATTTACCTGTGGTTCAAGAGCAAGTCCAAGCATGGAGAGTCAGATACACAGCCTTGGACGAAGATGACGCAGATGTATGGAAGCAGTAGTCTCTGGTGGATTCTTGTAGCAATTGTAGGATCCGTATTGGGACTCTTGGCGAAGAACACCTTCCGACTCAGCCTGGGCGGTCTTGGTGCCATCGCCCTCTTTAACACCTTTGTCGGATTTGTAGGATATGCCCTGCGCTTCTATCTCATTCCACGAATCTCTACCGTTATCTTCAGTGTTCTCTCCTTCTTCGGAGTCATCACTGCTTATAGTTACGGATGGCTCTTCCAAGGCGAAATACCCAATTACACACAGATGGCGGGGGCCTTGGCCATCGTTATTGCAAATGCTGTATTAATGAGTAAGGAGAATATCTAGTGGTTAGTCTAAAATCACATAGCCAATCAGAGTAGGATGACTAGCCGTCAAGGAGGTCTGTTGGAACTTGTCGCACGGGGCAAGAAGGATGTGTTTTTTACAAACAATCCTACCGTTAGTTATTACAATAATGTATTTCGAACAGCGGCACCCGTAGTAACAGAGGTCTATACGTATAACCCTAGAAATCGACCGGAATGGGGCAAGTGGGTGGATTTTGATCTGGAGCATCGGGGCGACCTTGTCAACAAGTTACACTTACGGATTCAGTTACCGACGTGGCTTCCAACTGTTGCTGCTGCGGCGAATCCTATAGGTATCGTCACCGATAACAGTGGTAACACCTTTGGATACTGTAACAAGGTGGGATATCAAATGATTCACAAGATACAGTTTTTTCAGGATACCATTCTGCTTCATGAAGCGTACGGGGAATACCTGGATTGGCGTTTACAGAATTCTTACGAAACAGGAACGCTGCAACTCACCGGATTGAATGTAGGATCCCGTGAGGACACTCCCTTGGCCATTGGTCGCTCTGCTACAACCCCCATGATGCGAGTCGCTATACCGGTAATGGGGTGGCAACAGTTAGGAGATCCCGGCTTCCCCACATGTGTACTAAGAAAGCAGCGATTCCGTATTCGTGTTTGGTTACGAGAGTTACAAGAAATTGTCGTATGTAGTGACGGTAGACTCTTTCCGACACCCTGGGATGGAATGCCTCTTCGTGTTCAAACAGCGACAAATGGACCCATTGATACCAGCATGATTACACTTCCTTTATCCGCTCTTAAATATCCAGAGATATCACTGGAGACGACACAGAGATATGTAGGAAATGAAACTCGATTGTTCTTACAGTCTCAAACTGTCCGCTTTCCGTTTCGTCATATTCAATTTCAACAGTTTGCGATGGAACATAATTATGTAGTGCTGGCCTCGCCACCTTATTCGTCAGCAGTCAATATCCCGTATCGAATTGATTTCATAGGACCAAGTGATCGATTTACTGTAGGATTTCGAACCAATGCTAATACAAAGGCAGGACAGCGAAATATCCTATCACCGATGGTGAACACCATGCGTCTGAATATTGCAAATATCGACCGTATCAAGTCTTGGGATATGGCGGTCTTTCGAGAGGTGACGGCGTATTGGAAACAGATTCGTATGGCCATTGATAGAAATCAGGTACCCCTTGAAATTTACACAATTTCTTACGGAGGCATGGACGGGGCTACACCATCTGGGACTGTTTCTTTTACACGGGCCACGGATCCAGTATTACATGTAACTGTACGATCCAATCCTGACATTGATCCTAGGTTGCCGTCGGATCGGGGTGGAATGGCTCTTGTCTACTCGGAATCTTGGAATGTATTGGAAGCAAGGGATGGATATGGACGATTGATGTTTGATGATTCATAAACCAAAAAAATTGAAGCAGGACGGGGTCTCTTGTCCAAGAAGCACCTCCTTCTTTCTTACAATATGAATTCTGCACCGTTTCGTCCTACTACATCTGAGCCTCCCAAGTTACGAGCCTTTGGTTCTGGAAACGGTCCTTCGTTTGCAGAACGAGCGGCAGCCTTTCGTCCTGCCACCGAACCTATACAAAAACCAGTTGAACCGGTTATGATTCCTGTATCTACCGCTACAACTATGGCTACAGTAGTCCCTACAGTTCCTGCAGTTGCGCCTACCGTCGCACCTAGTTTCAGCAGTGCTCCTAAACTCAGCGCAGCAGCAACGGCTGCCTATGTACCCAAGAACGCCAGATCTACCACAAATACGGTAGTTCTGACACCCGACATGTTTCCAGCCTTGCCCTCCAAGACGACTGCGACGACTGCGGCTGCGGCTGCAACTATTGCCACTGCTGTAGACACATCAGCCCCCAAGAAAATGACCTTTGCCGACCTGATGAAGAAGCGTGTGGCTCAGGATGCGATCGAAGCCGAACAGGCTGAGCGAGACCGACTCAGGGAACAGGCCAGAAAGGATCGAGAGGAAAGGGACCTGCGATCGATTCAAATGGTCCCTCGACGAACCCACTATGGCGCAGAACAGGTGACCGAAGAGGAGGAAGTCCTAAAAGGTTACGATGGTATGTATGAAGAAAATGCGTTTGATAGACCTACAGGTGGATACAACTCCAGTAGGTATGGACATCACGAAGATGAGATGTCGCCTCCGGTAGATGACATGGGGGTTCCTGACGATGAGGAATGGAATGAATGAAAAATATCAAATATAAGTCTCACCTAAATAACAACTCCTCATAACAATTAGAATGTCTCTTACACCCAACCGAACACAATACCCTGTCAATCTCAGTAATATAAAATACAGAACACCCATCGAAACCTTGAACTTGACGAGGCAATGGGATACGTTTGAACGAATTGAAAACTATAATGACATTGTCTATCAAAAATTACAAGTGGGGGATCGTAGTACCACGTATTGGCAGTTTGTGGATGCTTCCGAATTAAAAGATTACACGGCTGGTCAAATGCTTCATTGCAATTTCTATACCAATCTACCCGCCTCTACATTTTCTCCTATTTCTAGCAGACCTATGCCGAATGTAAAAGTTATTATACCGGCTCCTTCTTTTTCAGTCTCTGGGCCTGCCTGTATTCCTCAAACATCTGCCGTTCAGGCATCCGCAAAAACACAGCAGCAATCAGACCTTACTATTTATGTAAATGTGAGTACCTATAATCAGGCTCATCGCTATTCATATATTTTTCCATCGAACGAGGAATTTATGGCCTATAATCGAGGCAAGGATTCTGTCTGTTTTGCGGCAAATCAAGTAGAATTCATGAGTATTTTGAAAGGAGTCTAGAACCCGGTTATTTTGCATGGATATGTATAACTAGTCTATCATCTTTATCACACGGACTATCTAAATGATACACCTTAGTAATTCGTGATTTTATAATAGTTAATAATTTGTCTTTATTTATCGCACTCCAGTCTTCACCAAGTTTACCAGATGATTTATCTAATCCGAATAATCTAAAATCATCAATAATAAGAATAGCCTCATGGATGAATAAATTATTGATATGAGTTATTTCTTCATCCAAGGGACAGTCTTTCATCGAGTGTCCTGTATCTCCGCCACTCCAATGACCATCCAAAAAAAATATAGACTTGTCAGTAATAGTTGGCAATAAAGTTTCAAATACAGTGCTGCTATCACCCAATATAAAATTTATTTTATTACCTATATATCTATTTTTTGTATTAGTGTGATATTTTTCACTAAATTCAATTGTGTGGAGTTTATTGAAATATGGTTCTAAAGCAAAGGTTGTGTCACCATTTAAAGTTCCTGTTTCAATAAAACAAGGATATTTTTTATAATCGTCCTGTAGTAAATTCAAAAATAAATTGTTAAGAGAAGGCATATATCATTAAAATTGTATAATTATTTTATGTTATAAACGTAAATATCTAAACATGACTGACTCGATTCGATCGAAGTCTCTGCATGACATCCTTTATATCTGCACGATATCGCACACGACAGTCCGATAGACACCCGTTGGTCTTGGAGATCAAGTGCTTTTCTGTATCCAAAAGTCGTTCTAATTGCCCAATATGAGTGGGACGATCAGAATAGGTATAGACCTTTCCCGTGGGGGAATCAATATAATAGACGGTGCCTTGAACGGATTGGCGAATGAGAGTCTTTGTTTCCATCTTGCTGTCCCATCCGCCGTTTAACCCCCTTGTCATTTTTTTGCACACACCGTAGCCCACCAATCACGAGCAGAGGCTGACGCCTGCTTTGCCCTTGTTGCAATATCCGCATCCGTTGTTTCATAGGTTTTGCCACATACTAACAGTGATGCGACTCGGGCGTGTCCCCACGCCTGTTCGGAGGCACCAGGGCGATGGCCCGTTCTCCAGGCCGCAGACCCTCTCCTATAGGACTCCAATAGGAATCTGTGGGGGACGCCTGTAATCTTGGCTTTTTGTTGAAGTGAATAGACGCCAGGATATCCCATGGATGTAAAGATGCGTTTTAACGCCTGACTATACCCAGACTTACGGGTTTTCACACCCTTGTTCGTTTGAAATCCGACGTAGGCTTTAGGATCCTTCCAATCAAGGGCTCCAAACCGTTTGATTTCGGCGGCTCGTTTTACTTTGCGTGTCTTTGAAAGACCCGCATAGTATTTTTTTGGATGATAGGGCTTCATCTTACCTTAGGCATAGATCATTAATCAAGGCTCCAACATCCGTCGTTCAGGTGTCAAATGGGCCAAGATCTTGAAGGCAAGACGAAAGGAAAGGCGATGTCTCGCATGTCCATTACGTTCATCATAGGCCATCAAGAACAAAGACCAGAGTCGCTCCCGTTCGGCCTCTAAAAACAGATTGAAGGCGGTCGCTAATTCGATTTGTTCGGCGTCGGAGAAGCGTCTGCCATGGGCAATCAAGGTCGACACCGCACGGCTTTCTACCTTTCCAGGATATACATAGCCTGGTTTGTATTCAATATGAATACGCCCCTGACTTCCTTCGGAATCCAAGGTATGAATCGTAAGAGATAGGACTTGAGCGCCTTCGGGAAGGGTTTGTCCTGCCACATAGCGTGTAAACCATACATCACTTCTTGGAAGCACGTTGGGTTTGAATTCCCATTTATGTGCTGCTTCCAGAACAAAGACCTGTTGTTTCCGTTCAGGAAACTGGGTAAAGGGAATCGTTTGCCGAGTTAAAACAGTTGCACTTCGTTCAAAGGCGATAGCAACAAGAGGCTTTTCACGCCCAGATGTATTAGGCCATAGATTTACAGCCGTGATCAAGTACTTGCTCAGGAAGACAGATCTTTGTAAATCTTCGCCTACTACAAAAAACGAGAGGGGCAAGATAATCCAGCCGCCTCTTATGGGTGCCTGTTGTAAAAAGGATGCTAGAAAACATTTGTACAAATCCGATGCCTTATAGAGGTCAAAGACGGACTGATCTTCAAAGGTGCGCCGTAATCCAATCGGAGGTTTCGCAATGATCCATGCATTTCCATACAAGGGTGGATTCGTAATTGGATCTGCATCTAGAACAAGATGTGCTGGCTTTTTAAACGCAGATACAAATTCAGACAGTTCCGTATTCTTGTGGGGACTGTTAACAAAGGGATCTACGACTGTCGTGGCGTCGGAAGGAATCGTCCACCCTTGAAACATAGTTTCAAAATCCACATGCACTCGGACGACCTCTGGGCGTTTTGCGACAGATTTTATAGATATAGGAGTTTTAGTCGCACTAGGAATATCGGCGGCCCATTCGATGACGTAGGGAGGAGCCACAGGCGGTTCTCGCTTCTTTATTGCTTTTGTACCAGGACGGCACGGATTTTTTCGAGCCATATGCTGTTCGTAATAAAATTTATTTGTGAATTCCTTGCCACAACGGGCACATGTCGTTGAGAAGGAGGATTTTGATGGGGGTTTTGGATCCATACCTAAGTAAGTCTACGACGGACTTAGACCATCTGTAAACCAGGATTTGGGCCCACCTGTAAACCAGGATTTGAATCACTCAAACCACCCTTCAACACTAATCCCTTCACCATCGTAGGGCCCCCTTTTCGTTTTTCCAGAACCAATCCACTGAGAACCGCTTCGATCTGTTCTCGTGCCGTCGTTTCTGTCTTCCCACTGTGCTCTGCCACCCGTTTTGCAAGATCACTCAACTTTACGGATCCTGGTCCTTCGAGAGCCACAGTAAGAATGGCATCGATGCATCTTTGCTTAATAGGATGCCCCGTTACATCTTGAAACAGCGTTGACTCTGTCACCACATTCGTTTCGGCTCCTGATCTCGAACCTCCATGATGTAAGGTCGCCAAGGCTGTTTGAACCTTTGTAAGACTGTCCTTTGCATGTCCCTCGGCAAAGAGTTTGAAATCGTTCATATGTTGTAAATGAGTCGTCAGTTGGCGTTTGTATTCTTGCGCCTCTTCAACCAGTTTCTGTACAATACGTACTGCTTCGGCCTTGTCCTCCACATCCGTCGACGGTTTCTGACGGATCATGTGGAAACGGATCCAGCCAATCAATGTTTGAAAGAGAGAACACGGGTCCCACTGTTCAAAGTGGGATACATACAGATGTAACTTTCCTTCCAGAACGGCAAAGTCCACCACATTCACTGGATGTCCTGTAATATTCGCCCCCTGAACAAGTAGAATTCCTACATGAATCGCATGGTTGTCTTTGACGTTGTCTTCAAACTTCTTCACCTGAGTCGTCGGCAAGGTCCCCGTGTAATCCTTACATTCCAGCAAGACGGTTAGTTTGGCATCTCCTGATCCCAAGTCCACCCATACATCTCCTGTATGACCCCTTGTCGCCGTGTTTTTAATGGCAAAGCCTTCTACAGATCCCCAAAAGGTTGTCGCATGGCCTATGACATCTGTTTCAAAATTCGTACCCTTTTCCTTCATGGAGGTCGGTTTCTTTGTAAGAGATTCTGTAAGAGTGTGAAGTTTGTCGGTCAACTGCTGTAAGGCAGCACGATGATCTCGACGTTCGCCGTCCATTCTTTCTTGATCTCCTCGCTTTTCCAACAGAACTCGTTGTAATTCAGCCTCCTTTCCTTGAATCACTCGGTCCATAACTGTACGTTCTTCCTCTCTGACTCTCTTCAGTTGGGCTTCTATGTCCCGTTCTAAGGCCTCCTTTCTCTGTCGTATATCACTTAACAATCCGTCTTTGGTGGCCAAGGTTTGGGCGACCTGCGTTTGCTGAAGTTGCGCCTCTGCTTCTCGCCGTCTCGTGGCGTCTGATGCCGCTGCATTCAAGGCATGTATATCGGCCTTGAATCGTTCTTGTAAGGTCAATACTTCTTTCTGATGCGCCAGGATCCGTGTTTGGAGTTCAGCGTCAGCCTTTCGTGTATGAACGGTATCGAGCACCAAGGCCCCTATTTCCAGAATTTCGAACACTTCGTCCGCATCGGCGGTCTGGACCCTTGGAGGCAGTTTCTTACCCTCGGGGAAGGGAAGGGTTATGGACATGTATGTATGATTTTATATAAAGATATATGATTCATTTTTTTAGACAGATACAGACACACTTAGTAGAAGAGTCACTGGATGAATTTGAACGACTCGTCCTTTCAGAACGGATCCAACACGGATGTTGGAACCATCTGATCCGGATAAGGTATCGTCCAAGAATGTCCATCGTTGTTGCGGATGAATGGCACTCACATGTGTAAATCCGTCGACGGACAGCGCCGGTAAAAACCATTGAATTCCTACAGCCTTCACATCCGTACAATATACATCATAGGATTCTGTAGGATGGGCTTTGACATATGACGCAAGTTTACACCGTTCATACAGATCTTGAAGTCCTCTCATCATACGACTTTGACGATTCATGACCTCCACTTCCGCTTCCATATTATCGTACCGAATGCCCGCAAGTAAGTTATGAACAAGCACATCCGCATAACGTCGCATGGGTGAGGTAAAATGCACGTAATCAGTTAGGCCGAGACCAAAGTGCCCCCGTTCATCGACGGAGTAACGGGCTCTTGCAAACTTTTTGACGAGGATGAAGGAATCTGCAACAGCATCGCCTGTAATAGACGTTTCTAACACAGGAATGCCTCGTAAAGAGGCGTGAAACCGATTAGGGAGGATAAGACCGGCTGCTGCGAGGTGTTGACTCACGACAAGATTTGCCATAATCATGGCAGTGGCTACAAGGGAATGGGCGGCATCATTTGTACATTCGGATACAAGGGATTCAGGAAGACCTGAACCTGTGTTCATTGTAAATCGCAGGGACGGAAGTGTAAGATTGTAATTCACAGTCGCCGAACGTGCTACACTCAAGGCGGCCAACCATTCCAGTTCGGAGGAGGCTGTATGATCTCGAAGATGGGTGGCGACCTCCTCGTAATTGTACCGACGTTTTACAACAATGGTTGATCTATAAATCTCTTTGGACACAATACAGCCGTCTGCAATCTTCATAGCAACAGTGATGACGGAACGGGACCGACCTACAATAAGACTTAGCGTATCCGAGGCTGTCTCTGCATCCAATAGATGTTCTGTGGCTTCATTCGCTAAATAAAGTGTCAAGCACTGACTACGTAGAACGGCCTGTTCTGATTCTGTCAAGACAGCATGCGCAATGTCAACGATATGGACATAGACTGTTTGAGTCGCAAGATCCACTGAAATCGCATCATCAAAGTCCTTAGATGTGACCGGATCAATTGTAAAGGTATTTAAGTCGCTGTGATCGACAATCCCTTCTCGAGTGTATAAGGGCGGCCCTTTTGTAGTTACAGGGGTGTCTCGACGCACAATATGTTGTACAGCCGACCGAATCCAAGACGCATCCGTTGTGGGATCGTTCGGCCATTTAGCCACAATATCCACACGCCCATCTGATTTCAAAGAGACCGTCAATCGATCATCTGCGGAAAAGGCCTCTGTCAAGGGCACGGGGATCGAGGATCCAAAGGTTGGAAAGTACAGGATCGGTGGAACGGATGATTCTACAACGGCGACCGTTGTCACAGGGGGTCGATGGATCAAGGTCGTGTTCTCCCGTGAATATAGTACACGATCGCCTCTTAGAAATTGACTGAATTTAGGTAAGAAGGATACGGAGGAAGGGTCTGAATCCGGTACAACCACGAGCGCATTCTTTCGTAAATCGACAAGGCCTTGCATTTGCCTACTTATAGAAGAACAGTCTTAGACTAAAGACACCTTCAAAAAATTGACGGGGATTCATCGACTCAGATGTAAGGACAACAGTAACATATCATGGAATTACAACCAAAGGACTCCGCCCTCTTCCGACAGGCCATTGAAAGCCTGAAAGACTTTCTGCCCGACGCACAATTATGTTTGAATTCACAAGGGTGTACGATTAGTGGCATGGACGCCTCTCATGTGGGATTTGTAAGATATCATCTGGCCGCTGCGGATTGTAAGGTTCTTACCGTTCCTGTCCCCTTGGCCTTGGGTGTTCCTCTTGGAACAGTGGCCCGCATTCTTGCCTCGATGGGATCCACCGATCAATTAGTGATAACAAGCACGGAAACGCATCTTGTCATCACTGCGACAAGCGAGAAAACAAAGAAAAAGACAAAGGGTGAGGCACCTCTTATGGACATTACAGTGGATGCGTTAGATATTCCTGAAACGACGTATGCGGGAAATCTGAAGGCCAAGACATCCGATGTGGCGATTGCATGTAGGGAGGTAGGTGCGTTTGGTGACAGTCTCCAATTCTTTATGAATGACGATGGATTTCATATCAGTGCGAAGAGTGAATTGGGATCCATGTCGCAGGTTCTAGAGAATATAGGAGATGATAGAGATATGGAATTTACAGCGGAGATGAATAAGCCTGTAGGATTTGGTACAAAGTATATAACAAGTATGCTCAAATGCGGTGTATCACCGAATATGAGCATTGGATTTGATGAAACACAACCGATGCGGATTGTGTTCTCCTATGGTGTTGGGAGTTCTCTTGTCTTTCATCTGGCACCAAAGATGGTCGATGAGTAAACCGTAGGTTTACTCTGGAGCCAAAGATGGTCGATGAGTAAACCTACGGTTTACTCTGGAGCCTAAGATGGCTGTTAAATATGCGGATCAAGGGGCCTGTTAATTTTGATCCCAGACGGTAGGAGGATGTCATCGGTAGAAGACCAAGTAACCCTTGCATTAGGGGTTCAGACCGATCCAGGTGGATGTGGATGCGGTACAAATTGTGGATCGAACTGTCTTCGGTATAGCAGTCTCGTAGCCCGCCTGGGTGTTTTTGAATTTTTATACGAAGGTTCTAATTATCTTACACAATGTAATGCACCATTGACATATAATTGCCTTGGTGATGTACTTACATATTCAACAACGAGTGCCCGTACCGGTGTTTTTTCAACTATTTTGTTTACAAGTAATTACACAAATTACATAACTTTGGCTTCCAATACAGATAGCAATGGGTTTGTAACCTTGTATGATACCTATGTTACTCGAGTCATGTATACAAATAATACATTGCTAACCCCGAATTTTTCTAGTTACAGCAGTTTCTGTATTTTGTACAGTTCGAATACTTTGGGTCCCACGGGCCCAAGAGGAGGCCAAGGTCAAGCGGGAGCCACGGGAGATACAGGTCCTACAGGACTTCAAGGCAATACAGGTCCCACCGGTCTTCAGGGGGCAACAGGTCCTCAGGGATTGGATGGAACAGCAACACATACAGGCGCAACGGGACCTCAGGGTAATACAGGTGCTCCAGGTCAGGCAAGCCTTACAGGAGCCACAGGTCCACAGGGAGTCACAGGACCTCAAGGCTGTCCCGGATTGGCTACAAGAACGGGTGCTACAGGACCCACAGGACCTACGGGAACAAGAGGAGATACAGGAACAACTGGAGCCACAGGATTAGGTATATGGACGCCTATCACTTCTGGATTTGCGACGTATGCGCAAGGGGGAACTGTAATACTGGATGTGGATGATTTATTTAGTCCAGAGGGTGTTCAATCGAGTGACTATATTGCAACAAACACATCAGGTATATTTTTAAATACCACACTTCCCAATTTAGCGAATGACGATTTAAATACGGTACATGTGGGAGGAGAATTTTATTACGGCTTGTTGGCCTCGACAAATCAAATTGAATTCAACTATCTGAACGCTACTGTGCCGATTCCGTTGTCTACAACGTCTTATCAAGCAGGAGATGTCCTACAACAATTTTATGATGGAACCACTGTAACCTATACACTGTTGAGATCTAACAATCCTTATTTTACAATCAGCACACCCCTACTAGTGGGGGGATCAGAAAGGTTAAAGATCGAAGTTATTTATCCAACCTCCGAGGCTGGCCGAACGTATAGATTCGACAATGTTACAATTTATGCAACAGGTCGAATGGGTCCTACGGGGTTAACAGGTGCAACAGGGTCTGCTTCCTTTGTAACAGGTCCTACTGGCAATCAAGGTGTAACAGGCCCTACAGGTCAACAAGGTCCTACTGGATTTCAGGGATTGTCCTATACGGTGGCGGCACAAGGGCCTACGGGAACTGGTAGCAGTGGTCCTACAGGAACGGGTGTCTTCACCCGTGATTATTATGACGAGGAGCCTCAAGGCTTTAGTTTTTTAGATATAACGGATGGGCTGTTATATATTAAGAATACTAATGCAACAGGAGATTGGAGTGGAGGTATTTCGTTTGGACAGGGCCCTCAAGGCGATACGGGTCCTACGGGCAACACAGGCGATACAGGGTTCACGGGTACTACTGGTGATACTGGATCGACAGGACCTAGGGGTGAAACAGGCCATACAGGCGATACAGGTGCTACAGGACACACAGGTGTAACAGGAAATACAGGAAGCACAGGTGCAACAGGCAATACAGGTCCGACAGGATTTTCGGGTGTTACAGGTCCGACAGGATTTATAGGCACTACAGGGCCGACAGGTTCTAAGGGTGATGCAGGAACAGCGACGAATACCGGTGCGACAGGATCTACAGGCCCAACAGGTCTGATGGGTCCGATCGGATCTAGAGGTCCTATGGGTCTTACAGGGAACACAGGTCCAACAGGCAGAAAAGGCGATACGGGCTTTACGGGTCCTCAGGGAATTGCAGGCGAGGCCACGAATACAGGAGCGAGGGGTCCTACAGGCCCTGTAGGACCGTCGGGTCCGATAGGACAGCAGGGCGTTCCAGGATCAGCGACCTTGACCGGTGCTACGGGACCCACAGGGTGTCCAGGATTGGCGACCAAGACGGGCGCAACGGGACCGAGAGGGTGTACGGGTGCTCCTGGAATTCCTGGAACGGCGACGAAAACGGGAGCCACGGGACCTACAGGTCCTACCGGACAAAGAGGGTTTACGGGACTCCCTGGAACGGCTGTGAATACAGGAGCCACAGGATCCACAGGTGTTACTGGACCGACTGGAGTACGAGGTCAAACTGGACCACAAGGAATTGCAGGAACTGCAACAAATACAGGAGCCACGGGACCAACAGGACCCACGGGAAATACAGGCCCTACGGGACCTCAAGGAATTCCAGGAGATGCGACGTTTACAGGAGCCACGGGACCAACAGGACCCACGGGAATCACAGGCAATACTGGGCCTCAAGGAATTCCAGGAGAGGCGACCTTGACAGGAGCCACAGGACCTAGAGGACCAGGTGTATGGACACCTGTGAGTTATATTGGGAGTCCTACAATTTTGGGGGCCAATACAATCATATTACGTTCAACTGAAACTCAATCTGTAACAGCAGAAGAAGAGTTTAATTTCCTTAGAACTGGCGTATTTTTTGAGACGTCGTTGCCAGCCATGGTTTCTGGTGATCCCAACACAGTTGTTGTAAGGGTGGGCTCATATAAGGCGGAATTAACTTCACTTAATACGATAACATTTTTAGATCCACTTGGGTTTGTAGTAGATACACCTCAAACTTACACCCCTGGAGATGTGTTACAAATGTTGTTTGATGGAGTAAATGTTACTTATATGCTTATTAATTTGGGTGGAATTTATTATACTTATACGCAGCCACTTAATGGAGTTTATCCTGACGCAGATTTATTTATCTTTATCCTTTCTCCAACGGACCCTAATTATACCTATGTGTTCAATCAGGTCAACTTCTTTGCAACAGGCAAGATGGGTCCTACTGGTATGACAGGTCCTACAGGTCTTCCAGGAACAGCCGCAAATACGGGTGCTACAGGTCCTACAGGTCCAGATGGACTCCCTGGTACGGGACCTACAGGACCTGGCGTATGGACAATTCGAACAATCAGCGGATCCCCCATCATCACAGGACCGAATAGTTTCACCTTAACTAGCAACAGTTCTGAAGAGGTTGGATCTGTAGAGTCATTTGATATCTTTAAAACGGGTCTCTACATACAAGCATCCTTGCCAGATATTTCGGGCACCGATACAATCTATGTCACTGGAAATTTCTATTGGGCAATTATTTCAGCACCCAATACGATCACCTTTCAGTACACATCGCCAGGAGGAGATGTCACTGTAGGGACTCCTCAAACCTACACTCCTGGTGATCTTGTTCAGCAAATATATGACGGCAAAAAGGTAACATACAATCTCGTAAGCCAGAGTCCATTTACAGGCGTCTATTATTCAGTGAGTACATCACCGATTGGGGTTGGTATATCCGGTGAAATTTTGAGTGAAACCCTCTTGATCGGATACGACTCGTTTTCTGGGGATCATTCATATCAATTTAGTAACGTGAATATCTTTGCAACAGGATTGGCTGGGACACCAGGTGCTCAATCGTATTTTAACTATGAACTTCCTACGCAGTTTTATCCACCTATTCCAAATGTAGGAGATACATTCTTGAATACAGAGTCTGGAGACTATTATACCTACATACTTTCAACTCCTGGTCTTGTAGTGGCATCTAGCACTGGGATTCAAAGCATCAATAGTAATTCATACGCAATAGGAACGTTATGGTTACAAGGGAATGGAATTTTAGCATTTGGATCAAGAGGAAATGATACAGATGATAGTAATCCATCTATGGTATATTCATCAGATGGTTATAACTGGGTTTCGCCAACTGGTGTATTTCCGATGGTGACAACTGCGACGAAATTTACAAATATAGGGCTTGTTGCATGTGGATCCAATGATTCAGGAGGTACTCGAGTAATCTATTCGAGCAATTCTGGATCAAATTGGGCTGCTTCAAGTGGTCCTAACATCCAAGATATGTTACCTTCGAATCCGTCTCGATATCCAACCTTTCCACCGGTCGGATCAAACAGCATAGCGCGGAATGGAAATAGTGGCGTATTGGTGATTTCTGGCTGGACATCTAATAATGATCCTACACAATATCTACAATGGTCAAGTGATAACGGTAGCAATTTCTCAAACTGTATTTATATAGATACAACCCCTTCTTCCTATAGTACCTTTGGTGCAACCTTTGTTTCAATATTAGAAACTGTTAGTCCTCTACTCTTTGTTGCAGGATTTGCGGATACTACAAATCCCGCTATTAAATACTCATCAGATGGTGAAAATTGGTATGATTGCAGCGGATCTGTTATGTATTCTTCTAATTCGGGTTCTGGCGTCTATCCAAGACCACTAGGAATATCATATGATACACTTCACTCCGTATATTATTTGTACGGTAGTGATTCTACAAATCCTATTCGATATTCGACCGATGGTTCAAATTGGTCCAATGTTGTTATACGAAACCAATATGGTCCCTCACCGACTATTGTCGCAATGGAGTATAGTTCAGGTCCTCAACCCAGTAGGACGCTGGCATTAGCAAATGCATATGGATCTTTTGGATTTCTCAGCAATATAGATAGCAATGTATTTGTGTATGATAATAATCCAACTATATATGGAAATCCAGTGTCTTTTCAGGTATTGGATGGTGAGTTTATTTTAACAACGGATACATCCTTATGTTTGCGTTCAGCAGAAGGTAATGCCTGGGCTCCTTTGCCGATTGCATGTGATTCTTCAACTATCGTGACATCCATGCTTTATGAAGCCGACACCTATGTTGCGACCTTGAGTAATATTTCGTCACAGAATTTCACAGATTCAAATATTGCGGTAGGATCTGTTAGCACAGTCGCCAATCAATGGGTCTATCTTACAACCTTTCAACTTGAAGGAACAGAGGCTTCTCAGAATCTAGTTGTTAGCAGTTTGACTGTCAGTAGTATCAATGGTGTTCCAGTGAATCAAGGCTACACGGATACAACTACATGGCAGTATAACTATATTGATCCCATCGGCGGTTCATTTGTAGATGGCGTTGTCTTTCCTGCTGGTACACCTGATACCAGTATTGGGCATATTGTTCAGAGGCCTTATGCACCCATAACATATTTCAATATGGTGTATTCAGGATCTACGAATGATGCTTACACAATTTATATTTCCAACACCAGTTCAAATACGATACCCATTTCATTTTCAGCCACCGGCAATGATCCTGATTTTTTTGAGTCCACTCTTACTGCATTCTCAACAGTAACATCTCAAGTGGCTCAAGTATATGTATCAACAGCTACTGGTAATAGCACATTAAAACTCTATTCAGTCACACTCGGCTACAACTAAAAAAATAGTAGCACGATACACTGTCTTACTCGTGAACTCCATCACCTTCACAGTCTTCATCGGATAAATCCATCGCATGCAACATCGTCCAAGACCTGGCCGTTGCTTCATACTCTGCCTTATCTGCCTTGTACTGAGAGGCGATATCCGGTACAAGAGGATCATTCGGATTAGGATCGTCCAGTAACGACAAGATGCTCAACAACACCTTACTAATGGTCAGTGCAGGGCTCCACTGTCCCTTCAGAATATCAAGGCATATAGCACCTGAGGGACTGATGTTGGGATGGTAGATCTTCGTCGTAAACTGTATATGAGGGGGCTTGAAGGGATATTCGGATGGAAAGCGGATTACTACCTTGAAGACGCCGCCCTGAAAGGGACTGCTCGTAGGCCCAAAGATGGAGCCCTCCCAGTGGAAGAGATCGTCGTTTACAGGACCGGCGCTACAGCCAGCGGGGGGATCCTTCTGTAAATCGGTGTATTCCTTTTCAATGCGTCGAAGTGCCATACTATGTGATGTCTGATTTAGGAGAAAAAGAAGAATCAATTTTTTGGGCGTCCAACGACCAAAAAATGGAGGTTGTTGTTTTTACAGTTTTGGTATTTTTGTATTCTTTATTGATTTTTTTAGTATTTTTTTGTATCTTAGTTTACGCCATTTCGATAATGCATACATCCGAGGATTCCGACGAGGGGAGTACACGCCAAGAGGTAGAGGCTCCTAGCGCAGTCAGAAGGAGAGGTTTTACCTCTTCTGCAACTAAGCCACGGGTTTTAAGGGAGCCACGATGAAACTCAAGGGCGTAGGACTCTCGAGGAGTACCCTCTACCTTTTTCCATACAACGGGGTAATGCGCCTTTATATCGTTCAGCCTTTTCAGTGTAGGAAGTAGAGGTCTAGGGGGTGCTATATCAATGGCTACATGGTCGCCTTCCTTACTCTCAACGATAGTGCTATTACTAGGAGTAGAGGAAGTCGTAGGGACAAACTTCATACGAATAACACAGATCTGGTCGTTCGTAAGAGGATGTTCGACTGTCCACTTGCTACTACGCTTTAGGGTCTCGATAAGGAAGTACTCTTGTACATTTTGGTAGTCATCGTACTCCTCCTTACTGTTGGGACCATGACCCCCGTCCTGTCGTGCTACAGGATCTACACGCCAATCTCGTAGGTTCTTGAAATGCCAGGACACCGCATGCCTCTCTGCGCCTGTACAATCAGCGCCTAGGGGTACGACACAGACAGGGAAGGTCTCCCATATTTCCTTACGAGATCGCATCTTGATAGGGCGAAAGGGCACATTCCCGTCGTAGACCTCGGAGTCAGTAAAGCATATCTTGTGGTTGTGTATGGTATTACGAGTTTCCATGCCCTTGATAGAACGTAGTTCTCTAATCGCCTGATCAATCGCTAGTAGTTCATCTGAGGTAGGGCCGTACTCCCCCTTTTCAAGTCGGTCCATATAGTCGTAGTACTCGCTGTGTGTCATTTCCTTAGGAACCACCTTCCTTGTAGTTTTCTTGTATAGTTTTAGTAGCATTTCAGGTAAGACGGTCAAAGTAAGATAGGAAGAATTCATTGTAAGAAAGATTGGTTTAGTTGTAGGGACTGTCTGCTTTACAGAGAAAGAAGGCTTCAATTTTTCACGCAACCTTGGTAAGGAAGGTTGTAAAAATGGATGTAAACCCCCTTTACTTGGTAGGCTTCTTCTTAGCCGAGTACAAGGCATTCAGATCACCGAGTGTAATTGCATCTGTACTCAGACCTGTAGGAAGGGATACAAAGCGAGGCTTCTTTAACGCAGCCTTATAGAAGTAAAGTCCGTAGGGACCCCTCTTCACAGTATACTCTCCTACGACCTTACTAAAGGCTTCTACACTTGACTTGGCGATCAGGGCTGCTACTATCTCATCGAAGGACATAGTAGCAGTAATGCTACTACGTACGCCATTCCACTCGACGTAGAGTCCGTAGGGGCCTGACTTTTTACGCACTTCGTGACCTGCGTGAAGGCCTACTAAGGTTCCTGCTCGTTCCGTACTAAGACTACTAAAAGCGGCTTCTGCTTGTTCTAACGTTGCTGTATCGTATGTCTCGCCTTTTCCTAGGGCAGCAAAGGAGGCCTTACCTTTAGGATCAGTAGCCTCTCTTACGTAGAGGGGCCCTTTCTTACTCTGTATGACCTTGAGACCTGGCGCCAAGATGCGTTCCCTTGCAGCCCTAGTAGCCCCTTCTACCTGAGCGAGATAGCGTGTTTTATAGGTATCCCATGTCGTTTGCAAGACGGACTTCCACTGTTTCACTCCGTGTGCGACTTCGTCTAATTCCTGTTCCATGTGTGCTGTAAATCCGTAGGCGAAGAGGTCATCGTACTCCTTTGATAGAAAGTCGATAACTGAACGCCCCAACGCAGTAGTACGCAACTTGTTCTTTTCATTCCCTACCTTGTGTGATTCAGTAGTAAGGGAAGGTGGCCATTGTTTTGGTTTCATCGTATAATGCCGACTTTCTTGCACAGTGCCTTCAACATTCGTTTTTTCGACGTATTCACGTTCTACGATGGTTCCTACTAGGGACGCAAAGGTAGAAGGACGTCCTATACCGGCGTGCTCTAACTCTTGAATGAGACTGGCCTCTGTAAAGCGACCCTTTGGCTTTGTAAAGTGTTGATCTGCACGAAGAGTCGACCAGGCCAATTTGGCTCCTACCTGTAATAGAGGTCCCCACGTTGACCAATCGCTTTCTTCCTTTGTTGCCTTCTCTGCATCCGTATGCTCTAGAACCCTCCAGCCTAGAAACTTCGACTTGGTTTGTTCGGTGCTGTAAATACGACTGGGATCGGCATTGACGGAAAGCGTAATCTTACGCACATCCGTTAAGCAAGGTGCCATTTGACTTTGCGTAGCCCTTCGCCATATAAGATTATAGACAAGATTCTGCGTTCGATCCTCTACATCGACAGTAGGCTTCTCGGGATGGGTAGGCCGTATGGCTTCGTGTGCCGCCTGGACTGTGATTGCTACTGTAGTTGCTGCAGTTGCTGTAGTTACTTTCGTTGCTGCGGTTGTTTTGGCAGGTGTAGGAGTAACAGGAATCACAGTGCCCAAATAGGAAGGTCCGGGATTCGATGTAACCCAGGCTCTTATCGCCGTCTTCGCCTCCTCTGACAGCACTGCTTGATCTGTACGCATATAGGTAATATGACCCGCTTCATACAGTTTCTGCGCCGCCATCATTGTTGTCTTCGGTGCCAATCCATGTAGGGATGACGCTTCTTGTTGTAAGGTAGAGGTAATCAGCGGTTTCGGCGGATTGCTTACACTCACGGATTCCTTTACAGAAAGTACAGTGACGGCTGTTTGATCCTTGACGGTTTCCAAGACGGCCTTCGCCGCCTCTTCCGTCTCCACGTCCTGAATCGCCGTAGCCTCCAAGGAACCTGCTACCAAATGGGTAAAGGTTCCCAGAATGCGCCAGAAGGCCGATGCCGAGTGAGACTCCACGAGTCGGTCCCGTTCGGCCACCAGTCGTAGTGCCGGTGTTTGACAGCGACCAGCGCTCAACTTGGGTGCTACACGGGCCCACAAGACACGACTGATTGTAAATCCTACTAGCAAATCCAACATGGATCGTGCCTGTTGCGCATTAACCTTGTTTAAATCGAGTAATCTTGGCGCAGATACAGCCGCCCGTATGGCTGGCTGTGTGATCTCGTGAAAGACGATACGCTGTGTTGTAGCGGGATTCAGTTTGAGAACAAAGCAAACATGCCACGCAATTCCTTCGCCTTCTCGATCATCATCGGTCGCTAGAATCACCTGACTGGCATCCTTAGCAGCAGATCGCAATTTAACAATCGCATCCTTTTTCGTACCCAGTTCCTTATAGAGAGGTTCCCACCCCCGATCGATTCCTACAGCCTCTAAGGTCTCATCGAGGGCCCGAATATGTCCCATGGTGGCGACTACACGATAGTCCGCACCAAGGTATCCTTGAATTTTCCCACATTTTGCGGGAGATTCAACAACCACTAGTTTCATTTTGTCAAGTGTATATACCCTTTCTTGAACATCAATTTTTGTTTCCATTGAGTTCATTAATCGTAGACGTTGCATCTTCATTGAGTTCTACCAGATTGGGCTTGATTCCGTAGCACTTCCATTCACCGTATTTGAGAGATAGTTGATCATCGTAGGCATCAACCATGTATTTCAACCAGGGGAGTATTTTATGTTTCAAGGCTCCATGTCGAACCACGTAGCAAAAGGCACCGAGGTTAATACGTTTACTAGGATCACTATCCAACTTTGTTATATTTTCCGTAATTTTGGTACCATGTGGGTGCCACAGACCAAGCAAAATAATGTCGTAATCTCCGGGAATGTGATGCTTGGCTTGGTCCCAACGCCCCCCTGGTTGTAAGAAGTCATCGGGTAGTACAATATCATCTTCAAGAATCAAATGTCCTGTAGAATCGGATACATTCATTTCGGACAACTTTGTCAAGAGTGCACGATGAGAAATAAAACAACCGGCGGTTCCTAGATTGACAAGTTGCTTTCCTTTTTCATCGTAACGATTTGGACGGATCATGGCTCTACCGACGCCTAAGGTATGACACATAGTATGCTTTAATTCCTTGCCATTGAAACCAGGAAAGCGTTCTAATCGAAGACCCAGGCGATCTCCGTTTGCTTTGATGGTGACCCAGCGCTTGATATCCTTGTCCATATTAATCACATGAATTGTCGAAATAGAGGGTTTCGATTTGTTGATCACATGGTATGCGATCATACAAACTACGATTGCCAACAGAACAACGACTGCTTGTTTTGTTTTTAAAAAAGAAGGAATTTCCATGTTACAAAGGATTGAGAAATTACATTATGGTGCATCCCCTGTTCGCAGTCTTTCGTACAGGCACAGGGGATTCTGTAGGAGAAGACACAGGTACATTCGAACCAGAGAGATCTGTAGGTTGGGTTACAATAGCACCAGAGAGATCTGTAGAAGAACCCGATAGGTCCACCGCAGGTTGTACTTCTGTAGAAGAACCTGACAAATCCATCACAGGCTGTACTTCTGTAGAAGAACCCGATAGGTCCACCACAGGCTGTACTTCTGTAGAAGAACCTGATAGGTCCACCACAGGTTGTACTTCTGTAGAAGAACCTGATAGATCCACTGTAGGCTGTACTTCTGTAGAAGACCCTGATAGGTCCACCACAGGCTGTACTTCTGTAGAAGACCCTGACAGATCTACAGATTGTGCTTCACTAGGAACTGATTCTACAGAAGAGGAACAGCAACGAGAGGAGGTTATTACAGGAACAGATGTAACTGACAAATCTGTAGGAGCAGTAGGAACAGCACCAGACAAATCTGTAGGAGCAGCAGGACCAGACAAATCTGTAGGAGCAGCAGCACCAGACAAATCTGTAGGAGCAGCAGGACCAGACAAATCTAGAGGCTGTACTACAGCAGTAGCATCTGAGGACACATTACAGCAGCCAGAGGATTTTACAACAGGGACAGGAGAACCCGACAGATCAGCGACTACAGCACCAGACAGATCTGTAACAGGAGAACCAGACAGATCAGCAACGGAAGAACCAGACAGATCAGCGACTACAGATAGATCACGTTGGATGGAACAACAGACCGATGATGGGACAACAGGTTCATCCGAAGCAAGTTCTGCACCGGAACAGTCCGACACAACATTGGAGGAAGACGCAATCTGCTGCGTCTTCTTTTGATTGTGTTTCTTGGATATAACGGGCATTCTAACATTATAAAGCCGTTTTTCTTTAGACTTCCGTCGTTACTCGAGGACGTACACCCGTCTCGCTTTTGGAAAGCCATTAAACTCACTCGCCGTAACAGTTGTATAGGCTCCCATGTCAGGTATACGAAGCATATCACCTACAGAAACCTCTGGTAAGGGAATCGCCTCACCGAGGCAATCGCCGGAATCGCACGTTCGACCAAATACCACTGTAGGCCGTATTCTATTGTGCGATGGCGATGGAAAGGGCGGATGGCGTTCTAGTCGAGGGATCTGGTGATCGAACGGGATGTTGGAGAATGCGCCGTACACCGACTCGTCGATGGTAATACGCCACTTCGCTTCAGTCTCGGTCTGAGGCACAGGCCATACAGGTTTCTTACCAATCACCTTTGTGTACAAGGTGTGGGTCGGCATCGCAAGGAAGCGACCAGGTTCTGCGATCCAATGGGTTGCCGGATCCAAGGTACGCAAGGCACGCCGGATCTTGGATGCAACGGCTACAAAGGAGGCTTCTTCGGGCAGAAATCCTCCACCAATATCAACAATTTCTGTTTGGAATCCATGGTTCTTTGTAATTACAGATGCCTTCTTACATTCTTCAATCGCATTGACGTACTGGTCCGGATTTTGACATTCGCTACCAACGTGGAAACTGAATCCTGATAAGGCGACTTTATGATACTTAGCGGCTTCTGCAATACGAGAGACCCAATCCAGGGGCGCTCCAAACTTTTTTCCGAACGGTTGCTTACTCCCCTTATCCTCTACCAGCAGGCGAATGAGGGCCTGTCCCTTCCATCCTGCCATCTTCTCCACCTCTTCAACGCTGTCCACAACGGTTGTCTGTATACCTGCTGCCTGAGCCCGTTCAATGTCCTCTGGAATCTTACAGGGTTGCGCATAGATGATTTGAGACGGTTTTACAAGGGGAATCGCTTCTACAATTTCACGGTAAGATGCACAATCAAATCCCATGTTCGGATGAAGTTCCGTCATCCATTTCATGAGCACCGGGTCATTATTACATTTGACGGCATAAAAGGGTTGTACAAAGGGGAGATGATCTTGCCATAAACGTAGTTGCTTTGCAAGGGCTTTCCGGGAAATTGTAAAGTAGGATGCGGCCAACGTTGGATGTAGAAGTGTGAGAAAATATGTACGAGGAGTTGAAGTGAACAGAGGCTTCAGTTTTTAGGCTGTAATGAAAAGCCCACACACTTGCTGTACATCTTCGATCGTATTTCGTTCAATTTCGGAACCCGTGACGGGTTGATACGGGTGAACGATCGTTATAAAAAACAGTGTTTCGTACACTCCTAGCATGATAACAAGTCCAAGATTTTCAAGACAGATTCGTAGCCAAGGGATACGGAGTTTTCTATACATGGCAAAACCCGCAACACAGATCATCACGAGACCAATCACTCCCACATAGATCCAGGCCCTGTTCAAAAGTCCCTCATTTTGAGCATTTCGTAAGGTAAATGCAATGTTGCCGTCTGTGATGATGATAGTAGAATTGATGTAGGGACCGAGTACCTCGTTTACAACCGTAATTTCTTCCTTCGTCATATTTTCACACACCGAGAGACCGTCCTGTATAAACATTTGTACCGTATTTAGAATACCGTTGTCTTCCAAATTCGAAATGTAAAAGAAAAAGAATAGGGATTCAAAGATACTGATCAGAAAGATGTGTACTAAAAAGGACAGAGTAATGATATGAACATCGTCCCATATTGTGTTTCGTGGTACTGTAGGTTCGGTAATAACCGTTTGTATTGATTCCTTCGTATCCACAGGTTGTTGTATAAGTAGTAAGTCGGTAAGAGACAAAGATCGTTCTATATTCGCCGGCTCCCATGCGTGACTTTCAGATAAACTAGGAGGACGATACCGCTTTTCTATCATTCCTACACCGTTCTGAGAAAATTGAACTGCGTCGTTCTTCTTTGCAACAGACACAATGACCTCCTTTTGTGATCAGGCAAGAGCCTTCTGGCGTATTATCAATACCATACCTATTTCGATGACGGACTTACTGATTGTAATAGAAGGCGCCAATCAATCAACAGACTCGCAAGTCCTTCCCTATTATTCTGAAAAACATGATATGCCTGATAGTGAAGCAATCAATCTGTTCGCTAATGTATTACAAAAGAAGGTTGATTTGGATACGACCTTTTTAGACTTGTTGATGGAAACCTTTGACGGAGAGGAGGAAGAAACATATCCAGAGGTTGTAAAAGGCTGGGAGTCCTTGGTGGCCTTAGCGGTATTGATGAATCATGCCGATGCACCTCTTACAACATACGCATCAAGGATAGAACGAGTGCAATCCATCTTTGCGGATTGTAGGGAAGGCGTGCCTGCGAATATTCCTTGTATGAATGGCTTGCTTGCCATCAGAGAGGCTCTAGATCTCCTTCCATGGACCTTTGCGCAAATGAATCAGGTAACCGAATATTATAGACAGTGGGGAAATCGGTTTCCTATGCCATGGGAGACCTTTGCCTTGGAAAAAGACATTGTGAAACCAGGACTCTTTGATCTCAGTTCCAACTATCAAATCCTTCCTATTCGGCAACAAAGTACAGAGAAGTGGATCCTACAGGCATCAAAAGATGTATGGACCGCAGTACAGTGTAAACGAAATGGAAAATACATTCTCTCCTTACAGTGTCCATCGCCCCATTCACGTATTCATATTACACAAGGAGATCGACTGAGATCCGATCGTGTAGAATCGTTGAGTAGCGAGGGGTTCAAACGTAGTCCTTCAGGTTCCGAACAACTCAGTTCGATTCACTTGAACGGATCCGTCATCCTCACATTGGAGCCCCATAGTATTGGAATCATTAATTCAGGCGTTTGTACAAACCTGAACCGTGTAAAAGGGCTACCCTTGCTCTTAGGATATTCGGATTGTTCCTTGGAACTCATCTACATGGACACAGAATAGTCTAAACACTGAACTGTGTTATTTTTATAATATGCCTGTTTTGATTTGTACTACTGCCACCGCCGAGGCTTTAAAGGAGTGGACGGCACAGATGAAGGCTCTTCCTGCTACCTCGACCTTGAAGCAGGAGTTTGCACAAGGAGATCTTACAATTACGGAAGAGGGTGATGCGGTGGTATTCAGTACAGAACGGAGTTTTACCTTTCGTCGTGGAGCCCTAAAGGACGCAGTACAGGCCGAGATAAGTCAGACGCAACGACAGACGATGTGCAGTACCTTTGAACTTGTTACAGCGGATGCAGCAGACAAGTTGAGGACACGATTTCAGGAGGTGTATGGAAAGCGAGCCCGACAAATCGATACTCATGTGACTACCGTGAATGGAACGCAACTCATGTTGGCGCTTCTTCCCGTATCGGTTGTAAAGGAGACGATGTGTAAGATGGGCGGTGAATTGCGTACGATTATCAAAGGAAATACGTCTGCGCTGAGGAAGATTAAGATGCTGTGTCATTTTGTAAACATTCCAGAGACCGACGAGGACATTAAAACTGTTTTTGCGACGAGGTATCAAGAGGGACAGTTTTACGAGTGTCGTGCGGTTCATTGGCGTATTGCCGAGGAAGTAGCCCTGTTTCCGAATTCAGGTATCAGTCTTACAGGTGTGGCAGAGTGGGATGCGTAACTTTATATGTATTCAATCATTGAATCGTTATAAAGACCTAGATTCCTCGTTTTTTGGTGATTCGTTGTAACTTTGTAAATCCCGCCAGACTCCAATCGGTGTCCACGGGCAAGGGTCCGCATAATCGAACATAATAGATAAGGGTGGTACCGTTGGGAATATCATACTCTTCCAAGGTGGCATCTAGTTCCAAGTATCCATTATTATAGCACAAAACCGTATTATTCGCACGAACCTTCAGCAAGGGACTTATGATACCCTTGAGTTCACTGACAGTCATCGTTCTATTCGCAGTAACAGTGGCACGGGCTCCAGCACGACCATCAGGAGGCGTGATGCTCAGCGACAACAACGAGGCGTCTTCCATTTTACAAAGGCGCAAGATTAATCCATAAAGAGCAAGTTTGCGAGTCCATTTTCAAAGCGCATGAAATTCTGTGTAATGAAGAACACTGTGACAGACCATTCGCTATCGGTCGCCCCACCAGGAGGTAGGACTGTCAAGGTCAGCCACAAATCGACTCGACTAGCATTGACACTTCCTGTAGGGGAAAATGAGGAGGGCAATTCAGCAAAGTTGAATCCGTAAATATAGTTACCGGAGCCTCGTATACCACCGGGCATCATCACATTGGCTTGAGAGCGCCACCAATTTTCGTCTTCGTCTGCAAACACAGCCGTTCCCACCATCAGTTGGGCCTTGTGCAACAACGGTCTCTGAGGATTAAAGACAGGGTCGACATCAGGACCGAGTACCGCCCCAAAATTATCCCATTCGGCATACTTTGTAGGCGCATCATTGCGTCGTAAAAAGAAGAGAATCTGTTTGAGAGGTCCGTTGGCATCTGTGAGGGGCAACTTGATCGTAATTGAATTGCCTGCTGGTGTATTTGTAACATACTTGAGAGGTTCAGCAAAGACTGTTTGAACGACTGGATTCATGAGCAGTTCATGCGGTTTTACTAAATAGGGATCTCGATAGGGTTTGTCAAGTTGAGAGATGCCACAGATCATATCGGCGGCCGCAAAGGAAGGAACTGCGGATCCGATGGTGTAGGTTGCAAATTGACGAAAGGGAAAGGAGTAATCACGATATTCAAAGGAGGTACCAAGAGGTGTTTGATTACATTCCTTTGGCATCGAAACCATTCGAACAAGATCTGCAAAGGGTCTTGTCGTAATATGGAATCGTACACGATTCGGTCCAGAGCAGGACAACAGCGGAAACGCCGTGTTGGAGAACTTGGAAAACCAGAAGGGTAGGTAACAATAGACGAGTCCGTCTTCACTGGGAACATGATGTTTGTAGTCTGGATTGGCCTGTACGCCGTACACAGCATCGTCCCATGCAATACCATCTGTAACAGTATGATGCGTTTGATTCCATGTGGTCAACCAATCGCCGGTAAAGGATTCCAAGATAACACCATCGACTTCCATTTCGGCAAGTTGAATCGCAGCAGAACCGAGGGAGGACGCCCAGATCCACATTTGATCTGGTGCAAGAGGAACATAGACACCCAGTTGGACCTGCGCACACACGAGGTTGGATAACCAAGACATGGGTTCAAGGCGTAAGGCAATCCAATGTAGGAAATCGGCTTCCCAGGGCCATGGGACGGAAAAGGTGACTCGTTGACCCCAGTCGGGACGACCGGAAAAGGGCCATACCGTCGTCTCTTGAATGTAGTTTGTATAATGTTTGATGATGGGTTGAAACCGTGTATTTGCTTCATTGGCAGGATACACGGCTTCATCAAAATCTGTACGATCCACGAGGGATACGAGTGTTTTAAGTTCACCGATGGGTTTTGCGTTGGACATCTTATTTATAGGACGGTTTGTTAATTTAGACCATTGACCTTGCCAATCGTATAAAAATAAAGATATTGCACTGATAGTCACTACGCTGATAGCCACTCCTTATCACAAACAGTACACAAATATTGAAATTTCAGTTGCTGAGGTTCAATCTTGATGTATATAGTATCTCGTTTACTAGCATCTGTGGTAGTTGGACATACTGGATTGGGGCAGCGAATGAGTTTGTCATGGGGAAGAGTCGCATCGACCTTGGCAAAGGGACCGATCTTTATGCCGGATGCGGCACCACCGGCACTTGATCCAGAACGAAAGTGCGTCTCTAGAATGAGGGCTTCCTCCGCCGAGGAGGGAACAAAGGGGGCCGTGTATCCACAATTCTTACAGCATTGGTTTACTGCAGTTGACGTCGCAGAGAGGAATAGAAAGTAGTCACACTTAGGACAAAACTGTAGGATCTTCATTTCTTGCTATTCTGGGAGCGGAGTTTAAGCAATGTCAATTTTGTCGGGTGGACCTTCGTTTTCTTCGACTTTTTTGCCGTTTGTTTGTTGTGTTGCGTCTCGATTTCCTTAAGGCGAAATAACTACCATTTGTTGTATAATCTTCTTCAATTGTATTTACTATGATATTCTGTTTTCTATTAATTTCTTCTACTACATCGAGTAAAGGATCGTCATCGTCTTCTTTTGGGTCATACTGCTCAAATATGTTAGATCCAGGTTCGGTGCGACGAAATTCAAATACAATTATATTATTGTATTTATCCCTTGATTCAAGGGGTCTTACTACGAGTGACTTTTTAACTTCACCAGGTTTTTTATAATAAATTAAAATCTCGTCTAAGTTCCTGTTTATACGAAACTGATACTGGCTACGTTCATCATAGTTAATGCCAGTTGTCAAGTCAGCAAATAATTCATGTACACGTTCTTTATTGAAGAGGTTTACAGTCCGTTTAGCGCCCATTGCTGCGGCGGATAAGGCGCTCAAACCGCCTCCGCCCTCTGCTTTTTCTGACATTTATAAGGTGTAATATATTTATACGGTTGCAATCCCAAACATGTTCCAAATAAATCCGTCTGCTAAGAATTGAAACAGTTGTGTGCCTATATTTGACATGGTGATTATGTATGTTCCAGAATTAATGGCTCCTGAGTAATCTGTATTTATGAGAGTTGTTGGCGTACTCACGTATAAAGTATTGCTATATGGTAAATGCATAGTTATCATTCCTTTGTACAAAGTTGCATCTGGAAGGGTAATTGTGATTGATGATAATGCGTTAGGCCAGATTTGGAAGGCGCCACCAAAAAACGAGGGATCAATAACTGTATCCGTTTCGAATCGAATAGGACCCATTTGAGTTTTGGGTCCAATAATTTGACCAATACTTGATACAGTGAGAGTGTTATTCAGTGTTAAACTACCAGTATTATCCAGGTTAAAGAGATTTGAAGTATTATCATTGTTCATGATTTGTAAGGCTCCACTTACATCCAATCGCATATAGATTGTAGACGTAGGATCTGCAGAACTATTGGTCACTCGAAGAAAGTCGTGATATCCAGCACCACTAAAGGTATCTGCGCCATCAATGCTAATGACTGAATCGGTATTTCCAATGTAATTAAAATTAGCCAAGCCTAAGGTGCTAAGACTGTTATTAATTGTTAAAGTGCTATTATAAAAACTCAAGTTTGCTTCAGCATTTGCGGTGATCGCATCAACGGCTGTAAGGATGAGGCTGGTGGACATATTATTAATCGTAAAGGGACCAGGACCTGTTGGACCTGTTTCTCCTGTAAGACCCGTTTCGCCTGTAGGACCTGTTTCTCCTGTAGGACCTGCTTCTCCAGTGGGACCTGCTTCTCCAGTGGGACCCGTTTCAGTGGAATCTGCTCCTGTAGGACCCGTTATTCCAGTAGGACCCATAGGTCCTGCTAAAGTAACATTCGTGCTATTTACCCACGAAACAGAAGATAGAAGATTTGATGGGACGTAAGATACTATGAATCCCAATGGATCTAACGCTGTAACTGTTACATATCCTGGATTTGTTATTATTTCTGGAGTTCCTGGAGATCCTTGGAGTGTCCATTGTCCTGGATTAAATTGCGGGGCTGTTGCTGTGTTTGTGCCATTTGTTCCAATAAACCTATAGAAACTTCCATCGGATGAAGCAACGTTCGGCTGGTCATAAGTTAAACTAACGGACCAAGGCAAGACAGGATACCACCGAACAGGGTCCGCAGCAGGATTGCTTCCTGAATTTCCTGGACCTGATATTAAACTGTAATACCCGCCTGCGTCTGTTACAACATCCGCTGTTTGATATACTGTTGGGGCCTCGCTCCAAGGTGCAATTGCAGGTAGAACTGGTGGCACAACAATTGGGCCATTCACATATAATTCTGCACCAACGGAGACATATTGCGCCTGTCCTGACAAATCTACCTGCATTAATTGTGTTCCAGAGAGATCCACCGAGCCAGATACACTAGGTGAAAAGATGACATAAGAACCAGTTGCGCCCGTATGACCCGTTGGCCCTGTGGCGCCCGTGTCACCAAGCCCTGTTGGCCCTGTTTCGCCTGTAACACCTGTTCCCGCAACTCCCGTAGGACCAGTTTCACCTGTTGGACCTGTTTCTGTTATACCTGTTGGACCCGTTTCGCCTGTAACACCTACCCCCGCAACTCCCGTAGGACCAGTTTCACCTGTTGGACCTGTTTCTGTTATACCTGTTGGGCCCGTTGCGCCTGTAACGCCTACTCCAGCAACTCCCGTAGGACCAGTTTCACCTGTTGGGCCTGTTTCTGTTATGCCCGTTGGACCCGTTGCGCCTGTAACGCCGACTCCAGCAACCCCCGTAGGACCTGTTGGACCTGTTGAGCCTGTTTCTGTTATGCCCGTTGGACCCGTTGCGCCTGTAACGCCGAGTCCAGCAACCCCCGTAGGACCTGTTGGACCTGTTTCTGTTATGCCCGTTGGACCCGTTGCACCTGTAACACCGACTCCAGCAACCCCCGTAGGACCTGTATGTCCTGTTCCATCAAGTCCCGTAGGACCTGTAGCCCCAGTGTCTGTAATACCGGCGGGCCCAGTGGGACCCGTTTGTCCCGTTCCATCAAGTCCTGTAGGACCTGTAGCCCCAGTGGCTGTAATACCGGTGGGTCCAGTAGGACCCGTTTGTCCCGTTCCATCGAGTCCCGTAGGACCTGTAGCCCCTGCACCAATGGGACCTGTATATCCAGTGGGACCTGTCACGGTTGAATTGGTTCCAGCCGCACCAGTGGGTCCCGTTCCTACAGGCCCGGTATTTCCTGTAGGGCCTGTTACACCCATCCCCTGATATCCTCGTGGTCCTTGTGCACCGGTCGCACCTACGGATCCTGTGTTACCGGTGTATCCAAAGACAACGTCGGGTGTAATGAGCAAGGTTCTACCATCACCTGTGACATAGACCTTGCTTGTCACAATCGGCTGATCAAATACAATCGATGCCGAACTAATGTTGAATGAACTCAGTGAAATCTGACCCTGCGACATTCCTTCTACTTACTTCACTTGAAAAGTAAAACTGCGAAAAATATACGCAATACAAAACCCTTATGACGAGCACATCAAACACTCCTTATCCTCTGCGACTGGTTTCGTAGTCACCGTATTGGTCAAAGTGGCCGGCTCGACCGTGAACTTTTGTGCCGACGCCGCAGCCTTTGTTCTCAGATAATAAATGCCCGTCTTGAGTCCCTTACGCCAAGCATAGAAGTGCATCGATGTCAACTTGCGATAATCGGGATCGGCCATAAACAAGTTAAGGGACTGCGACTGACAGACGTAGGGACCACGATCAGCCGCCATATCAATCAAGACCTTCTGTTTGATTTCCCACACCGTCTTAAACAATGCCTGTACATCCTTTGGAATCTCCGCAATTCCTTGAACAGATCCGTTATTAGCGATGATCAAGTCCTTTATTGCAGGCGACCAGACTCCCCTGGCAAGGAGGGCGTTGACAAGGTGTTTGTTGACCACGATAAATTCGCCGGCCAGCGTACGACGGGTAAAGATGTGCGTGGCGTACGGTTCCATACATTCACAATTGCCGAGGATTTGACTGGTGGAGGCGGTAGGCATCGGCGCAATGAGGAGGGAATTTCGGATACCGATGCGACTAACATAGTATCCCAATGTATCCCAGTCAAGACCATCTTCTACCAAGGGCTTCGTCTTCCATAAATCAAACTGAAACGCTCCCTTGCTCATAGGACTTCCCGCATACGTTTCATATGTTCCTTCTACAGACGCTAGGTCGCAACTGGATTCGACCGCCGCATAGTACATGTGAGCCGCAATTCGCTTGTTTAACAAGACCGCCTCCGCCGATTCCCATGCCATTCCTAGCATTGCAAAGACATCAGCGAGTCCTTGGATTCCGAGACCCACTGGTCGATGTCGCTTGTTGGACTTCTCCGCCTCTGGAACAGGATAATAGTTGATGTCAATGACACGGTTCAGGTTGCGAACGGCTATCTTCACGACCTTACGAAACTCTACAAAGTCAAACGCCCCATCCTTCACAAAGGCCGGAAGACTCATAGAGGCAAGATTACAAACGGCAATCTCATCAGGAGCCGAATACTCAATGATCTCTGTACAAAGATTGCTAGACTTGATGGTACCCAGATTCTGTTGGTTGCTCTTCAGATTCGCTGCATCCTTGTACAGCAAGTAGGGCGTTCCCGTCTCAATCTGTGAATCGAGGATCTGAAACCAGAGTTTCTGCGCCTTTACCACCTTACGTCCCCGCCCCTCTTTTTCATATCGTTCATACAGGGCCTTGAAGTCAGCGCCGACGACATCGGCCAGTCCTGGTGCCTCATTCGGACAGAACAAGGTCCAATCACCACCGGCATCGACACGTTCCATAAACAAATCAGGGACCCACAGCGCATAGAAGAGGTCTCGAGCCCGTTCCTCCTCCGCTCCCGTGTTCTTCTTCATATCCAAGAACTGTTCCACATCGGCGTGCCAAGGCTCCAAGTACATTGCAAAGGACCCATTGCGCTTTCCCCCGCCATTGTGCGCAATGCCGAAGCCGTCAACGAGGTAATCATGAACATCATCTACTTCCAAATCGTACAGATTACCAGTAAAGTTGGATTCAAAGATGTCCGTAATCAGACCGTATGAGGGAAGAAGAATCCCATCTTTCTCCGTTAAGACCGTAACGATGGAATCCCCTATCTTCAGGTCCTCCATCGCATGATAATCCGGCTTTACGAGTCCCAGTTCAACACGCTTATCAGCATGGAGGACCGATGTAGGACCCGCCTTGACGGACAAAGCAGGATGTTTCGGAGTCACAGAATTGATGGAAACCAACCCTCGATGTCTCACACACACACGAAGAAGAGGACCCGAATACTCATGTACGACACGGCGACGAACAGCGCAGAAACGGGGCGTCAAGGCTCCCACCGCATGCTTTCCGTCGACCTCCACCTCCTCGGCAGATCCACTGGTCAACACCATATCGCCTGGCCCGACATCGACAATGCGCTTCAGCCCTTCAGCGGTATGAATCAGTGTATCCTCCGTGAAGCACTGGTCGACATATCGGGCTGTATTATTGTAAACACGCATTAGGGGCACAAGACCATTGCTGACGCCCCCCGTACCCTTGATGAGGGATCCTTGTGCCCGAACGTTGGAAAGGCTGAGACCGATGCCCCCTCCGCCCTGACTAATATCCGCACAGTCTTGTAGCGTAGCGAAAATTCCTTTGATCGAATCGGCCTTAATAACAGATAGGAAACAGGACGACAGTTGGGGCCTCTTCGTGCCCGCATTAAACAGGGTGGGCGTCGCATGAGTGTAAAACTTCCGACTCGTCAACTCATAGGTTTCGAACGCCTTAGGAAGATCATGAAGGTATAACCCTAAAGCAACTCGCATCCAGAGATGTTGGGGCCGCTCGACAACGTTACGATTTGTATCACGCAACAAATACGCCTTTTCCATGGTCTTGAATCCGAAGTAATCCAAGAGGAAATCACGCTCGTATTGCATATGCGCTTCGATTTCCGCTGCATTTGCAGTGACGACCGCTACAAAGTCAGGATGAAGGAGAGACGCCGGGTCCCCCTTTCGGTCCTTCACTGCGGCAAGTACATTGACAGCCTCCAGCATCGTAGTAGGTGTATTCTTTTGATGATTACTAATCGCAATACGGGAGGCCAGAGTGCCATAGTCGGGATGTAGGGTAGACCAGGAATACGCCACATGGGCCGTCATCGCATCCAATTCCGTAGTGGAAATGCCATCAATGATACTGGCCAACACCTTTTGGGCCACCTTAACCGGATTTACATTCAGGCCGGCCGAACTCTTTGTGATACGTTCCTGTACCTTCTCGAATGCCACGTCCTCCTTGCGCCCATCACGTTTTAAGACTTGCATGTTCTGCATATTGATGTTGATTTCAGAATGGCCGAAACGCAGCCTCAATTTTTCAAGGAAGGTGCGAGTTTTTTTAATAAGAACTAAATAGAGTATGTCCTTCAAAATGTCCACGGTGATGACAGTTATATATTATGTGGTTGTCATCTATATATTTGTAAAACTTATGCAATACATGGTGCTCAAAAGTGCGGAAGGATTTGAACAATGGAAGGAAATCCCTCGTACACCATTCTTAGAAACGGAGACACCGACAGGATATGCAGATTCTACCGTCATGAGTCCCGGATCCTCTTCTGCGTCGTATCTAGCGTTGAATCTCCAACCCATGGGCACAGAACAGGCAAGAGCCCGTTTTGGAGGGATTACCTCGCAAATCTGTTTGGCTCAGGATGCCAGCGAGCCTTTAAAACCCGTTCACAACTATCTTCAACGCACTAACAATTACAAACGGGATCACCCCGATTCTTGTTCGGCACCCAATCATGAACTGATTGGTACCTTTTATCTCCCTGCCGACGCTGTTCAAACCACTCCTCCTTCAGGTCTTCCGTATCCTCCGTCCACACAATGTGCGTAGAGTACAGGAATGAACAGCCTAAATCGACCCGTATATTTCCTGGTCCGATACTATTCGGAACACATGACGGTATATGCACGTGGAATATCCTGTTTGAACATTCCAGAACTTCATAAGTACCAGATTGAGCGGTATTACCCAGACCGGGCAAAGTTAACGCACCGTTTAATTCGTCTCCAACGCCAATGGCGGTCTAGACGAGCCTACAGAAAATGGTGTTCAAATCCCTTACGATTATTCTATCGAGAGATTTATGGACGGTTTCCGCCTTATTCCGTCAGGGTTATAACCTCCGTTGGTAAGACAAGCGCATTACCCTCATCATCTACAAATTGATGCGTAGTTGTAAAGGAGCCGCCTTCTCGTGCCGTATCGACATCTCGCCAAAAGGATTCGTATGCTGGCTGACCTACACAGGCCCACCAACGTCGATTCCGTAAGACGGTGGTTGTAAACCAGTCTCCGACCCACCAAAGGGTTCGCTCGATAAGACGTCCTTCGTATCCTATATCTGGTGTCCATGCAATTAAACCTTCAAGATCAGATGTAGGGAAGAGAGGACTGTATACATATTGGTATTCATGCGGAGGACCGAACAGTGTGGGAGAGATGACGGCCACAGCGCCCATCCAAGGTTGTTTCGTCTTTGCCAAAACGGCAGGTGTCAGTTCGTTCGATCGTTCATGAGGCAAAGCCGAAAGTCTTGCTTCCACGTATTCAACCGCATCTACATCGCACACCTCGGCTTGTAATTGCATTTGGCACCAATACTCCATGGGGACTTCGCCCGTTAGATCCCGTGTGATAGGGCACTTGATTTCAAGGAGTCTTCCTTGTTTGTCTCCGCTCAGAATTAAGCCGTCTGGACTCGCCGCAAGACGGGGTAAGATTGGATGGCGAACTCGTCCTATATCTCCATTGACAGGACCTCCTGCCACGCAGCGTTCATACAGGGTGCGAACCACTGGCTCGTAACGCCAGCCCCATTTAAACGCACTCAACGACCCCTCTGCGTTAGAACAAAAGACAGTACCACTCATAATATCCACAGTTTCATCTACAGCAAGATCGGCGCATTTCTTTGCAATAACTCCCTTCCGACCATTAGGGGAACCGTACACAACCGTTCCAAATTCATGTCCTGTCAATAATTCACGACTTTCTCTATACCACGATTTTGATTTTTGATCGGTTTGAGGTAGCCCCTGAATTCTTGTGACTGCTGTAGGAAGAGGCTTGAGAGACCGCAAGGCTCGTTCTTTCTCGAATAGAAAGAATTCGTAAATCAAGGCACGAAGAATGACGATGGCGTCACTTTGTCCTCGAATACTACGAAATCCCTGTTTTACCAAGATATCCGCAGCCTGCGTCATTTCGTCATCCATCCAGGTACTTAAGTCCCATTCGTCCTCTAATATAGGAGGATAGGCCCGAACCCAGTCATGGAAAAAGGCTGCACAATCAGAATACACCATGTCTATTCCTTCCTTCGGTTTTTGTTCTTCTGAAACTTCATGAATCATCTTGATGTTTCTTGGTGAGTCGAGTGGCTTCAATTTTGAATAAAGCGGGGACCTTAATATCACCAGTGCGAATCACTTTTAGACCTCGAATGCTTTGAATAACACCATTATCATACGCAACTTGTTGCTTAGTATTAAGTTGCTTATTATCATTAGCCTTGAGTAAGAAGGCGTATAAATCCTTCTGTTCATCAGTCGTTAATCCTGGGTAGGATTCTGCGTAAGATCGAAATTTCTGAAGACGAAGTCCTCGTTCTAATCGCAACCAGGGTTTGGCCAAGGAGGTGGCGGTAGATTCGGCTTGGAAGAAGTCGACTGTATTCGAAAGGGTTGGCTTTCCTGCGACTGTTATTGCATCTGTTATAGAAGGTGTTGCTGCTGTTGCTGTTATTGCTGTTATTGCTGGTATCCCTACTGTAGAAAGAGGTGCAATAACAGTCAAAGGAGAAGGACTGCCACTACGCTTCGTGTTACGTCTAGTACTCTTTACTTTAAACATCTTATATATATTCCTTCAACTTTCGTTTAGACTGTGCGTATAGAAAAAGAAAGAATGAAAGAGAGCCTTTCAGTAGGGATATGGATCCGTCACAGCAGCGATGGGCAGACATCACAAAAGAACGACAAACAAGTATGGCGCCCTTACCTGATCCAACCATTATGGCTCCCGGTATTTCAGGTTTACGCATTCGACGGGAATTCCTGTCCCGTGACGCCATTAATTCAAGGGCGTGGGATCAGTTTCACGCCACACCACCGACGCAGGTCAGCAGTGAGGGGTTACAAACCAAGAACGCACCGCTTTACATGGATATGAATCCCATAGCCTCTCGTACAAATACGGTAACCTATCGAATTCAACAGCAGTATATACCCGATCCTGTACGAGGATCAACCTCCTTGAATGGAATCGCACCGGCTCCAGGACCTATTACGGTTCCACCGTCTACTTTTTCACAAACGCCCTATTTGCAACGATTGGACGCAGCGGGTGATGACGCTCGAAACATTATGCGTGAATTTCGTGGATCTGTGGTGGAAGACAATCGAGAACGGGCGAATGACGCCGATCGCAGTTTGACACAGCGACAATTTACGGATCGTTGGTTGCCTCAAATGGCGGCTTCGGACGCCCAGTCCTTACAGGCCTATGAATTGTTGCGTCCGAAGCAGGATAATTGGCGTGCGACGTCATAGACCAAACTATAGGACGCTATCCAAACGACACAATTACATCGCACTCGTGGATATTAACCTTCTTCATAGCCGACGCCGTTAATTCGCAGCGTTTCTTTCGTCCACTTCCTGAACTGGTCTCACTCACACTGTTGGAACTGCTGCTTACGGCTGTTGACGCTTCCGACGCAGATCTTGAATAATGTTCTTTTAGAGTTTTATTCATATCCGTCTCAATCGTATCTCTGTGCTCCAACACATACTCAAGGATATTCTTCTCCAAGAACCAACGAAAGAAATTGAGTTGACCAACTGTCGTGACAAAGGGCTCGACACCTCGTGCTTGAAACATAATACGTTCACGACGGCAAAAGGGATCAAACAGTCGCTTACTGTATGCATTCAATTCTCTCTTGTAATGAAAATACACGAGGAAATGTCGCCCCCCTGAGGTAAACGAGGTATTCATCTTCTTCGCAAAATTTGTGACAAAGTAATCAACGAGTCGCAAACTAATGGGCGACGTACCTGTTACGATAGGAAGAAGTTTTTCCAGATGTCCCGGCACCGTGTAAAATTCCTGGAGCCACGTAACGACGTGGTCCTGCTTACACTGAATGCGGTTCTTGACCGTCGTAGAACGTCGTTCAAGAGGGCCTGGTGTGGTCATTCGTATATACAGTTAGGGGTTCCATAGATTTAGGCCGATGTGTCTTTTGATGGTGCGAATAACAGCCAGAAAAACTGTAGTTGGAGACTAGAGATGCCGCCGAAGCCAAAAAGGGAGTCAATAGTTACAACACGCAAACAGAAAGAAGAATTAGCAAAACAAGCGATTGCTGCTAGGGAGAGAACTATTGCCACAACTCCCCCATCATCACCTGTAACGAAAAAAGTAACATCCCCTCCTTTGACAGATCCCTCACAAACAAAAGCAACTTCCTCGACGAGTCCATCGGCTACGAGTACTGTAACTGGACTAAGTACCAGTGCTGAGTCTGACTCAAAAGAAGAACAAGGCCCTGCTCGGATAAGAATCGTCACACCAACGGCCACAACAGCAGCGACACCTCTAATGAGTACAACACCCACTGTAGGAGGAGCAACAACCGCAGCAACAGCAGCATCAAAAGTAGCAAGTACAACAGCAACAACAGCAGCAACGGCAGCAGCAGCAACAACAGCAGCAGCAACGACAACAACACCAGCAGCAACAACAGCAATAACTACTGTAGGAGGAGCAACAGCAGTATTACCAGCATCTATTCCTGGTGAAACCTTGATTCAAGTAAATATTGGACAGAGACCCTTTTTTATTGGAAGTGGGCCTGCTGCGGAAACAAGGCGTAGAGCCTATTTTACAACACCTCGCACAACCGGTTCTTTAGTGAGAGGAGAACAAGAAATTATTGACTATTTCGGAATTGATGCCTTAGGTATGGCAATTCAATTAATGCCTGATTTTTTTAAAGATCTTCCATCTTGTACATCAGACACAAAGGCGTTTACGAATAAAAAATGTCAATCTGTGTATCAAACATTATGGATGACAAAGATGTCCCGGACTACAAAAGCGCAAGCGGCTCTTACTGCGGATTTGACAGCCTTACAACCGTTTGGAAATGATACAAATGCACTGGATTTAGCGCAATTAAATGCCTTAATGAATCTTACACATAGAGATATGTTAACAATTCGTGTTCGTGAATTAGCGAATGTCTATAGAATCCCTATTCTCCCATAGTAATTATTTTTTTTTATAAAATACATAAATTACGGTACAAATCAAAAATACTTCTAAAGTAGAGTGTAAGAAGGATGTCAGGAAATCCAAAACCGCCGCCCCTACCATCGGGTTTATTTACAGCAGCGATGAAGGCGTCAGGTCCTTCTCTTAGTTCCTCATCAAGTAGTTCGTCGGCATCAGCACCCGTTATACCACCTACAGGCGGTTCTTCGGCATCAACACCCGTTATAGCACCTACAGGCGGTTCTTCGGCACCTCCTGCAGGCGGTTCTTCGGCATCAACCCCTACGCCTCCAGTTGTAGTACCAGGAGGAGGTGTTCCGCCTGCAGGAGGTGGAAGTTGTGGTGGTCCAAACTTTCCGACAGAAGACCAACTTCGTATATTGATTCGAGATAGTTTATATACGGAACGTACAGCAAATGAAGAACCGCATGCATTTTGGGCAGCAGCACCAGCACAATTTCCACCCTTTGTGGAAGCAGACTTTTGCGCTTATCTGGAAGGACGGATGAATCGCTCTCAATATAGACGATATTGGGAACATATTCATGCCTTGTTATCACGAACCTATACATCCTTGCAGTCTTCTGATAGCAAGACCATTGGGGAACAAGAGTTATTACGAAGTATTCGAGCGATGTTGGATGCCTTTGGCACACAATCGATTGGGAGCCCCGTATCCACTGTACCTCCTCAAGGAGTACCTCCAGGAGGCGCATGCCCTTGTCCTGAACTTGCTGCACAAATTGCGACAATAAACACAAATCTTACAGCACTTCTTGCAGCGGCACCGCAAGCAGGAAATCCAGTACAAGTTCAAAATTTACAACAATTGATAACGGAACTACAAACCCAATTGGCTACAGCAAGGACGCAACAATCAGGTACAGCAACGGGACCTACTCCCTCTGGAACGTCTGGTGTTGTAAATCCATCTGGTACTGATCCAGCCAGATTGGCGGAACTGCAAGCGCAATTAGATGCTAAAAATATCGAACTGACTCAATTGCGGGCTGATCTAACTCAAGCAAGGTTGGACTTAACCACTACACAAGAACAGTTTAATGAGGCTAATACGAGAGTCGGAGCACTAGAAGAACAGGCTAGAAACTTACAAGCGGCGATTATTACTTCAGAAAATCAAGTTAGAAGTTTACGAGAAGAGTTAAATACAGCAAGATCACAAGCAACCGAAGCACAAGCAGTCGCAGCACAAGCAGCCGAAGCAAGCGCACAAGCAGCCGAAGCACAAGCAGTCGCAGCACAAGCAGCCGAAGCACAAGCAGCAGCAGCACAAGCAGCCGAAGCAAGAGCAACAGCCGCTGAAGGTGCCGCTGCCGCAGCAGCCGCAAGACAAGCAGAATTAGAAGCGCAGTTAGAAGGCGCCGAAGCCGCCTTAGTCAAGTCCCAAGCAGACTTACAGACAGCACAGGACCAGAAGGCCGAAGCATCCGCACAGGTTACAGCCTTGACTGCTGATCTGGAGGCCGCTAGAACAAGAGCCACAGAGGCTGAAAACAAGGTCAATGTCGCTGTCACCTCTCTTGAAAACCTAACAAAGATATGGAATACACAAAAAGAAAGGATGATTGTATCAGGAAGTGCCACAAACGCTGAAGTAGCAGCACTGAAAGCAAAGTTGGCTGAGAAGGAGAAGGAACTTGTTGCGTTAAGAGGTAAGGTTCCATCGTTAGATCAAACAGTCGCTCTAGGAAAGTTGCGTACAGATTTGGATACAGCAAATGCAAAGGTTGCCGAGAAAGAAGCCGCAACTGCAGCGAAGGAAGCAGAACTAGAACGATTAAGGAATGAGTTGAAGTCTGCGCAAGATCAGATTCAAGCCTTACAAAGAGCAGGTTCTGAGGCTCAAGCAACACTCGAAACTGCGGAGAAGGCTCTGCAAGGTACAAGTACTCAAGATGCTGAAATTACGGAATTAAGAGCGCAACTTGAAGCGGCCCAGACATCTGCAGAGCAGGCACGAAATCAACTACGACTACAGGAAACCGTGATCGCTAATTTACAAAAACAAGTCGATGAGACAAAGGGAGCCTTGTTGAAGATACAGGAGGAACTTGAATATACACGAAAGGATGCGTTTGCCTTAAAGAAACAATTAACAGAAGCAGGATCCTCTTCTCAGGCTGCTGTAGCAGAGTTACAGGCTGCGCTAAAGAAATGCGAGCAAGAGAAGGCTACATCATTACAAAATGCAGAACAAACCATGGCTGAATTACAAGCACAAAATAGAGATCTGGAACGAAATTTAGATGGTATGACGAAGAGAAATGCGGAATGTAATCATCAACTTGAATCATTAACTGAGTCGAATCAAACTATACTAGATATGAAGGACTTGGAAATAGAAACCTTACGTGAATCTAAAGATAATCTTGAAACAAGGATTGCGGCAATTGAAGCACGTACGCAAAAAGCACTCAATAATGCTCGTACAAATAAAAATACAAGTCTTACAGAAGCGACTACGCAATTGCAAGCGCAATTTGAGGCAGCGCAGACGCAATTTACAGCCGAGAAACAGGCGTTGGAGAACCGCCTTACCAACTTAACGGATCAACTAGCCATCGCTACAACAAAGGCGAGTGAGAAGGAAGCGGACTTACAAACCCTTCGAGACGAAAAGGCCAGAATCACAGGACTACTTGGTAATTCAGACGATCTTGTAACAGCAATTCGCAGCCTTCAACAAGAACTCGACGAGTTACGAAATCAGAAGGCGACAGACGATAACAAACTGTTTGAATTAACAGAGGCCGTGAACCAAAAGGAGAGGACTCTAGCAGAGCAAACAAGTCGTCTTACATCCCTGGAAAGCGAACGAAACAGTCTTCGTCAGCGATTAACGGAGGAACAGGAAGGTTTTAACATGAGAATAAGTAAAACGAAGGAGGCAGCGAATTCAAAGGAGGCGGATGCGATTGCGGAACTAGAAGAGCGTTTGAGGATTGCGGAAGACTTTCGAGACGGGCTTCAAACAGATCTTGACGCTACGAGAGACCAATTAGCCGCCCTTCAAGGAGAGTTGGTGGCAGCACAATCCCTGGCTGCTTCAAAACAAGCCGAACTCGACGCATTTGCAACCTTGCTTCCCCCCGCAGGTAATGCAACTCAAGATCTGTTAGCACGACTTCGAACCTTGCAACAAGATCTGGAAGCAACCAAAGCCGCAAGACGTGAATCTGATACACAATTTGCAGAGCATGCATCTCAAGTTGCTGAATTAGATAGGCTTATTTATAAAGACGCTGCTAAAAGTGCTACACCTCGTACTCTTGCGGAACTTATATCACGTACTCGAACTTTTTTGCAGAACTGTGATAAGACGAATTTGGAAAAGGCAGAGATAGTCAAACGACTAAAGGCCCTTCAGTCTAAGAGTGATGCAAGTGAAGCCGAGTTAGCAGGACTAAGAGCAAGTTTAGCAGCAGCACAACAGAATGCGGCCAGTCTTACATCTCAGTTAGACGCAATTCGAGCAAGCACAGCCAAAAATGTCGAGACGGCAAGAAGCACCGCAACATCAGCACAACAGCAAGTCATTGACGATTTGGCATTACAATTAAATGCGGCAAATGAGGCCATTGACGAGTTGCGCAGTCGCTGTGACGACAATCTAGCAGAACAAGAAGCAACGATTACGCAACTCACTGCAGAAGGGGAGAGACACAAGGAAAGTACCAATAAATTAATTACGGAGTTACATGATATTACGAAAAGGGTAAAGGAGTTGCAAGAAAATCATAGAAAAGAATTAGAGGATATCCATACATTTTACGGAGGGGCTGTCACTGGATTATCAAATTACAGTGAAGGAATGCGTCAACAAGGAGTGAGAAATGCAACAAATGCGTTTCTACTAAATCCTGGAGGAGGCCCTAGCAGACCATCTCCTTACACAGCAAGTGATTTTGCTGGGATAAGACCTGCTTCTAGTTCGAGCAGTGCCTCCGCCCCATCCAGTGAGTCGTGGGTTGTAAAGCCGCATCAGGCGCAAGCATATCCCGCAGGTTCACGACCCATCGACAGCCCCTATTCACTTTCCAGAGTGACACAAACGGGTCCTAAAAATGCCTCGGGTGTTGCGGGTCCCACTGGTGTAGTAAACCCAACGCTGACAGCAGAATCGAAAGCACTAGCACGACCACCCTTTGTTACAGGGAAACCACACCTCAACCTACCGGAACCCTCCACTGCTTCTTCAAAACAACAAACCACGATAAATTCACCAGGCAGAGCAAGTATGGTCCCAAAAAAGACGGGGTCACGCCGTAAACAAAAAGTAAGTCGTAAGACTAGGAAGAATCGCAAATGAACCTGCTTCTTCAAATGAAATACAGTTTTTACACCACTCTGGTGTTTTTCCTGCTCGCCGCCCCTGAAACATACAAGACCATCCAGCATGTTCTAGGTCCTTACACAGGTACCTTGTCTACAAACGGCTGCCCCTCCATGCTCGGCCTCGGTGTTCAAACAGGTCTCTTCTTTGTCGTCATGCTCGCCCTCCTAAGCATTCCCCGACAGTAAACGCACTGGCACTCGGTTTTCTTTAGACCCCAAAGGGATCTAAAGAAACTCACGGATAAATTCAGCCCCACAAATTTCTGTCCCAAACACACAGACCTGCAGTTTCAACGGCTTCAGAATCAAGTCCCCCACCGCCTGCTCCCGAGTCTTCTTTCACAGATCACCTCTTATCGTCAAACCACCTACACACTCCGTGACTTTGAAGCCGAATCGAAGTCCCTATCGATGCGATACAACTGGATGTTGGGACCAGCGAACACTGTCATAGCCTTTTGTAAAACAGAAGAAACCATCAAAACCAACGCCTTGTATATTTCCTCCTTCCTCATTCATCCGGAATATCGAGGTCAAGGATTAGGCGGAACATTCTTATCGAATCTGTTGGAACAAGCAAGACGGGATCAATATAGCAAAGTCCTCCTAAAAGTTCATGAAGATAATCCGATCGCAAAACAGTTATACGAATCTCATGGATTTCAGTCTAAGCAAAAATGGAACAAACGCTACGAAATGGAATACCTAGGTTAGAACTCTCCATACATCTGTCGCTTTAGTTCCGTTTCAATCTCGTCACACCAAATGTGCAAGGCGTCTATTTGATTTACGATAAAGGAGGCTCCTAACTTTTTAAGAGACTCCATATCGCCGGCTACGCATCGCCCTGCTTGAATTGCAAAGACAAGATTCATTCCGAAGGAATAGACTCGTTCCGATAAGGCTTCTGTAATAATATGAGATCCAAAGACATCTGTAAAGACAAGTGTGTACAATTCGCCGATATCTGTAATGGCATCGCCGTTGGATAGCCATTCATCAAAGACTAGATCATTATCCTCAACGACTTGATTAAGATGGTCAATCAGAAGACAAACAACCTCGGCGCACTTGGCTTCATAGGACATGGTGTGTCATATCCAATTGTCAACCAAAGGGTTCAACTTTTCTCACGTTTACACTTGCGAGTCTTCCGATGCAAAAACTCTCCGTAGACCTTCATCGCCGCTCGCATATCGGCTGTTTGATTCGCATGATGTTTTGCCCGATAATACATGGCTGTTGCCGCTTGATGCTGGTAGGCACAGGGAAACCGGCGCAAGGCTCGGACAGAGGCTCGGGCCTTCTTTGCCGTTCCATATCCTAGGGACGTCAAACGGGGCTTGCCTCGTGGATTATCGTTGAATAGTTGGGACATTCCTATCTAGACGTTTGGAAAAATTGAACTGTAACGACCCTGCAACAATTCCTTGTCCTTCCTTTCATGAATATCTTCTTTCTACACTCGAATCCACGAAAATGTGCACGCTATGCGTGCGATAAACATGTGGTAAAAATGATTCTCGAAACATGTCAATTACTGTATACTTGTCACTGGGTTCTAGCACTCCCAAAAACACCGGATTTATCCACGGCTCCCTGTAAGAAAGGTAGCAAGGATCCCGGCTACAAATCAATAAGTCACAATCACCCGTGTGGAAAGTGGGTTCGTGCGTCTGTCCTTCATTACCTATGGTTATCTGAATACGGCATGGAGTTGCTCCAGGAATATCGATACCGGTTTGGATCGAAAAAGATTCACTCCTGTCAAGTCCATCTAGAATGGTTACGATCTCATGTGCCGGCCACTCTTCCTTTAGTTGCCTGGTCCCGTCCTGCGTTAGCGATGCCTGATGAATTCAAGGTGGGCGATGCGATTCGATCGTATCGTCGGTACTATTTGGGTGCGAAGGAACACATCTTGAAATGGACGGGGCGACATGTACCTCATTGGATTTCGCCGTGAACACGTTCTGACTCCTTTTTTTTCAGGCATATGAATAGAATGTCCTTTGCATATGCGCAATTTACCAAGGAGCGATTTGCTGCGGTCAAGGCCGCTCATCCTGAAGCGAAAGGCATAGGAAATATTGCCAAATATATTGGCGCTGAATGGAAGGCCTTGTCCCCTTCTGCAAAAAATGCCTACAAGAACAAGATTGTGCGTAAGACTCGCAAGGCGAATAGCCCTCCGAAATCTCCTGCTAGATCCTCTTCTTCTTCTTCTTCTTCTGCTGCTGCGGTTGTTGCTACTTCAGCAGGCCCTTCAGCAGGCCCTTCAGCAGGCGCTTCGACAGGACCCAGTTATTTTGATGAAGATTTACTAGCCCCGGTCGGATTTAATCGTGTGTCGCCCAAAAAGAATTCTCCCAGGAAAAATTCTCCTACGAAGAAGGCAAAGCGAAAGCCCAACAAGTATGCTGAGTATGTGCGCAACGAGGGGGCACGCATTCGCCGAAACAATCCCGAGATGGCACAGATAGATGTTGTGAAAGAGGTGGGGAAGAGGTGGCAGGCTCAGAAGGGGTCTGCGTAAAAAAATAGCATGAACAGTTAGAACATGTCATCGAACAAGAATCCTCGGTATACTACACCTCCTGCATCTACGGGACCTCGCCCATCGAATAATCCTCCTGCCCTTCCTCCTAGAAAACCTGCCGGACCTGCTGGTCCTACCGTTACAGGTGTTATTAAGCCGTTTGGGAAATTGACTCTTGGAAAGTCTCGTAAGAATAGTCGTAAGAATAATCGCAAGGTGAATCGCAAGAATAGTCGCAAGAATTCACGCAAGGTAAACCGCCATTAAACCAAACTTTATCCATAGATTATGGATCCGGTTTGTTAGAGAAAATGTATAAGGAGGGATAACACGATAACGGCTGCTATAATAAGGCACACAATCTTCATTTGTCTTTGTGCCGAGGTTTGTAGTGGAGTTTGTACTGGAACTTGTGATGACATTTGTACAACGGCTCTTGGGACAACCTTTGGAACAGGAACAGGTTTATAGCCCACTGTTTCTTTTTGAAAGACCTCCAATGCATAATAATGATCTGTTTCTAATTGGGAGGTAGGTTGAACGGCTACCACCGTGACTTGTGGTACTGCGTTATGACGATGAATCAGCGACCGCAAGGCGTAATTTGGTGTCAGACCTGCAGTTGTCATAACTTCTCGTGTCATTGGACTTGTATTGTGTGTTCGTAACCATTCTGTAATCGCAGACCGTTCATAGGTGCGTCCATCCGATCCGAGAACAGGGTCCACCATAACAACCTGTGTGATAGGGCATATGTATTCATCAGGAACAGAACTCATCCTTCCTATATCAAGAGCCCCGAAAGTTTAGGCTGTCTTTTCTGTCTCCCGAGTAGAATCATGCTATTACCGGTTCTTGCCGCCATGTCATGGTTCGCATCGATCGTCGCCTTTCCCACATGTAAAAATGACGCTGGGAAGGCCGTGGATTCCTGGTTTATGCTCAAAGGACCCAAGGGAACAGAGTCGCTGTACTATGATGCTACAACGAATGGATTCGTAAAGCCCGCTCATGATCTCAATAGTACAACCACAGGTGCTTTAGCAACTACCTTACAACAATTGTGGTCGGAACAAACAACCGACTATCTTATATTTAATGATGAGCCCGCTGGTTCGACCGTCGTCAATTTTACAGTGGGGCATACCAAGGGCATTTGGGCGTGGAATGTAGCCCAAGATGCTGCCATCATTCTTCAACATTCAGTACCTCTGTTCCCTCTAGGTCCAAAGCAAACAACCAAGTACAAAGGCTTGGGAGGGAATGCATGGATGTATGGACAGCATTTCGCATGTTTTACGCTTTCTATATCGGATTTGGCCATAATCGCCGAGCAAACAGTTCTTACAGTTCCAGACTTGTATGATACAAGGATTTCTTCAACAGCACCGACCTCCTTACAATTATTAGCAAAAGGCGCATTTAGTCAGGCCCCCCTTTGTACAAACACCTCGATCCAGACGTTGGGAGGATTAGAACTGTCTTATTATGCAAAAAGCACGCAATGGAATAATGAACTATATGCCGAGTGTATTGCACCGAATGAACAGACGTCCTTATTGGTTGAATCTTGGATCCGTGGATCTGCAGAAGGACCGTCATGCGAGACCCAACAAGTTCTGGATGTTCAGAATGTGTCGTATCCATATGGATTGATGTTTTCCGAATACAACGATCATAGCAAGTGGGCGGTGTCGACAACATCTGATACAGTCTGTGCGTCCGACATCAATCGAATGACGACTCAGTATAAGCGAGGAGGGTCTGCGTTTTGTTTTGAGGACGCCACTCTTTCGGATGTCCTTCGTACATCGATCACTAAAACTGATTCGTGTTAGGAAAAATAGAGACCTAATACAAGATGAACTGGCAGGTTCTTGGATATGGTACTACGCTTGCATTAATGGATGTTGTAATGATGCCTGTTGTAAAGTTAGTTTCTATAGGTAAACTGCCAATGTGGGCAATGGCATTTACGACGCTTATGTACGCAGGAGGTCCCTGGGTCTTTTTACAAGCATTGAGTGTGGACGGGATGGTGGTGACGAATGTTATATGGGACTTGGTAAGTATTGTGATAGTGACCTTGTTTGGATTGGTCTTTATGGGTGAGAAAGTGAACACAGTGAAAAAAATAGGTTTAGCCCTTAGTTTTGTTTGTATTTATTTGTTGGGTCTCGCATAATGGCGGAGTCTTGGTCTAAAAACAACTTGCGTCATATAGTTTAGAAAAATGCGTGTCCTCTCTCTTATCGCCGCCATGCTCTATGTCGCATCTGCTACCACCATTCCTATCTATAACCAGACGGCATTGGTCGCCAGATCTGAGTATTTTTTTGCGCCTCCGCCTGGTCCCTCCACGTCGTCGCCTCCCACCTCCAGCCCTCCTTCCTCTTCTTCCTCCTCTGGATCCCCCCCTTCTAGTTCTTCCTCTGGTTCCACAAGTACCGGTGGATCGAGTACCTCTGGGAATTCGACTAGCAGTTCTTCTTCTTCGGGCGGGTCTGGCTCTTCATCTGGCACAGGATCATCCTCTGGGACTTCTGGTGGTTCAGGCAGTGGTTCTGGAAGTTCAGGCTCAGGTTCTGGAAGCGGGTCTGGTAGCAGCGTTTCCTCGAGGGCTTATTACCAACGTCGAAGGGCTCAACTGATGGCGATGTAAAGAGTTGTATTATATTATGTTATGTAAAATCTTTACATATCATAAGGATGTCCTATGGATCAATGGTGTCAAATGAAAGTGACTATGAGTACAATTCGAATTATTATGATAATTCGAACACGAATGAAAGTAACCGAAATAAGGCGGCCTATGTTGCGAAAGGAGGGTTTGGATGCGTTGTAAAACCGGCCTTGGACAATGTAGTAGGGGGTGTAAAGAAGTCCTTCCCCGGCAATGTCAGTAAACTATTCAAGACCGAAAATTCTTATAACGAGGCGCTTGCTTTCAGTAACAAAGCCTACAACATTATGGGAAAAAACGAGGGTCAAAAACTATCAAGATATGAAAAAAAATTTAAGGGATCTAATCTCAGACGTGCTACACGAAGGGGGTGTAAGATTTTGGGCGACAAGCCTCTCTATGTTGTAAGAATGAAGGACTTGGGGAAGGATATTGCACACATTGAAGATTATTACAAGGAGTTGCGTGAGGTGCCCTTTCTTACAATGATGGAACAAATTGTGAAACTCTTTCGTCAGGTACATTTGGCTTATACAGCAGGATATGTTCACGGAGATATTCGAGAAACCAATATTATGGCGAATCCAACCACAGGCGTTCTCACTCTTATCGATTTTGACTGGTTTATGCCGAAGGGTGACTTTTTTAATGAGTATTATGATGCACTTGGATTTTACAGCAACCCACCGGAATCTCTCGTCGTGTATGAATTAGAGGAGTTTAAGATATCTAAAAGTGAAAAGAATACCAAACTTGAAGATTACCGAAATTATGCAAATAAGTTTCGTACACATCCTATTACAAGAGAACAAATGCGAATTGCACATGAGAAAAATATGCATTATTTATTAGTACAAAAAAAGATTCAATACAAACCTGTAGACTCACAGTTTTTTTTGCTATGCAATGAGATGTTCGAAGGCTTTGACAGTTATGGACTGGCAATGACAATGAATTACTTATTTATGTATGTATATCCAGGAGACTTGAAGACACGTATTACAAATCGTGGTGTGCCTTACACGGCTGCGGAGATCAAGATTATTGAAGATGTTGTTGCAAATCTGAAAGGACTGTTTGAGAGAATGATACATCTAGAGGTGAGTAAGCGTATAACCATTGAGATTGGGTATTCTGCCGTCGAGGAACTGTTGGAAGAATACAAGACAAAGATTGCGACGGTCCCGGGATACACGACTCCACCTAAAAAGGTAAAACCTGTCACACCGCCTATACCTGTTGCACCACCTTCTAGTCCTGTGTCGGCACCAAAGAATCGTCGATACACACGCCGCCGTCGTTGAAAAAAATGAATTCCTGACACACAAGAGTTGGTAAGCAAGCCATGCTGATTCTTACTGACGGGACACATGAAATACGTTTAACGGATCGAGAATGCGTTGACCTTGAGTTAAAACTCAATGTCAGCGCATATGGAAAATTATGGAGTCACATTGGTGACGCATTATATGAATACGGATCAAAAAAACTAACCACAAACAAGGAGTTTATAATTTACAAAGACGAAATAGACTTTCTAAATCGTCTATTGGAAAAGGCTACGTGGGAACAATGCCAGGGAATGAAATAATTTGATACAAAAAAATATCGTGTATAAAATTTTTGTAATAAAAACTGAAAATTATTTACATCAAGAAATAGGCGCAAAAAGTTTTCGTAAGAAATAGCGCAAATTATTTACATCAAGAAATAGGCGTATATATAATTATAAAGAAATAGGCGTAAAAATGAAATACAAGAAATAGCGCAAATTATGTATATCAAGAAATAGGCGTAAAAATAAAATACAAGAAATAGGCGTAAAAATTAAAATCAAGAAATAGCGTAAGAAATGATAAAAATCGCAAAAAAACAAAAAAAGTTCTAAACGGCCGGGGTTTTTCAGTGAAATTCATAAATCACGTGATTTATGAATTTCACTAAAAAACCCGGCCGTTTAGAACTTTTTTTGTTTTTTTGATTTCTTATGCCTATTTCTTGATTTTATGTTGTTTAGAGAATTTGCGCTATTTCTTACAAAAACTTTTTACGCCTATTTCTTGATTTTTATTTTTACGCCTATTTCTTGATTTAAATATTTTGCGCTATTTCTTGATTTAAATAATTTTCAGTATTTTTTACAAAACTTTTTACGCCTAATTCTTGATTTAAATAATTCGCACAATTTCTTACAAAACTTTTTACGCCTATTTCTTGATTTTTATTTTTACGCCTATTTCTTGATTTAAATATTTTGCGCTATTTCTTGATTTAAATAATTTTCAGTATTTTTTACAAAACTTTTTACGCCTAATTCTTGATTTAAATAATTCGCACAATTTCTTACAAAACTTTTTACGCCTATTTCTTAATTCCTAAAAAGGCTTTGTAATCAAGAGTCTTACAATGTTCAATCATCGCCTCGTGTTCTCGTTGTTCCCTGGCTTGCTTGAAAGGTTCATTACGTGCTTCTACAGCCACATCTAGTTTTTGGATACGATCTCTTGCTTGGGTTATCTCTTCCAAAGACTCGAGTACCTTAATAACCCTGTATTTCAGTTCTATAATCGCCGTTGGGAAAAATATAATATTATCCTCTGGATCACCATTGTATAACTCGTCCTTATCCGATGTAGAATGAGATGTATCATCATAGGTCAACTTCTTTAGGATTTCTATATGGGATATCACATTCTTATGGATCAAGATTCGTTCTACGGGCATAGTTTCATCTTCCAGATAAAAATATCCTTCAAACTTTAAGGTATCAGGCGTATATTCATGCAAGGTAAGAATAAAGGGACGTCGTCCAATTAAATGATTGTCAAAATGTATGTCGGAATCCATCATAATCATATCTTGTGAAAGGGGCTTTAAATCCATATCCAAGTTTGTTAGAATATAAACCCAAGGATTAAAAAAGAAGTAGATGCCCTTGCGACAAGATTTCGAACGGTTTCAACGACTTCATAGTTGGTACAAACATATTCCATTAGAAGGTCAAGATTTTTACGCCTTTCAAGCCGTCGGTGAACAAGCGAGAAACGGAGTACATCCACAAGTTGCTGATCTGTCTGGGATTCATTGGCACTTTTCTGGATACAAACCTGAAGGAATCGAGTCTTACAAAACACGAGTGGGTCCCTTCTTACGAGGTGTTGAAGGTATGCATGAAAAGATGTCATGGGGACTCTGGATTATTCGTGATCTGAATCCTACCGGGTTTCGACAGTTGATTGAAACCAAATATCCTCAATGGGTTGATGTTAACTGGGCGTCCATTGAACATATAATTGACAATCCAATTGTTATCGAACTGTTTGAACGGGAAGTGGCCGATTATTGGGATGAATTGATTCGAACAATTCCTGATACGCTTCGAGGGTAAGGTATCTTACCAGAAGTCCTTTTGGCCTCCCTTCCTAGAATAGCCTCCTTTCTTGTTACGCATCCCCTTTCTCATCTTACACGTGTTCGGATGATGGTAGAGGGTGAAGAAGTGATCCAAGCCAGCCTTATGAACAACAATCTGTTTTACCCGGAACATACGGCACTTATTACCCGATGTGTAGGGCTTCAAGATTGCGCTTACAAACAGATTACAAATGAACAATGCGATGTCTGCAACAATCTTACTGAATTTACCGAGTATATCCGACAACACTTTCACCAGGTTAGTTTTATAAGTATTCAAACGGATAGTTTCCTACCAGATGGAACCTATTCTACCTTTGAAATAATCCCGCCTAACTTACTGTCCTTTGCTTTTACAGGACAATCTATGTTTGAAGAGAGTCTGAATGCCATACCTGATGATGAGGACCTGATCTTTATTTACCGACGTGTTCAGGAGAGGTATCGAAGTGCTGAATCAAAACAATACACTCCCTTTCATAGCCTTATTGATGGAGGTCTTATTGCCGGACTCGCCTGTGTGCCCATAGACCTTGAAACCGTGGAAGGAATCTTTCAGAATACTCAAACATGGCCTGAATACATCCGACGCATCGATCAGGTCCTGAAGGACCTGGACGTGCCATTAAACATGCGATTTAACTTTTTTCGGTATTGGTTGCCGTCTTTTATTCATAGTAAGGCGAGCGTTCCGGCTTTATGGGTTTGGAGGCTGTGAGGAAAATCAAGGGAAGAAGTAGAACACATGGCAGACTTTGGTTCTGCTGCTGCGATTACCGAGGGTGTGACCTACTTGACATCCACAGTGGATGGAACAATTATGAGTGAAAAGAATTGGAGAGATGTGTTTAAGGATGGCCGTGTCCCTGCAGCAGCCTTTGCCGCAAATGAAAGCCCACTTCCTCCCGCTTTATCCGAAAAATTAAGTAGTATATGTAGCCGTATTTTTACACCACCTGCTACGGCTATAGAAAGTCCAAACAGTCCTGATGAACTTGCTAAATTTGAAAAACGTGTGATGGAGGGACTTTTAGCAGGATACCATACACCGTATCCTGTGAGTTGTTTACAAAAGATCGATTTTACAACACTACAAGACCTTGTTGCAGCAGATGATGCCAAGGAAGGTCGTACGGCGGCCCAAAAGGCACTTGGATCATCGTCTTTATTAAAGAAATTGCCTGATGAGATTCAATACGGATTTCACGATAATTTGTACAAGCCTCGTGATTACAAGGAAGATCTCGTTACCATTCACGGTCCTGGTGCTGTCATGGATCCGTTTACACGCACAATTCCTACATCGCAGTTTACAGGCGCAGGAAATCAATCAGGTCAAACAGTGTATTGGTTTCCTACAGTGGCTCCTGATATGCAACCAGACATGTGGAGACAACTTGGATTTGAAACCTTACAAACTGTGGAGGCAACTTATGCTTTAGGAATCGTTACTGTCGTGATAAATACCGGAAATGGTCCTGAAACTTACACAATGGATTTACAAGGTAATGTGCTCGGAGCAACACCCACTCCAAATCCCTTCGGAGGAAATGCTGACAAAAACAAGTGGTTACGCATTACAAACATTGCAACTACTGCGAATAGGCGTAATGCTGATAAACTTGTGCTTTTTAAGGAAGCCTTGGGCGATACGAAACAGGTTATCGATGCGAAATTGTTTTTAGGAAACCGAGGATCTAGTGGATGTGTCTTTACAAGCGACAACGTAGTCTTACTGATGTCTTTAGCGGCCAATGTTACTTGCTGTGCTGGAATTTTAAAAGGTGCGTCGGATCCAACAAAACAACTCCATCAAGGAATGACCTATCTCCCTTCAGGATCCATTGATCCAATGGCGGTCAAAGCCGGATTTAGAATAATGTGCGCTGAATACAATGCGAAACAAGTGGCAACAATTCTTAATGGTCTTAATTATGGATTTATTTCAGTGGATGGTGATGATAATGCGTCGATTAATCCTTCTTTAGCAGACGCACTTCGTAACGTGGGCGCCTTTGCGACTGACATCTTAACTTTATTAGATAAACAAATGGGCGACCTTGATATACCGACCTTCAAACAATTATGTGTGAGTTGCTACATCGTGAATATTGTAAGTCAGACTTCAAAAGGTTTCAAGGTAAATCAGTATAAAACCTTGTTAAAACCTAATTCAAAATTTACGAAACTTGGGATTGTATTTCCACCAGATCCCCTTACTGGTATTACGTCCCGCAAAACCTCCTCTTCTTCCAAAAGAAGAACACGAAAATCTCGACGACGAGCGCAACGGGGCGGAGAGGTCGAGAAACCTGGGCCACTAGTCGAAGGGGGATTTCTTTATTCAACACAATCCTTTTATAATATTGCAGCGGGTTTTGGAATTGGTGACAAGGATGACATTTATGATTTTTTGGGATTCTGTTATCCATATTATGAATATGTTGGAGAATGTGGAGCACATATTACAATGATTTCCAAATTACTTGATTATTATTTTAAAATAGCGCCTTCACTTGATGCCGATTTAAGTGTGTATGACCTTAACGATTTCGAGGAATGGTATCTTGCGGAATTAGGCAAACAAACTGAGCGAGCCCTTCAAGATGATATAGATGCTGTTGTAGCACGGGACGATGAAGATAAATATACAGGCAACGGTGGTGGTCCAGCAGGCGGTGGCCCACCAGGTGGAGGCGGTGGTGGCGGGACCGGTCCATCATCAAGTGCTGGTCCTCTCCCACCACCAAGTGCCTATTATCCCGCTATGCCTGTCACGCTGGACACTTCAGTTGGTTCAATGGGTGATAATCAAATGTATCAAGGAGGAGAAGAAAGCACTCAACAAGGAAGTAGCAGTAGTATTAATCAGTCACCTTCTAGTCGTGGATTACCAAGTGGTAGCGCATCAGCAAGTATGTCTCAAATGACTTCTCCTGCACAATATGGTCAACGACGAAAAGGGCCTCTACATCCTTTGGGTGCATCAAGCATCATGTTAGATGAAACCTCTTTAGCGAGTTATTCTAATGAAACGGCCATGGCTGCATCGAGTTCTTTGCCTCAACCCTTTTCATTGGGCGCACTGTCTCCTATTTCTGCCCAAGGAAGTCAAGCGCCTTCCAATAACGAGGATGAGGTAATTGCTACAACGCAAGTTGCTGTTCCAGAAGGAGGTGGAGGTCCACCTCCAGGAGGAGGTGGAGGCGTTGCCATTGTTGAAGACGGAACTACATATCAAAATCAAACAGTTGTAATAAATGGCATTCAACATATAACGGATGTAACAAATGTCGAAACGGATGAGAAGGGACGAGTGAGATCCACTGGAAGCGCAACAATTGACGGTGTCACATATCATGTGAGATATGATCTTGGAAGATGGGTTGTGCATCCGAACTTTAGCAGATATCCTTATACCAGAAAACGAAGTCGCAAAACAAGAAATAATCGTCGTAAAACTCTTAGACGCCGTAACCGCCGTTAGATACATGAAGAACCTTGTCTTCTACCTTCATAGGGACCCCAGGCTGGCCAGGAAGAACCATAGCATCCGTCCGTAACAAATACTTGGTGCCCTTCAACACTTGATTCCCGCAATGAAGTATTTCACGATCAAAGAGAGCGCCTCGACCAGACTGCGGCACAGCACGAACCCTTGTGGGACCTTCAAAGAAATCTGTTTCACCTCCTTCGAAACCGCTATTTAAAAATATATTAATTGTGTATTTGGACACGTTACCGTACTTGTCCCAATTCGTACCGTCCGTGTGGAGTTTGAACTCCTGTCCAGGAGAATACTTGGAAAATCGGAAATACTCATTGCATCGGACTGTTCCAGGAGGCAGATAGTCCTTTACCCGTTTATACATCTCGTCTGCGAAGGCTTCGTTAATCCAAACATTGCGTTCATAGGTTGCCATGTCTCCTCGCTCTACAAGAGACAACTCGGATGTATCTAGCAAGTCTATAAGATGTTGACATTCTTCGGATGTTAATAAGGAATCAACAAGTCTTAGGAAACGCATCTACATGTAGAAAGAAATTACCCTTGTTTATCCGTGGGTGGAGTTGGCGTTGTCGTAGTCGGCGGTTCCTTTCGAATACAGGGATTCTTCCTGGCTCGATGACGATCCATAGAACTCTTGCTGTCCGTTTGGTACCCGCAATTCCCGCAATAGAAATACGATGGCATGTAATTTATGAACCAGTGTATTTGAATCATTCAATTTTGTATAAAGATTGAATGATTTGTCGTATAGAATTTACAATACTAAATGAAGTGTGGCTTCCTTAGCAATATTGTAATCGGCCAAAGTGCGACCATCTTCTAGTTGTTTTCCAGCAAAAATAAGACGCTGCTGATCGGGCGGAATTCCTTCCTTATCTTGAATCTTACCCTTGACTGCTTCAATGTTATCCGATGGTTCAACATCCAGTGTTATTGTCTTTCCTGTCAAAGTTTTTATAAATATCTGCATACTGTATATATTTAGTATTGTTAGTTTTTTTAAGCCAGCCTCAAATTTCGTTCGTTTGTTATTCCAGAATATAGTCAAGTCCTTTTCTTGAGAACAGGTTTTGTGCGTTTTCTTTAACATCTAAATTTTAAAAAAATCACAAATCAATTATCAAACTACCCATAGACATACATATCTCTTGCCGGCAACGGGTGTTGGGAAATCAATTGCACAGTAGGAGTCGCATCCCTGTAATGATACAGACGGATGTACGCATTTACGGGATAGACGATGTTTTGATGAGGAAAGGGCATCTCCACCGTAATAGGGATAGTGAGACGGGCATTCTGCGTTTGACACTCGGATCCAAAGTCGACCAGACGTCCCATGCGCACAAAGTCGATTTCCTGTAAGTGAGAGGGAGATACTTCAGCGCCTCGGCGAAAAGGGGCGGTGATACGATAAGAGGTCATGATTGTGTTTGCTGTGTTTGCTGTAAAGGCTGTAAAGGCTGTCCCAACATCTGGATCCATGCCTCCAGTTCAATTTTTGCGATTGCGCCACTTTTTGGAGTTACCTATTTTTCAATCGCAGTCCTTGTGAGTTTCGACGCCAATACAGTATGCGGGACTGGTTCGCTTGTATTTGTAAAAAAGGCATGTCATAATACTTTGGTCGTGTCGATGATTGCTACGATCACCTACCATCCATTCCTCCACGAGGGAATAGCGTTTCCAATCGTCGACAAAGGTTTGCGCCGTTGGATCCTTCGCATCAAAGCCTATGATGGCGGCGTTTCGCATGGGCAGGATGCGTTGGATTTCTGTCATCTTCAGGCCGTTCAAACACTTCAAGTGAGTCCATTGGCTTAGGACGCCGGATGAAAAGGGGGTATAAATGTGCGTCGACTTTGTGACACGAATCAGAGATTTCGCATCGGTAATGATATTTCCCGCATCGCACCAAATGACGGTGTCGTGACCTTCCTTCATGACGGTTGCGATGATGACTGGTTTCCATACATAATATCCTGCGGTTTCAGGAGTTAGGCGGCCCCATGGAGGTACGGTGCTCCAATCAAAGGTGCGCAAGGTGATAGGAAGGGATTTTAGGATGTCGAGTTCAGCGTCGGTGAGCCCTAGATTGTATACAATGACGGGCTTTTCTTCGAGGGACTTGATGTACTGTAGGAGGGATTTGAAGTGATTGGAGGAGGCAGCGGTAACAAACATTTAGGATTCTTTATGCGAGGGGCCTTAAACCCCTGAAATAGGTCTGGATTAGTGCTTGCGTGTTTTGCGATTCGTTTTACGATGGCGTCTGGATCTTGATTTTGGTTTTGTGATTGTTGCTAGTTTTTTATTCACAAGGGCGGTGATGCTGGGAGAATATGTCGGGGCTCCTTGAATCGTTGCGAACGATTCCTTGTCGGGTCTTTTGCGTAATATTACCTTGGTCCCAACGCCATGTTCATAGATTTTACCATCAAAACGCACGAGGATGCGTATTTTTGTTAAGGCCTCGTCGCTACTATACGTTAAAGCAAGATCGCTTTCTTTGATATGGGAGGGATATATCTTCATTGATCCGTACTTTTTGTAATTTTCGGGACCACTCCAAGGAGCAATGAGTCCTCCTTGTTCCAAGGTGTAAGAAGGTTCCATCTACTTGAGTTCTGTAAAAAAATCTCAGCGGTGTATAGATGGATTCCTCCGATATCACCAAGCGACGCAAGCAACAAGCGCAATTTGCGGATAAACAGGCCGTCTTTGTGGCTAAGAATCCTGGTGGAGACTGTGCGAATATTAACGGCTGTCCCTGTACTCCCACGACGAACTGTAACCGCAACTTTATCTCCTTTGATGCGAAGTACACCTTTTACAAGGGACGCAATGCGTGCCAGACGGGAGCGGAGGCTCAGGGTGATTTTGGATGGGGCGTGGCTGGATGTATGATCCCCGAGACCGGCGGTTCTAGATGATTGAACCGTGTTGATTTTTGTAATTAGGTAAAACCCATTTACAAAATAAGAATCCTTGACTCAACATCTTTTGGTTTTTAGGATATGTCTGAATATTCAAAAAAAAATAACATAATTTATAAATGAACACAAATCGTAGTGCTTCCCAACGCACGCAATACAATAAGGCTAAAACCCTTTCCACATATTACCAAACAACGGTGAATGATATAAATGCAGGAAACGTCGTGCTAGTCCCTGGACGCTATGCCGACAAGAGTGGTAGCACACGCACAGAGGTTGCTGTTGGTCAAACGGAATGCTGTGTTGTTTACACTCCGACTGTTGCAGCCGGCCCGACCTACACGGCCTATTATGAGATTTTTACAACAACGGGAGCCGCTACATGGACTGCACCTGCTGGAGCCCAAAGTCCTATTACCTATTGGATTGTGGGTGGCGGCGGTGGTGGTTCAGGGGCGTATGACCAAAGAGGTAATGGTGGTGGAGGCGGAGGTGCTGCTATAACTGGTACATATGCGATAGTAGCCGGCACAACGTATGATATTGTTGTAGGGGCGGGCGGCGATGGAGGAACTGGTAGAGGTACAGTAAACCCCATATCAGGACCGTTTGGTAGCGATACGGATGGAACCGATGGAATAAGTTCGAGTTTCGATGCTGCCGGCGGAGGTCCAGTGGCAGCAGGAGGTGGAAAGGGGTTAGATGGCACTACTGGTACTCAAAGGGCGGGTGGTACTGGAGGTGCAGTTACAACTGGCGGTGGCGGCGGCGGAGGAGGGGGGAGTGGTGGAGGTGGCGGTGGTGCTGCTATAACGGGAGGAGATGGAACAGCTGGCACCACTACTGTTGCTGGAGTAGGAGGAGCGGGCATTTCATTCACGATTCCTGGCTACAATAGCGGAAATGCGCAAGTCTATGGTGCTGGTGGAAATGGCGGAGCAAATAGCGGCGGTGGTTACGCCGTTGGAGCAGATGGTGCAGCAAATACAGGTAAAGGTGGTCAAGGAGGACGCGCAGCATCCTTTCAGCCACCCTACGCTGGCGGAGACATTAAAATGGGTGGAGATGGCGGGTCCGGTTTGGTCGTTATTCAATATTTGGCATAGTGAAGTCTTGTTGTTGAAAAATTGACAAGTTTGACTCACAAAGATAAAATATCATAAGATGGAATTCATCCTTTCCGCAATATGCGGTTGTATTGGCCAGGGCTGTTGCTGGTACAACGTGTTTCGATGTTGTGGCTGTATCGATGACGGCACGGGACATGTCAATTTGGATCGGCAAGCGATCGACTTGAAACCAACTGGGAACAGCAAGGATGATAATCCCTTTGTTCCCGTTGCACCGCCGCCCCCTGTAAAATACAAACCGGATCCCAATCCATTCACATAGGATCACGTTCAAACACCACGACGTCGCTGTCCCAATACTCCTCTTTCAGAGCATCTAGAAACTCATCCCGCCTAAAACGGACATAGATGAGAATCGGGTCGCTATTGTTTGTGCGCCCTTTCACCGCCAAGGTGGGCGCTTTCGTCCATGAACAGATGACACACACCTGGTTTACGGCGACATCTTTGTAATCATCGATCGCCATCTCTAGAAAGGGCTTTATTTGGGATGCTAAGATGATCTGTGGTCTGCGTACTTCTGTGGTGAGGAGATCTCGGAAGTATCGCACCTTATCCATCGTGTGAGACAGGGTGTAAGTAGGCATTTTTTTTGATTTTATAGGATAGCCTCAAAAATGTATCAATTTTTCTCAGGGTTAGGACCAATCTACCACAATAACCTCTTCCCGTCTCTGCCTTAATATTGGAAAGATATGTGCTGCGCCAGTCGTCACATCGTGCTCTTTTCCATCAACGCCAGTTGCAAAGGATCTAACAGTATGTGCTATGGTACATCCTGGAAATAGACCTCTTAGAGATGCTAGAAGATCTTCTATACACGTTATATGAAATTGATCAGGAATTGCGTAAGAATAACTTTTCTGAGCAGTTGTTTCTGCCACTGTTTTTGCGGAATTGTAGATATTTGTAACAATGTCTATAATTCGGCGTTGTCGACCGGCTTCTGCTTTTTGTCGTATCTCTTCGTCCTTCTGAGCCTTTAAGGAGAGCATGGCGTCACGAGAAATAGGTGTGAGAGACATCTTGTGACATCTCTTTAACCTACTTGATTTGCTTCAATTTTCAAAAAAAAGGAAAAAAATGGGAGAAAATGCTGGCGTCGTGCACCTTACGACCAATCCACAACAATGTAATCCTCTGTTTCGCCTGCTGCGGGCAACCCTACAGTTCTGTGTCGAAGTTCCACTACACAGTCTGGAAAGTAGACACGGAGTTCACTAAGAATACGTGTTAAATGTTCCCTGTAAAACTCCAAGGGAGTTGCGACATACTCCCTGCGAGTCCTGGGTTTTGGTAGAATCTCCTCGTATGATGTGTTGTCTGTCGTTTCCGCAATCCGAATGACAGCAGCGTGAAAGCGTGCGACGATGGTCTTGATGTGCTCTCGAATATCTCGTTGTTCCTTTTCGGCCTTTAACAAGAGAAGTGTGCTGCGACTAATAGGGACAAGTGACATGTTCTTGCAGGGTTTTGTCTGTGATTGTCGAGTTCAATTTTTGTGTGTTATGTAGGCCAATCGTCCTCGCCGACCTCTTCATCGACATCGCCTAGTTCTTTGAGCCACTCAATAAAGGAGAATGACCTTTCGTTCACATCTACATACATATGAACATAGGGATGATATTCTTCCAGAAACTCTGTTCTGAAACACTCAGGATCATCGGCTAGGCAGCATTGTCCATAATGTGCCCGAATACTCCAACAATTCAGGGGCTGCGTGCTTGGAAAGAAATTGTCACCGACCACGCTGAATAGCAAGTGATCGTGATATTGAAGTTTCATAGATTTACAATCGGCGTATTCAAAGATGATGCTGGTGACCGTGGGCATCAAGGCCTTAAAATTCCATTCTTTTTGTGTACTCATTCTTTGTTTAGGAATCCGTGGGTTGTACTGGGTTTTCATTTTTTTGTTAAGACCAATTCACTATAATACCCTCGTCGTACCGTTTGACATTCACATAGGGTAGAATGGCTGGATCGACGGTATTGATATCATGCTCCTTGCCGTCCTGGCCTTTGATAACCGGTCGAAACGAGTGTTCCACGGTACACCCTGGAAAGAGGGCTTGGAGTTGTTTCAAGATGTCTGGCATGTTGGTGATATAAAACTCCTTGTCTGGACTGTTCAAACGGGTGATTGGACTGTAATCCAGGCGATTCGAATCAAAGGGCTTGTGATACGGAATGCCGAACTTTACCTTGGTCTCCGTGGTCGTTCCTGCAACTTGGACAACTTTCTCATACATCATGTCAACGATGTTGTCGATGACGATGAGCCGGTGCTGTTCGTCTTTTTCGGCTTTGAGTGTTTGGAGCGATTCACGGGTCATAGGGGAGCGGGACATGTTGTGGGGGTTGATGGGTGTTTAGTGGGTTTTCATTTTTTGTTGTTCACCTCCGATATTATGGCACCCATATTACAATTTACATCAAAAATAAATCCTTGAAACTATTGTTGTAAGAATGAAAAATGAGAAAACTAACGAGTCCAATGATCACATCGGCAAGTAGATACATCCAAGCAAAATTATTCCCGTTAATTGCGTTATACGCAAATAACAGATACATGGTTCCATGAATCGGTCTCAAATCATTCCACCATATTTTATCACCAAATACTTCCCCTCCTGTTTTTCTTGAACCGCTCAAGAATAGATAAAAAAATCCTATTGCGGGCAAAAGAGCCACATATCCCATGTATTTCAAATAAGTTGCGCTAGCAATGTAGGCAAGGTAGACAAACAGTGTTCGTGTTCCTATACACCCAATTAGAAACAATAAAAATCGTTTTTGTATTGTGTTCATACTATATAATGGAATTAGATCTTATTACTAAAAACCCGGAAACGCTGACCCCACATAGGTCCCGGATTAATTTGTTCATCTTGAGTAGAATGGAACAACATCTCATTTTTTATTATATCGGCATCAGCATCATATTTCTGTCCCACTTCTTTATGCTGTCAGTCCCTTCGATGCGATCTCATGCCATTCTAAATCTTGTGGCAGCCTGCTGCATCGCCTATTATTTCATGAATAAGGAGGGGTTCATCAAGTTTTAGTTTCTTTTTACATAGTAGAATGGACCTGTTTACAAAGTTGTTCTGGCTTAGTACCATTTTGTTTATCTTCTTCTCGGCGTACTTGTTGTGTTGTACAAAGCGAACCCCCGTATTTTATGCGCAGATTGCGTCGGGACTCGGCATATTTGCGACTAGCAAGATAGGTCGTAAGTTTTTGGGATTAGAGTAGGACTAATAGCATTGATTTCGTATGTGTTGTAACATATGAAATGTGTGCATTCAGAAAAATACTAATTGGTTGATTATGTGTAAAAGCCTACAAAGGATCCGTTGTACAAATCATGTTGGACGCAATGTGTAAGGCATTTGCCAACTTGTCTCGTTTATCCAACGATGCGTCTCGATCTGTTTTCAAGGCCTGTAATTCTTTGCGCAGGGTAGCGATGGTTTCGTGCGCTTCAACAAGGGGTGTTTTACGAAGCGTTCGACCAGCGTCCTTATCTGCTTTCCATTCTTTATAAAGGGTAGACAAAGACCAATGATCGGTAATAAGTTCTTTATCGATCCCTGGTATTTTTGTAGAGGTTGCTACATCGATTTGATCCAGTAGAGACTTGTCTGAATCTGCGAGAGGTACATGGAGTTCTTCGTTAGAATAATGTGGGGAAGGGACCAGCATTTTCACGATTTTTAAATTATACTCACTACAGCGAAGACTTGCGTGATTTGGAGATTCTCCGTTACGCATAAATGTGGATGCGTAAGAGGTAGGATTACGAAATACTCGTTTAAAGATTGCAACATCCTCAAACGTATTTCTGAGTTCCCATTTCATTGTATAAGGTTTATGAACATGAGTACTTTTGGGAGCCTCATATCCCACATGAGTTAGACAACCGAAGGCTGTTAATACCCCGTACCCAACCATTCTAGGTCCCCCCTCTGCGCCACCAGTTATTGGTGACAGATTATGATCAAAATCATTGTGAGAACGTCCAAACCACTCACTGCTTTTTATATGTTCTTGTATATTTAATTGTGTTTTACCAGGTTCATATTTATCATTATACAATTGATCAAATGCATTCTCTGGAATATACTTGTAGTGTTGAATTCGCACGAGATATCCTACAAGACTTGGATCCCATCGCACCAACTCCGATGGTGTAAATTTAGGATCTATCTCGGTTCTTTGCAACCTCGACTGCAATCGTGCGATTTCGGCTTCTATCTCGGCTTTTGTCGTCATGGCTGTCCCAACATCTCTGGTTGATGTGCTTGTTCAATTTTCGGTGAACTCAATCTTTTTTACTGTCTGTAGAAAGATATCGAGTAAATGCGGAAATATAACTTATGGTATATTTAACACTGCGCCACTAAGGTCCAGCATGTCATCACGTTCATACTTAGATCTTGGAACTTCCAACTCCACCTTTATGATTGTATTAGCCTGAAATGCTCCATTCATACAAAGTTGCACAATTTCATCAATAACATATTTTTGAAACCACTCGTCCCCACATTTCCATGATATAAAGTACACCTCATTTGTCACTACAAAACGACCAAATCTTATACCATATGGAGCACGAATATCCCATTCATTACACAATTCGTGTGGGAACATACCTTTCATAACAGTTAGGACTGAAAGACCTCCGTCATCTTTCCACTTGTCAATCTTAACAAATCTGATAGAGTCATCATAGTTTTCTTCCTCAGAATCAAAAAATCCATGAGGTATGTTTAGTTCAACATTTCGTGCTTCTTCTTCGGCTTGTTGCTGTTGGATTATTTCTCTTCGTCGGTCTAGCCATAGGCCTATTTCCTCAGGATCTTCTGGTATAATTTGTTGCTCCTCCTCTTCCTCTTCGTCTTCCTCTTCAATTGGTTCCTCCTGCTTTGTTCGTTCAGGTTCTACTGGAAGTAAGTACGGTGCAATCACAAACCGTTCCACATCGGAGCAAATGTCTGGCAATCGTGTTCCATCCGCCTTTCTAGCAAATAGACATAGTTCCGTCAGCGCTCTTAATTCATGTTTTTTTACATAATATTTCTTAATCAAATATGCGCAGTAGGATGATATTGAAAACGTGTGGCAAATATCTTGCGTATATTCCACCCATCTATACCCTATTCCTCCACTTGTGAGTCTTTCATAGATTAAGGCGTTGACTTCTATGTTCGGTTGATTTAACAAGTAACCGACTGTGTCAGGCAAATCTTCATTCGCCGCCAATTCTAACAATGATAAGTTTTCTTTTGTTCGCACATTCAAGAACTGTGGAAAGGCCTCCAACAGTTGTGTAAATATCTTGCTAAACGGCATTTCCGCAAGATTCCATAAGATTCGTTGCGCATGACTATGTTTGTATGGCCCCTTTGCGCAGAGTTGTTTGCGATGTAATTTCGGAAAGATCTCCTCCATCACTTTCATCTTGCGCTCACCCAACGCTTTCATAAATGTGCGGAATAACTTGCGGTTTTTTATTTGCGTTCGTTCGACCCGCTTCTTTGAGTGTGAGACCGGTGGTGCTGGAAATACAGATCGTACATATCCTAATATCACTGGATTCTCTTGCTGTTCGGCAAGATCCAACACTGACATAGGATATCTTGTACGAACGGGGCCTTCCCGTTTGTATGAATACATCATCGGTAATGTGACATCAAGCATAGGATGAGAGCAAAATAATTGTACCATTTCTTCATCATTCCTCAAAATAGAGGTGGCTAGAAGAGATCGTGCTACACCTATGTCAGGATATGTGATTTGCAATAAATCGGTTGTCAAATGGAACTGATTCGGATTTATACGAGGATGTTTGAAAAGAAGGTTTACGATGTTTCGGTGACCTAATTCATACGCACGAATTAAAGGTGTATCGCCTGATGCACCTGCACGAACCCAATCACCTATTATAAAACCACCAAGACCATCTTCTCTGTACCTAGATAAGGACTCAAAGGAATGTTGATTCGGATGATATCCAAGAAATGCGGTGGAACAAATCTCATTCCATATACGTTCACAATCCTCTTTACATCTATTATGAAGATTGAAATTTTGTTGTAAGGATAACGAATAGTTTAATTTACAGGGAGGAACACGTAGACGACTGCACACTTGATCCCACACCGATTGATAGGTAACTTGATAATTTATATCAATTTTAGGATAGTCTAAAAAAGTACGAACCCTTTCTTCATCACCCTTTGTAACTGCTTCCAACAATTCATGACCACAGTAATAGTTCATATCTCCGCCATAATACGTATGGCTTGCTAAATAATTTTTAATAAGATACTGATTGTGTAAATTATCTGAAAACAAAACACTTCGATCATCAATTAACATGGGTATATACGTAACTTGTTTCTGAATCTTTGGGCACATAAGCAATATTTGAACTATATGTTTTCGTTTGTCTACCTCTCTCTGCAAGTTTGCTATTCGCCACCCTAACTTCCCCCCATAAATTACATTCTCTTTTTTTTGTGCGTCTGTTAATGCTACTATTTTTTCTGTAAGTTTGATGCTTGCTAGTTCAAACAAGTCTGTTGCCAATGTTAACGCTGATTCACCCCATGACCCACGTTGATTTATGTCTATCTTTGGATGGTTCAGAAGAAGTTGGATCACGCTCGGATTCCCTCCATGTACTGCGTACAAAAGAGGAAACACCTTGATCTTTTTGTGCGCCTTATGTTCCCGTCTATTTGTAACCTTATTCACATCAATCCCTGGATGGGCTAAAAGGAGTTCTACAAGTTCTAATTTTCCTATACCACATCCAAGCAACAAAGGAGTCGAACCATGTTTTGTTACTTGGTTCACATCGATGTTAGGAAGTTTTAACAATTCCTTTATAAAATCCCGATAATGCTCTCTGGTTTCTTCATCGTCACTTTTTTTGTTATAAATAAGTTCAAGAAGTTTGTAAAGAAGGGAGCACTTGTGACCTCCGAAATAACGACGATTCACCGAAAAATCCCAGAAATGTTCTGCGTATTCGTAACGAAAGTTTTCTTCACGAGCAGAAGATATTAGATACATATCCTTTGTTATAAGTGATCGCAAAGACTCAGGTAGAGTCTCCATATTTACGTACATCCTTAATATTCTTACAGTCTACTGCTTTACGCCGTCATTAAGTCGATGGTTTCAATAATCTGCTTGTCAGTGATGTGGCCGTGAATCAAATTGCGTTCCCAATCAATCAAAGGCTGTTCTGCCGAATTAGAATTGTATGGGAAAAACCCTGACCAATACTCGTAATGATCGTCTTCAATTTCCAACATCATCAGATCTATTGTTTGGAGAATTCGTTCATCTGTTATAATATCGCAAAGATTGGCATATTCTTCATCTTTGTGTTTATAATAGGCGTCCCAAGATTCTGGATCCCCAAGCCGTTCGAGAACGTACTCGCTGCGTTCCTCGTCATTCATATTCATTAACTCAATTGTTTCTAAAATTTGTTGATCATCAATCACTCCATATCGTTCAACCAATCGTTCATCATAGACACATTGATCTGCAAGATAAAAGCCTGCCCAAAACTGGAACAATTCCTCTTCTGTATCTATGGTCATTAACTCTTCTGTAATAAGAACATCTGTATTTCCTAATCGAAAGTACATATCATAATCATCATAATCTTCTTGAGACACCTCGCCCTGCTCCATCATTAATTCAATTGTTTCTTCAATCAACTGAATTAGTTTAGTCATTTACTGTACAGTTGTACTTCATTTATTTAGATTGAGTGCGGTGCGATCTAAACATTATTTTCTATCCAGAATGTAAGAATGAGTACAGAGGTCCCAACACTTGTGTCAATCCCCCTGGAACGGCTTAGGGCGCTGGAGCGACAAACATTTCAAGCCGATAGGCGACTTGAAATGTTTTCACAGTCTTATGCACAATATCAGATTCTAAATCTGCATAAACGATGATTTATAATATATATTGTTTTCTATCACTCATACACAGTCGACACATACATGGTGCATCTTTATTTGGATTTGCTTCAAATCGTTTCCGCATATATGTAAGGAAAGATTCAACCTTCTTAAGATCATTTCTTATCGATTTGTCATCTATTTGTAATTTTGAGAAATTTGATCCAACTACATCAGGTCTTGCATTAATTCCATCCTTGACAGCATGAAGTGGTTGGTCAACCATAACTCTATAATCAGATTCATTATGAATCTCTGCTTCGAAATCGTTGGAATTTGGAAACCATTTATTTTGAATCATAAATGTTTGAAATGTATTTGCATCTGAACGAATACGATTGTACTTTTCGACAAATCTATCCCATCTTTTGGATTTAGGTACATCCTCACAATCAGAACCATCTTCCCACACAAGATCTGGAAGTTCTTCATTAATTTTTTCAAGTGCGTCATCTATATTGATTCGAAAGAACTCTCTAGAAGTATTTGTTCGAAAAGGGGCAAGAACTTTGTGTATTGTTGTTTCAATCAATTTTGAATCATCGACTTTGGCAAATTGCTCAACAATGAAAGGTTCAGGAACACCTGTTGTATAGAGAGAACGAGCACGAATTGCTGACGTCTCCTCGGTCCTACCAAATTTTAAAAGACCAGGCATACTAGGATTTGAAAGACAATATACTTCACCAGACATTTTGGCACATAATACAGGAAATTTCACATAATCAATTTTTATGTTATAGAAAAACAATGGACGGTTCATGGGTCTTATGGACTGATTCGAACATGATGGTATTCTGATGTTTTGAATGATTTTACATATTCTATACTAGCATCATGATTCACTTTATAAATCAATGTTTTATCATTAGTCCAAATAATTGAGGTATTTTCAATAAACTTTCCTGTTTTTTCCCACGTTGACCAAACACTGTCATAAAAGTCCTTTTTTTCATCACCGCTCAATGATTCATACGCTTCTTTCATTTCTTGTTGGTTTTTATTTTTTCGAAGACACTCTATCATGCGTGATTTATCCAATTTACTCACCGTCTCAGAACGCAACACATCTTCTACTGAAAGGAATACAGGAATGTCCTCTAAAAGATAAACATCAATCACACGCATTGCTTCTTCGACTGTCACATTAAAGAATTCACGAGAAGGCACACGATAACTCTCCAATATCTTATGTATATCTTTTTCCTTTTCTTTTGTATTTGTAACTTTCCTTGAGAATTCAACCTTAAAGGGAGTCGGCACACCTGTGGTAAAGAGTTCTTTTGCCCTATCTTCTGGTGTTCGTGATGTTTCTCCAATCTTCAGCAATCCTATAAATGATGGATTTGATAGGCAGTATATATACCCTTCAGACATCTAAATAAATATGTTACAGTGATTTTGTTCCGATAACACATGTCAATTTTTGTGTGGCTGGCAAAGATTTCGTTTATTTCAACTCTTTGAACGTGGATAACACATTTCCCTTGTTCTTGGCGTCCTTTAAAATGTACCACTTTTTAACAACACTATCCCATCTTGCACCCATCGCTTTTGCTTCGTCTTTTCTAGCAAATGGAACATCTATCAAAGTGCATACAGTTTTTCTAACATCACAATCTGTGCATGTGCCTCCGTGTGACAATAAATACCATTCTGGATATTTTATGGACGACTTGCATTTTGGACATTCTTTGAGTGTACACTTGTCTGGACACTTACCTTGTTTGTATCCTCCTGTATTATCTTGAACAAAACAATGACCGTAACATTTAGTAGCAAACAGAATTCGCAATCGCTTTTTATGAGTATCTTCTATCAAACAATCGTAACAGACTCTAATTTGACCATTCGTAAACTTATCAGTGCATCCATCGCAAACAGCCAAATAGTCTTTATTGTTACAAAAAATACAGTTCTTATCGATGGCCTCCTTGTAATAGCCTGGTATTTTATTTACCCATGATTCCTTATAGCAAAATGATCCATAACAATACCTAACAATGTCTGTTCTAACGCAAGAGATTCCATACATCCAATCCTCTCTTTTTTTCATCTCGTCTATCTCTGGCTCATGTGGGTGTTCCGCATTTAGTTCATTGATGTCAGTTATAAATTCTGTTGCATCTATCTCAAACCAAGGCTCTGGTCTTGCTGTCGTGGTTGCGTGTGTATGCTTAATTTCAAAAATGTATCGCAGTTCTCCCTTATTTACCAAAGCTACATCGGCAACCCATTTGTTTCTAGGATCTCTATATTCAACTTTTACTTCATCCTCGTCTTTGTAAACAATTGTAGGTAACTCATGAAATGCATTTGTACTAGACCAGGTTCCATAACAGGGCGGATAATCACATTTCCAAAGAAACTGTATTTGTTTCTTTTCCGTCAGCAATTTTACCATCAACATCTTTGCGTCCTTATGAATCTGCGATTCATTCGGATGATCGTAATAACTACAGATATTTGTTTGGACGCAATGCGCAAAATGTGCTCTTCGTATTTCACCTCTCCGTAGTATCACATTATTGTTACATTCGACACATTTATAACGCTTATCTTTCTCTGCTTCCGTAGGTGTTACATATCGGTTTGATTCTACTTCTAACGCCCCAAGTTGAAGTTTATCGCTCATTATACTTGTATTTGATTTATATCTTAGACCATCTGATTTTTTACAAATTTAGAAAAATGAGGATTTAAACAGAAATATTAGGCGTGCTCAATAATATTTTCAGATGCAGATTTTACTTTATTAATATGTCGCTGTGTTTTATAATGCCTATCCAGTTTTGGTTTGGAATTATTTGAAGGGGTATAGTCGCACGTAACACAATGTCTAACCGGTATCAATGCTTTTCGCTCTTCTATTTGTTTTTTTACCCTTTCTGATTGTTCTTTTCTGAATTTAATACCCTCAGGTGTTTTGTACCATTCATTTCGTTTTGCCTGTGCCTGAGCATTCTTAGCCTTTCCCTCTTCGGTTTTAGCACGTGCTATCAAACGTTCTGAATGAGCCTTTGTCTGTGCAATACCCTCTTCCGATTCAAACCGTGCTTTCATGAAGACAGAGTGTACTTCTCTCTTTGCCTTACCTTCTGGACTAGCATTATAGTCTAATTGAGCCTGGCGATCCTTTTCTCGAAGTTCTGGATTTTCTCTTGCTTTTTTTTGGGCGATTCGGTTTCTTTCACGAGCCTCGGGATTTTCAAAGTATCGTTTAACACCTTCACCTATTTTGCGACAAAGTTCTTCGGGACGTGCGAAGTCAGATTCCCCGCCCGTTGTGTAGTTATAACCGTCAGGATGATATGAATTGTACTGTTTGATTAAGTCTTTTTCGTAATGATTAAGAAGAGAATCATTACATTCAAGTAGCACCTCAAACACAAAGTTCTCCACACCAATAACTCGTAGGGCATCAACAAGAGGTCTGTTTACAGATGAGTCCTTTATGCTATTTTTGTGCTGGTTCCATCGTTCCTCATATGGTCTACGTGTTTGTCCAATATAAGACTTGTTCTTATGCGAAATACGATAAATAAACCCCATACGACTACAAGCAATTCTTGTGTAGATGCAACTTCAATTTTCGACATCCCATCAATTTACAACAGCTTTATTTAAACACACCTCCGCGAATAAATCTATAGGAAATGACTACAAATTCAAACACATGCCCCAACTGTCACACCGACTGCAACAGGATCGACTGCCCCGCTTTTTGTACCGACTGCGGGTGTAACAAATGGGACTGCGTCGCACACGAGTATCCCTGTTGGGTGTGCGAAAAATCCATGGACGCAGAGGATTTACAACATTTTTGTCAAAGCAACTATGGCGAAACCCGTGTTTACAAGCAGGGCACCTACGATCCTGATATAGATCCCTACATCTGTGTAGAATGCGCCGATTCCACTCGTTGGTGGTGCGGTGGGTGTGGAGAGGTCAAAGGCTGTCACAATGCATGCAAGTGGTGCGGAAAATGGTGCGAATCCTATTACGGTGAAACCTGTGAAGGTGACAAGGAAACGTGCCCTGCGTATTGTGTTGAATGCGATGCGCCAAAAATAGGGGGCGTCAAACGGGCCGACTCTGCGGAGTTCGTACAGCCGCCCGATGAAGATTGGGAGTGTCCAACTTGCGACAAATGATTTATCTAGAGTCTATTCTTTATGATATTTGTTCGCATTTACCTCTTCTCCCACAATCCCCTTCCTATGTGAGGCATCTTTGCCTTATCGCCTGCGTATGCGTTATGGATGCTATGGCATCCTGTTTCTTATACGACTGAAGGAGATTGAGTGCGGGGGAGGCAAAAAAATTGAGTTCGAACCCTCCGTCGTTTTCGCCAGCATCTTTCATACCATGTCCGTCAGTATTCGTACCGAAAACATCCAAACCACCATGTGCGCCCTGAACGGCGATTTCTCGGGTCGCCGTGACGGTCCTGGTTACGACGAATCCAAGCCTATTCATATTCATCGTCGCAATCGTGCCTATGTCTGGAACAAGGACATGCAACAGAACTTCTTAGACAGCATTCTGAAGGGATACTACGTTCCGCCGATCATCTGTTCTTCACGTATAGTGAACGGTATGGAGCGTCGTGAGGTGATGGAGGGCGGCAATCGTATTACCACCATCCGCCGAATATTCAACGGAGATGTGAGGACGCTTACACACGACGAGATTCGCACGATTGAATCGCATCCCATCACACTCGTTGTAATGAGGAATCTGACGGGCCAACAGACCCGTGAAATGTTCCGACGACTCAATAAGAGCGTCAAAGTGAGTGATGGGCAACTGTATTCGATGTCAGAAGAGGACTCGCCGATCGTGCGTGAGGCCCTCGCACTACTTAACGACGACGACTACCCTCTTCGCACCCGCATCACCGATTGTTTCTTCGATACACGAAACAGCGACAACGACGGTAAGTCCAATCTGGAGAACGCAATGGCTCTTGTCAGTGGGGCATTACACGGTCCAGAGTTCATCACCAAGTCGTTTGCGCGCCAGGAAGATCATGTCGAAAATCAGGTCGCAATAAATCGTAATCGCATTGTTACGATTCTCGGGCACGTGCTTGACGTGTTTCGAATGGCTGACGAGATTGTGCCTCTTACCGACAAGCGAAAGATGAAGTCGCAGTGGACGGTGGGAAATTTCCTGGGCGCCATTCTGTACGACGTGCTGATGAATCTCAGCGCCATTCGGCCTATTCAGACGAAGTGGGCGTCGTATCTTGGGAAACTTCGCAACAACGACGAGTCCGCAAAGGAAGCGGTGACGGTGTCCGGTGCTCAGAACATCAGTACCGACAAACTGTGTCGCATTAGCGCCAAAGTTCAGACCTATCTTACGGAGAATCGTATTCTCAGCAGAGAGGAACTCAGCGCTTTTAAACACCCTGTCCCCACCGACGAGGACGAGGATGATGATACGGATGATTCGGGCTCGGACGCTCTGCTAAGTTTTGTATGATAGAATGCGGGGGAAGTATGCGCAAATAAAAGCGGTCCCAACGCCGTCGCAAAAGACCTCTCAAAGCACTCGTCGTCATTCGTTTTTTTATCATAGAAATAAATGGCGCACCGAAATAAAAAATCATTCGGCCTTGATCCATACCAGACAGGATGTCGAGTACGTTCTGGATTTCGAAAATTGAAGACGGTCCTAAAGGGCCACAAAGGATCAAACCACATGCTGTCCCGTATATTACTTGCGACACAACTCAAAGACCGGTGTTTGATTCTTCAAGACTATCTTCGCAGCACCGAGACCGTTTCCGCCATAGACAGCGAGATCCTTCTACGACTCTTTCTACATCACTACACTCCAGATATCGGTGATCGTAAATACACAAAAGAAGAAATTGCGAACATCTATATTGCCAAACATCCGAGATATGAAACAAAAGGGTTCTATTTGCGATTACAGAATGGATTGGTGGAACCGATGGCCTATATGCGCCTTGCAGGCAAGAATCGCAGCGAGATAGAGAATCTTACGAAGGCGCTGCGGTCGGAAATTCAGCCGCAGATTGACGCCTTTCGCACCACGTATCCGTTGGATCCCACGGCCTTCTGTCCCATTCAGCACACTCCTCTAGGAACTGACGCTCAAATCGACCATTATTATCCTACCTTTCGGTTCCTCGTCAAGCACTGGATTACTGATAATCCTGGACCGAAGGTAATGTACAACAAAGAGCGTTGCATATATGAACTATTGGAGCCGCACAAGACGTCGTGGATTCAGTACCATTCGGGACATGCGAGGCTGCGATGGCTGTCGAAGGTTGGAAATCAGAAGGCGCATTTGATGTAAGAACCGTCATGGCAATACATCCCCATCCTTTATTGTTTTGAAAAGTAGAGATGGCCACCGCCAAACTTATGTTTCCAGCAACGCCAGGATATGGGAATTTGATATCCGGCGCTTCAATCACAGCAGTTCCCTACACATCTTACGGTGGACAACGTCAATCTATCTCACTAGAACCTATTTTTAGTTCACCGCCATCATATGGGTCTTACCTGTCGAGATTTACAGCCGCTGCTAAAACAATCGTAGGATATAAATTTACCTATCTTGGTCATGAGTTTAAGATTCACCCTATTTCTGGCTATGGTCCTGCGGTACCAGGCCAAAGCATAACAAGCATAATGGGGTCTCCGAAAGAGTTACCCTCCGTTCTTAATGATCGTTATTTCATTCACTTTAAAGAAGTAGTTACGAGAGTTACAGGACATGCTGGAGAGGTACATAACACCACGTTAGAATTCACGGATAACACAGGTAATAAAGCAATCAGTTGGCAAAATCCTACATCCTATACGACAGGTCAAGACAGGTCCGTTATCTACTGGCTTGTAAACCCCGATCAAAAACAGTTGCCCGATATCATTGTAGATGACATCAAACGTGATGGTAAAGGATCCGTTGGTACAGGTGTATTAGAACGAGTGAATGCGCATATTGCGAAACAAGACGCAAAAATTCAAGAACTCCAAGGCCTTCTTTCAGCAGCCACTTCACCCCCTGCTAAAAGCAATCCTATATCCGCTGTAAGTTCTGCGACGACAAGTACTGCGCCGACAAGTACTGCGGCTGTAACTTCTGCGATGACAAGTACTGCGCCGACAAGTACTGTACCAAAAACGTCTATATCGACATGTTATAATATATTAGTGGACAACTTACACGTGGCTATAGCAAATAATTATTACAATGACGTGAAAAAATTACTTGAAAAGGGAGTAAATGTAAATTGTAGAGATCATAATGGTATATCCGCAATTGAAATTGCTCAATATATGAAGTATGATGATATTGTAAAACTATTAGTCGATCACGGTGCAACAGGTGGCTTACCTGATTATTCTAGCAGTTCCTCAGCAGCAGCAGCAGGAGGTGGGGGAAGTCTGCGCAAACATAGTCGAAAGCAATCGTCTCGTAAGAAGTCCAGAAAAAATTGTCGTCATTAGTGTCTATATCATAGAAATAAATGAATCGCAGGTATAAAGCCCTCCTACATAATGCCTAAAACCTCCCTGTTTCGCACTCATCTTCGACTTGTCACAGACTATGTAGAAACCTTAGGCGAAGATTACAGCGATCCCTACATCACTCCTGGAATGGTCTTCACCATGAATTACACCCATACAAGAAATTATACCTCCGAAGACGCCACCATCCAAGTCACGGTGGTCAGTGTAAGCATGGAGATCGACGATGATTGGCCGCTCGTAAATATTGTGGGATTAGTCTTGAAACCTGCTGCACCGATTTATGTGTGCGAATGGGGCGCTTTTTTAGCCCGTGGTATCACGATTCATAACGACGAGACGACGATTGGATCCGGTGCCGTTATATATATTTTGGAATCGTAAGATTTTTTTATTTACTCGTAATTATTTAAAAAAATAAACATTAGTTAACAAGTAATGAACGCAAGTGATTTGCTTGCCATTAACAAATTTAGGGCCGAATATGGATGCCCAGTGCCTGGTTCCACAGGACCAACAGGACCCACAGGAGCGACAGGAGCACAAGGTCTTCCAGGCATAAGTACAGGCACAGGTGGAACAGGAAATACAGGACCTACGGGTGCAACAGGACCTCAAGGGATAGCCGGAACGGCAACTAGTACAGGCGCAACGGGTGTAACAGGAAATACGGGTGCAACTGGTCCAACAGGTTTGATAGGAAATACAGGGTCTACAGGAAATACAGGCGCAACGGGTGTAACAGGAAATACGGGTACAACAGGTCCAACAGGAAATACAGGGTTTACGGGAAATACAGGCGCAACAGGTGTAACAGGAAATACAGGCGCAACGGGTGTAA